>JFJP01039551.1_pt1 | contig 14115 bp, 20 predicted proteins | sample 431651 | NCBI WGS metagenome assembly JFJP01 (sample SAMN02602958, study PRJNA72255) | Microbial mat metagenome, whole genome shotgun sequencing project. | biome: fresh water; feature: sink hole; material: water; isolation source: purple microbial (photo- and chemosynthetic) mats found in... | reverse complement strand
AGAAAAAGCAAAAAGAACTATAGATTTTTTCAGAAATAAAATAGCACCATTTCTTTTTATTTTTTTTAATTCTCTCATTATAGAACAATGTTTTGATACTTTAAGAGATAATTATCCTAGTACAGGAGAAGAGAACGAATTTTTTTTAGAAATGAAGAAAAATATACTTGATATACATGAATTTTTGAAAAAAACTTATAATGAAATGGAATATGGATTTCAAAGATTAAATGAAAAAGAAGTCTTTTTTTACAATGGAGATTTAAAAAATAAATATGGACAATCTTTAATTATTCAAATTTTAGAAGGTTTTTTCCATGTTAAAAGTGTAAAAGATACAATTGAAGATTTTTTAAAAAGAGGAAAAAAAGCTATAGAAGAAAAAGAGAAAGAAGAACTAGAAAATAAAACTAAAAGCACATTTTCAATAATAGATAGAACAAACTCTGAAATAGATAAAAAGAGTTCATCTGAAACAAGTTCAGCTGGAACAAGTTCATCTACAAGTTCTATAACCTTTGAAATAGATCAATGGGTTTAGACGGAAAAACCTCTGAAATGAAATAAATAAAATAAGTTTAGACGTAGACAGAAGTTTTCAAATAATAAAGAACCATAATAAAAAAAATGATACAGAAATAATAGAAAAGGAGTCAATAAAAAAAGAACCAGAAATTTCGTCAAGAAAAAATATTTTAGAAGTATAAACAGAAATATCTCCGAAAACAAAAAAAAATGCAGAAGATATTTTAAAATGAAGTTTTTTTAAAATAATTCTCCAAATAAAAAAGATCTTTTTTATTTTATTGTTGAACAATTTTTCCAGGTTTTTTTAGATTGTGAACATGTTTGAAAGAGCAACATAACAATATAATATTTTATTGTTTTTCTAAAAACTATGAAAAAATTCATAGTCTAATATACTATTTATCCCAAACATCTTTAAGATCAATGGTTGCACTGTCAAAATTAGCTTTTCCATAATTACTTGCAGTATTATCAAAAAAGTTCGTCAGTTCCTTATAAATTAAAAATGTGTTGGTCCAAGGTAATGGATTTTCTGAATATCCCTCATAAACTCCAGAGAATCCCATTTGATTTAATCTAAGGTTTGCTAAGTATTTTATAAATCCTTTTAACTCATCTGCTGTAAGATAATCTAAGCTTTTTCCATCAAAAACTAAATCTATAAAAGAATTTTCTAATTCTACAATATATAAACAATTTTTATGAATATCTGCTTCTAATTTTTTCATATCAATTTTATCTCTATTTTCAGAAACATATTCTCTAAAGAGTCTCATAATAGAAAGACAGTGTAAAGTTTCATCTCTAATAGAAAATGATACAATTTGTCCAAGTCCTTGTAAAACACTACCAATATGATCTCCTCTTAAAGTAGAAAAATACATCAAGATAGTAAAACTAGAAAATAAAACTAATCCCTCTATAAATCCAGAAACTATAGCCATTGTTAAAGCAGTTCCTTGTGGATTAGAAATATCAAAAGTTTGCATATAATCATATTTGTCTACCATTTCTTTATATTTTAAAAATTCAGCATATTCGCTATCAGGAAGCCTTAGAGCGGTAATCAAAAAAGCATATCCTAGAGTATGAATAACCTCCATATTAGCAAAGGAAATTAACATCATTCTAATTTCTGGGCAATAAAAAGCATTTATGTAATATTCAGAATATTTTTTAAAAACTTCAAAATCAATTTGTGTAAAAAATCTCAAAACTTTATTAATTATTTCTTTTTCAGTTGGTGTTAAATTATTTTCAAAATCTTGAATATCTCTAAGCATATCTATTTCATAAGGTAACCAATGCATTTTTTGTTGTGTTTCACAAGCCTCAATAGCCCATTCATACCAAAAAGGCTTATATATTTTTCTATCGGAAGTAAGAGATCTTTGAACGTCGCTCATACATTCTCATTCTAACAAAAAAGTTTTTAAATATATAATGCAAATTTAAAAATAATGAAAGTTTTACCACAGAAAAAAATCAATTATTATATTGTTATGTTACTCTTTAAAACATATTCACAATTTAAAAAAACTGGAAAAATTGTTCAAAAATCAAACAAAAAAGATTTTTTTTGTTTGAAAAATTATTAAAATGCAAAGAAAGTATTTTTCAAATTTTAGATATATTTGAAAACATAGAAAATACAAAAACTTTTAAATTTATTATTAATGAAATGAAAAAAAATAAAGAAAATTTTAAAGATGAAAAATCATTAAATAACAATTCTAGCATTTTAGATTATGATCAATATTCAATAAAAGAAGAAATAAATAGTTTATTAGAAGAAGATAAGAAAAAAATATATTCAACCGAAATTAAAAGAATTTGCTAATTTTTTTAAGGAAAATTTATGTAAAAAATCTGCTAGTAATCATTTAAATAAAAATTATGTTTTTGAAAAATTTTTAAAAGAAGAACTGGCAGAAAGTATTTATGAAATATGGAAAAAAATCTTATTTTTAAAAGTAATGCAAAATAATATATTGGCGGAATTTTTAAACAAAAAAAAAGAAAAGGAATCAATTTTTATGAAAAATTTTATTAAAAAAAATCCAAAAAATAAACAGATATATAAAGAAAAGTTTGAAATATTAAAATTTGAAAAAAATATTTTCACAGAAATTTTAAATATTTTAGAAAATATACAATCTTTTTGTGATGAAAGAGTTTTTGAGGAAGATGAATATATGTATTTTGAAAATCTAACAATTTTTGATTTTTCTATAAAATTTGAACCAAATTTAGGCGGTTGGCAAACAAGGCAAAAAAATCTATTTTTAAATTTATGCTCTCAATATGATATTACTTACTTTGCAGATGAAAATAAAACATCAATAATTTTAGATTTTATATTAGGTATAATAGAAAAAAATTAAAAAATAAAAAATTACAAAATTTACCATTTTATTTTCTATATTCTTTAATCAATTTAAATAGAAAAAATAGTTGATATAAATATAAAAATCATATTATTGAATTTATGAAAAATAGAAGAATTTTATTAACTATTTTATAAATTTAAAATTTCAGTGACTCATTGATATTAAAAAGAATAAATAATTAATATACATTCATTAATTAAAATGTACAAATTTTCAGTTTATTTTATAAAATAATATTTGTGATTATAAAACAAGTAGATTTGAATATATTGCTCAAAAATTTTAAAAAAATATATTCATTGCTAGGCAATAAAGCTATGGCTGTTTTAAAGGGAGATGCCTATTCTCATGGCATGGAAAAATGCTCAGAAGTTTTATTCGATGCTGGATGTAAAAATTTTGCTATTTCTAATATTAAAGATGGTATATTCTTAAGAAAAAAATTAGGAAAATCTATACAAATAATAGACCTATGTCCTGTAAATTATGACTCTTCAAAAAATAATTTTTACGAAGAATATGAAAATTATGAAATAATTCCTTCTTTAATTTCAGAAAAACAAATAGAAGAATTCAATAAAAATCCCTCTAAAGCAGGTTGTTGGATAAAATTAAACACTGGAATGAATAGATTTGGTGTAGAACCAGATTTTGATTTTAAATCCATAAAAAATCTCAGAGGTATAATGTCTCATTTGGCTGAAAATGAAGATATTCCATCTTTAAGATCTAAAAATCAATTGAAAATTTTTCAAGAAACAACAGCAAATTTAAATGTAGAAAAATCCTTAGGAAAATCTATATGTCTTACCTATAATGAAAGATGGTGGTTTGATTATGTTAGAATAGGTAAAGGTCTGTTTTATCCAGTTTCTTTAATGAATAATACAATTGGTACTGAACAAATTGCTAAACTTTATTCTACAGTTGTAAATGTCTTAAAAATCAAAGCCGGTGATTTTGTAGGTTATAATTCTTTTTTGGCTACTAAAAATATGACGGTAGCAGTTTGTGATTTTGGTTGGTATCATGGTCCAAAAAGAAGCGATTATGATATAAAAAATTTACGCACAGGAGAAATACTTTTTAAATCTGGAGACTTTAACATGGATTATTCCTATTTTGTATCTAGTTCTGGAGATATTTTTCCAGGTGATGAAATAGAACTTTTACCTCACGGAGCGGTAGTTAATAAATATAAACATGGATTTCCAGCTACTCATACAGAATTTACAGCAACACAATGTGAATGTATATATTTAAATTAATATTTTAAATAAAAACTATTATATTTTTGCTAAAATAAAAATGTGTTTTCGGTGAAAATTGACAAAGATCAAATGGAACTTGAGTGGTATGGCAAATTTGAAAATTTTTCTAGTTTTAATAAATGTTTACCTTTTGGTTCACCAGAAAATCAAAAAGATAATGATTTTAGAGAAAAAATTAAGAACGATAATGGTGGAAAACTTGATAATGATACAATAAACTATATTCTAGTTAAGAAAAAAATATCTCTTTTAAAGAAAGTTTTGTATTCTTTTTTGCCGCGCTTAAGAAATGAACCTGGTTTTAGCATTATTAGACGTAAATTAGAAAATGAAAAAACCGCTCAAAGTAAAATAAAATTAGAAACTACTATAAAAAATTCTTCTAATGTTAAAAGCAGAAATAATTATAGATAATTATGTTTCCAGTGATGATGTTAATAAAGAAATAAATTCTTTAATAGGAGCATTGCAAGACCCAAATATAACAAAAGAAAAGATTTTAGATATTTTTAAGTATCTAAGAGGAGTACTTAATATTAAATTATATGAAATAAATTTAATTGATGGTTTAGAAGAAGATGAAAAAATTATTTTAAACAATTTTATGAAAAAATTAAGAGAAATTTTTTTCTATAATATAAGAACTTTTAATTTAAGTGAAAGTAATGAATTTTTACCAACTCCAATGAATGAACCTATTATAGAACTTGCTGGAGAAAATGGAGTAGAAGTTAAATGCAGTTTAAATATTCCAATGTCCTTAAATTATTTATCACCAGAAGAAAAAAATAAATTAAATAATTTAATAAAAAACTTAAAAGACAAAACTAGCTTATTAGTTGTAATGTTTATAAGCTTTGGTACCTCTATTGCATCAGGAATAATTGGGATAGTATTATATTTTTGGAAAAAGCAAGTTAATCAATTATCCATTAGCATTTCCGTCATTTTACTTATACTAGGTTCAATTTTAGCATTGTTATATTTTACAGGTAAAAATAGTGGCTCTAGATCATTATATTTCACAAAAGATGGTAATTAAAAAATATATATCTATAATTTTTTTTTAATGTATTTATGGTATAATTAACTTATGATATTTGTAAAACCTGTAAGTTTTAGAGTTTTAGATGATAAACTTGAAGCTTCATTATCCTTTAGTGCACAACTTTTTGAAAGAAGTTTTCCTTTAAGGTAAATAATTAATAAAATTAACTATTTTGCAGTTTACCCTTTATTACATCCTGAAAATTTTTTAATGTTACAAAATAGTTATTATATGACACCTGAAAGTAAATTAAGAACAAAGGTCATGGAAGTAGCTAGAAATTTTTATAAATTTAAAGATGACGGTGTTTTCGAAAGAATGGGTAATAGATTTGTTTTTGATTTTCCTTGTGAAGTGTATTTAATAAATAGTACTTTAGATTTAGGGGGGTTTTATATTTATGATAATGATTTCTTGTCTATTTTACAAGTTTGGGAAAAAGATACTCATTTTAGGTTAGCAGATTTTTTAGTTACAGAAATGGAAAAACAATTAAAGAATCTTAATTTTAATCCTGATGTTTTTTTCCTTTTTTAAAGGATCATTTATTAATAAACATAGCAAATGGAAAAAAGATTTCTATTATAGAACGTTTAAATATTTATGAAGCTAGAATGAATTTAAGAGGAAATGATAGGATAAGATTTGAAAATTTATTATCTAAATATCAAAAAAATGTTCCTTTGTACGTCTTTTTACTAATATTAAGTATCCTCTTCTTGGCATTTGGTATGTATAGTACAAGTAAAGCTATGGAAAATAAATTTTTTTTGATTCCTGTTTTTTGTTTACCTTTTGCTGGTTTTGGTATGGGATTTTGTTTAAGAAATATTGTTTTTGATAAAGTACCGGCTCCAAGAGAACAAGCTATCAATATATATAAATTATAATTTGTTATGTTTTTTTTAAGATCAGTTGAAAACAGATGGTAATTATTGTAGCACATCTTTTGATGAAATAAGATTAAATAACACTCTAGAAAATATAAATAATCCTGTGATTGAAAGTTATCTAGATTCTCTTTTTGTAAGATTATAAAATTATTACTATTTTATTCTTTTTTCCAATTATCTTTACAGACATTCTTAATTGTTTTTCTGAAAATATAAAAGCATTATGTGGTTTATTAGCTTTTATTTCAGCTATGACCTTTGTTGGAGTTATGAAATTAGTTTCTGCACTTTCAAGTAAAAATATATTTAAATTTTAATATACTTTATATATGCTATTGTATACACCTGTAAATATTACAGTAAAAGATAAATCCATAGGAATTTCAACAAATATTAATGATAATTATGCAACTCAAATAATAAATAATTCAATGCCAAAGGATTTAATAAATTATATATTTTATAAAATTGGCGAAAGAATATTAAAATTTAAACACCTTCGCGATACAAATATATTTGAACCAGGTATTGCAGAAGAAATATTAACTGCAGATATGGATAATTTTTGTAAAGATAGTAATTGTTCAATATATTCAGAAATACTTTTAGGGTCATTAACTCAACAAGAAAAAGAAATCTACTTTTATTTAATAAATTTATTAATGTCTAATATGCAAAATAAAATAAACTAAATAAACATGAGAGAACCTCATATATATATTCCATTTAATCCAAATACAATTAGATTTGCATTGTCTGTTGGCTGGACAGAAGATACTCCAAATCTTAATATTATATGCGCTTTAGATTATATAGAAAAAACTAAAAATTTTTTACAAGAACCATATAAAATTAAATTTAATAATTTAGTTGATGAAATTTCACATACATGCAAAGTATTAAAAATATTGATGTTTGCTTTTTTTTATTAAGTTTTTTTTCGTTTTTTGGTATATATTTCGAAAAATTTTATAAGGATGCTAGAGCTGTTGGATTTTTACTTGGTATAATTTTTTTTGTTGCTGGATTTATATTATCCATTGTTATATCATTTAAAATGCCAAGTTCCAAAAAATATATTTAGAATTTCTAAGTTATCTTATTTGGATTTTCCAATTTCAAAATAGATTTTATTTCAGAATTTATATTTTCAAATTCTTCTTTTGTATTTTTTGAATTTTGTAAAGCTTTTAATAAAATTTTCTGATTTTCTACAGACATTTCTAAAATTTTATTGACAGAAATAGACGTATTTTCCAAAATTTTCTTCAATTTTTCTGCTTCTTTTGCTATATAAACTTGACTCCAACCATAATAAATAGTTTTTAATAGACCTATAAGAGTCATTGGGGTAGAAACAATTACATTTCTTTCTGCAGCATATTCATAAAGTGCGGGATCTTCGTCTAGTCCAGCTAACCAAATACCTTCTATAGGAATAAACATTATGACTATTTCTGGAGATTTTCCACCAACCCAATATTTTTTTACACTTAGATTATATATATGGTTTTTTATAGCTTTAGAATGTTCCTTTTTACTATCTTCTTTTTTAAATTCTTCTCCAGTTATTTGAGCCATATAAGCATCTAAAGGAAATTTTGAGTCTACACAAATAATTCCTTCATTTGGTAGTTTTACTACCATATCAGGTTTTATATGTCCCATATCGCACTGCAGTTCAAATTCACAAAATTGTAACATTCCAGAAATTTCTGCAATTTTTTTCAATTGAACTTCTCCCCATTTGCCTCTTACATTAGGTCTTTTGAGAGCATTTATCATTTTAGATGTTTCTTTTTTTAATTCTCCAGTTTCAAATTTTAAATCTTCTTGCATTTTGTTAAGAATCTTTATGGAATTTTGTAAATTTAAATCCCTAGACATATTTAATCTTTCATTGTCTTCTAGTTTTGTCCTAAGATATTCCAAATTTTTATTTAAAGGATTTATGGAAGATAACACTTGCACAGTATTTTCATTTTTACTTTGTTGAAATCTATTAAGTAAAAAATCCATTTTTTGTAATGAATTTTCTTCTTGGTTTTTGATTTTTTCCATTAAAATATCTTTAAAAAATTTTTCTATTTTTAAATATAAAAAAGCTCCAAAAGCAATAAAAATCACTGTGCATAAAATCATAAAAACATACATAAACTAATTGTAAATTAATTACTATTGTTTGTTATTAAAAGTTTTAAATTTTATAAAAATTTCAATTAATTTATTTGAATTTATTACTTAAATTTTTCTCAATAAATAGCAATTTGATAAAATTTAGAGAATATAACAGATAATTTAATTTCAAGATTTATCTTAAACATTCGGTGAGTATTACTTTTCTGCACGTAATTTTATGCTATTAAACTATCAATGTTTTGTTCTTTACTACTAACTTTTCGGCTAGCCAAATGCTCTCATGCCATGAGACTTTGTTATACTCAGTCTTGTTGATCTATCTTATTTCGTAATGATTACATAAAATTGAAAAATCAAATAATTCGCTGAAAAAAATTCGTTAGAATTTCCAAGAGAAACCATAGTTTCTAGAAGGAAAAGTCTTTAGACTTTCGCATAAGAAAACCGTAAGGTTTCACTGAAAGAAAATTCGAAAAACTCAAAGATTTCAAAAAGAATTTACAAAATACCAAGAAGAGTTGACACTGAGTGAGAAATTTAGCGAACAAGTGAATCCGGAAGAATGTCCAAATAGAAAAATCCTATAAGAATTTAGGTTTATAATAAAGATGATTTTATCTACTTCAGCGTTCTTCGGATTCTTCGAGTGCCTTATAAAATCCATAAGACATACATTTTTTTACTGCAGCTATTTTTATGGAGACAGCAAATCTAAATAGTCTTGTCATTCAATTACTAGTTTTTGAATATTTTAATTCAATGCAGATTTTAATTTTTTTTAAGTGAAGAAAATGCATGATTATAAATGATAATAAGATTTTTAGCTACTGAAGATCCATTTAAGAAAGATTATTTTTTTGAAGTTTGGAGACTTTTTGGAAGATTTTACACATTGGAAGCCAATAAAAAAAATGGAGAATTTAAATGTTTTGTTTGTCATACTAATAAGAAAAAACCTATTCCTGAAAAAGGAGGAAAATATAGAAAAAGTATTATATCTATAGATTTTTTAAATTTTTTAGCTAAAAAGAAAAAAATGTTCCATGAAAGTTTAATAAAAATCAGAGAATATGTAAAAGAAGATTAAAATTTTATATTTAATAAAGAAAATATAAAAAGAAATTTATTAAAAAATGATTTTAAAAATAACAAAAATCAAAAGATTATTTATAAAATTTGTTATTTCTTTTTAATAATTTTTAGCAAAAAATAAAAAAGATTTAGATCAAACCATTTCTGATTTTGAAATAAATTTATATAAAATGGCTATTGAAAAATTAAAAATTATATTAGAAACAAAAAAATTCTTAATGAAAGTCCATTATTTATGATGATATAGTACCAGTTCACTCTGCAAATTTATTAATGCAAGTTCATTAATTGAAAATTCACAATGATAATAATAGGATAATTAGATTAAAAAGATTATTTTGAAATTAGAAAAAATAAAAATAGGAAAGAATATTAATTCAAATAAAAGACAAATTTCTGAAATTGTCGTTCTTCACGAGCAATAAGCTATTGAGCGAGTGGGAGACAAAAGAAAATGTTTGGCGTTCGTTGCAAGTTATAGAACCAGCAGAAGAATAAAAAATAAAAATATAGGAAAAATGTGTTAAATTTCTATTGATGATTACAGCTAATGAAATAAAAATTGGTTCTTTCATAGAAAATAATGGAGATATTTTTATAGTAACCTCCTTAGAACACGTAAAACCTGGAAAAGGAGGCGCCTTTATGCAAGTTTCTATGCAAAATATTAAAAAAAGACAAAAAATCGAAAAACGTTTTCGAGTAGAAGAAAAAGTAAATGTGATAGATGTATATGAAGTGAAAGCAAATTTTGCATTAAATGATGGTAGAAATTTCGTTTTTTACACAAAAAATGGTAATGAAATTTTATTACATAATGAATCTATGGATGAAAAAAAATCAGTTTTTTTAAAAGAGGGTGAAGAGTTTATTCTATTACAATCTTCTTTAAATGACGATTTTTTAGATATAAAAATTCCTCAAGAGGTAATTTGTATTGTAAAAGAAGCCGCTCCATATATTAGAGGACAGTCAGAAGCTAATAATGATAAATTTGTAGTACTTGACAACGGATTAAAAATAAAAGCTCCACAATATATAAAAGAAGGAGATTCTGTAAAGATAAAAACAGCGGATTTGCTTTTTGTTTCTAGAGTTTAAATAAAAAATAAATATTATTTATTACCCCCAATAGTATTTATATTTTTATAAAATAATATTTCATGTTATTTTTAAATTGACTCCTTTAATGTCAAATGATCTACCTCTATCTTTTCGGTAAATTTATATTTTTCTACTTAGCAAAATGAATTTTCATTCAGCAAAATTAAAATAAAAATTACGATTTTTTTCTTGATAAGCATTTTATCTCTTTTAACTCTGTATATTTTATGTGCTTTTATTGGTTAAAAAACAATACAATTGGAGTTTCCTTACTTCATGAATATGAATTTTAATATTTTTAAATTATTCAAATTTATCTTCTTCACTCTCTTCTGTAATTTTCTCTTTTTTATTTATATATGTCTCACTAAGTTTATCACTTAATATTTTTTTTTCATTTTTTTGCTCATTTGATTTTTTACTTTTTATTTTATTTAAAAAAAACATTAAATCTTTTATTTGTTTATTATTTAGTATTTTTTCTTCTTTAATATCACATTCTTCAATATTTTTTGGCACCACTTGCTCTATGAAATTTTTACTGCGTTCAATTTTATTTTGTTCTAACTGAAAAGTCTTTAAATTTGCTCTTTCTTCGTATTTGCGAAAGTCTAAAGAATTTTCTGCTATTCTTTCATAGCTCATAAGGCACGCTAAACCTTTGGTTTTATCCCCTACTTGTTTTTCTTCTCTTCTGTGCACAAATCTAAGGATTTGTCTTTCTTGCAAGTCTCTGACTTTTCTTGTAGCGCAATGTGGCTTTCTACTAGTCTAATAAATTCTGACGAACGCCAATTTGTGGATTTGTCGAACTAATCGAGCCGTGAAACTTAATTACCCTCAATTTCACCAATAACAAAATTTTTTGATGGTTCTTTAGTTATTTTATTGTAGTTTTCTACTGAATTAATGTTCAAATAATTGTCATAATTAAAATTTATTTCTTTATTATGAACATTTTCTAATTTTTTATCTTCTTCTAAAATATTTTCTTTAGTTTTTTTAGTTCCATGTGAAATATTTGATAAATTTATCATTTCTCCATTAATATTATTTGTCATTTCATTTGAATTATTCCAACATACATCTTCTTTATTAATAAATTTATTATTTGTTTCTGACCAAATTTTTTTAGACACATCAATTGACTTAATATTAGATTCATTTCGTAAAAAATACAATTTTTCAGATCCATGGAAATTTTTTAAATTTTCCTGTACTTTTTCTTCTTCAGAATAACTTAAAACTATATTTTCATCTATTTTTTTAGAAAAAAATTCTTCCATAAAAAATTTTTCATCTTCTTCCTCATTAGAAATTTTTACTTTTTTAGAGAAAATATCCTCTAGACTGTTTTCTTTAATTAATTTTTTTATATTTGGTTCTTCATAAATTAATTCTGTAAATTTATCAATATTCTCGTCATCTGATTTTTTTATTATTAGCTGCATATTTTCCAATTGGTTAAATGTTTTTACTTCTTGTGGAAAATGATTTATATCATAATTTCTATAATCATTATTATAAATAAACTGTGAATCTTGATATTGATCTTCTATAAAGATAGTGTCATTTTTTTGCATAGAAAAAAAATTTGGATTGGATTTTTTACTTAGTGGTTTTATAGGAATTAATTCATTATTTAAAAAATTTTTCACAAAATCTTCTTGACTTTTTGTATGCGGAAAATTTTTTTCTACTTATAATATATTTTCAAACAAATTGTCCTTTGATTTTTTTAAAATCTTACCAATTTTAAGCTTTGTTTTTTTTTGATAGCCAATTAATATTCCAGATTCATTCAATTTATTAAATTTTTGTTGAGTTTTACTTGTTTTTTTCTCATGTATTCCTTTGTACTTTTTGTTTTTGATCTCTCTGACTTCATCATGGCTCCATGAAATTGATCTCTGATCAATTTTATCCTCGCTTAATTGCTCGTGATATGAGACTTCCTCATACTCAGTCTTGTTTGGTTCTAACTGGAAAGTCTCTGATTTTTCTATCGGAAAGTCTAAAAACTTTTCTCTTACTCACTTTATAGATCGTAAGGTCAAATCCTCGCTTTGTTTGATTTTGTTGAGCTCTTTATTTGGTTCATCTATTACTTTTTCGGAGGATTCATTTATTAATTGACAGATATCTGGATTTATTTTTACCTTTTTTCTTTATTTAAAAAGAATTTATTAGCTTTGATGTTTTTATGGTTTTTAACTTTTTTATCTATAAAATAAATTGCAATTTTTAAAATATTTTGGAAATTTTCTATTTTTTCTTTTTTTATAGATAAGAATTTTTTTATCTCTTTTAAGAATTTTAATGAAATTAAAGTATTTTTTCTAAAATATTTGTTTATTGTAGACCATCTGCATTGAAAAAAAAATTTTTTATCTTTTTCAAATTTTAATTTTTTTTCAAACTCTTTTAATATTGTTTTGTCTATATTTTTATAATTATTTTTTAATGTATTAATACCAGTATAAGTTTTTTCTATTAGAATTTTTGTTTGTTGTATAGATTGAAAATCTTTTAAATAATCAATAATTTGTTTTAAAAAATTTTTATCTTTTTTACAAGTTTTTTCTATTTGAAACATTAGATAATTAATAAATTCTAATTTATTTTCCCTTTGATTAACGGTAGAATAAATACCATTTTTTTGAATTTTTCAATTAGAAAAGTCAAAATCTACAATAGTCTCTATTTCTTTAATAATTTTTTTAATTTTTTCCATTTCTTCTTGTATTGATTTTTGTAAAAAACTTGACATATGATTTTTTACCGTTAAATCATTAAATTCAATAATAAATTTATCATTTTTTTTAAATAAATTTTTCATATTTTTGGAAATAAAAAAATCATCCATCATTTTTATTATATCTTCCCAATTATTTTTTATCATAATCCAATTTTCGAAAGAATGAGAATAAGAATATTTAGCATTTAATTTTATACCATATTGATGTCTAACCAAAGAACTTTGTATAGCATCATAAAATTCTACATTTTTTCATTTAATAAATTTTTTTTACTGAAAAGAAAATACTATCCAAATCTTCCTTTTTAAGATCAAGAATTGTTTGCTCAATAACATTTGATTTTTCCTCTTTTTCTAAAGAATCTAGAAAATCCATAGATTTTAATAATAAAATAGAGCCCATGTTCTAAAAAGTAACATAGAGAAAATTTATTTCTAAATTTTTCAATTTTTTTTATGTTTTATCATTAATAATTTTTATAATAGAATTTTCTTCTATAGTAATTTTTTGACTATTATCTAAAGATATAACAACAAAATTACCATCTCTTAATATAAAAGTAGCTATCATAGGATTTTTCGGAAAACATAAAATCCTATCTCCTTCTTTTAAATTTTTTATATTTCCTCTTTCTTTTTTATTTTTTACATATTCAAATAACGTAAATAAACTAGCTATAAATATAGGCCAAATAATAATAGATCCTGGTTCAAAACTATCCATAATAAATCTTATTATGTTTATTCTTCTAAGTAAAAAGTTTTTATAAAATTTTTTAAGACTTTATAAATTACTACAACATATTTATACTCAGCATTGTCTTCTAAGAATGGTTGCTTAATGAATTTTTTTGAATCATTTCCGTAATAGCGAAAAATACAAGCGATTTTT
>JFJP01059083.1_pt1 | contig 14118 bp, 9 predicted proteins | sample 431651 | NCBI WGS metagenome assembly JFJP01 (sample SAMN02602958, study PRJNA72255) | Microbial mat metagenome, whole genome shotgun sequencing project. | biome: fresh water; feature: sink hole; material: water; isolation source: purple microbial (photo- and chemosynthetic) mats found in... | reverse complement strand
GGCGACGGCATCCCCCAGGCGCGCATTCTCGAGGGTGCCTGTGAAATCGATGGCTTTGCCGGGGCCTTCTGTCTGGATCCGCGCCCGTCCCTTCACACGTCCTCCGGAGTAAAGAGCCGAGATGTCCTCGAGTTGGAGTTGAGAACCTTCCCAGTGGGCCTTGCAGGAAACCTCCTCGAGCGGGAAGTTCTGTATCTGGAAGCGACCCGAGGAGGCGATCTCCGCATCGACTTTGCGTGCCGGGCCAGCGGGTGCGCCGGGGCCATCCAGATAGCCGGAGGCGTGGATTGTCGGGGGTGTGGAGAAGCTGAAGGGCGCCAGCAAGGCGGGTGCGTGCGAGGGGAGGAGCAGGGCCGCCTGGACGGGATCCATGGTAGATGTCACATCAAAGCGGATACGATTCCAGGAGGCTGCGGAGGCGCTGTAGCTGCGCTGGAACCAGCCCCTGGCGGAGCCCTCGGGCCTTGTCGCATGAAAGGAAAGTGCGTGGACGTAGTGTGGGCGCAGAAAAAGACGGGCGTCAGCACGGTCCAGGGAGAGGCTGCGGATGACTGCTTTTTCTGCATCGACTCCGATAAAGACGTGCGTCTGAGGGATGAACTTCCAGCGCCCCTGCACATCCACATCGGCAGCTGGAATGGGGCCGGGGAAGTCGAACTCCTCCCAGAAATGGACCCACCACTCCTTGAACCAGCCCTTTAGCGCCATTGGACGAGCAGCTCCCTTGAGAAGAAAGCGGAAGTCGAGCGAGGGAAAGTTCATCCAGTAAGACCCGCAGGCCTGGTTGGGTCCCATGCGGACGAAGGTGTCGGAGGCGGAGAATTGAGTGCCGTCCCAGATAACGCGTCCGTCGGCGAAATCGGTGTGGACTCCGTAGATGGAGACAGGACCGGAGTGAACCCAGGCCTCGGCATAGACAGGCCTGTAGTTGGGGTTTAGCGACACGTTGCCGTCGAGAAGCACGGTGGAGTAGGGTGTGCAAAAACGCAGCAGGTTGCGGCCTGCGCGGGCGGAAGCGAGTTCCATGAGGCCTGGTTTGACGCGAGCACGGACCCTGAGTGCGCGTGGTTCCGGGGCTGTTCCCAGAAGGCCGGAAAGGGAGACAAGGGAACCCAGGGTGCCAGCCTGCAAGTCGGCGAAGACCTCTGGTTGCGAGAAGCGGAAGCCACCGGAGGGCGGGCTAAGGCGGAAGGCGACCCCGTCGACAGGCACGGAGTCGGCGACGAGTCCGCTGACCTGGCCTTGAAGGAGGAGGGGGATGAGGGCAAGTGAGTCGGGTATGAGACTGGCATCGAGGCGAAGACGCAGATCGCGCAGGGTGGCGCGCGGAAGGGAGACCTGCGCTGCGATCAAGTCGAGCGACACGGCTGAGGCTTCGTTGCCTCGCAAGGGGAGACGGGTACTTAGTTCGAGGGGCCCGGTGGAGAGTGCGAAGGGTTTTTCGAGTTGCAGGGATCGGGCGTGGAACTGCAGATCGGCCAGGGCGAGCTGCGTGGAGGAGGGGTGCAGCGAGACATCGAGCGAGGCTTCCTCGAGGGGGGGGACTTGCCGGGCCAGTTTTGCGGCGAGGGCGAGTTGCCTGACAGCTTCCTCGAGCGTGAAACCGGGGGAGTCCTTGGCCTGGCGATTGAGCAGAGGGCTCAAGTCGATGGTCCCGCTTGCGTTGAGGCTGAGGCCCGCGACGCTTCCGTGGCAGGTGGAAAGGGTGAGAAGGCGGCCCTCAGCGGAGGCCTGCAGGTCGAGATTGGAGACGAAGGCCTCATTGTGGCCGGAAGGTGAAAGTGCCGACGGGACCAGGAGCTCGATGCCTGTGATCTCCAGAGTGTGAAATTTCCTTTCGCCAAAGAGAACCCCCCAGGGGTCGAGGCGTGTGGTCAGGGTGGCGCCTCGGAGGAACGGTTCGTCATAGGCATTGAGGGTGAGGGCGAAGTCGCAGAGCAGGAGTTCCCCGCCTGGCGTGAAGGAGACGCGACCCAGGTGCAGGGATGTCTCGGTTGTGGAAAGGCGACGTTCGAGGAAGCGGAGTGCGGGGGCCGGCAGATGGATGCCGTTTGAGAGGACCATCCAAAGTTGAAGGCAGAGGCAAGTCGCCAGGAAAAGCCAGAGGCCCCAGAGCAGGAAGCGGACGGCACTCTTCAGGCCAAAGAGGCAGCCCTGACGGCAGAGCGAGACAAAGGGCCTCATGGTTCCCTGGCTCCTCACGGGGCCTTGGTGGGAGCATCGGCAGGACCTGGATCCAGGGGGCCGTAGAGGATGGACCACAAGGCATCCAGGAGCGGTTGGGTGACTTCGAAGACGGCATCGAGTTCGGTGGTGCCCGCGACCTGGCGTGTGCCACCAAGCCGTTCCGAGAGGAGAAGACTCTGGGTCTGCACCTGCACGCCGTCGCCAGACTGGAGGGAGACCTCCGCCTCCAAACGGTATTTCCAGGGCTTCTCGGCCCCGTCGAGGACAAGGGTGGGTGTGAAGTGGTCCTGGAGGAAGGACTTCGCGCGCAGGAGCCGCAATTCGGAGACCAGGGAAACCCAGGGGTCTTTGTGTGGTTGTTGTCCCGGGAAAGCGGCGGCCGCGGGGGTGGTGTCTGAGGGGAACTCCTTCTCAAGCACGACGGCTCCAGTATCCACCGCTACGATACGAACACGCCCTATACGGGCACCGGCCGGCAGATCCCTGAGAGTGCGGTTGCGCCAGGCCCGGGGTTCCGGGGAGAGGGCTGTGAGGATGGAGGAGTCGACGCCGTAGATGTAGCGTGCCGCTCCGGTGCGGGCGTAGGTGGCTCCCTGCCCGGAGGCGAGCTCGAGGGAGGCGAGTTCAGGGGTGGGGCCATCGCGCCGCAGGAGCACGGTGCGTTCCGGGCGGTTGAAGCCCCAGGTCTCGAGGTCGGCGGCTCCCGGGGCGTCGGAGATGTAGCGTTCGGCGCTCAGGCGGGTGAGGCGTTCGAGAAGGCCGGAGATGGCGGAGGGATCGGCCGGCTGCGTGGAAGGGGCGGAGCCTGAATTCTGGAAAACGAGCTGCCAGCGAGGCCCTTCGCTGGCGGAGGCGCTTTCGAGGCGCTGGAGACTGAGGTCCGGGTGTCCGGGGGACCGTAAGAGGATAGCGGATACGGCTGGAAGCTCAAAATCGAGCAGACGGCTTTCGCGGAAACGCTCCTGGGCCGCGCGGAGGGTCTCGAGCAGGGAGGAGGCCAGGTTGACGGTGAACACGGCGCTTTTGCGTTCGCTTTCGAGTTTCCACTCGAAGACCGCGTAGAGTGAGGGCTGTGCGCCTGCCTGGGCGCCGGGGACTGCGGGGCCGAGGGTGAGCGTCTCGCTCCGGCTATTCCCCTCGAGCGTGAGGCGAAGGGCGGGAGCGGTGCCGGGGTTGAGCTCGGGAGGGAGCGGTTGGCTGATGAATTCGCCCACGTGGAGGCCACCCAGCTCGACGAGGGCCTGGCGGATGGCTGGTGCATCGGCGCGGGTCTGGATGGGGTTCTCCATGGCCCAGCGGCTGCCCTCGCGGGTCAGTCGAGTGCGCGCGGCCGTGGTCGCTGTGGGCTGGATGGTGAAGTTGCGGACCTCGAATTCAGGGATACTGAACAGACTGTCGGAGCGGAATTGGGAGAGGGGTGCCGCGAGGCTGTCGGCGAGGGAGCGTGGGACCACGTGGATGCGTGTGCCATCGGCAGAGAGCACATAAATGTTGCTACCCGTGTTGGTGTTGTTACCGATGCGCAGCGTGAGCTTTTGGGCTGCACCTGGTCGCGCCTTGTCTTCGGCGGGGGTAAGGGTGATGGTGATGGCGGGCTGATCCAATCCGTAGTTGGAAAGCGAGAGTTTGTTTTTGGTGAGGCTTTCGACAGTGAAGGCGGTTTCGTGCTCGGTGAAACGCAGGGCGTTGAGAACCTGGCTGACGGCATGCGGATTGGCGGGCCATTCAACGGGGGAGGCGAGGTACCACAGTTGCGAGCGTCGGACGAGGCGCAGGCTCTGTTCTCCGGTTCGGATTTCGATCTCGGAGAAGTCGTTGGCGGAGGCCGGCAGGATCCGGCGGCGCGCCTCGACCACGCCGCTGTCGATCGTGTGCGGCATGATCTTGAAGATAAAAAAGAAGAGCGCGACGTTGAGGAAAACGAGCACGAGTGTGACTTTGGTGCGCATGGGAGGAGCTCAGGAGCGACGTGTCCAGTAGACGAGGAAACCCAGGAGGGCAACCAGGCCGGGGATGCCGAACCACAGGGAGAGGCGGAGGCGGGAAAGCTGTTCCTGGCTCAGGGAGAGCTGGAAGCGCTCGATGGGTCTGGGTGGGATGGCCAGCTGGGCATCGCGTTCGACCGCCCAGTTGATGGCGTTGAGCACGATGGCCTGGTTGCCGGGTGCTCCGGAAAGGCGGCTGTTGGTGGCGAGGTCGGCGGAGCCGAACACGATGAGCCTGCCACTGCGAACGGAGAAGGGAAGGTTGCTGCGTGCCTGGACTCGTTCAGAGACGGTGATCAGGCCCAGCCTCGGGTTGCCGCGTATATCGCCCTCCTGAAAACGGGAGAGGTGCATGGCGCTGGAGTGGCGGGAGCCCCAGGCGCTTTCCTCGCTCGCGGCGAGGACCATGGTGGCCACGCCGGAGGTGGCTGCGGTGGCGGGCCGCAGGCTGCGCGCGAGACCTACGATGACCGGCAGCTGGTTATCGATGAGCGTGCGTGTGATGGGGTGGGCAGTGAAGGCGGCGATGCGCAGATTGCCATCCTCGGTGACATTGCGCGGATTCGAATCCACGACGATGTCGTTGTCGGCCAGCATCACACCCCAGTCCAGGAGCAGATCGGTGAGGCCGTGGGCCACGCGCGGGGCGAGGAGGATGAGGACCCTGCCTGCGGCGCGGCCGCTGAGGTATTTGCGGAGTTCCTCCTGGGCGAAAGGCTCGATGCGATCCGGTGCGGCAATGATGACCAGGGCGGCATCTTCGGGGACACGTCGCTCGTGGGTGAGGTCCAGCAGGGCGGTGGAAAAGTTGCGCAGGCGCAGGGCATCGCGCAGGACGGAGAGCCCGCGCGAGGGGCCGGGGTCGTCGGGCTGGAACTCGCCGTGGCCAGTGAGGAAATAGATCTTCTTGCGTTCGGCGGCGGTGACGTCCAGCACGGCGGCGGTGAAGACCTGCTCGCCGAGAAACTCGCGTTTCTCGCCTCCCTCGAGGCGGTAGATCTCCGAGGGCAGGACGGCCCGGCGCTTGTCGCCGCTGAACAGGAAGATGGTATTGGCTTCACGGATACCGAGGGCCTCGGCTTCGTGCGGACGCTGGTAGGGATCCAGATATTCGACGCTGATGCGGCCCTCGCCGCGCGAGGCTTCGGAGGCGAAGGCGTATTCGCGCAGCAGGCCGCGCAGGTCGGAGGCGACCTCGGCGTCGGGGTAGTCCTCGGTGAGGGTGACGACGATGCGAACCGGGCGCTTGAGGTTTTCAAGGTACGAGCGGGTCTCCGGCGAGAGGGACTGGCGGCCCGTGCGTGTGAGGTCCCAGCGCCAGGAATAGTGGAGGGCGAGGTAGTTGAGCCCGCCGAAGAAGGAGACGATGAGCACCGCCTGAAGCATCAGGTTGAGGGTGCGGATCCAGCGGACGGCGCGGTAGCTTTCCAGGTGCATGGTTGCGGTCTAGCCGTGGAGCATCCTGGCCTCCACGCCGAGGATGCTGAAGAGCAGCATGAGGGAGGTGCCGCTGAGGTAGAAGAGGATCTGTCGCGAGTCGACCACTCCGCGGGTGAAGTCCTCGAAATGCACGGAGATCTGGGCGGATTCGAGTGCGGCGCGCAGCAGATGCAGGCCCTCGTTGTGGAGGGCTGGAATCTGCAGGATGTAGTCGAGCCCCACGATGAGGAGGAAGAGCGCCGCGAAGCAGGCGATGCTGGCGACCGCCTGGTTGCGGGAGAGGGAGCTGGTGAAGACCCCTATGGAGATGAAGAGCAGGCCGGAGACCAGCACGAAGGCGAACCCTCCTACGAGCGGGCCCGGGTCGACGAAGGCCCCATCGCCCGAGAAGTGGCGCAGCAGCAGGAAGAAGCCGCCGGTGGAGGCCCACAGGGAGGCGTAGAGGAGCCACGCCGCGGCATATTTGCCAAGGACGACCTCCGTCGAGCTTACGGGCGAGGTGAGGAGTGTCTCCAAGGTGCCGATACGGCGTTCCTCCGCCAGGCAGCGCATCGTCAGGAGGGGCACGATGAACAGGACGGGGATGGGGAAGGCGCGGAAGAACAGGTAGGCGGGCGACATCTCCTGCGGGGCGCGGCTGAAGTTGTCGAGGTTGGAGGAGAAGACGAAGCCCATGACCGCGAGGAAAAACACCGCCGCGATGTAGGTGTAGGAATTGACCAGAAGCATGCGGACCTCGTGGCCCAGGATGGTGGGGAAATGGCGCATGGGGGCGGTGGTCAGGAGCCTGAAGCGTGGCGGGAGTCGATGGTATCCCAGCTTCTGCGTGTGGCGGCGAGGAAAACGTCCTCGAGCGTGGGGTGGGCGCGCGCCAGGGATCTGAGGCGCAGGGAGGGTTCCTCGTGGAAGGCCCTCAGGAGGGCTTCGCCCAGGTCGTCCTCGCGGGAGGTGGAGAGGCGCAGTGCTCGGAAGCCTGCGGCATCGGGCTCGGAGTCCTGGGTGATGGTGAGGGTGGGATCGATCCGTGCCAGCAAAGACTGGACCGTATTTTTATCGCCCTGCAGCTCCAGGTCGTAGAGGGCGCGACCGAGGATTTCCCGGCGCAGGTCGGCAGGAGTCCCCTGGGCTACGACCTGGCCCGCATTGATGATGAGGACCCGGTCGCAGGTGACCTCGATCTCCGGAAGGATGTGGCTTGAGATGATCACGGTCATGCGTCCGCGGAGGCGCCCGATGAGGTTGCGCACGATGAGTATCTGGTGCGGGTCCAGGCCGATGGTCGGCTCGTCCATGATGATGATCGGTGGCTCCGCGAGGATGGCCTCGGCGATGCCCACGCGCTGGCGGAAGCCCTTGGACAACTTGCCGATGATGCGGTGCCGGACACGCTTCAGGTCGCACAGTTCGAGGACTTCGTCGATGCGCGGGGAAAGCTTTCTGCGGGGCATTTCCTTGAGGCGGCCGCGGTAGTAGAGGTATTCGTTCACCCGCATGTCCTCGGGCAGCGGGTTGTTCTCGGGCATGTAGCCGATGAGGCGGCGGATTTCGTTGGTGCGTGTGGCCACGGACAGACCGCAGATGCGCACCATCCCCGAGCTTGCGGCCAGGTAGCCGGTGAGGATGCGCATGGTCGTGGATTTTCCCGCGCCATTGGGACCCAGAAAGCCGAGTATCTCGCCACGGGAGACATTAAAACTTATGTCGTTGACGGCATTCACCTTCGCATAGGCCTTCACCAAGTGGGAGACCTCAATGGCTGGTGTTGCTGAGTCGTTCATCCGTGTGCCCTAGGATTCAGGCTGGCTGCGCTGTGTTCAATGCCAAATCAAGCAGGTGATTTCTCCAGGGTCACTTCGCCTGCGCGGAAACTGCGGAGTTTGCCGCTCTTTTCCCGTAGGAGCAGAGCGCCCTCGTCGTCGATTCCCGAGGCAGTCCCGACGAAGCGGTGGGAGCCCTGAAGGATCGTGATCTGGCGACCCCGCAGCAGGTCGAACTTGACCCAGAGCTCGGAAAAGCGGTCGCGGTGGGCATCCTTGGCGATACTGTCGTAGGCGAGCAGCACCCGGGTGATGAGTGCTGCGGTGAAACGGTTCAGGTCGAGGGGTCCTGCCGCATTTTCCGAGAGGGAGGTGGCGTGGTGGACCAGTTCTCCGGAGAGGCTTTCAGAGGACACGTTGACGTTGAGGCCGATCCCGAAGACCAGGTCCCGGATACTGTCGGAATCCACACGCGCCTCGGTGAGCATGCCGCCCGCCTTTTTGCCCTCGAAGAGCAGGTCGTTGGGCCATTTGAGGCCGGGAGTGGATTTGGAAAACTCCGCCACCAGGGCGCAGACAGACACCCCCATCCAGAGGGTGAAGGTCTGCATCCTCTCGGGTGAGAGGCGCGGGCGGAATCCAAAACTCGCATACAGGTTTCCCGTGCGGTTGCTCTGCCAGCTGCGACCGAAGCGCCCGCGTCCGCGCGTCTGCTGGCGGGCGATGACCACAAAGGGGCTTTCCCGTCCTGCTGCGAGCTGCCTGGCGGCTTCGTCGTTGGTGCTGTCCACTTCCTCAAGCAGGAGGACGGGGCACTTCGAGGCCGGGCCTGAAAGCAGGGCCTCGATAAACGTGCCGTTGAGTGAGGCCGGTGTCTGGGAGAGGCGATAGCCCTTGGCGCGCACGGCCTCGAAGGCGAAGCCCTGGCTGCGCAGCTTTTTCATGTGCTGCCAGACCGCCACGCGACTCACTCCCAGCTTTTCGGCCAAAGCACTACCGGAAACAAAACCTGCTTCATGATGGAGAAGTTCCCGCAGGATAATGAGTTCAGAGTGGAGGTGGCTGGGGGGCATCGAGGTGCTTTGGCAGTGGAGTCGAAAGTTCACTCTGGTGTACTCAGCAGTGCCCTTCAAGCGTGCAGTAGGCCGCTCCTTGATGGAAGCGCACAGATGGCGCCGAGGACGATGGTGGCCAGGAGGCCTGCCTAAGCGCATGTTTGCCAGAGACGGGCTGGGGTGAAGACCCTAGAATCGCGTAGGGTCCTTCTCTTAAGGATACTTACGCCAGTGCTGGAGGTGTTAGTGCTGCCGGGAATTGGCTGTCCATTTTCAGGGTTTCCGGTGATGCTTTTCCCGCTTCGATAAAACAACAAAGAATCCAATCCAGCTACGATCATGAGCAAAGCCGCACTACTCATCACCGCACTACTTTCCTTTGGCAGCCTGGCTGTCAGGGCCGAGGACATCGCCACCAAGTATGACGAGAATCCGATGCCCGTCCGCACCATCGCTCCAAAGGCCCCGGCCGGCGAGACTGGTCTTGTCGCTGTCACCTGCATCATTGATGAGCAGGGACGCGTCATCGACACGGTCGTCAAAAAGTCGACCAATTCCACGCTGGATCGCGCCGCTCTCGAAGCCCTTCAGACTTGGTCCTTCAAACCGGCCCGCATCGCCGGCAAGTCGGTCAAGTCCAAGGTCACCGTTCCGGTGCGTTTCGATACGCAAGCCTAAGTATTTCTGGTTTAGGGTGTTGCAATAAAACCCGCGCCTTGGGGGGCGCGGGTTTTTGCTTGTGTACCCACCTGGCATGAGCCCAGGCCTGCTGAGTCGCGGACAAGGGCTGGGTGGAGGGGGACGCGGTTGATTTATGGCGAAAGCGTGAGGACTGTGGACAAGAGCGTTTTCATTGCTCAACTTGGGCGCTGATCCATGAGCGATTCCATCCGACACGAATGTGGCATAGCGCTTGTCCGCCTCCTCAAACCGCTTAGCTACTATCAGGAGAAGTACGGCACGCCGCTGTGGGGCTTCTTCAAGCTTTCCCTGCTCATGGAAAAGCAGCATAACCGCGGCCAGGACGGTGCTGGCGTTGCTTGTGTAAAGCTCGATGTGCCTGCCGGTTATCCATATATGTTTCGTGAGCGTTGCGTGAAGTCCAATCCGCTCGATCGCATCTTTCGCGGGCTTGTGAGCGAGTATCAGGAGAAGGTGGACAAGGGGGTCATCCATCCGGAGTTCACGGAGACGGTGAAGAAGCATTTCGACTTTGGGGGCGAGTTGTACATGGGGCACCTGCGTTATGGCACCAGCGGGGGTTACAACATCTCCTCCTGCCATCCCTATTTTCGCCGCAGTCCCTGGCCTACGCGCAACCTCGCGTTGTGCGGTAATTTCAACATGACCAACACCGCGGAGCTCAATCAGGGGCTCATCGCCATGGGTCAGCACCCGATTTTCGCCACCGACACTCAGGCGCTTCTGGAGAAGATCGGTTTCTTCCTGGATGAGGAACACGAGGACCTCTACCGCTTTCTGCGGACGCGGGGCATCCCTGGGGCCCAGATCTCGGAACGCATCAGCGAGGACCTCGATCTGGCGCGCGTGATCACCCGGGCCTCCAAGAACTGGGATGGCGGCTATGCCTTGTGCGGCCTCATCGGCAATGGCGATGCCTTCGTCGCGCGCGATCCTGCGGGTATTCGCCCCGCATATTATTTCCAGAATGACGAGGTCGTCGCCTTCGCCTCCGAGCGCGCGCCTCTCTGCACGGTTTTCGACCTTTCGCTCGACGCCATCAGCGAGGTGCCGCCAGGCCAGGTCATCGTGATCAAGAAGAAGGGGACTGTGAGCACGACCCCCTTCACGCCGGCGCTTCCGCGCTCCTCCTGCTCCTTCGAGCGCATTTACTTCTCCCGGGGCAACGACGAGGAAATCTACAACGAGCGCAAGGCTCTTGGTGCCAAACTTGCCCCCCGCGTGCTTTCCCTTGTGGAATACGACTGGGCGGACACGGTTTTCAGTTTCGTGCCCAACACGGCGGAGGTCGCGTTTTACGGGCTCATGTCGGCCTTGCGGGTGCAGCGGCGCAACGAGGTGAAGCAGGCCATCCTGGCGGCCGCCCGCGAAGGCAGGCTCAACGAGGACACGATCGACGATCTGATCCTGCGCAACTGGCCCCACGGGGAGAAGGTCGTCTCGAAGGATGTGAAGATCCGCACTTTCATCGGTCAGGAGGGTTTTCGCAACCAGCTCGCCAGCCACGTCTACGACATCACCTACGGGGCGGTGCAGCCCAAGGACAACCTCGTGGTCGTCGACGACTCGATCGTGCGCGGCACCACCCTGCGCCGCTCCATCCTCCGCATCCTTTCGCGGCTCAAGCCCAGACGCATCGTGATCGCCTCCACGGCGCCGCAGATCCGCTACCCGGACTGCTATGGCATCGACATGTCGGAGCTGGGGAAATTCATCGCCTTCGAGGCGACGGTGTCGCTGCTGCGGGAACGCGGACAGACGGACCTGCTCACCGAGGTCTACGAACTGTGCCGCGAGGAGGTGTCGCGTCCGCCAGGCGGGACTCCCGTCAACCACGTCCGTCGTCTCTACGAGCCTTTCAGCCCGGACGAGATTTCGCAGCGGATCTGCCAGCTTGTCATGCCCTCCAATCTCGAATGGAAGGGCAGGGTGGACATCGTCTTCCAGACCATCGAGGACCTGCACGCGGCCGTGCCCAGGCACACGGGGGATTGGTATTTCACGGGCAAATACCCGACGCCCGGAGGCTACCGCGTGGCAAACCAGGCCTACATCAATTATTTCGACCAGTCCGACGGCAGGCGCAGCTACTAGTCGCGGCACCTCGGATACACTCTCCCCCATGTCACTCAGCTACGAATCCTCCGGCGTCCGCTACGACCAACTCGACGCCTTCAAGCGCGCCTGCCAGAAGGCCGCCAAGACGACCGCCCCGCTGCTGGCGGACCACGGTTACCGCGAACCCGCCTCGACGCGCGGTGAGAGCTCCTACCTGATGGAGGCGGCGGATCATTTTTTGGCGCATGTCGAGGAAGGCCTCGGCACGAAGAACCTCGTGGCGGACGCCGTGTACGCGCAGACGGGCAGGTGTTTTTACCGCGAGATCGCGATCGACACCGTGGCGACCATCGTGAACGACCTGATCACCTGCGGGGCGCTTCCCCTCTCGGTCGCGATGCATGCGGCCGTGGGTGATTCAGGATGGTTCACCGACGCCAGGCGCATGGAAGACCTGGTGGAGGGCTGGGCCGAGGGTTGCCGCCAGGCGGGCGGGGTCTGGGGCGGCGGCGAGACGCCCACCCTACGTGGTATCGTGAATCCCGATACGATCGTGCTGGCGGGCTCCGCCGTGGGCCGCATCGCCCCCAAGAGCCTGCGCATCACAGGCGAGGTGGCCGCCGGGGACCACCTTCTCTTCCTTGCCTCCTCGGGCGTGCAGACCAACGGCCTGAGCCTGTGCCGCAAGATCGCCGACCAGCTTCCGGCCGGCTATCAGACCATCATTGGCGATGGGCGGACTTTCGGCGAGGCCTTGCTGGCTCCCTCCGTCATCTACGTGGCCTTCGTGCGCGAGTGCCAGCGCCGGGGCATCCGGCTCAACTATGTGGCGCACGTGACGGGCCATGGCTGGCGCAAACTCATGCGCCTCGACGAACCTTTCGTGTATGAGATCACCGGACTGAGGCCTGAGCCGGCGCTCTTCAGTTTCCTGCAGAAGGCGGGCCCCATCGAGCGGCGCGAAGCCTATGCGACCTTTAACATGGGGGTCGGATTCGCAGCCTATGTTTCCCCGGAGCAGTCCGCAGCCACCCTCGCCGCCGCCAGGGACACCGGCTACGACGCCTGGCTGGCAGGCACGGTGCGCAAGCAAGGCGGTCGCAAGGCGGTCGAGATCCCGGAGTTGGGCATCACTTTTGAAGGCGATACCCTGCAGTTGAAGTGAGTTGAATCCCCGTGGTTTAGGTCTTCTCGGCGCGGCCAAGGAGCGTCATGGCGAGCCCAAGCAGAAGGAGATTGGGCAGGTAGAGAAGGAGGCCGGGCTGATACTGGGGGGCCTTGTCGAGCCAGCTGATGGCGGTGGTGAGGAAGAAATAGCCGAGCGCCACCGCGACCGCCACCCCGAGGTTGGCGCTGGTCTCGCGCCGAGAGACCCGGATGCCCAGGGGCACGCCCAGCAGCGCCATGGAAAGCACGGCGATGGAATTGTTGAAGCGTTCGCTCACCACCAGATCGATGCGTGCCAGTCCGCGTTCCCGGGCGAGACGTTGTTCGAAACTCTCCTCGGCGGGTGCCTCGGCCAGTCTGGCTTGCTCGGCCATGAGCTGTTCGTAGGGCATGTAGTCGAGCTTGGTGCGCACGACTCCCTTGGTGAACATCCGGTCGAGCGGCAGGCGCACCGCCTCGGTCTCCTCGAAGCTGCCGATCCACTGGGCCTCCGCGTTGCTTTCGGGGTCGCTTTCCCTGCGCGATTCGATGCTGGACTTGTGGAGGGTCAGGACGAGGGTGTTGACGTCTTCCTCATAGGAGATTTTTCCGCGCTCCGCCTGCAGGTAGTGGAGGACGCGCTGTTTGTCGTCCAGGAGCCAGATGCGCAGGTCTCCGAGTTCCGAGCCCTTCTTCTCGCCCACGTACACGACCTTGCCCGGAAACTGGCGGATGAAGGAGCGTGGCACGATGAGCTTGAGCGGGTTGGCCCGGGCGGCCTCGGCAATCTCCTTTTTGTAGGCGAGGCGTGCCCAGGGCATCACCTGGTGGTTGAGGTAGAGGGCGCCGGCTGCAAGCAGCACGGCCAGGAGGAGGATGGGGCGGGTGAAGCGCCGTAGACTGATGCCGCAGGAACGCATCGCCGTGACTTCGCTGTCCGCCGAGAGGCGCCCCACCGTGAGGAGCACCCCGGTGAGCATGCCCATGGGCAGGGCGAAGGTGATCACGAAGGGGACCAGGAGACTCACCAGCCGGAGGAAGGTGGGCAGGTCGATCTGTCCTGCTATCAGGTAGCCGCTTAGCTCCTTCATGGCATTGCCCAGCATGAGGACGAAGGCGAAAAGCCCCACGGCCCCGAGGCAGGTGCCAAGCACGCTTTTGAAAAGGTAGCGGTCGAGCAGGTTCACGCGGTTATGAGGGGTCATTCAGAGCGGGCGGAAGCCAAGAAACAATTCTTTTAGCAAGCGCTCGGGCTGTTCGCTCCCGGACTCGGGCCTGTGGCGGCCGCTGGCTGATCCGGGGGAACCAAAGTCATGGCCACCGCCGGATGTAGTTAAATATCCAGTACAATGGGGTCCTGTTTGGAAATCAGGTCATTTTCAGCCTTTTTTCACGTTTGGAGCAAAACATAGGCCTCTAGGATAAAACCGATGGGCACTTAGGTTTCGTGCACGGCATATCGGTTTTTTCATAGCCTTGCCTGTCGCGGAGTGGGGGGAAGAGGCGGAGTCTGTAGCTAATTCAAACGGAGGCATTGTCCCTCGTTTTTCCCCTGAAATCCCAACGAACCTGAAACACATATAGGTCTTCGCAGCCGACCACGACTGCGGGGGCACAGAAGCCTCATCCGGCCTCTTGATACACATCGTAGAACAAACACCGACACCTATGCATACAGATCGTCAAACCCCTCATGCGCGCCTGCGCCGCTTCAGCTCCAAAGCATCCCTGTTTTTGGCTTTGAGCGCCACGCAGTTCGCTTTTGCCCAGACGGAGCCCTCTGCTACA
>JFJP01007819.1_pt1 | contig 14122 bp, 11 predicted proteins | sample 431651 | NCBI WGS metagenome assembly JFJP01 (sample SAMN02602958, study PRJNA72255) | Microbial mat metagenome, whole genome shotgun sequencing project. | biome: fresh water; feature: sink hole; material: water; isolation source: purple microbial (photo- and chemosynthetic) mats found in... | reverse complement strand
GCGCCAGCGACGAAGAGCGCCAGACCGTGCGCGAACAGCTCTCGGGCGCCTGCACCACCGAAATCGCCGCCTTCGACGAATTCGCTGCGCTGCTGGCGGGCGAGGGCGGTGAAAGTGCTTACGACCATGTGGTGTTTGACACCGCGCCCACCGGCCACAGCCTGCTGCTGATGGACGCCACCGGCGCCTACCACCGCCAGATGGTGCAGCAATACGAAGGCCAGGCCGAGGGCAAAGGCCTGCACATCATCACCCCGCTCATGCGCCTGCAAGACGCCAGCATGACCCGCGTGGTCATCGTCACCCTGCCCGAAGTCACCCCGGTCAGCCAGGCCGCCGCCCTGCAAGACGATCTGCGCCGCGCCAAGATTGAGCCCTGGGCCTGGGTCATCAACAAAAGCATGCCGCCACCGGCACCACCGATCCGCTGCTGCAAGCGCGGCTGGCGGGCGAGGTCCGCCAGACCGAGCGGATTGCGCGCGGGCTGGCCAAACGCACCTTTGTGCTGCCCTGGTTACCCGAGCCGCCGGTGGGGTTGGAGGCTTTGGCTCGGCTGGTGTAGGGGCGTCGAGTTGGCCCCCTAGAATGCAACGAGAGGAAACAACGACACCACGCCATTCATGACGCCAGAGGCCCGCGCCCGCCAGACGATTGACGCGCTGCTCACCGCAGCGGGCTGGCACGTTTGCGATGTGGCCAGCGCCAACCTCCACGCGGGCAGCGGTGCCGTCAAAGGTGTCGCCATCCGGGAGTTCCCGCTCAACCCCGGCCACGGCTTCGCCGACTACCTGCTCTACGTCAACGGCAAAGCCTGCGGCGTCATCGAAGCCAAGAAAGAAGGCGCCACCTTGAGCGGGGTGGAAGTGCAAAGCGCCCGCTACGCCCAGGGCCTGCCCGCTGCCTTGCCCGCCTGGCGCCGGCCGCTGCCCTTTGTGTTCGAGTCCACCGGGGTCGAAACCCGCTTCACCAACGGGCTGGACCCGGCTCCCCGCGCCCGCCCGCTGTTTGCCTTCTTCCGGCCCGAGCTGCTGTTGCAGTGGCTGGCCTACCTGCCTCCTCAGCCGCAAGGCAACACCGCCAGTGAGCCCGACCAGGCGCCCACCTTCCTCGCCCGCCTGCAGCACATGCCCCCGCTCGTCACCGAATGGGGCCAGGGCGGCGCCAGCTACCAGCTCTGGCCGGCGCAGATCAAGGCCATCAACAACCTTGAAACCAGCCTCGCCGCCAACAAGCCCAAGGCCCTGATCCAGATGGCCACCGGCAGCGGCAAAACCTTCACCGCCATCAGCTTCATCTACCGGCTCATCAAGTTCGGTGGCGCGCGGCGCGTGCTGTTTCTGGTGGACCGCGGCAACCTCGCGCGCCAGACCAAAAAAGAGTTCGACGCTTACGCCAGCCCGCACAACGCCTACAAGTTTGGCGAAGAGTTCATCGTCCAGCACCTGCAGGGCAACCAGCTCGACGGCAGCGCCCGCGTCGTCATCTGCACCATCCAGCGCATGTTCAGCATGCTCAAAGGCAAAGAGCTGGCTGAGGAGGCCGACGAGACCAGCACCGAAGGCGCCGAGGCCCTGTTCAAGGACCCCGAACCCATCGGCTACAACCCGGCCATCCCCATCGAGAGCTTCGACATCGTCGTCACCGACGAAGCCCACCGCAGCATCTACAACCTCTGGCGCCAGGTGCTGGAGTACTTTGACGCCTACCTCATCGGCCTCACCGCCACACCCAACAAACAGACCTTCGGCTTCTTCAACCAGAACCTCGTCATGGAATACGGCCACGCCCAGGCCGTGGCCGACGGCGTCAACGTCAACTACGACGTCTATCGCATCAAGACCGAAGTGACCGAAGCCGGCGCCAAGGTGGACAAAGGCTACTGGCTCGAAACCCAAGACAAAGCCACCCGCCGCAAGACCGCCTGGCAGCTCGACGAAGACTTCGAATACGACCCCACCGAGCTGGACCGCGCCGTGCAGACGCCCGACCAGATCCGCACCGTGGTCCGCACCCTGCGCGACCAGTGGCGCGTGGACCTGTTTCCCCAGCGGCAGGAACTGCCCAAAACCCTCATCTTTGCCAAAGACGACAACCACGCCGAAAAGATCGTCGAAATCCTGCGCGAAGAGTTCGCCCGCGGCAACGAGTTCGCGCAAAAGATCACCTACCGCACCACGGGAGCGAGCCCCGAACAGCTCATCAAAGACTTCCGCACCGCCTACTACCCGCGCGTCGCCGTCACCGTGGACATGATCGCCACCGGCACCGACATCAAGCCGGTCGAAATCGTCATGTTCATGCGCTCGGTCAAAAGCCGCAGCTTCTTCGAGCAGATGAAAGGCCGGGGCGTGCGCGTGTGCCAGCCCACCGACCTCATGGCCGTCAACCCCGGCGAAAAGCTCAAGAAAGACCACTTCGTCATCGTCGACTGTGTGGGCGTGTGCGAGCGCGACAAGACCGACAGCCGCCCCATGGATCAGAAGAAGAGCGTGCCGCTCGACAAGCTGTTGCAAGCCGTCGCCTTAGGCAATGTGGAAGACGAGGTGCTCTCCAGCGTGGCCGCCCGCCTGAGCCGCCTGGGCAAAGACATCAGTGAAGCCGACCACGCCAAGGTGGTGGAAGCCAGCGGCGGCCACAGCCTCAAAGACCTGGCCCGCGGCATCGTGAACGCGCTCAACGCCGAAGCCAACGAAGAGCAGTCACCCACCCAGGCAGAAGCGACCCTGCGCCAAGCCGCCCAGCCTTTCAGCAACCCCGCGCTGCGCGAGCTGATCTTGAAGCTCAAGCAAAAGGCCGATCTCATCATCGACACCGTCACCAGCGACAAGCTGGTGAGCGCCGGTTTTACCGAAGGCAGCGACCGCGCCAAAGAACTGGTGCACAGCTTCGAAGCCTTCATCCAGCAGCACAAAGACGAAATCACCGCGCTGCAAATCCTCTACAACCGCCCGGTGCGCGCGCCGCTCAAGTTTGAAGACATCCAGGCCCTGGCCGACGCGCTGCACAGCCCGCCGCACCTCATTGACGAGTCCGCCCTGTGGCGGGCCTACGCCGCGCTGCAAAAAGGCAAGGTCAAAGGAAGCAACCAGAAACGCCTGCTCACCGACATCGTCAGCCTGGTGCGTTTTGCCATGCAGCAAGACAACGAATTGGTCCCATACCCCGAGCGCGTGCAGGCCAACTTCAAGGCCTGGCTCGCGCAGCAGGGCGGCAAAGCCTTCACCCCCGAACAACAACACTGGTTAGAGATGATCCGCGACCACATCGCCGCCAACCTCGGCATTGACATTGAAGACTTCAGCTACGCCCCCTTTGAACAGGAAGGCGGGCTGGGCAAGGTGCACCAGCTGTTTGGCGCGGAGCTGCCGCAGGTGATTGAGACGCTGAATCGGGAGCTGGCGGCGTGAGTGCCCGGCAAACCCTGTTCATCAGCTCGGTGCAGAAAGAGCTGGCCGCAGAGCGCTGCGCAGTCAAACACTTCATCCACACCGCCCCCCTGCTGTCCCGCTTTTTCGACGTGTTTCTGTTTGAAGACCTGCCCGCCACCGACCAGCGGGCCGACGCGGTCTACCTCTGCGAAGTGGACCGCTGCGCCCTCTACCTCGGCCTGTTCGGCAACGACGACGGCTTTGAAGACGCGCAGGGCACATCGCCCACCGAACACGAATTCGACCGCGCCACCGCCTTGGGCAAACCCCGCCTGATCTACGTGCGCGGCGCCAACGACAGCGCGCGCCATCCCAAAATGCGCGCCCTGGTGCGCAAAGCGGGCGACCAGCTCATTCGCCGCCGTTTTGCGCACACGCCCGAATTGCTGGCCGCCGTCAACGCCAGCCTGGTGGAGCACCTGGCCCGAACGGGTGCGCTGCGCACTGGCCCCTTTGACGCCAGCGCCTGCCCCGGAGCCACGTTGGCCGACCTCTCGCCCGACAAACTGGCCCTGTTTCTGGCGCGGGCGCAGAGCCAGCGCGGCTTTGCGCTGGACCCGGCCACGCCCATGCACAACGCGTTGACGCACCTGAACCTGCTCGACGCCGGGCAGCCCAGCCATGCGGCTGTTTTGTTGTTTGGCCAAGCCCCGCAGCGCTTTCTGCCCAGCTCAGAAGTTAAATGCATGCACTTTCACGGTATGGGGGTGAGCAAGCCCATCCCCTCGTACCAGATCTACAAAGGCACGGTGTTCGAGCTGGTCGATCAGGCGCTGGACTTTGTGTTGTCCAAAATTGCCCGCACCGTGGGCACCCGCGCCACAAGCGTGCAAGCCCCGGTGGGCTACGAACTGCCCCGCGAAGCCGTGGCCGAAGCCATCGTCAACGCCGTGGCGCATCGGGACTACACGTCCAACGCATCGGTGCAAGTCATGCTGTTCGCCGACCGGCTCGAAATCTGGAACCCTGGCGAGTTACCCCCGCAACTGACCGTGGACAACCTGCGCCGCCCGCATGCGTCCATTCCCCGCAGCCCGCGCATTGCCGAGCCCCTGTCTCTGGCCCGCTACATTGAAAAGGCCGGCACCGGCACGCTGGACATGATTGACCTGTGTGCCCAGGCGGGCCTGCCGGCACCCGAGTTTCGGCAAGACGGTGGGCAGTTTGTTCAAACGCTGTGGCGCCCCAAGGGGGCTACTGAGGCGGATGAAGGCACCCAGTCAGGGACCAAGTCGGGACCAAGTCGGGACCAAGTCCAAATCCTCGCCAAAGCCAGCGCGGGCGCGGCTTTGACCGAGTTGATGGCCATTGACGGACGCACCAACCGCACCAAGTTCAGGGACCAAGTCATCAAGCCCCTGCTGGAGCAAGGCTGGCTGGAAATGACCCTGCCCGACAAACCCACCAGCAGCCAACAAAAATACCGCCTCACGCCCCAAGGCGCGGCGTGGCTGCCCAAACGGGCCACGAATAGGCCAAACGGGCCAGACACTGCGCCAACCGCGCCGCAGAGCAAACAGGCCATAAAGGGGCCAAAGGGGCCATAACCGCTATGAAACGACAACAAACCCCAAAAACCGAAGACGGCCTGGGCCGCGTGCACCCGCTGATTGGGGCCGAGCTGCCGGTGGTGATTGAGACGCTGAATCGGGAGTTGGCAGCGTGAGTTCGGCTGACATCGCCTTGCCAACCATCACGGGTCTTCTCGGCAATCTGTTGCCGCTGAAATACGGAAAGAGCCTTCCTGCAGCGTCCCGTGATTCGTCGGGATCAGTGCCGGTCTTTGGCTCAAGTGGTGTGGTTGGTTCGCACTCTGCTGCGCTAACAACCGGCCCAACCATCATCGTTGGACGCAAGGGCAATGTTGGCGCTGTTCACTATTCTTCATTGCCTTGCTGGCCCATCGATACGGCTTACTTTGTTGAACCGCCTGCTGGGCACAACCCGGCGTACTACAGGTATCTGCTGCAGTCGCTCAACCTCGTTCGATTGGACAAGTCCACTGCAATCCCAGGACTGAGTCGCGACGACTACAACGCCGTTGAAGTCATGATTCATGCGCCTGACCAGCAGGATGGCGTGGTTCGACGAAGCCGTCGCCAACCTCCAGCGCGTCAAGGCCAACCTCAAACGCTACAAAGCCGCCGTCCTCAAAGCCGCCGTCGAAGGCCGCCTCGTAGAAACCGAAGCCAGCCTCGCCCACCGCGAAGGCCGCAGCTACGAGACCGGTGAACACCTTCTGCAACGCATCGTTGAGGAGCGGCGGGCGAAGTGGTCGGGGAAGGGAAAGTACAAGGAGCCAGCGGGGCAGACCTCTGAGCTCACTATTGCAGTACCCGATGGATGGACGAGTGCAACCGTAGATCAACTGGGTAGCGTCAAGCTTGGAAAGATGTTGGACAAGCAGAAGCACACGGCAGGTGCGCCGTATCGGTACTTGCGCAACATCAATGTTCGCTGGGGTACGTTCGATGTGTCGGATGTGTTCGAAATGAACTTCGAAACAGATGAACTCGAACGCTTTTCGGTTCGAGCCGGTGATGTTCTGGTTTGCGAAGGCGGTGAGCCTGCCCGCGCTGCTGTTTGGCGCTCCAAACAAACGGATATAAAGTATCAAAAGGCACTCCATCGCGTTCGCTTTGATGGAGCCTACCTGCCGGATCTCCTCGTGATCGCTCTTGAGCACCTGGCCAAGTCCGGAGCGTTGGATGAACTGTATGGTGGCAGCACCATCAAGCATTTCACGCGTGAAACTTTCGTAAAGCTGGTGTTGCCCGTCCCGCCTGCAGCAGAGCAAGCCCGAATCGTCGCGGAAGTCGATCGCCGTCTGTCCATCATCCATGAAGTCAAATCTGAGGTTGACTCCAACCTCCAACGGGCTCAGGCGCTTCGGCGGGCCACTCTTTCAAGAGCTTTTGCGTTGTAGGGAACTTTGAAATGACTACTAAACGTGTCCGGAATCATGAATTGGAAGAGCTTTCGCTGGCTGCACTTCGGTTTGAGTTGCCTTCAAAGTGGGTGATACACGATTTTCGAAAAGACTACGGAATCGATGTTCAGCTGGAAATCTTTGAAGTGGATGGTTTTGCCACAGGGCTACGTTGCTACGGCCAACTTAAAGCTACTGACAACGCGGCTGGTGAAGATGTTCTTTCTTTAGATCGAGATCACTTTGAGTATTGGAGTGCGCATACTGACCCAGTGGTTTTGTTGCGGTACTACGCTGATACAAATCGGTATTTTTGGTGCTGGCTACATGAGGTTGCTTGGTCGTTGAAGCCCGAGGCGAAATACCTGAGTGTGACAAAATTTCTAAAGCCGTGGGACAAGGCAAATTCGCCGAAATCTATTCAGGAATTTTTGGAGCAGAGAAGTCGAGTGTTTACTGAGCGGCAGTTGCCGCCGTTCATAGTTGCTGTGCGAAGTAGTACCACGCCTTTTGCGATATTGGTCGAGGTTGCCAATGCTTTGGACGATTTGAAGAACTTGAGCGTTTTTCAATTCGAGGCAGAGAGCTTGGATTCCACGGCATTTGAGGTTTCGCTGCTGCCAGGTGGAATCGTCTGCTCCTACCTTGGCTTTCCAGGTGTGATGGTTGAAGATATCGATGAGACAACACCTTCCTGCATTGCGCACACAATCCTCCTACTTGTCTTTCTGACCGCGTGTCGCTACGACAGAATCCTCGTAGCTCGACCGTTGGCAAAGAGCTGTTTTGGGTTGCTGCGCAAAGCAGCGGGTGAGAAGTTTTTCTTCCCTCTAGTCGATTCGCTTATATATGCCGTTGGGTTGAAGGATGCGACAAACTTGTTTCATAGTGAGCCCGAAAGTGAAGAGCCAGAGGTAAGCAATGCATTGTTTGCTGGGGCTGCTTATGTGGCAGCTCAGCGCTACGGTGAGTTTGACCAATGGGTTTTAATGCTTCGCGAGGAGTTAGCTGGGTCTACGGTAGATGCACATAAAGCCGCTTTGGCATACAGCCTCGGGAACGCCTTATCAAACAAAGGCCAGTGGGCTGAAGCGCTGCCGATGTTTAAGCTTGCAGCCGAAGCGCTTCCTGAATATTTCAAGCGGGGTTACTTCCGACATGAATACGGTGCAGCGCTTTTTGAAAATGGAATGTTTGCTGAAGCTGCTGAACAGTACCGTGCTGCACTCGCATTGGAACCGTCAACGCGACTACATTACTTGCTGGGCGATGTGCTCTTTTCTGCGGGTGAGTTTAGTGACGCAATTGTTGAGTTGGATATTGCGCTCAACGCTCAGTTGGACGAAGGTGATATTTTGTCCGCAAACTTGCTTAGAGAGCTTTGCCGTGAGTTTGTTGAAGATTGGAAGATAACTCACCTTGCCCTATCTTCTGCAGATGATGGTGGTATTGGTGTCTTGCAGAGTCTGTCTGCTGAGGATTTGAGAGATCTTCCGAACGCGTTGTTGCCGTTTATGCAAACATTTGGCGCTGATGCATTGTTTAACTTTAACGCGGGGCATGTTGCTCTTACTAATGGGCAGCATGTTTTGGCCGCATACCGGTTTTTAAACTGTGCAATGCGGCAACGTTTCGATTCAGAAGCGTGGGCGCTAGCTGTTGGAAGCGCGTTTGCTGCGCAGGATGCAGTCTTAATGATGTTGGCGACAACCTCTGGGTACTTTTTTGTGAAAGAAAAACTGCTCGTAGATTTTTTTCGAGTGACGCAGTTTTCCCATGCAGATGCTGCAGAGCGCGAGCGATTGCAGAGGAAGTTTGCGGAAATCGTATACACCAGTCGGGGCAATTCATCGCAAAAACCCCTGACCGTCAGATTTTTTGGTCCAGATAGCGCCAATGTCTTTGAGATTTGACTTGGCTGCGTGGATTGGTCTGTAAGAACAACACTACGTATTTGTAGATTCCCAGCAGATGTCTATTCCTCTCTCGCTGCGCATCTTCGCCGCCGACGGCGACCCCGACGGCCTGCGCATCGTCGAGCGCTTCAACGCCAGCGCCCGTGCCGTGGTGTTCCCGCGGGCCTTGCTGCCGCAGGTGAAGGCCCGGCCCGAGTTGCAGCAGACCGGGGTGTATTTTTTGTGAGCCACCATGCGCCAACTTGACCTGTTCTCTTCCCTCCAGTCCAGCACCGAGGGCATCGACACCGAGTTCAAGTCGGCGCGGGGCGGGTTACCGGGCAGTTTCTGGGAGTCGTATTCCGCCTTTGCCAACACCCAGGGCGGCACCATCGTGCTGGGCGTGGCCGAAAAGCCCATCGGTCTGGTGTGGGAGGGCGTGCCCGATGCGGCGCAGTTGCGCACGGTGCTCTGGAACCAGTTGAACGACCGCAACAAGGTCAGCGCCAACCTCTTGCGTGATGACGATGTGCGCACGGTGGACGACGAGGGGCGCCAGTTTGTGGTGGTGAACGTGCCGCGGGCTTCGCGGCTGCAGCGCCCGGTGTTTGTGGGGCCCAACCCCATGAATGGCACGTTTCGCCGGGCGGACGAGGGCGATTACCGCTGCTCGGACGACGAGGTGTGGCCGACCAGTCGGACACGCCGGCCGACTCGCAAATCGTGGAGCACTTCGGGCAGGCCGACTTTGACCCGGAGACGGTCAAGCAGTACCGCAATCGCTTTGCCTCCCGCGCGCCAGACCACCCCTGGCTGTTGCTGGACGATGCCGCGTTACTGACCAAGCTGAGCGCGCTGCGCCGCGACCGCGCCACGGGGCTGGAGGGTGCCACGGTGGCGGGGCTGCTGATGTTTGGCCGGTTCGAGGCCTTGCGCGATGCGCTGCCCGGTTTTCATGTGGACTACCGGGAGCGTTTGTCGGACGACCCGGCCGTGCGCTGGACGGACCGCGTGGTGCCCGATGGCACCTGGGAAAACAACCTGTTCCAGTTCTACGTGCGGGTGATGCAGCGCCTGTCGGGCGACTTGAAGATGCCATTCCAGCTGGACCGCGAGCTGTACCGCAAAGACGACTCTGCCGTGCACGAGGCTTTGCGTGAAGCGGTGGTCAATGCCCTGGTGCACGCGGACCACCGGGGCCAGGGCGGGGTGGTGATCGAGCGGTATCTGGACCGCATCGAGCTGTCCAACCCGGGCTCGCTGCTGGTCTCGCGGGTGCAGCTGCTGCAGGGTGGGGTGAGTGAGTGCCGCAACAAGAGCCTGCAGCTGATGTTCCAGCTCATGGGCGGTGGCGACAAGGCGGGCTCGGGCATGGACAAGATTCGTGCGGGGTGGCGGTCGCAGCATTGGCGCTCGCCCCGGCTGGAAGAATCTTTGCAGCCGGACCGCGTGAAGCTGGTGCTGCCGATGGTCAGCCTGATTCCGGACGAGGTGGAAAAGGCGTTGCGTCTGCGCTTTGGCGACCGGTTTGCCCAGCTGGACAAGACGGCGGTGCAGGCGGTGGTGACGGCACAGGTGGAGGGCAGCGTGACCAATGGCCGCATGCAGGAAATCACCGGGGAGCACTCGAAAGACATCACCGGCGTGCTGCAAGGGCTGGTGCGCGATGGCCTGCTGACGCAGCAGAACCAGCGGCGCTGGGCCAGCTACCGGGTGGCAGAGGACTCCCCCCAATCCGGCAGTGACTCCCCTCATTTGGCACGGAACTCCCCCCACGACTCCCCCCAATGGACCGGTGACTCCCCTCATTTGCCGGGTAGCTCCCCTCATTTGCCAGGGGACTCCCCTCATTTGCCGCCAGAACTCCTGTCATTGGCTGAGCCCGCGCGAAACAAGAAGAAGCTGCCGGTGGCTGAAATGGAGCGCCTGGTTCTGCTGCTGTGTGAGGCGCGATGGCTGACCTCCAAGGAACTGGCCGTCCTGCTGAGCCGTGATCCGGAGAACCTGCAAAGCCGCATCCTCGGCGGGATGGTGAGAAAACATCTGTTGGAGCTGCGCTACCCCGATGTGCCCAACCGGCCAGATCAGGCGTATCGCACGGCAACCAAGGCACCCGAATGAACAGCGTGAGCACCCCTTTCTCCCTCCGCATCTTCGTCGCCGACGGTGACCCCGACGGCCTGCGCATCGTCGAACGCTTCAACGCAAGCGCCCGCCAGGTGAAGGCCCGGCCCGAGCTGCAGCAGACCGGGGTGTACCTGCTGTGAGGAGTCTGCGCGGCAGAAGGAACGTCGGCTGCAAAGCGGCTGCGGCGGTCCATTTTTCACCGGCTTCTTGTCCCATAGCTGGGCTATGGGACTGCGAAGCCGGCGAAAACTGTTCTCGCCGGATCCGCTTTTCGCTGCGACGCCTTCTGCCGCACAGGCTCCCCAGCCCGCGGCCAGACGGCGAGGGCGAGCTGCTCTACGTGGGCGAGGGCGACCCGATCCTCCTGCGCCTGCAAAAGCACCAGTCAGAAAAAGATTTCTGGACCCGCGCCATCGGCTTCGTGGCGGTTGGCGGGCTGCTGAACAAGGCGCATGTGCAGTTTCTGGAGGCGCGGCTGATCGCGCTGGCCCGTGCGGCCAAGCGCGTGCCGCTGGACAACGGCAACTTTCCCGGCGAACCCACCCTGAGCGAGGCGGACCGGGCCGACATGGAGGTGTTTCTCAGCCACATGCTGGGCATGCTGCCGGTGCTGGGGGTGCATGCGTTTGAGTCGGCTCCGGGTGCTTCGGTGTCGGGTCTGACGGCTGCTGGGCCAGCGGCTGCGGTACCCACCTTGCTCTACTGCAAAGGCAAGGGAGTCGAGGCAACGGGGTACGAGTCCACCCAGGGGTTCGTGGTCTGCAAGTGGTCACAGGCCGTGTCCGACGAGGTGCCCTCGCTGGAGACCAACAAGCCCGCCCGCCTCGTGCAGTGCGAAGACTTGATCGACCGTGGGGTGGTGGAGAGACACGCTGGCGCTTTCCGCTTCACACAAGACTATGTCTTCTCGTCACCCAGCCTGGCCGCCACTTTTGTTCTGGGCATGAGCAGCAACGGGCGAACCAAATGGCGTGACGCCCATGGGCGCACGCTGAAGGAGTTGCAGGAGGCAGAGGCGAGCGGTTGAGTGTTCGGCATTCGCGATTCGCGAACGCCGAATGTGGGCATCTGCAATATGCATATTGCATATTGCATATAAACGAAAAATCAACGCTGAATCAGCTATATTTATGCAATCTGCATATTGCATAAACAGGGCCATCCATGAGTTCAACCGGTATCAAGGCAAGGCTGAGCCACGCGCAGTGGTCGCTCAAGCCGCAAGACTTGGCGATGGCGCTGAAGCTGGTGTGTTTGGCGGGGGAGCGGGTGATTTACGCCGAGCTGGCCCGTGCCATGCGCATGTCGCAGTTCGAGGCCCATGCCTGTTTGGCCCGTCTGAGCGCTGCGCGTTTGCTCACCGAGGTGGGCGGTGCGCCCGCGCTGGTGATGCCGGCGTTTCGCCCGCTGTTGCTGCAGGGAGCGCCGTACTTTTTTCCGGCGGTGCGCGGCGAAGTCACGGTGGGTTTTCCCACGGCGTATGGCGTGGAGCCGCTGAAATCGCTGGTGATGTTTTCTGACGAGCTGCCGCCGGTGTGGCCGCACGCCGATGGCCCGGTGCGCGGTAGCACCCTGTTGCCGCTCTATCCCAAGCTGCCGCTGGCGGCGCAGGCCGACGCTTGCCTCTATGAATTGCTGGCGTTGTTTGATGCCTTGCGCATCGGTCAGGCCCGCGAGCGGGAGCTGGCGCGCGGCTTGCTCGAAGAACGGTTGAAGGGGTTGGCCTTATGAGCGCCGCGCCGGGCCGCCCCAAGCCAGCTCGCACCGCAGCCCGCAGGGCGAAGGTACGCCAATGAGCAATCCCAATTTGGAAATCCTGGAGCTGGTGGCGCATGCGCTGGGGCCGGTGTGCGACGAGGTGGTGTTTGTGGGCGGCTGCGCAGCCGGCCTGCTGCTCACGCAAGCCCGGCCAGACCGCATACGGGCAACGGAAGACGTGGACATCGTGGCGCAGGCGCTCACCGTGCGCGACTATCACGCGGTGGAAGAAAGGGTGCGGGCGCAGGGCTTCAGCAACGACATGAGGCCCGAAGCGCCGATTTGCCGCTGGGTCTACAAAAACGTGACGCTGGACGTGATGCCCACGGTGAAAGAGATCTTGGGTTTTGCGAACCGCTGGTACCCGTTGGCCATAGAAACCGCCCAGACCGTGGCGCTGCCGTCTGGCCTGCAGATCAGGCTGATTGCCGCGCCGGTGTTCATTGCCACGAAGCTGGAAGCATTCAACGACCGTGGCCGTGATGCGAACGGCGAACCCGACTTTCTGGGCAGCCACGACATGGAAGACATCGTGGCTGTGACCGACCGGCGCCCCGAGCTGTTGACCGAATGCGAAGCCATGCCCGCCGAGCTGCGCACCTACCTGGCGAGCGCATTCACCGATTTGTTGGGTAACGCCGATTTCTTGACAACGCTGGCCGGGCACCTGCCTGGCGACGCGGCCAGCCAGAGCCGCCTGCCCAAACTCACCGATACCTTGCGCGGCTTCACGCGCCTTTGATCTCTGATCACCCCATGAACACCAACACCCACTCCCTCGTCCAGAAACTCTGGAACTACTGCAACGTGCTGCGCGACGACGGCATGAGCTATGGCGACTACGTGGAGCAGCTGACCTACCTGCTGTTCCTGAAGATGGCGCACGAGCGCAGCCAGCCGCCGCACAACCAGCCGAGCATCGTGCCGGCGGGATACGGCTGGCCCGAGCTGCTGGCGCGCGATGGCGACGCGCTGTTTGACCACTACCGCCACACGCTGGAGCGCCTGGGGCTGGAGCGCGGCACGCTGGGGCTGATCTTCGCCAAGGCGCAGAACAAGTTCCAGGACCCAGCCAAGCTGCGCCGCGTGGTGGCCGACCTGATCGACACCGAGACCTGGACCATTCTGGGCGCGGACGTGAAGGGCGACGCGTATGAAGGCCTGCTGGAGCGCAACGCGCAAGACACCAAGAGCGGCGCGGGCCAATACTTCACGCCGCGCGCGCTCATTCAGGCCATGGTGGACTGCATCGCGCCGCAACCGGGCGAGACGATTTGCGACCCGGCCTGTGGAACAGGCGGCTTCCTGTTCACCGCGCACAACCACATCACCGCGCACCACAAGAACCTGACGCGCGAGCAGCTGAGGCACCTGAAGGAAAAGGCGTTCACCGGATACGAGCTGGTGCAGGCCACGGCGCGGGTGTGCGCCATGAACCTGATGCTGCACGGAATCGGGTCTGAAAAGTCGGTACCGGTGGTGGTGGGCGATGCGCTGGGCACCGACCCAGGCGCGCGCTTTGACGTGGTGCTGGCCAACCCGCCGTTTGGCAAGAAGAGCAGCACGGTGATCGTGGGCGAAGACGGCCGCACCAGCACCGAAAAAGACATCATCGAGCGAGACGATTTCTGGGCCACCACCAGCAACAAACAGCTCAACTTCGTGCAGCACATCAAGACGCTGCTGGCCACCCACGGCCGAGCGGCGGTGGTGCTGCCCGACAACGTGCTGTTTGAAGGCGGGGCGGGCGAAACCATCCGCCGCCGCTTGCTGCAGGAATGCGATCTGCACACCCTGCTGCGCCTGCCCACCGGCCTGTTTTACGCGCAGGGTGTGAAGGCCAACGTGCTGTTCTTCGACAAGAAGCCCGCGAGCGAAACGGCGTGGACGAAACAGCTCTGGATCTACGACCTGCGCACCAACAAGCACTTCACGCTCAAGACCAACCCGCTGCGGCGTGAAGACCTTGCAGAATTCGTGACGCT
>JFJP01039222.1_pt1 | contig 14123 bp, 11 predicted proteins | sample 431651 | NCBI WGS metagenome assembly JFJP01 (sample SAMN02602958, study PRJNA72255) | Microbial mat metagenome, whole genome shotgun sequencing project. | biome: fresh water; feature: sink hole; material: water; isolation source: purple microbial (photo- and chemosynthetic) mats found in... | reverse complement strand
CATGGCCACGTTTACCTTAGTATATCCTTCGCGGATAAGACGCTGGGTTTCATGTAAAAAAACAGGAATATAATCGGCGTAGCCATCTTGAGTATCTTGACGAACGTTGTGACCTACAAAAAAGCTTTGTAACTGAAAAATGCCTTCAAAAGCTTTGGAAGCATAAGGTGCAGGTCCTTCGGTATGAAGGTGTTGAATTTTTACATTCCTGAATTCGCCACTTTTACCTCGTTCACACATGGCTTCAATAAGCCGCTGAGGAGCGCAGGCTACACTGTGAATGTGAATTCTATCGTTAGTTTTTATAATTTTTACCGCCTCTTGGGCTGAAACAAATTTAATGGGTTGGTGCATGATACATCGATTTTTGGATTAAAAAACGATGCCAAAGATAGAATTATATTTTAACGCTATGGATTGGGTTCTACATGATAAAAGTCATGATGGCATAGCGTTACGACTTTTTATTTGCCACTTGCTTCAAAAATAGTTTTAATCGTGTATATCATAATTTTCAGGTCCACATATAGCGACATATCTTCCAAATAAATCATATCATAGTTTAGCCGATTAATCATTTCATCCACATTCTCGGCGTAACCAAACTTTACTTGCCCCCATGAAGTTATTCCTGGTCTGACTTTAAATAATAATAAGTAATGGGGAGCTTTTTGTACTATCTGATTCACAAAGAATTCTCTTTCAGGTCTGGGCCCAACTAGTGACATATCACCTTTTAACACATTATAAAATTGGGGCAATTCATCCAAACGTGTTTTTCGCATAAACCGACCAAATGGAGTAACCCTTGGGTCTTCTTTACTACTTAAAGCTGGGCCATTTTTCTCAGCATCAACGTACATTGACCTAAATTTATATATTTTGAAGGGTTTGCCATAGCGACCCATTCGTGTATGTGAATACAAAATTGGTCCTTTCGATGTAAATTTTATCCACAAGGCTAGTACTAGGAATAAAGGGCTAAGAAGTATTAAAGCAATGGTTGAAAAAGCAACATCAATTACCCGTTTCATGTTATCCTGCCATGCTGGTAATAACTCGTGTGACAATTCTATTAACGGCACTCCAAAGAGCGAAGACATTTTTACAGAGCCCGACATAATATCCAATAAATCGGGAATGGCTTTGGTTAACACATTAGTGGCCTTAGTTTTCACCAAAATTTGCTGAATTTTTTCCCGTTCCGAAGGTTCAATAGCTATAATCACTTCCTCAATTTTTTGTTGGTTTATAGTAGTAATCAAAGTATCCAGTTTGCCTAAGTTTGGAATGTAGTCACTTAAAGGGGTTTCGTGGTTTCCATTTATGGTAATGAATCCAACAATTTGATTTCCGGCTGACTTTGGTTTGCGTTGCAAATCGAAATAAAGTTGCACTGCTAGTTCATTGCTTCCAATTATTAAGGTGGGGAAACCAATTTTATGATTTTGAATTTTTGAATTCATTCGGGTGGTTAATATTACCCTTGGTAAATAGGTCAAGGTAAAGTGAACTCCCCACAGGAAAAAAAAGGATTGATAATAGTTTTTATAAGATATGATGGTATCGTCAAGTATTAATAGGAAAAATATAAAGATTACCCCTAACGTTATAATGAATATGGTTTTTCCTAATTCTTGCAACCGCGATTTCCGGTAAATATCATGGTATTCTCCCGACACATAATATATTAATAACCAAAACAAGGGAATTAAAATTATTCCGGCATAGAAGTTATTATTGAAAATTTCCTGACTTGATGGAGTATATAGGGGCGCCGTAATTACTATTTTGCGATACATAAAAAACAATACCCACGATATCAAGGCAGAGAAATAATCTGCTATAACATATTTAGCAACTTGAATCTTAGGTCTTTTCTGAATCATTTTTTTACTATTGTACAATTTTTAAATTATCAACCCACACTTTAGGATTCAAAACTAATGATTGTTCCAAGGCTGAATTAGTTGCATAATTGTAATTATTCAGCGAAATTTTAAACTTAGTTCCCGTAGGATAGGCTGAAAAAGTACCGTATAAATCGAGGTAAATTTTTTTCCATTCAGTTGTTGGATTAAAAGAAACTAAGGGGATGGTTATGTTTTCACCCTTATTGTTTATTAAGAGTGCCAATGCAAAATACATGTCTGATTTGAAATTCATTTCCAAAAAATATCCCTGAGTTATATTCTCTGGCCTTGAAATTTCATCCACAGAAACCTCATAAAAAAGATTTGTAGAGCTATCCATCTCAATTAAACCACAATAAGCACCTTCAATGGGCGCTTTTGAATCTTTTATAAAACCATATTTAACGGTAGCATCGTGTTCAAATTTTATGGAGCCTTCATCAAAATTCTCTTTCCAGGAAATTTGAGTTAATGCATCATCATAACCCACCGTAGGATTAATTGTAATTACTTCTGTACTTTTTAATTCTTTCGAAATCCGGTATGATTCATAAAAAGGATAAAACGTTCTACTGGTGCTCATTCCATTTACTTTAATTCCTGCTGAAATCATTATATCCGCCATTCCTTCAGTTAAAACAGGAATCGTTGCAGGTAATTCAAAAACACCAATCAATTCAGTATTCACATAAACCCAAGCATCACTAATACCTAATGATTGTTCGTGTTCCAAAGATATATTGTCGATTTGGATGTACGAGGGAATGCTTTCAGAAGGATTGATAAAATCGCAGCTGTAAGTAAAAAGCATCATAAGTATTATACTTGTGTTGGTACCAATTCGGAATTGCATAGGCAACAAGTTTCAATGTAAAACGATGTTTTATATGAATTATTGCAAAGAAAAGAAAAAATGAAGCGGATTATAAGAAGTTAACACATACCCTAAGTTTTTCTTTAACCTTTTCCATCACTCTAAAGGTATGGCACTCATTCTCAATGGAATTCAATGGGGTAGTATGTTTTATAATATTTTGGGAGAAATTTTCCAATTGCTTCGCAATTAGTTTATCCGAGGTGTTATTCAATGAATCGGTGCAAGTAATAAATTCTTGAGATGCTTGGGTACATTTCACCAAGTTTTGTTTAAAATCAATTCGATAATTAGAATTATATTCATAGGCCTTAATTACATGCTGCATCTCTTTTTCAACAGAATTTACTGAAATATTTGCAACGCTGCCGTTGTTAAAGTCCATGCGGAGGTTTATAATGTCGGGAATTTCTGAAAAAGAAGAGATGGTATTTGCGGTTACTCTTTTCAAATTTTTAGAAAACAAAGGCAAGATGCCGCTAACCTGCTGCCGCACAATGGGTAATAAATTCTTTTCATTCATTCCGGTAAATAGGCAGTCAACCAAAAGTGGTGTTTTACTTACCTTAATATATTCGGCAAAAGCATCATGAAACATAAAAGCATGGTTAATCTGAATTATTACCGCTGCTTCATCTTTTAATTTCACCAAATGCTGGTGCTCCTCATAATTTAGATAGTAAGTATTGTGTAAAAAAACAGGTTTAGAATATTGAAGTGCCATCTCAATCAAAGGAAGGTAGGTATTTTCTGAAGCTGCAAATACAAAGGCATCTGCATGTAAAACCATATCGGCAAAACTACAGAATACGGGCTTATCTTTTAAATCTTTAGGAATTTCAAATTGAAAACTTGGGTCAAAAATTCCTGAAAGGCAAAAGGCTGGATTTTCTTCAATGGCCTTAATATATTGGTGATGGTTGGTATTTCCGACAACAGCTATTTTGAGCATGCAACTAGTTTTTTACAAAACTATGTGAATTACTATTCACTATGCAATGGTTTGGAAGATTCTTATTAACGCTGAGTTGTTAATAAATGGGGCAATAACGATTTTTTAAATTAATAATCAGAGTTTAGTTTATTTTTTATGCCAGTTAGAAATAGTTAAAAGCATATACGTTTGAAATTAGAAAAAATCTGGTAATTGCATATACATTGCGCCTCAAACGATTCCTTCCTTTAGAATATCGTGAATGTGAATCATACCAACATATTTTGTTCCATTAACAACAATAAGCTGGGTAATATTATTCTGTTCCATTACCTGAAAGGCTTGAACGGCTAACTGATTTTCATCGATGGTTCGTGGGTTTTTCCCCATAATATCTTTGGCTAGTAACTCGTTTATGGGCCTTTTAGTTATTAACATCCGCCGAAGGTCACCATCTGTAATAATTCCGGTAAGTTCCCCTATATTATTGACAACAGCGGTAGCACCCAATCTTTTTGTAGTCATTTCCATAATAACACTATCAATGCTGGCATCTTCTGCTATTTGCGGTTTTAGGTTGTTGTGGTACAAATCGTTAACCCTCAGGTACAATTTTTTACCTAAAGTACCTCCTGGATGATACTTGGCAAAATCAATGGACGAAAACTCCCGGTATTCAAGCAGCGCAACTGCCAAAGCATCCCCCATTACTAATTGTGCTGTGGTACTCGAGGTTGGCGCTAAATTGTTTGGGCATGCTTCACTTTCAATATAGGCATTTAATATGTAATCGGCCTGCTGAGCAAGCACCGAATGAGTATTTGATATCATAGCAATGAGCTTATTGCCCATTGTTTTTAGCAATGGGATAAGAACTTTTATCTCTGGTGTATCACCACTTCGTGAAACACAGATAACCACATCATTTTTCTGTACTATTCCTAAATCACCGTGTATGGCATCCGCTGCGTGCATAAAAATAGCCGGTGTTCCGGTACTATTAAGAGTAGCTACAATTTTTTGAGAAATATTGGCGCTTTTTCCAATACCGGTAATAATAACTCGGCCTTTACTTTGATAAATAAGCTCCACGCATTTAGCAAAATCATCATTGATAAACGGAACTAAGTTTTTTATAGCATTAGCTTCATGAAGTACTACTTTCTTTCCCGATTCAATTATTTCGATGTGGTTTTTCATTAAATTATATTTTGAACAAATATAGTGAGCTATTTTAAAACAAATTATAAAAATATTCATCTGTATCCAGACTTTTTATAATAATAATGCGTTGTTAGTAATCCATAATAATTATAAATTCAGTAAGTTATAAGAATTCATAGACCTACTGAGCAAGTAGAAACCAAGAACTATAATAATTACTTTAAACAAAAAGGGGTAACATGGTTATTAATGAATAATTTTTAGTAACTTAGTTAAACAATGTTAGCGTTGTATTAATTTAGCGCTCCAAAAAATAAAATTGCACTGAAAGTGTGTTGAAGTATGGAATTAACCAGTCAATTAAAAAAGCATTTCGGTTTTGATACTTTTAAAGGGAATCAGGAAGAAATCATTCAAAATTTATTAGCAAAGAGGGACACATTTGTTCTTATGCCCACAGGTGGCGGAAAATCATTATGCTATCAGTTACCGGCTTTAATATTGGAAGGTACGGCTATTATAATTTCTCCGCTAATTGCCCTCATGAAGAATCAGGTAGATGCTATGCGAGGTTTTAGTGAGGTAGATGGGGTTGCTCATTTTCTGAATTCATCGTTGTCAAAATCGGAAATACAAGCGGTTAAAACCGATATCCTGGGTGGAAAAACAAAGATGCTCTATGTAGCGCCTGAATCGCTTACCAAAGAAGAAAACATAAAATTTTTAAAGCAGCTTACCATCTCATTTTATGCGATAGATGAAGCACATTGTATATCAGAATGGGGACATGATTTCAGACCGGAATATCGTAGAATAAGACCTATTGTTGAGGAAATTGGGAAAGCTCCCATTATTGCATTAACAGCAACGGCCACTCCTAAAGTACAGAATGATATTCAAAAAAACTTGGGTATGATTGATGCCGATGTTTTTAAATCGTCGTTTAATCGGGCGAACCTTTATTATGAAATAAGACCTAAAACCGATGCTACCAAAGAAATCATTAAGATTCTGAAGAATAATGTGGGGAGGTCGGGGATTATCTATTGTTTAAGTCGCAAAAAAGTGGAGGAATTGGCCGAAACCCTTCAAGTGAATGGTATCAGTGCATTGCCCTACCATGCTGGAATGGACTCAAATACCCGTTCGGGGAACCAGGATAAATTTTTGATGGAGGATGTTGACATTATTGTTGCCACCATTGCTTTTGGGATGGGTATCGATAAACCCGATGTCCGTTTGGTAATTCACTATGACATACCTAAAAGTTTGGAGGGTTATTATCAGGAAACCGGGCGCGCCGGGCGTGATGGCGGAGAAGGGAAATGCATAACCTTTTATTCCTACAAAGACATTCAGAAACTTGAAAAATTCATGCAGGGAAAACCTGTAGCTGAACAAGAAATTGGTCGTCATTTGCTGTTAGAAACCGTTTCTTATGCAGAATCAGCTCTTTGTAGGCGCAAACATTTATTGCACTATTTTGGGGAAGATTATACGCAAGACAATTGCGAATCGTGCGATAATTGCCTGAATCCGAAAGAACAATTTGAGGGAGAGGAATATGTTGAAATGGTTTTACAAGTAGTGCTGGCAGTAAAAGAGTATTTTAAAGCGGACCATATTGCCAATATTCTTTGTGGAACAGCCAATTATGGCGTTAAATCATACAAACATCATCACATACCCGAATTTGGAATTGGAAGTGAAAAAGATATAAAATTTTGGAATGCTGTAATTAGGCAAATGCTTATTGCTAAACTTTTATCAAAAGACATTGAAAATTACGGATTGCTTAAAATAACACCTAAAGGACATGCTTTTTTAGAAAAACCGGAATCATTCATGTTAATACATGACCACGATTACGATAAAGAAGAAGAGGAATTATCTGCTCCGCAGAGTGGCGGTTCAGCCGATCCAAATTTGTTCAGCATGTTAAAAGACTTGCGCAAAAAAATTGCCAAAGAAAAAGGATTGCCACCATTTGTAATCTTTCAGGATCCATCGTTGGAAGATATGTCCATTCATTACCCCATAACTTTAGACGAAATGCAGAATATGACCGGCGTTGGGGCAGGAAAAGCACAGCGTTACGGGAAAGAATTTTGCGATTTGATTGCAGCTTATGTAGTTGAGAATGAAATTGACCGCCCGGTAGATTTGATTGTTAAATCCATTGTAAATAAATCGGGGTTAAAAGTATATATAATCCAGAGTATCGATCGTAAAGTTTCATTAGAGGCAATTTCGCAATCGAAAGGAATTGAAATGAATGATTTGTTGAAAGAGATTGAAGCCATTGTTTTTTCAGGAACAAAACTCAATATTGACTACTATATAAACGAAGTGCTTGATCAGGATCATCAGGATGAAGTATATGAATTTTTTAAAGAAGTTGCTAAAAGTGAATCGATTCAAGAAGCCCTCGATGAGTTAGGTGAAGATGAATACACCGAAGAAGATATAAGGCTCATGCGAATAAAATTCATTTGCAACGAGGGTCATTAAAAAAACCTTTTATAAAAACCGCTTTGTAACCATTAGCGGTTTTTTTGTTCCTGTTGAACAACTTATTTTATTTAAAGCTATAAAGGGTTATTATTTGTCGTTGGCGGTTCCCTTAAGCAGAGGAACAAAAGAAAATGCACCATGATTTTCTTCCAATAGTTCACCTGAATTAGTTTTAATATAGCGCATCATGGTTTGTGTTTTTTCACCTATCGGAACAACCATAAAGCCGCCGGGTTTAAGTTGTTCAATGAGCAACTTTGGAATATCAGGAGCTCCTGCAGTTATCAATATTTTATCGTAAGGACCATAAGTAGGTTTTCCCAAATAACCATCGCCATAAAAAAATTGAGGATTGTACCCTAATTTGGGAAGAAACTGCTGAGTTTTCAGAAACAAACCCCGTTGCCGTTCTATGGTATAAACTTTTGCTCCAAGTTCAATTAATACGGCGGTTTGATATCCGGAACCGGTGCCTATTTCAAGTACTTTATCGCCTTTTGCTAAATCAAGTAATTCTGTTTGAATGGCTACCGTAAAAGGTTGTGAGATGGTTTGACCGCTTCCAATGGGAAATGCTTTATCGACATACGCAAAATTTACAAAGGCACTGTCCATAAACTGATGCCGCGGAATTTTTCCAATGGCATCAATTACCCGCTTATCTTTTATTCCTTTTTGGATAAGTTCATTTACCAACTGTTGCCTAAGTCCCTTTTCCCGGTATCCGTCGTTATGCATCTATTACTAATTATTAAAGTTCACAAGATAAAATATTTAATCTAATGAATGAATAAATATTTTGTTCCGTTTAATGAGTAGCATTTTAACAGCATTCGGAATTTTAGGATTGTTTCTTTTTCGGTTTTGATTTTTTAAGCATTCTTATTGACTTTGACTATCTGAAAAGAAGTCATGGTTTTTAAAAATAACAAAGTCTAAATAAGTAGCCAAGTTAAAACATTTAAAATAGTATCTTAATTTGTTTTACTTTGACTTGTTAAATTGCCATTGATACTATGGGTGAATTTACTATTTTTGCTTCCACGTTAAATCCCAAAACATTGAATGCAGAACTCTTTATTGCCCGCAAAATAACCCAATCAGGGGATAACAAACGACAAATTTCAGGACCCATCGTTAAGATTGCCGTTTTTGGCATTGCTCTTGGTTTAGCGGTAATGATTTTGAGTGTTGCCATTGTAACTGGGTTTAAAAATGAGGTTAAGAATAAAGTGATTGGCTTTGGATCACACATTCAAATTACTAATTTCGACTCAAATAATTCATTTGAAACTACGCCTATTTATAAAGGCCAAATTTCGCAAGAATTAATAAACCAAATTGACGGGGTAAAACATTCTCAAGTTTTTATTACCAAATCAGGTATAATTAAAACTTCCCAAAATATTCAAGCCATAATTCTTAAAGGTGTTGATAAATCGTATGAATGGACTTTTTTACAAAGTTGCCTAATTCAAGGTGAAGTTCCATTGTTTAACGATTCGATCAAATCAAACCAAATTTTAATTTCAGAGTATATTTCGAATTTATTGCAGTTAAAAACAGGAGATAATTTAACTGTTTATTTTGTGCAGGATCCTCCAAGAATGAGGCCTTTTGTGGTTTGCGGTATATATAAGACCAGTATTGAGGATTTCGATAAATCGTTTGCCTTGGTTGATTTAAGGCACCTTCAGAAATTGAATAATTGGAACGAGGAACAAATTAGTGGTTACGAGATTCTGATTAATAATTACGATAATTTGGAGGCATTAACCGATAGCGTATTTGATGTAGCCGGGTATCAGTTTACAGAAGATGGTTCAAAGCTTAAAATTAGCAACATTAAACAGCGATATCCTCAAATATTTGATTGGCTCAATTTGCAAGATATTAATGTTTGGATAATATTGGCTCTTATGCTTGTTGTTGCCGGATTTAATATGATATCAGGATTACTTATCCTAATTCTGGAGCGAACAAATATGATAGGTTTACTAAAAGCAATTGGTTACAACAATTGGGAAATCCGTAAAATATTCCTCTACCAATCGGGGTTTTTAATTTCAAAAGGCCTGTTTTGGGGAAATATAATTGGCATTTCGCTTTGCCTGGTTCAATATTATTTCGGAATTATTCCTTTGGACGCCTCGGTTTACTACATCGATAAAGTTCCCATTAATTTGCAAATTTTACCACTTATATATCTAAATATAGGGACATTGATGCTTACCGTAGGCATGATGATAATACCATCGTTATTAATAACGCGCATTAGTCCGGCAAATGCTATTAAGTTCAATTAAAGTTTATTAACAGTAATAATAATGAGGAGGACTCCTCGCTCATTATAGTGCACTAAAGACCCTATTATTCTTTTGGTGAAGAACTCCTTTCACCGGCTGTTCCTGGTTTTCTGCGATGATAATACTTCTTTTTTGGTTTTGCGGTTCGGGGAATTTCAGAGGCAACTTCAGCCACCGGGTCATTTGTAGAAGTTGGTGGAACAACGGCAACAGGTGGTTTATTAATTGATTTATTGGGCGCGTTTTGTGGGGAATTGGTGCGCTTTGGAAATTCCTTGCGGGGGTTTCTATTATCTTGATTGAGTGATGATTTAAACCGTTCCAGGGTCAAGGTAACATCTTCTTTTTGATTCATAAAATCCACTTCATGAATACGATGGACTCTTTTTATCCGGAAGAAATTAACTATTGAAAGGGCCAATGCAACAACAGCAACTAATAGAGCTATGGAACTTGTTCCTTCAAAAATGCCAGTGGAGGCAAATAATGGAGTGGTAAGGAATATGGCTATTCCAAAAGAAATTAATGTTTTTATCATACTATAAAATTTAAATTCAACTACATCAGAAATAAATAAAAGAATCTGCCAATATAAAAATAAATAAACAAACCTATCACGTCATTAATTGTAGTAATAAAAGGACCTGTTGCAACAGCCGGATCAATCTTTATTCGGTGAAGGAATAAAGGTATAAAAGTACCAAATAGCGAAGCAAAAATAATTTCAACTACCAAAGCCACACTAACCGAAAGAGTTAGAGCAATTGAATGGTGAATGGCTATATTGTATATCAACAAAAGGGAGCTTAGAATTAATCCATTAAGCAGCGCGATGGTAACTTCTTTAACTAATTTGCGTCCCGTAGAATCCAAACCTAGCGATTTATTCGCAAGGCCTTGCACAATAATGGATGAGGACTGAATTCCCGCATTTCCCCCCATAGCAGTAATCAACGTGATAAAAATGGCCATTTCAGGGTATATTTTTAATTCATCGGCAAACCCGCCAATTATTAACGAACCTAAAACACCACCAACCATTCCAATAAAAAGCCAAGGAATCCGGGCCCGGGTAAGCTTAAAAATTGAATCCGAAGCCTCAACATCGCCACTAATACCCGAAATCATTTGGTAGTCTTTTTCAGCACCCTCTTTAATTACATCTACTATGTCGTCAATGGTAATTCTGCCCTTCAGTCTTCCAATGGAATCAACTACTGGAACGGCTACCAGATTGTATTTTTCCATTAGATTTGCTACATTCTCGGCCTCAGTATCTGTTTTTACCGAAATGATATCAGTATTACAAATATCTTTAATCAACGTTTTTTCCGGAGCAAGTAAAAGCTTTTTGAGAGGGAGCGTTCCTTTAAGAACATTCGAGTCGTCAACTACATAAACAAAATAAATTTCATCAACTTCTTCCGCTTGTTTTCGTATTTCTTCTATACATGTTATGACGGCCCAATTTTCATTAACTGAAATCAATTCAGTGGCCATCAATCCACCCGCAGTGTCCTCATCATAATTGAGCAAGTCAACAATATCGCCGGCTTGATCTACATCACTAATGTGAGAAAGAACTTCATCTTGCTTTTTTTCAGGCAGTTCAGCAATAATGTCCGCGGCATCATCAGAATCCATGTTATCAATGAACACTGAAGCAATTTCCTCACTGGATAAATGATGCAGAAATTCTTCCCTTACATCTTCTTCCATCTCTATCAGCACGTCTGCTGCCAGATCTTTGTTGAGATGCAGATAAATAAAACGGGCATCCTCAGCATCCACTTCATCAAATATTTCAGCAATATCAACAGGATGCAAATCGTTGGTAAGGTTTTGCACCAATTCAATATCTTGCTGCTGAATGCCAGCAACCAGTTTTTCAATATATTCTCTGGTTAATTCAAAATGCATAAATCGGTTCTATTTAGCTTCTTTAAGTAGCTTTTCTATTAGTTGCGTAAGTTCAATAAATTCCTGAACACCTAATTGTTCGGGGCGTTTACGAAATATTTCCTGTTCGGGCTTCAAATTTAGTAAAATACTTTTTAAGCTATTCGATAAAGTTTTCCTCCGTTGATTGAACCCGGTTTTAATTACTCTAAAATACAGCTTTTCGTCGCAGGGTAAATGACTTACTTGGTTACGTACGATGCGAATTACGCCCGATTTAACTTTTGGCGGCGGGTCGAACACTTGTTCATTTACCGTAAAAAGATATTCAATGGTATAAAAAGTCTGAAGCAAAACACTGGTAATGCCATAAGTTTTTGATCCGGGTTTTGCCGCAATACGCTCAGCCACTTCTTTTTGAAACATTCCAACCATTTCCGGCACTAAATCACGATGTTCAAGAATCTTGAAAAGAATCTGGCTCGAAATATTAAATGGAAAATTTCCAATTATAGCTATTGGCTCTTGAAAAAGTTTATCGAGCGGTAGTTTTAAAAAGTCACCCTGAATTATTTTGTCAGCCAGCTGTGGAAAGTTCTTTTCCAAATAGGCCACGGATTCTCTGTCAATTTCAACCACATGCAAATTATTCGTTGGATTTTCAAGCAAGTATTGAGTTAAAATGCCCATTCCTGGTCCAATTTCAAGTATCATCTTTGGAGCCATTGGCGAAAAACTCTCTGATATTTTACGGGCAATATTCTGATCTTTAAGAAAATGCTGACCTAAGTGCTTTTTTGCCCGTACTTTTTCCATTCCTGTGGTTTTAAAATCGGCGCAATTTACGGTTTTACCTTAATAAATAATCCAATAATTGAAGGGAATTTTAATATTGCATTCGATATTAGTTTACGAAGCTATATAACTCATATCTTAAGGTCAGAAAGCTTCAATACGAATGTAAGGTTTGAGTGAATTTTTGGCTTTAATATATTTTAGATTACTATTTTATCTCTTGGAAATGCTTACTAAACTAAATTCATAAAATTGTCTGTTATCTTTGCTGGTATGGATTGGAATAAAAAAATCATTGGAGTATTAAAAATTGGCATCATTGCAGGAAGTATTTCTTTTATTAGCCATCGGCTTTGGGTTGAATACCAAAGTGGGGTATTTGCTTTTGAACTAGATAGACTAGATAGGGTCTCCTATGCCAGTTTACTCCTAGTTTTTACATTAACCTTTGTTAATTGGTTTATTGAATCAGTTAAATGGAGGCACTTGTTGATTCCAGTTCAGGTCATTTCATTGCATGATGCATTAAAATCGGTTTTAGCCGGTATTTCAATTTCAATTTTTACCCCAAACCGCATAGGTGAATTTGGGGGGCGTATTTTAGTCCTTCAAAAAAGTGTTCGGATGCAGGGTATTTTTGCATCTCTTGTCGGAAATCTGGCTCAAACATTGGTAACTTTAGTTGCCGGGGTGCTATTTTTTCCTTTTTACATACAAAATCTATCGGTTTTCAACAAATCCAGTGAACCCTTATTGTTTACTTTATCAGTAATAGCAGCAATAGTTGGATTGCTACTTTTTTTTAATATTAAAAAACTGGTTAGGCAAGTTTATAACATCCGATGGTTCAATAAAAACCAGCAGTTTTTCAACTTTTTACTCACTTATACCAGAACCGATTTGTTAAAATACCTTGGCTTCAGTGCATTACGATATGGTATTTTTACTTTCCAATTCTATTTATTATTGCATGTTTTCGGTGTTCAATTAAACTATATATCAGCTATAATAGCTATTAGTCAGGTGTATTTTATTATGACTTTTATTCCAACTTTTGCATTGGCTGAAATAGGTGTTAGAGGTTCCGTTGCAATCTTAGTAATTGGAACGCTGTCGCCTCTTTCATCAGCTATTGTTACCGCCAGTGTTTTGCTTTGGATTATTAATTTGGCACTTCCTGCCTTAATTGGAGCGCATTTTTTGTACCGTTTTAAAGTTTAACGGTTAATTCTACTCCATTACCAAAGTTGTGATTCCTCCCAAAGCAATTTTCTTCTTCATTAATCATTCCTGGTGCTTTCAAAATTTTGTATTCCAACTAAGCAATGTGTTTTAAAAACTGGATGACGTATGAAATCCAATAAAAAAGGCCGCCCATTGATTCATGGACAGCCTTTTCCTGCTTTTTATTCCGGAATTATTATTGAATGGCTAAGGTAGCTTTTTGCCTTATGTCAGTGGATGAACTACCTACCAAGATTTCAAAAACGCCAGGTTCCAATACCCAACCATGTTGCTGAGGATTGTAATACGAAAAAGCGTCTTTTTTCAATTCAAAAGTAAGTGTTTTTGTTTCACCCGGTTGAAGCAGTGTTTTGTCAAACTCTTTCAGTTCTTTAGCGGGGCGGGGTAAAGCCGATTCCAAATCGGAAACATATACCTGAACCACTTCACTGCCAGCAACGGCACCAGTATTTTTTATATCCACGGTAAAAGTCAAGGTT
>JFJP01039221.1_pt1 | contig 14125 bp, 9 predicted proteins | sample 431651 | NCBI WGS metagenome assembly JFJP01 (sample SAMN02602958, study PRJNA72255) | Microbial mat metagenome, whole genome shotgun sequencing project. | biome: fresh water; feature: sink hole; material: water; isolation source: purple microbial (photo- and chemosynthetic) mats found in... | reverse complement strand
ATATAGGCTATTAAACGGGTTCTTAAGGGTATTCCATTGCTGTCGTAGTAATGCTGCAGAAACTCAGCCTTGAGTTTTGCCATGTCGACGTTTGAGGGGCACTCCGATTTGCATGCTTTGCAGGAGAGGCAAAGATCAAGCACATCATAAATTTCTTTATGGTCAAAGGGATTGGATTTCTTTGAGTTGGTGATCATTTCCCTCAGGATGTTGGCTCTGGCACGGGTGGTGGTTTTTTCATCCCTCGAGGCCATGAAACTCGGGCACATGGTGCCTCCGATGATTTCTGATTTGCGACAATCGGCCGAACCGTTGCATTTTTCGACCGACTGCATGAATCCCCCGTCATGGCTGAAATCAAAAATGGTATTAATCTCTTTGACAACTTCGCCGGGAACATAGCGCAAGCTGGAGTTCATGGGAGGTGTATCCACAATCTTTGAAGCGTTGAATACCTTTCCCGGATCCCATACCCTTTTAATGTCCTTGTACCATGAATAGATTTCCGGTCCTACCATAACCGGAATGAATTCCCCACGCAGCCGTCCGTCGCCATGCTCACCGCTGAGAGATCCCTTGTATTTCTTTACCAGTTTAGCGGATTCTCCGGCAATTAAGCGGAACATCTCAACATCCCCCGGATCTTTCAGGTTCAATATTGGCCTGAGATGCAGCTCTCCCACCGAAATATGGGCATGGTAAACGCACTCGAGCTTGTACTTTTTCAAAACCTCGTTGAAATCGGAAATATATGCTTCCAGTACCTTCGGATTCACTGAAGTATCTTCAATAACCGAAACGGGTTTGGCGTCTCCGGGCATGTTGGAAAGTACACCGAGTCCGGCTTTGCGCAAATCCCACACCTTTTTAATGTCGTTTTTGGTAACAACCGGGAAATGGTATCCAAGGCCTGCGGCCCGCATCTCTGCTTCCATTTGGGATGCAAGTGACTGGATTTCCTCCATAGTGTCTCTTGCAAACTCAATCATCAGGATAGCCCCCGGATCCCCCTTTACAAAAAAACGGTTCTTGCGCTGCTCGATATTCTCACGGGTAAGCTGCAGGATTTTGTCGTCCATCAGCTCAACCGCTCCCGGCAGGTATTTCAGCGCAATAAGGTTTCCCTTTATGGCCTCCATAACCGAGTCAAAGTGGGCACAAACCAGCGCTTTTTCAGCGGGAGGAAGCGGTGTGAGCTTAAGCCTGGCTTCGGTAGTAAAGGCCAGGGTTCCCTCCGATCCGGTTAGCAACTTGCAGAAATTGAATGCCTTGTTGCTTTGGGGTTGAAAAATTTCACAGTCGGAAAGTTCGTCCAGGGCATAACCCGTGTTTCTTCGCACGATGGACTTATCGGGATATTCTTTATCGATCTTCTCCAGGTGTGACGGGTCGGACAACAAGATCCGGATATGCCGGTAAATCTCGCCTTCCAGATTCCTGAGTTCGCATTTCGATTGGAACTCCGTCGGGTCCAGTTCTTTGAACACAACTTCAGAGCCATCGCTCAGGAAACCCTGAATTTCAAGCGTGTGTTCCCTGGTTGTGCCATAAATAAGCGAATGCAGTCCACTGCTGTTGTTTCCGAGCATTCCCCCGATCATGCAACGATTCGATGTGGAAGTTTCAGGAGCAAAAAACAATCCGGTGGATTTAAGCGCAATGTTCAGTTCATCCAACACAACCCCGGGTTGAACCCTTACCCATCTTTCCTCCTTGTTCACCTCAAGTATGCGGTTCATGTAGCGGGAGATATCCACAACGATACCATTTCCCACAACCTGACCTGCCAGCGAAGTTCCTGCCCCCCGCGGAATAATAGTAAGCTTGTGTTTTTTGGCAAAATCGATCAGTTGCCTGATATCACCGTTGGTTTTAGGCAGCGCAACTGCCAAAGGGAGTTCCCTGTATGCTGAAGCATCAGTGGCATATATGAGGAGATTAGCGGAATCGGTGAGCAGATCACCTTCCATCCCTGATCTTAAACCAATCAGATCATTTTGTATAGTATCTTGAATTACAGCAGAATGCATAACTAAAAAAATTAAGCCCCTTATTTTGATAAGAGGCTTAAAGATATTAAAAGTTATTTGATTCAGGTATCACTCACTCTTCTTCATCCTCTTCCTATCGTTCTCATCCAGATAGATTTTTCTGAGTCGGATGGATTTGGGAGTAACTTCCATATACTCGTCGCCACGAATGTATTCCATAGCCTCTTCGAGGGAAAAGCGAACGGGAGGTGTAAGGTTTGCTTTGTCATCCGTTCCGGAAGCCCTGATATTGGTTAGTTTCTTGGTTTTGGTAACGTTTACAACAAGATCTTCCATACGGGTATATTCGCCGATAATCTGGCCGGCGTAAATTTCCTCCCCCGGGAAAATAAAGAATTTGCCCCTGTCCTGCAGTTTGTCGAGGGAGTAGGCAATAGCGGTTCCTGTTTCCATAGCGATCAAAACGCCGCTTCTGCGATTCTGTATTTCGCCCTTCCATGGCTCGTAAGCCTTGAAACGGTGAGCAATAACAGCTTCGCCTTCTGTGGCGGTTAGGATCGGGTTCGTAAGTCCGATGATGCCCCGTGCAGGAATGTCGAAATTCAGGATAATGCGGTCGTTTTTTGTTTCAATATTAACGATTTCGCCTTTTCTGCGACTTACCACTTCGATAACCTTGCCTGAGAACTCCTCTTTTACCTGAATGGTAAGGGTTTCAATAGGTTCGTTTTTAACTCCGTCGATTTCCTTGATAATAACCTGAGGCTGGCCCAGCTGGAATTCATATCCTTCCCTGCGCATTATTTCAACCAAAATGGATAAGTGCAAAATACCACGACCGAAAACAAGGAGTCGTTCCGGAGAATCGGTTTCCTCGACGCGCAATGCCAGGTTCTTTTCAATTTCCTTAAATAGCCTGTCGCGTATATGCCTGGATGTAAGATAAATGCCTTCTTTACCGTAAAACGGGGAGTTGTTTATAGTGAAGAGCATACTCATGGTAGGCTCATCTACATTTATTCGTTTTAATCCCTCAGGGTTCTCGAAATCAGCAATGGTGTCGCCTATTTCAAAATTCTCCAATCCCAAAACAGCGCAAATCTCTCCCGATTCGATTTCCGTTTTAACTTTTTCCTTGCCAAGCCCTTCGAAGCGATAGAGTTCCTTAACAATCGATTTCTGAATGCGGCCATCGGCTTTCATCACGGCAACGGTCATCCCTGCTTTGATTGCACCACGTGTGATACGTCCAACCGCAATTCTTCCCAGGTAAGTTGAGTAATCCAGCGAACTGATCTGCATTTGCAGGTTACCAGGTTGCTTTTTGGGCGGTTTTATGTAGGAAATAATGGTATCGAGCAAATAGCTGATATCGGTGGTTGGAGTTCTGAAATCCTCTGCCATCCAACCTTCTTTTGATGAGCCGTAAACGGTTGGGAAGTTTAGCTGTTCTTCTGTTGCGTCGAGGCTGAACATAAGATCGAAAACCATTTCCTGAACGTCTTCGGGGTTGCAGTTTGGCTTATCTACCTTATTGATTACCACAATAGGCTTGAGGTTGAGCTCGAGAGCTTTCTGCAGCACAAAACGGGTTTGAGGCATTGGTCCCTCGAAAGCGTCAACCAACAGGAGTACTCCGTCGGCCATGTTCAGAACGCGCTCCACTTCTCCCCCGAAATCGGAGTGACCCGGAGTGTCGATAATGTTTATTTTTGTGTCCTTGTAACGAACCGAAACGTTTTTTGAAAGAATGGTAATTCCTCTCTCCCTCTCCAAATCGTTCGAATCAAGTATAAGATCCTCAACCTCCTGGTTGTCGCGGAAGAGGTTTACCTGATGTAGGATTCTGTCTACCAGTGTGGTTTTACCATGGTCAACGTGGGCAATAATTGCGATGTTTCTTATTTCGTACATTAGCTTTATAATTCGGTTCCAAAAAGAATTCGCAAAGGTAGTTTAAATTTCGAAGTTTAAACAGGATTAACACAAGTTCATGATTTATTAATATTGCTGCTATAGGGAGTGATGGGTAAGGTGCCGCTAATCCGTCTAATATAAAGGAATACAATTCAGATTGGAACTAAAAAATTTCAGCCCCGAAAGTTTCTGAAACCAACAGTATAATTCTTGCCGCGCTGCTGCGTTCGGCATTAGCACACCTACCCGTTATCCTCTTACTTTGAAGTGAAATTTGTGCTCTCAAAAATTTTGTCAGCCGATTTGGCAATGAAACCCGAGTATAGCTGACCGTCCTTATCGGCATAGCGCTGGGCAAATTCGTAATAGCATGCGGGAATTTGAAATTCGCCCTCCACGAAACTGATGTTTACGCGGTCGGCCAAGGTACTCGATTGCCGCAGGAGTTCCTCCTTGGTTCCTTTGATTTCCCCTCCCGAAGAATTTAGGGGGAAACCACCGGCTTTAATAAACTCATTAACCTTTTCAATGGTATCGTATTTTTCTAAGGCATTGATACTTACGGTAAAATGATTTGCCCTGAAGCCGAAAACATACAGCCAGGCAGCATATTCCGACTCTTCTCTTAACTTGTTGTACACGTCGTACGAAGGCTTTGGAAACAAACTTCCGGCAAAGATCAGTTCGTCTGAGAGACAAGTTTCTTCAGGAACTGCGTTTATGGCTTCGCGTATGATCTTCTGGAGGTAGGGGGAGAAATCCTCCAGTATCAACTGGGAGATAAAAACACGCGGGGCCTTTGGGTCGGAAACGTGCTCGTAATGCCTCGCAAACAAATGCTTTTCTTCAAAAACATATTCGCCCTTTTCAATAAAGCCGTTCTGTAAAAAAATTCTGGCCAGCACACTGATATCCAAGCGCGGATCGTTGAACGTCCTGAACGCAATATGATCGTTCAGAACAACTTCACCCTCCCGGGTAAAAAGCTCGAAGATCTTACCGGCTGAAGGGTTCTGAAGAATATAGTCGCTCCATAGCCTGTCGAAAATTTGATTGTGGTTCATAGTCAATATTAATTAGGAAATTAGGAAATGCCGCTGATTAAATGGTATTTTTGAGTACTCCATCTCAGAAAACAAAACTCTGTTTGAAGGGTTCATAACGGTCGATATTATTCTTCAATAAGTTTGCTTTGCAGCCAGAGTTTAATAATATGCACTTTAAACAACAAACCCCGGATTTTGCTCATTTCATGGGAGTTGTTTTACAACAGATTAAAATCGTGATATAAATCATACTGGAGGGATAAAGGAAATTGTTTTTTTTAACTAATTTTGAAACCAATGTATCAACACCTTAAATAATTGACAATCAATGGATTTAATACAAATAATTAAAGAAAAGGCAAAGCAGCACCAAATGAGGATTGTTTTACCTGAGGGCGAAGAAGAAAGGACTCTCAAAGCAGCCGATATCATTCTGAGTGAGGGACTTGCAAAAATATTTCTGATTGGTAACCCCGATACGATTTCGAAAAAAGCCAAAGAATTCGGCTTGAAAGAGCTTGGCAAGGCCGTTATTATCGACCCTCTCTCCCACGAAAACAAGGAGAAATATATCAATCTGATGGTGGAGCTCAGGAAGAGCAAAGGCTTAACAAAAGAGGAAGCCTCACGTTTAATCGAAGACCCCTTGTATCTTGGCACTTTGATGATCAAAGCCGGAGATGCCGACGGTGAGGTTGCCGGAGCCATGAACGCTACGGGCGACGTGCTGCGGCCAGCATTTCAGTATGTGAAAACCATGCCGGGGATTTCGGTTGTTTCCGGGGCATTCATAATGATTCTGAAAGACAAGGAATTCGGCAACGATGGTTTGATGGTTTTTGCCGATTGTGCTGTACATCCCGATCCTACTGACAGGGAATTGGCTGAGATAGCCGTGGCCACCGGAAAAACCACCCGGGCCATTGCCGGTTTCGAACCCAGAATTGCGATGTTAAGTTTCTCGACAAAGGGAAGCGCAAAGCATGCAATGGTCGACAAAGTAGTTAGCGCAACGCGTATTGCAAAAGAAATGGACCCCAGTCTGATGATCGACGGAGAGCTGCAGGCCGACGCTGCAATCATTGAAGCCATCGGTCAGAGCAAGGCTCCCGGAAGCCAGATCGCAGGGAAAGCAAACGTTTTGGTATTCCCTACCCTGGAATCAGGAAACATCTGCTACAAGCTGGTTCAGCGACTAGCCCATGCTGAAGCTATTGGACCGGTTCTTCAGGGAATGGCTGCCCCTATTAACGATTTGTCAAGGGGATGTTCGGTAAGCGACATCGTGAATCTCGTGGCAATTACTGCCAATCAGGCAGCAGGAATGAAGTAGTTAGAGGAAACAGTGAAGATTATAAATAAGGAACAGTATATATCAACAAAAACAATTAGTAAAATGCCCGAGACATTAGACGATTTTGCGCTTAGCAAGCGAATTCAAAAAAAAGGCAGCATCCAGAAAGTGGCCGTAATAGGCTGCGGAAGCATGGGTCAGGAAATAACCCGCACCGTTGCACAACATGGGATGGATGTTGTGTTTATCGAAGTAAGTGAAGCTAAAATCAAAGAAGTATTTCAACAGATTGATGCCCACCTCGACGAAGTAATCAATCAATGGGGACTTACCGTTGGCGAGAAACGGGTTATCCTCAGCCATATCAAAGGATCTGTTGATTTCAATGATATACGTGATGCCGACCTGGTAATTGAATCGATAAATTCCCAAAAACCGGGAACCAACATCAATATGCGCAAGGAAGTTTTCAGGAAAGTGGAGGAAATCGTTGCCGAGGATGTGGTTATCACATCGAACAACTCTACCCTGATGATATCCGAAATTGCCAGTGAACTCAAACATCCGGAAAGAACTGCGGGATTGCATTTCATCTCTCCTTCTGCCTCCATAAAGATAGTTGAAGTTATCAGGGGAATAGAAACAAACGACGCCACCTTTGATTTTGTGCTCAAATTCGCCAAAATGATTGAAAAACAGGCAATCGTTATTAACGAGTCACCAGGGCATGTGAGCAGCCGTTTAATTGTCACCCTTATTAATGAAGCCTGCGAAACCCTCATGGAAGGAGTTGCCAGTGTTCAGTGCATCGATACGACCATGAAAATGGGATATGGGCTTTTGTTTGGTCCTTTTGAAATGGCCGACCGTATCGGTCTGGATAATTTATTGAAATGGATGGACAACCTTTATGCCGAATACGGGTTGCAGAAATTCAAAGCCAGTCCGATTATTAAGCGGCTGGTTCGCGCAGGATATCACGGACTGAAGACCGGAAAGGGATTCTATAAATACGAGAACGGGAAAATCATCAGTCAGGCCATCACCGCAACGGAATTTAAATAAATCATTCACGCAAACAAAAAAGAAAATGAAGATCATAGTATTAAACTGTGGAAGCTCATCTATAAAATATCAGTTATTTGACATGACCACCACCGAAGTGCTTGCCAAGGGGGTGGCTGAAAAAATCGGGTTACACGGATCATTCATCAAGCACGAACGGCTTGATGGCACCAAAGTAAAAATCGAGGGCGAGATTTTGGATCATCAGGCAGGTATCGAATATATTCTGGGTATCCTGAAAAGCGAGAAATACGGAAGTATCAAAAACTTTAATGAGATTGATGCTGTGGGTCACCGGGTAGTTCACGGGGCAGAAGCTTTCAAAGGAAGCGAATACATAACCGACGAGGTAGTCAAGAAAATGGAAGAATGCATCGACCTTGCCCCCCTTCACAATCCGCCAAACCTCAAGGGGATTTATGCAATGCAGCACCTTTTGCCGGGTGTGCCGCAGGTAGGAGCTTTTGACACGGCATTCCATCAGACCATGGAACCCCATGCCTACATGTATGCCATTCCCTACTCACTGTATCGCAAATATGGCCTCAGAAGATACGGCTTCCACGGTTCCAGTCACCGATATGTTTCTGCAAGAGCTGCAGAGATGCTGGGCAAAGATTTGAAAGACCTTAAAATGATTACCTGTCACCTTGGGAACGGAGCTTCCATAGCTGCCATTAAAGGGGGGAAATCGGTTGACACGTCCATGGGTCTCACCCCGGTGGAAGGCCTTATCATGGGAACCCGCACCGGCGATCTGGATGCGGGCGTGTTGCTGTACATCATGCAAAAGGAAAACATCGATCACCTCAATGCAAACATTCTGGTAAACAAACACAGCGGTATGCTAGGAATCACCGGTGTTTCATCCGATATGCGGGAAATTGAAACCGCAGCGGAAGCCAACAACGAGCGGGCCATTCTCGGTTTGGAGATGTACCATTACCGTATCAGGAAATACATCGGCTCTTATGCAGCAGCTATGGGGGGTGTGGATGTTATTATTTTTACCGGGGGAGTAGGTGAAAACGGTCCGGAAACCCGCGAAGAGGTTTGCAAGGACATGGAATTTCTGGGACTTGAGTTTGACCCGGAAGCCAACAAAGGTAAAAGAGGCAAGGAAGTTATTATCAGCAAACCGGGGTCCAGAGTAACGGCCATGGTTGTTCCAACAAACGAAGAACTTGTAATAGCAAGGGATACCGAAAGAATCGTTCTCGAATCTGTTAACAAATAGGACCCTATATGGCATTTAAATCACTTGATGATTTAATTCTTTATGCTCAAAGCAGGCCGAAGCGACGTATTGCAGTTGCAGCGGCCTCAGACCATCACGTTCTTGAAGCCATTAAGAGGGCATGCGAGCTGAAAATCGTTGAGCCCTACCTTATTGGCGAGTCAAAGGAAATAAATGCTATAGCAGCTTCTATTGGTCTTAAAAGCGATCAGTATATAGTAATTGACGAGCCGGATCCAGCCAAAGCCTGTGTTTTGGCGGTATCGCTTATCCGCGAAGGGAAGGCTGAGATCCTTATGAAAGGCATGGTTCCTACTGCAATCCTGCTAAAAGCGGTTCTGAGCAAGGATGCGGGCTTGAGAAAGCGGGAAACACTAAGCCATTTCGCACTTTTCCAAACTTCTCACTACCATAAGCTGCTTGGAGTGAGCGATGCTGCAATGAACATCAGCCCCAGCCTATCGGAAAAGGCAAATATCATTGAAAATGCTGTGGATGTCATGCTAAAGCTGGGTATCAGCAATCCCAAAGTGGCTGTATTGGCTCCCATAGAAACCGTTAACGATAAAATCCCTTCCAGCACCGATGCGGCTTCGCTTACCCTGATGAATCAGGAGCAGCACATAACCAACTGTATCGTATATGGTCCCCTGGCACTCGACAATGCTGTTTCCAAGGAGGCCGCACTTCAGAAAGGAATTCATTCGGAAGTGGCAGGCGATGCCGACATCCTGATTGCACCCGACCTGAACAGCGGTAATATCCTCTATAAATCACTGATTTTTCTTTCCGATGGTAAAGCCGCAGCCATTATCACAGGAGCCAATGCACCGATTGTACTGACATCCCGTGCAGACAGTGAAATGAACAAACTATATTCTATTGCCCTGGCCGCAGCACTCTAAAAAACTCAAATTATGCCACTAAAGCAAATTTTAGCGATCAATCCCGGATCAACATCCACAAAAATCGCTGTCTATTCGAATGCAAAGGTGATTTTCCTGAAGTCGATCAGGCACTCGAACGAGTTGCTGAGTCAGTTTAAGAAGATCACAGACCAGTACGAGTTCAGGAAAAACATTATTTTGGATGAGCTGCATCATGCTCACATCGAATTAGACAAAATTGAGGCTGTGGTGGGTCGCGGGGGACTTATACGCCCTATCAAATCTGGAATTTACATCATAAATGAGCGTATGAAAGATGATCTCAGGGAAGGAATTCTCGGAGAGCATGCCAGTAATCTCGGGGGATTAATTGCCGACGACATTGCCAAGAGCCTCCCTAACGCGAAAGCCTATATTGCCGACCCTGTTGTGGTAGATGAAATGCAGCCGGTAGCTCGTTTTGCGGGCCATCCCGATTTCAACCGGGTGAGCATTTTCCACGCGCTCAACCAAAAAGCCATTGCGCGCTCCTACGCCAGGCTTCTGAATTCGAAGTATGAAGAACTTAACCTTATTATAGCCCACATGGGTGGAGGCATTTCTATTGGGGCGCACCGCAAGGGACGTGTAATCGATGTAAACAATGCATTGGACGGTGAAGGTCCCTTTTCTCCCGAGCGTTCAGGTACACTTCCGGCCGGACAACTAATAAAAATGTGCTTTTCCGAGGGTGTAACAATGGATGCAGTTAAAAAAATGGTTAACGGTGAAGGGGGATTGATGGCCTATTTTGGCACCAACAGCGCTTACCAGATTGAGCTTATGGCACTCGACGGAGATGACAATGCACGGCTTATTCAGGATGCCATGTCGTATCAGGTGGCAAAAGATATCGGGGCCATGGCAACCGTGCTCAACGGCGAGGTAGACGCCATTATTCTCACCGGTGGAATAGCCAACAACCCGATGGTAGTTGAATATATCAAGAAAATGGTTACCTATATCGCTCCTGTAATCATTTATCCGGGTGAGGATGAAATGCATGCTCTGGCTATGAACGGTTTGATGGTGCTGAAAGGCGAGACCATAGCCAAAGAGTATTGTGAGGAGAATATGGTTGGATTTACTTCTGATAAAGTTTAATAACTTCACTACCAGCAAGAAGGAATGCCCCTGTACCATATACTTCCCAACTCTCAGAAGTGAAATTTTTCCGAGGATCTGCACCTATTGGCTGACACCATCCAACATGTCCGTCAGCTTGAAGTAAGGTATTTAATCCTATCCAAGCCTTTCGAACAACAGTCAGGTATTTTTCGGTATCGAGAATTCCATTGTTTATTCCCCAGGCAAGCGCAAAAGTATAAAACCCTGAACCGCTGGCTTCGCCTCCCGGATATGAATCCGGGTCGAGCAGACTTGACCTCCATAAACCGTCCTCCTGCTGAAGCTCGGCAATGCGCTCAGCCATCTGCCTAAAAATTGTTTCATAAAATAGTCTTTCAGGATAGCCGTCAGGTAATTCACTCATTATCAATACTAAGCCGCCCATTACCCAACCATTTCCCCTCGACCAGAAAATCTTCTCCCCATTAGCTTCCCGACGGTCAGTAGCCTCATCTTTAATAACAAAATTCAAATCGCGGGCAAAGAGTTTTTCTTCCTTGTCGTAAAGCAAGTTGTAACACTCATGATAGAGATGGTCACTTTTCTCCATGTATTTTTTATCCCCTGTAGTTACTGATAACTTAACCAATGCAGGAGGAGCCATAAACAATGCATCGCACCACCACCATGTAATAACTTCTATGCCGTGGGGCTGAAATGGGATGGTAAGAAATGAATCCATTTGTTGGGTAAAAGGCTGGATTAACCTGGCATCATTTTTCAGTCGGAATAAATCAACATAGGTTTGTCCTATCACATGATCATCTGCATGATGCAATCTTGGTCCGGGTTTCCAATTGTTTTTCTCTCCCATTTCCAGCATTGCATCCAATAACTTTGTATCATTTGTGGTTCTGTAAGCAGCCGAAATCCCTGCATAGAAAGCCCCATTGGTCCAGTCCCACAGTTCATGCTTGGGATTACCGAGCTGCCATACAGCGGCACGGGTCATTACTTTTTTAATGTGTCTTGGCTTAAAAACAGACTCGTTCTGAGCATCTAATTCAGATAAAAAGCCAGACAATATTAGTGACAGGAAAAAAATCAGTATTTTGTTCATCTTTAATGGGTTAAATTCGTTTTTAGTTATTAAGATCATCTTATAAAAGGAATTTTTATTATTCCTCATTGTATTCAGATCTTATTTTATCCCGAAGTTGTTTTTCGTTTTCGGCAGACCAGTATTTACAATCGAGCTGAAGAAAAACTGATGAATATGGAATAGTCCCGTTTGTCTTCAGAACCAAAACTTTAAAATATCCGGAAGCCTCATCAATCTTAACAAAAACAGAATCGTGGAATAATTCCTGTGAACTGGAAAAATCGATAATCTCAGCTAACGAGGCTTTATATATTTCAATATCAGGTATTTGATCCTTCGTTAAAAATCTCAACTCCGTATCAGTATAAATAATTGGTTTTACATGAATGGAATTATCAATTTGCTGCAGGGTGTAATTCAGCACTGAAAGTAAATCCTCATTAGTGTCAATTGTAATAATTCCTGACCCATTCTGCAATGGGAAAGCCTTATCAACAATCAAAATCCAGTTTCGATGACCTAGTAAGGATATTTGTTCGTTAAGAATTGATTTCCAGTCTTGAACAACATGTACCTGACTGATTTGCTTTGAGTTTTCCATGCATGACACAAGGAAAAATATGAAAATCAACGTCAGAAGAAATGAATTTTTCATAATATTATCTTATTGGTTCTAAAGTCTGTGTTATGCAATTTTGATTTGACAACAAGATGAAATCAGACATACAATATAAATAAGGTTATTTGCTTAGTTTCCAGTAGACATGGTATTTTTCATTATATATTTCAAATAAAGGTTTTAAAATAAATTCATTATTCAAATCACTGATCAAAAAATTCAATTTTTGATTGTCCGTTCTTTTAACCCAATCGAGATTTTCTGTTGAAACCTTTAAATCAGGCATCCAATCATTCGACAATAAGCTGTCAGGAGGAGGATTATAGTAGGTATTATTGGTATATAAATAAGGCATATCCTCCTGACCCATGGCACCGGCTAGTACAACAGGACCATAGAGAATTGCAAAACTTGTGGTGTCGTCGGGTAAAAACTCCAGATGCATCAACATCGGGATTTCGATCTTTACCTCATCGTTATTCTCCCATTTCCTGTTGATGGTAATGTATCCTGAAGGTTGGATTGATGCCTTAATTTCCAGTCCGTTAATGCTTATCCTTATTCCCTCTTTTGCCCAATACGGAACCCTGATATTTAAACCAAAAGCAGCCTTATTTCCGGAAATTCTGAGGACAGATATATTCTCATAAGGGAATTTCGTTTGCTGAGTGATGGTGATGTTCTTCTCTTTCCATTCCAGCCCTGAAGCAATAAAAAGGTTTACAAACAAGTTATCCTTATTTTTAAAATAGATAGCTTCGCCAAACCTGTTAGGGTTTTCGATCCCTGTTCCCTGACAACACCAAAATGCATCCTCCTCATTTCCAAACATTTTCCAATGTCCTGGTCGTAGTGAAAGCATATAAATCATCCTGCCATTTTCAGGATGACGGGATGAAAGGATATGATTAAAAAGTACTTTTTCGTAATAATCAGCATACTCAGAATCAGCCATTTCACAAAACAAGTCCCGGGTAAGTTTCAGCATATTGTAAGAGCAACAGGTTTCCTGTGCCTGGTAATCCAGCTCCCTGCTTAATGTATCCGGGCCAAAGTTCCAATGTTCATGGAAGCCGGTTCCGCCCGTTGCATAGGATCTGTGCATTGCCACCTGATTCCAGAAGAATTGGGTTGCCTTTAAATAATCTGCATTTCCCGTAGTTTGGTATAGTCGCAAAAGCCCGATAAACTGAGGGATTGTTGTATTTGCATGGTGGTAATTTGAAGAGATTTTTCCGTTCAGATTATCAATACCACCGAAAGCAGGAAGGAATTTACTGTCCTGCACAAAAAATTCGGCAGTTCTTATATATTTTTGATTGCCCGTAACCACAGCCAGATTTGACATAGTTTCACAGATTCCCCCTGTTTCAATCTTATCGAAGATCTTTTGCCAGGCATCCCGATTGGTAATATTGTCGCAGCGATTGGTGAGCCAGTCACCCAATTTCACAGCACATTCCAAAGCTTCGATATTTCCGCTTAAAGTATAGGCATCAAGCATTCCCTGCAAAATTTTATGAATCGTATAATGCGGTGCCCAGCCCTCGCCTGTTTTTTCGATCTCATCAAAAACCGACTCGGGAAACGCGCTCAAATAGCCATTACCAAGAGAGTTCTGGCATTTAATCAATTCCGAAACCAGATAATCAATTCTTTTTTTTGCTTCCTCATTATCATCTGAAGCATAAAGCAGACTCATTGCTGTAAGATAGTGTCCTGTTGTATGTCCGCGAAGCCCTGATCCCTGGCTTTCCCAACCTCCATAGGATAAAATACCTTCCTTGTTTGGAATACCTGAATTCTGTCGAAATGTATAAAGCAACCTGTCAGGTTCCATTCTTAACATATAGGAAATGT
>JFJP01021683.1_pt1 | contig 14125 bp, 12 predicted proteins | sample 431651 | NCBI WGS metagenome assembly JFJP01 (sample SAMN02602958, study PRJNA72255) | Microbial mat metagenome, whole genome shotgun sequencing project. | biome: fresh water; feature: sink hole; material: water; isolation source: purple microbial (photo- and chemosynthetic) mats found in... | reverse complement strand
CGCTTCATATATGGTAGCGGGGACAGGACTCGAACCTATGACCTTCGGGTTATGAGCCCGACGAGCTACCGACTGCTCCACCCCGCGATATTTCGGTAAAAATACATTTTTATGGAGCGAGAGACCGGATTCGAACCGGCGACAGCCACCTTGGCAAGGTGGTGCTCTACCAACTGAGCTACTCTCGCTTCAAAAGAACGGTGATAATATAGTACCCGATAATGACTAATGTCAAACATTTTTTCTACTTTTTTCAGCTTCGAAACGCTCGCAGTTATCGGGGATTCATACTTTCGGAAGTACCTATCGCTAAACCAAAAAAGAGCATCATTGCCACGCCTCCGGCGACTTGATATCGATAATCGTAGTTCCTCTTTTTTTGTGGTTCGGCCACGATTTTAACAGTGTCTGCAGGGGTGAGGACAACTGAAACGGTGCTGTCGCTTTTCATTCCCGTTGCCCAAATGGTCGCTGCCATGGTAAACAAAATCACGAACTTTTTCATCCGAGAAGCTTTCCGATAATGGCATTAATCTCTTTTGGGTTCGCTTTACCTTGAGTTGCTTTCATCGCCTGGCCAACAAAGAACGCGGTCAGCTTTTTGTCGCCACCCTTGAATCGTTCTACTTCCGAAGGATTTTCAGCGAAAATTTTCACCATAACCGCTTCGAGAGCACCGGTGTCTGAAACCTGAGCAAGTCCCAGTTCATCAACCAGAACCGAAGGCTCTTTGTCCTGCTCTTCGATCGCATTGAATACTTTTTTCCCTGCCGAAGCGGAAATCTTGTCCGTTTTGATCAGTTTCAGCAGATCCGCAAGGCGGGTTGCACGGATTTTCAGATCCGTGATATCACACTGTTTTTCTTTGAGAATGCGAAGAATATCTCCCATTACCCAACTGGCAGCCATTTTAGAATCGCCACACTCTTTTGCAACGGTTTCGAAATAGTTTGCAAGAGTGATTGAATCGGTAAGGATCATAACCGCTTCGCTGTCGAGATTGTACTCTTTGGCAAAGCGAATCTCTTTTGCAACAGGAAGTTCTGGCATTGAATTGCGAATTGATTCGATCATAGAATCAGGAACCATAAGTGGCACGAGATCTGGATCGGGGAAATAGCGGTAGTCATGAGCATCTTCTTTTGTTCTCATGCTGCTTGTCGCGTTTTTGTTCGGATCCCACAAGAGCGTTTCCTGAATGATTTTCCCGCCGTTGTCCAAAATATCCCGCTGAACTTCGATTTCATACTCGAGTGCTTTCACCACGTTACTGAAGGAGTTCATGTTTTTCAGTTCGCGCTTGGTCCCTAGTTTCGCCTGACCAAAGGGGCGAAGTGAAATGTTCGCATCGCAACGAAACGAACCCTCTTCCATGTTGCAGTCACTCACATCGATATATTGGATGATTTTTTTCATCTTGGTAAGATATGCGTAGGCTTCTTGAGGTGAACGCATATCCGGTTCGCTTACGATTTCAATCAACGGAGTCCCACAACGGTTTACATCGAAAAGAGAATCGATGTCCTGATCGTGAACTAATTTTCCCGCATCTTCTTCGAGGTGAATACGCGTTACCCCCAGACGTTTCGTCTCACCATTTACTTCGATGTCCAGATGGCCACCTTCACAGATCGGCTGGTCGTATTGGGAAATTTGGTACCCTTTGGGAAGGTCAGGATAGAAATAGTTTTTCCGCGCAAATATCGATTTGTCCCGTATTTCACAATCCGTAGCAAGTCCCGCCCGAACAGCCATTTCCACAGCTTGACGGTTCATGGCTGGAAGTGCGCCGGGAAGGCCGAGGCATACGGGGCATCCATGGCTGTTGGCGGTATCGCCGAATGATGTTTTACACCCACAGAATATTTTTGTCTCAGTTTTAAGCTGAGCATGAATTTCAAGACCGATAACGACTTCGTACTGCACACGGACTCCTTGCAGACAGATTATTACAATTTGAACGAAATATAGTTTGAAACCGATTCAAATAGCAACGGAGCACACCATGAGGCATACTCCGTTATTCTGTAAAAATAGACAACAAGAATTATTCGTCGATCACGTTGGTTCCGGCGATATAATCGTGAAGGCAACGCTGTTCACCGCCAAGCATCCAAGCGAGATTTACAATGAAAAAACCAACGCCAATCACGGGAAGAACGAAAGGAATCAAAGGGAGCGCGGTCCGCAAAAAAAGCACTCGAAATGCATTAGGCGTTGAGTTTGTTTTGTGATCTACGATGGCGAGTTTCATCATTTTTTTGCCAACCGTTTGGCCATCATGTACCAAAAGAAAGAGTTGCAAAGCTCCGAAAATCACAAAAAGAAACCACGTTTGGATTGCAAATTGCCCAACAGATGTTTCTGCAAGCGGTTGCTCAAGAAAGAACAGTCCCGCTAGAAAAGGAGCTGCCATGTAGAGTGTGTCAATAACACTGGCAGAGAATCGTCGCAGCACCGGGTTCCCCGAGACTGATTTCTCTTCTTTTTTCTTTTTGAATACTATAAAGTGTGTGTGGTGAAATTCCTTGCCACAATAACTACACCGTTTTGTTCCCGGTTGTGCGGCATTTCCACAGGAAAAGCATGTAGACATAAGGTCTCCTTATTGAAATGAAATACTAAGTATTATAAGTATTAATAATATGCATTGTAGAATGAAAACAAGACGTGACGGTAGTCACGAAAAAATGATTTTTATTGTACAAAAATGTAGTTTTTTGATTTTTATTGCTCATTTTGAGGTAATAACTACGCTGATTTTTGAAACGACGTGCTGAATCATTATGCATATAGAGTAACTTGTTATGCTATTTTCTTACGGTTTAACGACAAATAACAATTCACATATAGTCTAATTACAAGAAACGTGTATCAAGCCCAGAAATCCTGTTCAGAATCCGCTAATTTCAGAGTAACAACGAACCCTTTATGGGGGGAACTCTTGCAGTACAATGGTACTTGGTTATAGTCATTCAAGTCAACGCACCGCGATCTTTACATTTTCATCCCAAACGGTTCTGCTAGATTGCGAAAGAGCCCGCTCGTGATGTAATTTTGGCTCAGAAACAAGAGACTTGAATTTTGACGAGAGTGAGACCTACATGGCTGATATTATCTATACGAAAACCGATGAAGCTCCAGCACTGGCAACCCTGTCGCTCCTTCCTATTATTGAAGCTTTTACCGCATCTGCCGGCGTAACAGTAGAACTTCGGGACATCTCGCTGGCGGGTCGTGTGATCTCCGCGTTTCCCGAGAATCTGACCGCGGATCAGCGGATCAGCGATGATCTTGCCTATCTCGGTCAGCTCTGCCTTGAACCTCACGCAAATATTATCAAACTTCCCAATATTTCCGCTTCGATTCCTCAGCTCAAGGCGGTTCTGGCAGAACTGAAAGCCAAAGGCTACAATCTCCCTGAGTTCCCCGATGATCCGAAAACCGATGAGGAAAAAGCGCTTCGTGCACGCTTTGCCAAACTGCTCGGATCGGCGGTGAATCCGGTTCTTCGCGAAGGAAATTCCGACCGACGCGCTCCCAAAGCGGTCAAGAATTACGCTAAAAACAATCCCCATAAAATGGGAACCTGGCGCACTGATTCAAAAGCACGCGTTGCTTCAATGACCAGCGGGGATTTCTACGGATCAGAAAAATCAGTGACACTCACCGCGCCGACCAGCGTGAAATATGAGTTCGTTGGCGCTGACGGTTCCGTGAACGTTCTCAAGGAAAATCTGAAACTTCAGGCGGGAGAGATTCTTGACTCTTCGGTTATGAGTATCAGCGCGCTGAAACAGTTCACCGCAGAGCAGATCGAACAGACCAAATCCGAAGGCGCACTCTTTTCGGTTCACATGAAAGCGACGATGATGAAAGTTTCCGATCCCATAATGTTCGGGGCTGTGGTCGAAGTGTTCTACAAAGAGGTTTTTGACACATACGGCGAACTCTTTGCCGAACTGGGTGCAAACGTCACTAACGGTCTGGGCGATATCTACGCGAAAATCGCGGGCCACGAAAAAGAGACCGAAATCAAAGCTGCGATCGAATCGGTCTACGCAAACCGCCCTGAACTTGCCATGGTGAACTCCGACAAGGGAATCACCAATCTGCATGTTCCCAGCGATGTGATTATCGACGCTTCGATGCCCGCCATGATCCGCGAAGGCGGCAAGATGTGGAACCGCGAAGGCAAAGCGGAAGAAGCGGTTGCGCTGATTCCCGATCGCTGTTATGCCGGAGTCTACGCTGCTGCGGTTGATTTCTGTAAAAAGAACGGCGCCTTTGATCCGACAAAAATGGGATCCGTTGCCAATGTGGGACTCATGGCTCAGCAGGCCGAAGAGTACGGTTCGCACGACAAAACATTCAAAATTGCCAAGGCGGGAACGGTTCGCGTGGTCGATGAAAACGGTTCAGTTCTGATGGATCAGGCCGTGAACGCCGGTGACATTTATCGTTCGTGTCAGGCAAAAGACGGGGCGATCCGCGACTGGGTGAAACTGGCGGTAAACCGCGCGAAAGCATCAAACACACCAGCGATTTTCTGGCTTGATGAGAATCGTGCTCACGACCGCGAAGTAATCGCCAAAGTGAACACTTATCTCAAAGATTACGACACAACCGGGCTTGATATTCGGATTATGAATCCTGTTGATGCCTGTACATTCTCGATGGAACGGATCATCCACGGGCTTGATACGATCTCCGTTACAGGAAATGTTCTTCGCGACTATCTCACGGATCTGTTCCCGATCCTCGAAGTGGGAACGTCGGCGAAAATGTTGTCGATTGTACCGCTTATGAACGGCGGCGGACTCTTCGAAACCGGAGCGGGAGGATCTGCACCGAAACACGTACAACAGTTTGTCGAACAGAACTACCTTCGCTGGGATTCGCTGGGTGAATTCCTCGCGCTGGTTCCTTCGCTTGAACAGTGTGCCACCACGAGTGGAAATCGAGCAGTTCAGATTTTAGCGGACACATTGGACGATGCCACCAGTCGTCTTCTCGAAAATGACAAAGGGCCCTCACGCGCTGTGGGTGGAATTGATAACCGCGGTTCGCATTTCTATGTGGCGCTCTACTGGGCTCAGGCACTTGCTGCTCAGACCACAGACTCTGCACTGGCATCAGCATTTGCGCCGATCGCTCAAGCGCTGACAATCAATGAAGATCAGATCGTGAAAGAGATGATTGAGGTTCAGGGGAAATCGGTTGATCTCGGTGGATACTATTTTCCTGATTTCGCGAAAGCTTCCGCGGCAATGCGTCCATCGGCGACTTTCAACGAGATTTTGTCCACATTAAAATAAGAGTCCGCAATTCATGACAAAGCCTCGAAGAGATTCGGGGCTTTACTGCATTGATCTATTGGGTTCGTTGTGATCGTTCAATTCACTTGTTTACGAGGATATTCCCATGGCAGACTACAAGGATGTGCTACTTCAGACCTTTGGATTTAACACCTTTCGGCCGGGGCAGGAACAGGCGGTCGAAAAAATTCTTGCGGGAAACTCTGCGGCGGCAATTTTTCCTACCGGCGCGGGAAAATCGCTCTGCTATCAGCTGTCGGCGATCATGCTACCGGGATTGACGCTCGTGGTGTCGCCACTGTTGTCGCTCATGCACGACCAGCTGACCTTTCTCAAGAGTCGTGGAATTCCTGCGGCGGCGCTCGATTCTACGTTGTCGCGAGAAGAGTACGCGTCGGTGCTGGAATCGGCGGTGAACGGTTCGCTGAAAATTCTCATGATTTCGGTGGAACGGTTTCGCAACGAACGGTTTCGTTCACATCTCACCCGCATGAACCTATCGCTCTTGGTGGTGGATGAAGCGCACTGCATATCCGAATGGGGTCACAATTTCCGTCCCGAATATCTCAAGCTGCCCAATTATCGCGATGAATTTAAGATTCCACAAGTACTTTTGCTGACGGCAACCGCCACAGAAAAAGTGGCTCAAGATATGTGCGCTCGCTTGCAGATCGCTCCGGAAAATCTTGTTCGCACCGGATTCTATCGCAAAAACCTGAACATTCAAGTGACACCGGTTGGGCAGGAGAACAAAATCGAACTGCTGGTGAACCGGATTCGCCGCAATCCTTCAGCGCCGACCATTGTCTATGTGACTCTGCAGATCACCGCCGAAGAGGTGGCTGCAGCGCTGATTCTCGCGGGAATCCCTGCCGAACCGTATCACGCCGGATTAGAAAACGAACTTCGCAAAAATGTCCAGAACCGATTTATGAACGGCGAATTGAATGCAGTGGTGGCCACTATTGCCTTTGGCATGGGAATCGACAAATCGAACATTCGCCGCGTGATTCACTACGATCTTCCCAAATCTATCGAAGGATATTCGCAGGAGATTGGCCGCGCCGGTCGCGATGGACAGGAGTCACTTTGCGAACTCTTTGCCTGTGGAGACTCAGTGTCGGTTCTTGAAAACTTTGTCTACGGCGACACACCCACTGTTGATTCTATCCGGATCGTGCTCGATCAGATCGCCGAAGCGGGCGATAGTTGGGAAGTAAAACTGCTCACCTTGGCCAATCAATCGAACATCCGCGAACTGCCGTTGAAAACCTTGCTTGTCTATCTTGAAATGCACGGCATTTTGACGCCGGTGCACACCTATTTCGGCGAATACGAGTTCAAAACCGCTTTGACAGGAAAAGAGTTGCTCGATAAATTTTCCGGAGAACCGCAGGAGTTTTTGCGCAACCTCCTGCGCTACTCCCGCAAGCGAACCACGTGGATCGCCGTTGATATTGAACAGTTCGTCAGCGAAACCGGCGGCGACCGCAAACGGTCAGTGGCAGCTCTGGAATATCTCGAAACACATAATCTCATCGAACTCTCTGCCAAAGGTGCCGTCGATGTGTACCGCGTGAATAAACGTGACTTTGATCGCGAAAAAGCGGCGAACTGGTTTGCCAATCTGTTCAGCAAAAAAGAGGCTTCCGAAATTGAACGGATTCATCAGATGATTGGCTTTTTTGAATGCGATTCCTGCATCTCCCGCGAACTGGCAAGCTACTTTGGCGAACAGCTTCCCAACGACTGCGGCCACTGTTCCGTTTGTCGGGGAACTCCCGCCCGGATGATATTTGCCCCTCAGGCAGAAACGATTCCGCAGGATTTGGCAGTTCGCACCGGGCCATTTCGATCAGCGGCACATGCAAAGGCGAATCCGATCACCATTACTCGCTTTCTCTGTGGAATCAGTTCGCCACTCAATACCAAGATCAAGGCGCGATCTCTCGATGGCCACGGTTCCTTGGAACGGTTCCCCTACGCATCAGTTCTCGCCGAAGTGGTTCGGCAGATCGGGTAGAAGCGATTCATGATTGGTTGTTACTGCGATGATATTCTATTTTTGTACTTGTAAAGGTGTAATTCTCTCTAAAGGATTTGTATGAAACGGTTACTCTATATTCTCTCTGTTGTGGCGATTGCTTTTTCTCAGGATTCAACATCCTTCAAAACCGGCTACTATCTCACGATTCAGGATTTTATCAAGAACACCCCCACGGCACCGACCAAACCGACCCGCGTCATGGAAGGTCGTGGAGAATCGATTTATGTCCCTGTTACTGCGTACAATTTTAGTACCGCCAGTGTTGATTTCGATCAGCTCGATGCAACGAATGCCTATTTTGTTATGGAACAGGAAGAGAGCGAATACAAAAAGGTACGCGGTGAATCGTTTAAGGGGTATTGCGACAGCGGTCGTGTGTTTTTGGTTGATAATCCCAATCCGTTCAAAGGGCGCATTATGCGCGTGGTAACGGTTGGAACAACGTACAGCTACTATAACGGGATTGATTTTCAAACTACTTCCACGGGATTTGGTCCCGGCATGGGCGGTGGTATGAAAATGGGGGGCGGCATGAACATGGGTGCAGCTGGAGGAACAACCTCAACGCCGGTGCCGGTCTTGGTGGTAATCAATATGAAAACGGGAGAATCAACCACACTTCAGCGGGGAATGTTCATGAAAGCAAACATGAAATATCTGCTCGCCGACCATCCAGAACTGATCAAAGAGTACAAAGCGAACAAGAACTACTCCCTCGCTGCCGCGGCGGGGTATCTCGACCGTGTGAACGCGAAAAACTAATCACACGAACGATGATTCCTGTTCAAAACGGGCGATCAATTGGTCGCCCGTTTTGTTTACTCCTGATACAGAACGATCTGTTTTCCCGATCCGAGAATCTGTACCGGGTCGTATGATCCGAGTATCACCCCAAAGCGAAATGGTCCTGTGTTGGAATACTTTTCAGCGTACAATAGGGGTTTCACAATAGTATCTGCGCCGATTACAATCTGTGGCTCTTCAAGAACCCAGAACTCGTTGCGACAGGTGGCGCCATCGTTGGTGAAACACCCCTCTTGATAGTCCGTTCCCGCCACGTGAACCGCAATCGTATCGGTGGCGGTGAAAAGGGTACAAGCGCGATCGAACGAAATTTTCAGAGTGATCCCTTCGGAACTGCGGTAGTATCCCGACGTGATCCCGTAGGTTTCCGGTTCTTTGCGACTGCATCCGGAAAATGCAATCGCCACGGTACACACAAGCAGAAAAAGACGGTTCATAATACTTCCCTTGAATAGAATTTCAGTTCCATTTCACATCAACACACGGGAACAATGAAAAATCGCTCACTGAAAATGGATCATAATCACCGAAAGGGTACAACGACTCGATCGTGTCACTAATCCGCCGTTTTGAACCTGCTTATTCGTACACAACCGCTGTTTCTCTGAGGAATATTCCTCGGCAGAGACAAATTCAATTAATATGTAGATAAATTGTATTAGTTTATACAAATATCATAATAATATATAAATATTTCTCTATATATTATTTCTATTTTTTATCAATGTATGTAAATTTCTCGAATTTGTATGATACTTTCTTTATAATTTTTACTTATTTTACTATACTATGCATACATATCATAAGAATTCTTTTAATACTATGAAGATCATCTTATATACTATAGAGAGTGATATATAATTACTACTGAAATTATATATACTTATAGAGAGTATAATAAAGAGTATATCGATTGGATTATTACTGTGAAAAAAAATTATTCTGATTCTGAAGTAATTAGTTCATGTGAAAAGATGATCTATAACGGCGTACACGCCGAAGTAATCGCAACGGCTCTGGCGGGATTCGGGTACGATCGGGAACGGATGCGCGAGGGTGAACAGATTCTGGCGCGGACGAAAGAGATTCGCCGTGATAACCACGAGGCCAAATGTTTGGCCATGGAAGCGCGGCGGGTGTGGGAATTGTCGTGGCGCGATCTGGAAAAACTGTATCGCCGGGTGCGCAAACTCGCCAAAGTGTGGTTCGAACGCGATCCGGAACAGTTGCAGAGTCTCGCTCTCGAAGGAAAAGTTTCTCAAGTCTATATTCCCTTTATGGCGGTGGTGGAGTCATTTCTTTCGGCTGTTGATAGTTCTGTACTCGATCAGCTGGCGGTCTATCAGATTACGCAAACAACGATTGACGAGTTGACCGTTTTGGTGTCCAGAACCAAACAGCTTCGCACGGACTACGTTCAGAAAAAGAGTCACGCTGAAGCACTCACGGTACAGAAACGGGCGGCGATTGTGGCACTTTCCCGCTGGTGTGCGGGCTATCTCAAGATCGCTCGGATCGCCATGGAAGAACGTCCGCTGATGCTCGAAGCGCTCGGCGTGGGGGTGAAATAAAAATCGTTTCAGGAGAGACGGCTCGAACCGGGATTGATCGAATCGGGTGGACTCGAAGGCTTTTGAGAATACAATCCTAGTAAGTTGCCGGATGATATTGTATTCAGATTGATGTTTATAATTGCCGCTACAGTTTTTTCGTTGGAAGCAAGAAGGGGGGCTGTGATGGAGTTCAGTGTTTTTAATACATTTTTCCTTATAGTAATTATATGGAATGCAATAATGTTAATTTATTTAACATATAAAAGAGGTAGAATACCTTCAATATTTCCAGATATCAAATTACAACGCATCATTTACAAAGAATCCTTTGCATCAGGTCTTAATTTGGATGCGAAATTAAAGGGGCATTTCTCGAGGTGCTTGAAACTGGTGGTTACCGATTCTGAACTCTGGCTAACTTCATTTTACCCTTTCACCCTTTTTATCGATAAGGCTGAATTAGAACACAGAATAGTTCGATCAGAAATCTCTCTTATAGAAAACGAAAAACACTTCTTGCACAATGTGTTCACTATATCTTTTACGGATAAATCAGGACAATCTCAAAGAATTAGGATTATTCCTTCGAATGCGAAGCAGTTTGCAAAAGCTATAGACTTTGATGGAATTATTTAAACCGAGTTCAGTTTTGTCACAGAAATACTCCGGCGGGAAGAGTCTCTTTGAGGGAAATTTTAATTCATTTTATGGGAAAAACGAACTTACACATCACTAGTTTCAAAACTTGTTGGGCATATCTTATGCCTCCGGGCTTACAAAATCGAGGCAGGAGCCTCGCGTAGGACATTACAGGCCAGGAGACCTGTAACGAGAAAAAACAATCGCTAAATAATTACTCAGAATAAACAACATCTATCAGAGGAGCTCGTGTGGATTCACCCTATGGCAAACCGCTTTTAACCATTCCCTTTCACGAGATTGTTCCCTATATCGAAGAGCGAATCGCTCTTGTTCCCCAGGAGAATTATCAGTATGAACAGATGGTGGGGATGAATGAAATGGTTATTGCACCGCTGATTCAGACGGTGAAAGAACATCCCAAGCACGCCGGCCTGATCTATGTGGTCGATCTATTTCGGCAGGCATTTCACGATCTGATCATGCCCATGGAACCGTGGCTCTTTATCAAAATGCCCGATTTCGACGATGAACTGACTGAACACGGAATCGATCGGGCCGATGCGTTCGCCACTCTTCCGGGCCATTTCAACAGTTGCCGGATTCTGGGAACGGAGGAGTACTATCCGGTGTATGAATACTATCGCGCTCCTTGGAGCAGTCTAATGGGACTGGATGAACTGAAAAAATGTATGGGCCACTGCTGTTCTGATGAGGGGAAAGAGGGAGCGATTCAGTTGGATCTTTTGGATCAGCGCAACCGGGCTGTTTCTCTCTGGGATCAGCTTGGGGAGTATGTTCAGCGCGAATCAATGGAAGAGATTTTTGATACGATGTGGAAAATCTACTCTATTGCGGGATCTGTTGTATTTATGGGGAAATATGCGGTGGATACGGAGTTTGGGGGTAAATACTTTCGATCTCCTCGCTATATCGACATGAAAGAGGTGCTGGTTCCGATCCTTGAACGGCGGGAGTTTCAGGAAAAGTTGGAAACGTTTTCTTCGAATGACCTTTCACCAGCGGAAATTATGCAGTATGCGGATCAGTTGTTCTCCACAGATCCGGCTTCACATGAGTTTGCATCGATGCAGTCACATGGAAAGAAAGTGCTCAATGAGTACCGCGAACTCTTTGTTCCGTTTGCTGAATCTCCCTTTACGGCGCAGTTCTGTACTGCAGAAAAAGCGTGGTATCAGGCAGTGGATCTTCTCTATATGACACTGGCTACACCGCGTGGGGTGGTGTGGAGTAACGATCATGATGCGCTTATCGAAGAGTATCCCAACTCTATCTATGCCGATGCGGAGTATGAATTGGCTGAGATTATCTACGGTGATAACAAAGCTCATTTTCTGGGACAGGAACGGGGAGAAACGATCTCTTCGGACGAGTGGGAGCAGGTCAAAACCGGTCTCTCCCGATTTGAAAGCCTCGAACATATGGCAACGCTCAACGTAACCAATCTGTTCTCGTCCGCCGTGTCTGCCGATGATGAATCAAAGCAATTGGCCGATTTGATTGCCGATCGGTCACAGCTCATCGCGCTTCGGAATGCCCGTGAGTCACTGACGGTAATGATCCGCGGGTATCGATTGAATGAGGAGTTTCGTTGTAGACAGGAGAACGACTCTTGACTCTGATCAAGTTTCCGTGAAAAAGTTCACATAGAATTTGTAAAGCGCACTGATTTTGTCGTATATTTGACTCTGCAACCTGCGGCAAGGGGATCACCTGACCCAAGGGGAACAGAAAAACTCAGCTGCAGGCTGAAAGCTTCAAGCCACAAGAGGGAATACAAGATTCTCTTGAGGCTTTGGGCTTGTCACTTGAGGCTTTTGACTCTGTTCTTCTCTGCCGCTGAATTTTGATAAAATTCTACAGAGGAGATATCATGGGAAGAGTCAGTGACTGGGCAAACAGCCGAATTATTCAAGATCAGATCGATCGCTACTTGCGACCAGACGGAACCGATTTCATCGACGAAGCACTGATCGAAAAGTGCCTCGAGGAGCAGAAAGCTCCGTCCGCCGACTACATCCGCCAGATTATCCTAAAATCCCGTGAACTGGAAACACTTCTTCCGGAAGAGACCGCGGCACTTCTCAATGTCACCGATCCTGAACTGATCGCTGAAATGGAAAAAGCAGCTCTCGAAATTAAACTCAAAGTGTACGACAACCGTATCGTGACTTTCGCTCCGCTCTATCTCTCTTCAAAATGTATCAACGGCTGTACCTACTGTTCGTTCCGCGAAGGCAACGAAGATTCAGTTCGCCGCGTTCTTACCATGGAAGAGATCGACCGCGAAATCAAAACGCTCGCCGGTCAGATCGGTCACAAACGTCTGATCTGTGTATATGGCGAACATCCTGATTCGGACGCGAACTACATCGCTGACACGGTAAAAGCAATCTACAACGCGAAATACACCACTCGCAAAGGGTATGGTCAGATCCGTCGTGTGAACATTAACGCGGCACCGATGTCGATCGAAGATCTTCACATGCTTAACGAAATCGGAATCGGAACCTATCAGGTGTTCCAGGAAACCTACCACCACAAAACGTACGACGAAGTTCATCCAAAAGGAACCGTAAAAGGCGACTACCGCTGGAGACTCTACGCGATGCACCGCGCTATGGATGCGGGCGTTCAGGATGTTGGTATCGGTGCACTTTTCGGACTCACCGAATGGAAATTCGAAGTGATGTCGCTGCTGCTTCACTCTCGTGAACTGGAAGATCGTTTCGGCGTTGGTCCTCACACGATTTCGTTCCCCCGTCTCGAACCGGCTGATAACGCTCCGGGCCTCGAAGACACCAAAGATTTCCACCTTACCGACGATGAGTTCAAACACGCGGTTCTCTGTATCCGCCTCTCGGTTCCGTACACCGGAATGATTCTCACGGCTCGTGAAAACGCAGAACTTCGCGACAAAATTATCTCTTTGGGAATCACTCAAACTGATGCTTCGACCCGAATCGGTCTTGGTGCGTATGCAGAAACTGAACAGGGTGATGATCAGGAAGCGAAACGTCAGCAGTTTATCGTTGGTGATACGCGTTCGCTCGATGAAGTGGTTCAGATGCTTGCGAAAAAAGGATTTATCACCTCGTTCTGTACGGCGGGGTATCGCTGTGGACGTACAGGTCAGAAGATTCTCGATGCTCTTAAGTCTGGTCACGAAGGAAAATTCTGTAAGCTCAACGCGATTATCACCTACCGCGAATGGCTCGACGATTTCGCTTCGCCGGAAACAATCGCTCTGGCAGAACCGATTATCCGTCGCGAGATTCAGGAAGTGAAAGACACGAATCCGAAAATGTTCGATGCCCTGATGAAGTATTATGGTAAGACCGAACAGGGTGAGCGTGACCTGTACTTTTAGAAAATGGTGTGTGTAGAGGCGCCCCTTGTGGGTGCCCTGAATAACCAAAATCGTAAAATCGGGCAGGCACAAGGCCTGCCCCTACAGAATCATGTGTCGGAGAAAAATATGGATTGGAAAACCGCTGAACCGGACGAGATTGTCTGCCACTGCAGGGGAATTACGAAAGCAAAAATCGTCGAATTAATCCTTTCGGGAACTTCCACAATCGGATCGATCGAACGGGTGACCGAAGCGGGAACTGGCTGTGGTGGCTGTCGTTCGAAAATTTTGCGAATAATTGAAATCTACACCGCCCCGATTACTCCGGAACCGCGTGCTCCGGGAACGGGATGTTGTTCGTAAGGGCAACCCCCTGTGGTTGCCCGAAATT
>JFJP01011441.1_pt1 | contig 14129 bp, 12 predicted proteins | sample 431651 | NCBI WGS metagenome assembly JFJP01 (sample SAMN02602958, study PRJNA72255) | Microbial mat metagenome, whole genome shotgun sequencing project. | biome: fresh water; feature: sink hole; material: water; isolation source: purple microbial (photo- and chemosynthetic) mats found in... | reverse complement strand
CAAAATGGAAATATAATGTATGATTTGTCTATTCTTCCAAATGTTCGTTTAAATTTTGGGGCAGCGAATAAGGGTTGTCAGTTAAATGCAGGAAACTCTTACTCATTTATGCCAAATGCAGTGAGTGTAAGTTCTTTAAATTCCAGCCAAACTGCAATTGCAAGTTGGAGTAATGTAATTTTGTGGCATTCTGTAGAAAATCGTCGGGTGCAGACAATTTTTTCACCTGGTCAAAGTTTGCCCATTTTAGATTCAAAATATCAAGTAACTCACATTAACGGAACGAGTTTTTCAACTCCGCAAAAAAGTGCTTTGGATAGTTTGCTGGAAAAATTGCGGTTGAGTTTGGGCATTGCTGAAATTACTCCGCAAAATCAATTCTTTGATTTACAAATTGCCTCAGCCGACCAGATTACGGATACAACTCGTTTCACTGGCACAACCGTTGTGGCAAATGTGCTAAATGGAGTTGATTCTTTACTCTCTTATGAGGCTTTTTTAACTCAAAAACCTGCTTGTCACCCCAAATATTCCACGATAGTTCAAAATTCGCCTTTTGAATTAGGTTGTGGTTTTAATTCTGGCATTTCAAAACCTGTCATTGCTAATTGTAGTGTAGCAGAATTAAGCACAAAAAATGGAGTGATTGGTAAATATTCCGTCACTTGTGCCAATGTTGGAACTCAAACCGTCATAGCGAATGGTGTTTCAGCAGGGAGTTTGGAAATTATTTCAGCAGAAATTGCCAGAAGCCAAATGGTAGAAACGAGCCAACTGGTTTCCGTTGATGGCAAAAATTTTGCTTACAATTTGACGGCCTCCAATCCAATTTCGCTTTATGTCAAATTGACCATCACCAATGCCACCAACATTACCCAAGAAGTGAGTTATAATTTGGATAAAAATTTTTGGGGCAATTGCACGGGCAAAGATGGCAAGTTTGATATTCTTGGCACTCCCACAAATCCTGTTTATTGCCAAGAAACTGCCTTGACCAAAATGTCCGACCAATTAATTATTCAGTCGGGCAATCCGCAGTTTTTCAGTCGCGATTATTCGCCTGATAAGCCAATTCAACTGGCCGCAGGAACGGTGAAAGTTTTGGTTTTTCAACTTGAAAAGTTTGATGTCAGCAAAGGTTTGCAAATTCCTTGTTTCACTTTTGAAGGAGCATTTTCCTCTTATTGCACTCCGTCAATCACTTTTGGCACTCCACCCACCCCAACCCCCACCGCGTCCAAATATCTCTATCTGCCTGTGGTGGTGAGGCGGAAGTAGGAATGATAAGGCGGAGTCCAAAGCCGTAGGCTTTGCCCACAAAGCCTACGGCTTTGGACTCCAGGGGCAAATTTCGCCCCCTTCTATGTAACTCTATCGCAACTCTCCGCGTCTATAATAACCCCAAATGTAATAACTCCGTATGAATGAATTTGAGCGACTCATGCCTCAAATTTATCCTCGCTATCCTACCTTTCCATTTATTTCTCTATGAATCCATCCAGAAACTAAGGCAGTCTAGCAGGCTATAAAAATAGTTATTCTTCATAGGGCAAACTCACCACCGCCAGAGGGTTCGTTTGTTTTTAATCCTTAGAGTCTTAAGCCCCTCGTTTAACCTACCCCATATTCATGGGGATTACTATTGTTTAATTTTTTTGTAGTGATATAAAGGAGCATAAGATGACGACTCAACCAGATAAATTCAAACATTTACGGCTTAAAGATAAAGTAGCCATTATTACAGGTGCGGCTCGCGGCATTGGCTATGCCACCGCCATGCGTTTTGCCGATGAAGGGGCGATTGTGATTGCCTGTGACGTAGAAATCGAAAAAGAAGAAATCGCGGCGCAACAAATTCGCGAACATGGTGGCCGCGCCATTGCCCACCAATTGAATGTTACTGACCGCGCCTCTGTGGTCAATTTAGTGCATGATGTGGTCAAGGAATTTGGTCGTATTGACATTTTAGTTAATAATGCAGGGATTGTGCGCGATGCCCGCCTCGAAAAACTTACGGAAGATGACTTTGACTTGGTGATTGAAGTCAACTTAAAAGGTGTATTCAATTGCGCCCAAGCCGTCGCGCCCATCATGGTCAAGCAAGGCTCAGGCTCTATTTTGAACGCTTCCTCCATTGTCGCCATTTATGGTAACTTCGGCCAAACCAACTATGTCGCTAGTAAAGCCGCCGTACTCGGTATGACCCGTGTGTGGGCGCGTGAACTCGGCCCCAAAGGTATTCGCGTCAACGCTGTAGCCCCTGGTTGGGTCGAAACCCGCATGACCGCGGGCGTGCCTGACAAAGTCATCGAAAAGATGATGGAATGGGTGCCAATGCGCCGCATGGGGCAACCGATAGACATTGCCAATGCGTACCTTTATTTAGCCTCAGATGAATCCACCTACGTCACAGGTCACGTCCTTAGCGTAGACGGCGGAGCTAGGGTATAATTCTAGTCGCTTTAATCTAAAGTAAATCAACCATGACCCTCATCTTAAGATGAGGGTCATTTGTTTTTCAATGAGCGTTCAGCTTGTCAGCTAGTCAGCGTTCAGCTAAAAAGCAATTCTTGTAGCTGAACGCTGACTAGCTGATTGCTGACCGACTGGCTGCTATGAAATATACATTAATTATTCTCTGGTTCATCAGCCTTATGTTAGCGGCCTGCACCCCTAACACAACCATGTTTAACTCGGCAGAGGCCACACCCGATTTTACGCCGACCCCGTTGCCAACGCCCGTGCGCGTCTTTCAAGCCACCATTTCCGCCGATGGGCGCGTGGTGTTGCCGTTGGCCCCGCAACGCTTCAGCTTTCCAACGGGCTTAGATGGGCGCATTAAAAATTTATATGTCGTGCCAGGTCAACGGGTCAAAATGGGGCAACTCCTCGCCGAGATTGATGACACCGATTTACAAAATGCGGTCAAAAAAGTGGAAGCCAGTTTAGCTATATTACAAGCTGACATCAATAACCAAAATGCCGCGCCCCTTGCTAGTGATATTGCGGAGGCACAGAGTAACCTTAAGGTCGCCCAAGCCGAGTTAAAGCGGGTCTTAGCTCTGCCCTCCGCCGAAGCCATCACCCGCGCCGCCGCCGATTTGCGGCTGCAAGAAGTGGAGCTACGTCAGGCACAAGAGGCTTACGACGCGGTGGCCTACGCCCAGGGGCTAGGCATGAGTCCACAAGCGGCACAGTTGCAACAAGCCACGCTCAACCATGAAAAGGCGCAGGCCGCTTACGATGAGGCCACCAAACCCGCCTCCGAGTCGGACATTGCCGCCGCCCGTCTACGGGTAACGGAGGCCGAAAATCGGCTGCAAAAATTATTGGCGGGGATTCGCCCCGAAGCCGAAGTGCTGAATAATGCCCGTATCGCTCAAACCAAACTTGATTTGGCCGAGGCGCAAGCTAACGTAATGAAGGCCAAAATGTATGCGCCCTGGGATGGGGAAGTGGTCGAGGTCAACGCCGCAGTCGGGGTTCACATCAGTACCGCCAGCGTCACCCTTGCCCAACTGACACCTCTCCGCTTTGCCACCACCAACTTTAGCGAGCGTAATTTGGCGGAGGTGAAAGTGGGCGATAAAGCGACCCTCTTTTTGAAAAGTCACCCCGCCGTCCCCTTCCCCGCCATTGTGCAACGGATTGAGCTAGACTCCACCCAAAAAGATGGCGACACCGCCCTATTTACCGTTTATTTCGATTTCAACCCAGGCGACCTGCTCATTCACCCTGGCATGACAGGCCGCGTCGAGATTACCCTTGAGCCAAGTAAATAACCCCCCCCCAGCCCCCCCCGACATCAGGGGGGGGGTTATATCTCCCTCCGATGTCGGGGGGATTAAGGGGGGTAAAGGGGAATATAAACGCAATAAATTACAATACAAGCTTGCTATAGCCCTATTCACCCTCAGCCTCACTCTTTATAGCCTCACCCTCGCGCCCTCCGTTGTCACCCTGTTTGATGATAGCCTAGAGTTTCAACTCGTCACCTATCAACTCGGCATTGCCCACCCGACGGGCTATCCCCTTTATACTCTGTTAGGTAAGCTCTTCACCTTCATGCCCATTGGTAATATTGCGTTTCGCGTCAATTTCATGAGCGCGTTCTTCGCCGCGCTCACGGTGGCCTGGTTGTATCTGCTCATTATGGAATATATCCCCTCACCCCTGCCCCTCTCCCACGAAAATCCCCCCTCACCCCTGCCCCTCTCCCAATGGGAGAGGGGAAACGATACAAATCACCCCTCTCCCATTGGGAGAGGGGCAGGGGTGAGGGCAAGCGCAGCCCTAGCTGCCGCCGCCCTCTTTGCCGTCAGCCCCATTTTTTGGCAGCAGGCCACCATTGCGGAAGTTTACAGCCTCAATTCATGGTTTGTGGTGGTCATTTTATGGCTGGCTATCAGCCCTTATAAGGTTAAAAACCTTATAAGGGCTAAACTCCTCAGCGTAGCCGCATTGTTAGGCTTGGCCTTAACCCACCACCGTACCGCCATTTTACTCGTCCCGCCACTCGCCCTTTATTTCCTCATCTTACCCTCCACTCGCCAAGCCCTCAAAAACCCGCGCCTGTGGCTAGAACTTGTGGGCATGGGCAGTTTGCCGCTATTGCTATACCTTTATTTACCGTTACGCGGCCATGTCGGGTCACTAGACGGCAGCTATCAAAATACATGGGCAGGTTTTTGGCAACAAGTGACCGCGAGTGGCTACGGTTCGGCCTTCCTCCTCAATAACCCCTTCAATCAAAATCGCCCCATGAGTTTCTACCCTGAGCTACTCTATCAACAATTTGGGATGTTAACCTGGCTCGGTTTCTTAGGCGCGGCTTATTTGCTGTGGCAACGCCGTTATGCGAATGTATTATTAACGGGACTAACGTTACTGACTTACACCATGTTTAATTTGCTGTACCATGTGGCGGATATTGAGGTCTTTTTCATTCCCGTTTTCCTGATTTGGGCGAGTTGGATAGGCTTGGGCTTCATGGCGATAGGGCAAGGGGTGAACTTTATTGTAACAAAAAGCCATTATAAGGTTTCAAACCTTATAATGGCTAACGTTATCATTACGCCTCTCATACTATGGCTCATCATTAGCGCACAACTGTATCAATCCGCCCAAACGACTCTGCCCATTTTACAAACCCGTAACACCTGGCATGTCCATGATTATGGTCTTGATTTATTACAGCAACCGTTACCTGACCAGGCCACCGTCATCGGCATTGTGGGGGAAATTACGCTCATGCGCTATTTCCAGCAAACAGTGGGGCTGCGGCCAGACTTACAGACCATTACCGCCGATGCTGAACCCACGCGCTGGGTGGCCTTAGAAAGCACATTGGCAAAACAGCCCACCGCCTATCTCACCCAACAGGCCGCGCTGTTGCCAGGGCTGCCGCAACGGTGGTCACTCAGTGCCATCGGGCCGTTGGTCGAGGTGAGAGGCCAGCCGTTATATGAATTACCACCGCAAGCCCTCAACCAAGCCATCACCCCCGCCATTAATTTAGTGCAATATCATGTCTCACGCCTGCCACACACGGGCGCGGGTATTGCCCCGATTCGCTTGACCGTCACTTGGCAAGCCACGCAACCAATTACGATTAATTTACAAATCTCCGCCCGCCTCCTGAACCCCGCAGGCGAAGTGGTCGCGGTCATGGACACCATTCCCGTTCATTTTGCCTACCCCACCACCGCCTGGCGCGTCGGCGAAATGGTGACCGATGTCTATGATTTAAGCGTGACCACACCAGGAAGTTACACCCCGTTACTGATTTGGTATGACCCCGCCAATAATGCAGCTGAGGTGGGGCGGGTGATATTGCCAAGTATTAAGTAGAGACAGGGCATGGCATGTCTGTACCGATTCAACCGCCCCTTGATGTGAGGGGCGGTTTTGGTTTTTGGCCTGGGTTTGGTGGTGGCTATGGATTTGGGGTATAATATGCACTCATCCACCCCATTTTGATAAAGGTTGCTCATGAGTCTACAATTTATATGGGATAAACGCAAAGCCCAAATTAATCTCCAAAAACATAAAGTCAGTTTTGAAGAATCTAGTACGGTTTTTGACGACCCCTTAGCTCTGATTTTTGATGATGAAGAACATTCTACGCCTGAAGAGTTGCGAGAAATTATCATTGGTCATTCGGAGCAGAAACGGTTATTATTGACCTGTTTCACCGAACAAACAGAAATACTAATTCGGATTATCAGCTCACGGTTAGCCACAAACCATGAGCGAAAGGATTATGAAGAAAATGCCTACTAATGAGTTAGATGATTTGCAACCCGAATATCGCTTTGATTATCGCCAAGCTCGCCGTAATCGCTTTGCAAAACCTGTCAAACAGGGCAGCCTCATGGTAGTGCTTGATCCTGATGTCGCCCAAGTTTTCACCTCAGAGCAATCGGTTAATGCGATTTTGCGCGCCCTAATTCAAGCCATGCCTCATATTACTAAACCAGAAGCCGAAACTATTCGATAACGATATAAACCAAAACTGCCCCTCACATCGAGGGGCAGTTTTATTCGATAACGATATAAACCAAAACTGCCCCTCACATCGAGGGGCAGTTTTGTTTTGGGTTAATTTTTTTATGCCTTACGGTTTGACAGAAAAAAAAACAAAGTATAATGAATGAAATTTTTTAGTTAAATCTAGGCAAAAATTGTTGTTACAAGGAGAGAAGAAAATGTCAGAAGCAAAAGTTTACCATCAAGATAATTTAGCTCATATTACCAATGCTAGAGCTGTTCTCATAGGTACAACCTATGCCATGAGCAATATTACTTCAGTTTCAATAGGTAAGATTCCTGTTAAATGGGACAGAAGAGTTGGAGGAGTAGTTATGGTACTATTTGGTTTAAATATTACTTTTGCTGGTAGTCCACAAGTTTTTGCGACTGGCCCAATCAGTGTTGGTATAATGGTTCTTATCTTTGGAATTGCTCTTATAGCGGGAGGCGTTGCAGTATTCAAGTCTGCTAAAGAAACGTATATCGTTAGACTAAGCACATCTGGCGGGCAAGTTGATGGGTTAGTATCTCCTGACCGACAATATGTGCAAAAAGTCCATGATGCTATTAATGATGCTATTGTTGCAGGAGCTTAGATAAAATACAAACAGATATTTATATTTGCGTATAATTAGCTGTTTGTAAAACAAATCATGGTTACAGTAAAAATTATTCGTCAAAGTAGTGGCAAGGCCGAAAGTGGGGTTAAGGTAGCATTAGGGTTTGATGGGTTCTCACGCGGGGTGACATCAGACCAATGGACGGATTCCAATGGTGAGGCTAGTTTTGATGCCGATTCTGGGAATGGGAAGGTGTTTGTGAATGGCCGCACTGAGCATGAGGGGTATTTGTCAGGCCGCGTGACGGTGTATATTTAGGTTGCGAGTCATCAGGTGACTTGAAGTCACCTGATGACTAAACCCCATAGCCGTCTGCCTCATCAATGGCAGGCGGTTTTTTGGTTTCTAGCATGGGTTTGGTAGCGGCTATGGCTTTGGGGTATAATATGGCGGTGGTTTTGAGTAATGTTAGCTAATCTAATCAAGGAAATACCATGCCCACAATTTCAATTTTTTATGGCATTAAAATCTCCATTAACTACAATGACCATCACCCGCCCCACTTCCATGCCGAGTATATTGACCCATTACCATAAAGGAGGCAATCATGTTTCTACATGTAACTAAAATGAACTATTTAGAAAATTATCAGTTAAAATTGACCTTTAACAATGGGGTGGAAGGGGTGGTAGACTTGGAACGGGAACTTTATGGTGAAATCTTTGAGCCATTACGTGATAAAAATTTATTTAAGCAAGTTTTCTTAACCCGTCGTACCATTGAATGGCCGAATGGGGCTGATTTTGCGCCTGAGTTTTTGTTAGAGTTGGCTCAGGCAAAGGTCGCTGTTGCCTCTGAATTAGTGGCTGTAGCGGCTTAATGGTTATAAATAACAGTCCCAAACCAAAAACCGCCCCTCACATGGAGGGGCGGTTTTATTTTGAGGATAAATTTCTTAATACAAAAACATCGGCTTTTGGTTCACATGACGCAGCTTTGGGCGATAGCCTTCCACATCATAAAGCTCATCAACGTCCACCCGCTTAATGCCTTCAGCTAAGACATCTAACGACACATGGGTATATTTACCCTCTTTGACCGCCACCAATTGCCCCCATTTTTTGGCCTGAATTAAATCGAGGGCGATATTAACAAAATTAAAGCCCACCATCAAATCCATCGAGTCCGCTTCACCTGAGCGCATGAGGTAGCCGATTTGCTGATACATGATGTTCTCGCCCGTAATCTTCCTTAATGTATCGCCGACAATTGCCCCAATGCCGCCCGTTTTCTTATGCCCCAAGCCATCGGCCTGCCCATGCCCGCCAATCATGGCCGCGCCTTGTGAAATGGTCATAATGGCGTAATTTTGTGGGTTCTGCTTTTTGTCCTTCATTAGTAAGGTGGCTAATTTCTCAGGGTCAAACGGCACTTCCGAGATAATGGCGCGGTCAACATTGGCTAAATAAGCCGAAATGAGAGCCATTTCGCCTGAATTGCGCCCAAACAACTCCACCACGCCCAGCCGTTCATGGGAACTCATGGAGGCGCGTAAATTTTGGATAAAATTGACACTCCGCGTAATCCCCGTAGAAAAGCCAATGCAATAATCCGTACCATAGACATCATTATCCATTGTTTTGGGAATGGCAATCAATGGCACACCGTCACCATGTAGCCGTTGCGCGTAATGTAGTGTATCATCTCCGCCAATGGCAATCACCGCATCAACTTTCGCCTCAGTGATATTTTGCTTAATATGAGCCGTAAAGTCGTAATTTCCCGCCGCGTTGGGCTGCCATTGGGGTTGGCGCAAGAACGACGGAATCTGCTCCGCCGTCACTTTGCTAGGGATAAGGCGGGAGCTATGTAAAAATGTGCCGCCCATGCGGTCAATGCTACTGACCCCTTTTTTATCCAACGGTTGCAGCCACTTCGCCTGATTCGCCTCGTCATCTTGCGGATTATATTGTAATAAACCCGCCCACCCTCGCCGAATCCCGACCACCTCATGCCCATCATCAATCGCCCGATTGACCAGAGCTTTCAGACACGCATTTAGGCCAGGGACATCGCCACCACCTGTTAATATAGCCAATTTCATAATTTGCTGTTCCTCTATGTTCTGAGACCTCACAGATTTTGAAAATCTACGATGTCTTAATATTTTTTAATTTTAGGCAATAAAAAACCTCTGCGTTAAATCATATCACAGAGGTGTCATTACATCCGCGCAGTTATTTATTGGGGCAAAGTATAGGACAACTACGCTATTCTGTCAATCTAATCTGTAATGAGGAGTCCAAATCTTTAGATTTGCCCGTCAAATCTAAAGATTTGGACTCCCCGATGCCTCAACCCCATTCAAAATGGCAATCAATATTTGCAACAATTCGTACATATCGGCGGGGACGCGATAAGCGTTAATGTCTTGCGTAATCAGTTTGGTGGTGCGGTTTAAAATGCCAAATTTCCAAATATCACCCACCGACACAATGCCATAAAGCGGTTTGGGGTCATCGTCTAACCATTTGTCTAAGGCAATCAACTCCACCGCTAATTGGGTGAAACCACGCGATAAGTCATCATGTTTGGCTTCTATCACCAATAAATTGCCTTGACCTTGAATATAATAATCCAATTTACCTTTCAACTGTTTATTCACATTAACAGGATATTCAATCTCTATCGGGATTTGTAAATAGACCCCCAAATGTAACAAAATTGGCGCGACTAAAATCTCCCGCCGAGCCGTTTCACTGCTTAAATTAGCAATTCGTAGGAATGATTCTAAATAGGCTTTGACCCCATCAAAATAGCTTAAATCAACGGTGGCTTTAGGTAAATTACAGACCTCATTTTGTTTACTATAGCCAAAATAAGCGAATAATTCATCAGGCGGAATATTTAACTTAAAGTAATCATGGAATCTATAGGATTTATTAGGGTCAATGATACGTGATTTCATTTTTGTTTCCTTTCGTTGAAAATAGGCTAACCACAACAGGCCAATAGCGTTATCGCTCATTCAGGTTAGTCCGTTCTTTTGTAACTAAAATTACTTTTAGTTACAATTTGGGGTCATCTGTCGGTGGATGGCGGTTTACCAAAATATCCGCTGCCCGAATTTGAATCACGCGCTCACGATTTAATTCTAGCAGATTAACGGTGACTTGCCCGATTGCGGTTAATGGCACGATAAACAACCCATCAGCAGACCAGCTAAAATGGTCAGCCCAAAGTTGCTGACGTGGGTTAAATAAAGCCACTAATTGCCTCGTTTCCGTATCCAAAACGGTTGTTTTATCAGCTTTACGGCGATTGCAATGGAAACAAGCTAAGGCATAATTATCCAATGTATTTGCACCACCCGCCTGAACAGGAATTACATGGTCAACGGTAAAAGCGACATATTGCCAGCGTTCATCCGTATGGTAATATTCACATAAATAACGTGCTGCTTGCCTAATTTGAGTTTGGAGTTGCGCCGAGATTTTACGCCGTTGGGTCATGTCGGCATAATTCCATGTTGCCACAAATTACGAATCAGCCGATTAACTAAACTGAGATAATCATCAATCTCTTCAAATTTATCTAATTCCGCTATTTCCGCGTCACTCAATCGCGTTTGCTGTTGTTTGCTTAACAAAAATTCAAGTCGTTTTTGCCAAGCTATTGTCACCTTAAAAAGAGGAATATTATTGACCAATTCAATTTTTATCGCCCCGTCCAACGGCAACGCGGTGAGTAATTGCTTAAACATGGGCAATTGTAAGGTGGGTATACTTTGTGTTTGTATCATCATGGCTCAAATCGGAGTCCAAGCCGTAGTCTTTTGTAACTACGGCTTGGACTCCACTGATAGTTTTATATTCTATCCACCTTAATGGCATCTTCATCTTCAAACAGCCGTATCAGGTCACGAATCAGTTTAACACTGTAAGTGGTTGTATGATGCGGGAAATCCACCATGTCCTCCGTTTTGCCATCAATCACATGCAAACGGAAACGGTCAGGGCCAGGCTGTTCCGACAACCAATTGACAATGGTTTTCAGCCGAAATTTATTCCACTTTTTATCCTCACTTTGCCGCACCCGTACCGTAATTAAGAAAGATGACATATCTCCAGGCAACCGACTTGGCGGTGGAACTTTGGGTGGAGTCATCGGATGACTAGGCGTAGATGGCTCAACTTTAGGCGTGATAACGGGTGGTGGCGGAGTTTTAACTTCAACCACAGGCGCGGCCATCGTCATGGACTGACTGTCATTAAATAACGTTTCGGCATGACCGTTAGAATTTTGCGGTGCGGGCTTATATGACGAACTATGTCCATTTAATTTGGGCGCGGCGGCGGTTGGCTGAACGGGCGCAGGTGGTGGTTCAGGGGCAAATGATTCCTCAAAATGTGGCTCATTGAAAAAGGGATTTTCCTCCGCCGATTCATCAATGGGCGGAAACTCATCGGGCATGGGCGGCATGGCTTGATAAACAGGCCGACTTTCCGCCACCTGTTGAGTCGGCGGCTTAATTGGTGCAGCAGGGCGCGACGGCTCAGGCTTAACATTGGCCTGCGTGGCAACTTTAGGCAGTTCCATCGAGATACTATCGGCCAAAATTTTGGGGCTGCGGCTATCTTTCGCATCAACCTTGCCCTTAATAATGACCAAATTGCCCTCTACCAATAACGAGGCATAGCTGGTGTAGGCCCGCGGGAAAATCACCACCTCCCGCATGAGGTTCATGTCCTCAATTTCGATAAAGGCCATCGGGTCGCCTTTCTTGCTACGGTGCGGCTTAACCACCGTAATAACCCCCGCCACCGTAATTTGGCGGTCATGCATTTGCCCCGTTATTTCATTTAACATCGTTACATTTGCGGCTTTTAATTGGCGCATATTTTTCTCAATGGGGTGTTCAGAAAGATACGTCCCCACCAACTCCTTTTCCCATTCCAAAATCTCACGACGACTTACGGGGTCGTAAGGTGGCGGATTATCTAAAATTGACTCAATCTTATTGCTGGCCGTCTCCACCACGCCGCCAAATAAACTCATCTGCCCCGCCGAGGCCGCCTTATGAAGTGAGCTAGAGAAGTTAAGCATACGCTCTATAACAGCCATGAGCAGGGCGCGGTCATCACTAAAGCAATCTAACGCCCCCGCCTTTATCAGCCCCTCAAGAGCGCGCCGATTAACCTGACGCAAATCTACCCGTTTACACAAATCTTCTAAATTATTAAAAAATCCATTGGCATCACGCTCCGTTAAAATCGCCTCAATCGGCCCCTCGCCCACATTTTTAATGGCACTCATGCCAAAGCGAATCACGGGTTCAGCCTCCGTAAGCGTATCAATCACAAAGTCAATGCGGCTATAATTCACATGCGGCGGCAAAACCTTAATGCCAATGGCGCGACATTCCGTTAAAAGTTGGCTGACTTTCTCCGTATTATTACGCTCTACCGTCAGCAAAGCGGTCATGTATTCAATCGGGTAATTTGCCTTAAGGTAAGCGGTTTGGCACGTCACCATGCCGTAATCGGCGGCATGGCTGTTATGTACCAAAATATTGTTAGCAATAAAATTATGGGTGTCAGCAATGGTTAAATCGTAAGTTTGCTTTTCGCCCACATATTCAATGGCAACAACCTCATCCCAATAAATATCACTCTTCGCATAACGCCATAACGCATCGTTATCAAAATAATCAGCCAGTTTGGTAATGACTTCACGGCGAATACCTCGTTTGCCTCTCTTATCAGCGGGGTAAAACTCCCATTGAGCCATGCCTGTTTCTGCATGGAATTTCGGCCAGGTCATGTTTGTCTCGTCTTTTGCTTGACGAACAATTTTTTTAATGGCTAACGGTACAATATCGTAATTCTCTGCATTGGCAGGGTAAACCAGTTGATATACGCCTCGGCAAATCGCTTGCTGTTCAGGTATGACTAGATGCGCCCCCACAATTTGGGCAAATCGTACCAAATGTTCCAAAGTGAGAATATCAACCTGATAATAACCATCATCATGCTTTGTGGTATGATGAAATTTAACTCGTTGCACGCGACTAACAATCCCCAAGCGTAACAATAAATGTTGGATTTGTTGGGCTAGTCTCTTTGAAACAGTGGGATAACGAGGGTCAAAATAGTAATTATCCTGAATATAGTGTCCCAAATGTCCATTAGCCGTCCACATGCGGCCTAGCAACAAGGCAATTTGTTGATTATTTAGGCTAAAGACTTCCGCGGGAATTTCTTTGGCCCGAGCCTTTTTACCCAAAAGTCCTAACGGTTTAGCCCAAGTCACCACGCCTAATTCTTGAGTACGCTTGAGGCGTTTGGCATAAACGAAATGGGCTTTATTCCAACTGATACTACAACTTACGTTGTCGAATTGCTCAATAGCCTGGCAATAATCTTGTAAAGAGCTGTCATCTTGAGTGTAGTAATAAACCGAATGAGTGTAGCCCAAATTTCCGTTACCTAACAAATGGCCTAAGACAATGACCTGATATTCAGGCCATGAATTTGTCCCTTCAACGGGCAACACCCGCGGTATGGCTAACAAATTGCCTACGTTAAGTTCATCTAATTGTCGCCACCCCTCAAAGGTATAAAAAGGGTGATTGGCAGTGGCGGTAATCTCATGGCCGAGCGCGGTGGTTAGGCGATAAACGGGCTTAATGCCATTATCTAACACATTTGTTACCTGACCTGACGTTAATTTGAGGGTATCAGTGTCACAGGTTACGGTTTGTTCAATTTTGGCCTGGCCACGATATAACGATTCAATCGTGACTAAACGCCCCGTTTGCGCGTCGATAATCTCCGTTTCACCCACTAAACATTTATTAAAACCATACCTTGCAAAATATTCAATATCGTCCCAAATCGCCTCAGCCGTAGCACGGGGAATCGTATTTTTCTCACAGCCATCAATAAATTTGGCGCGGTGAGACTCAATTTTCGCCTTAATTTTCTTACCAACGGCCTTACGAATTTCATCGGCCTCACCAGGTGTATAACCCGCCAA
>JFJP01005721.1_pt1 | contig 14129 bp, 12 predicted proteins | sample 431651 | NCBI WGS metagenome assembly JFJP01 (sample SAMN02602958, study PRJNA72255) | Microbial mat metagenome, whole genome shotgun sequencing project. | biome: fresh water; feature: sink hole; material: water; isolation source: purple microbial (photo- and chemosynthetic) mats found in... | reverse complement strand
ACCCTGCTGATGAGCGGGCTGGCCGCCGTGCTGACCTGGGCCATGTTGCGCCGCCAACTCTCACCGCTGCTGTCCGCCGCCGCCGAGGTGGCCGACCAACTGGCCAGCCAGCGACCCCCTCACCCGTTGGCAATCGCCCGGCCGGACGAAATTGGCGAGCTGATTGGTGGCTTCAACCGCTTGCTGATGACACTGGCGCAACGTGACGAAAGCCTGCGCATTGGCGCCGCTGCCTTTGAGTGCCAGTTGGGCATGATCATCACCGACGCTGACAAGGTCATCCTGCAGGTCAACCGGGCTTTTTGCGAGATCACCGGCTACGGATCAGAAGAAGCGGTGGGGCAGACACCCCGTCTGCTGAAGTCGGACCGTCACGATCCGGCCTTTTATGCAGCGATCTGGACCAGCGTGACACAAACCGGTGGCTGGCAGGGTGAAATCTGGAACCGGCGCAAGTCGGGTGCGGTGTACCATGTGGGCACGTTTGCCGACATCAGCGCTCGCAAGACCGCCGAAGAAACCATTCTGAGCCTGGCCTTTTACGATGTGCTGACCGGCCTGCCAAATCGCCGTTTGCTGATGGACCGGCTGGCGCAGGCAGTGACCGCAGCCATACGTCGTCAACGCACAGGAGCGCTGCTGTTTATCGATCTGGACGACTTCAAGACCCTCAACGACACCCTGGGCCACGACCAGGGCGATCTGCTACTGGCGCAGGTGGGGGCACGACTGAAGACCTGCGTGCGCGAGTGCGACACCGTGGCGCGCCTGGGTGGTGACGAATTTGTGCTGCTGGTCGAAAACCTGAGCGCCGACGCTGTCGATGCCGCCAAACAAGTCCAATCCGTGGGCGAGAAGGTATTGGCGGCGCTCAACCAGGTCTATCAGCTTGGCAGCCATGCCTGCCTCTGCACCCCCAGCATTGGGGCCACGCTGTTTGGCGACGACCAGTACGAAAACCTGCATGAGCCGCTCAGGCGGGCCGACCTGGCCATGTACCAGGCCAAGGCGGCCGGGCGCAACACGCTGCGCTTTTTTGACCCGCGATTGCAGGCGGATGCGGCGGCCCGGGCCATCCTGGCCACCGATTTGCGGGACGCACTGGCGCACGGCCAGCTACTGCTGCATTACCAACCCCAGATGAACATCGCTGGGCATCTGGCAGGGGCAGAAGCCCTGGTGCGCTGGCAGCATCCGCAGCGCGGCCTGATGTCGCCTGGCGAATTCATTGGTCTGGCCGAAGATACCGGCCTGATCCTGCCGCTGGGCGTATGGGTGCTGGAGGCCGCCTGTCTGCAACTGGCCCGCTGGGCACGGCACAGCGGCATGGCACAGATTGGCGTAGCGGTAAATATCAGTGCCATGCAGTTTCACCAAGCGGATTTTGTGGCCCAGGTGCTAGCCGTGCTGGCCGCCACGAACGCCAACCCGCAGCGGCTCAAACTGGAGTTGACCGAAAGCCTGATGATCACCAATGTGGAAGATGTCATTGCCAAGATGACCGAGCTCAAGCGCCACGGGGTCAGGTTTTCGCTGGACGACTTCGGCACCGGCTATTCGTCGTTGTGCTACCTGAAACGATTGCCGCTGGACCAGCTCAAGATTGACCAGTCGTTTGTGCGTGACCTGCTAAGCGACCCCAACGACGCCGCCATTGCCCGCACCATCGTGACGCTGGGCCACAGCCTCAACATGGAGGTGATTGCCGAAGGCGTGGAGAGCGCCGCGCAGCGTGATTTTCTGGCCGGTATTGGCTGCGATGCATTTCAGGGCTATTTCTTTGGCCGCCCGGGGCCGCAGCACCTGCTGTCAGAGGTGACCAATCCACAGCCCATCGCCACCAGGCAGTGCAGTGAACCTTCATAAAATTGTCATGAAATACATGCTTGGCGCTTATGTATATTGCGCTGAATGCTATGCTTTACGCAGCATTCAAGTGACTGGATCAGGCGCACGAAGCCGCCGGTTGGCGTGTAGCACCGCATCATTATTAAAAATACCGGCCCAGTGCTGACAAACCCGGTTGGTGGTGATGACTTCTCGGGTTCGTTCATCATTGGCTAAGGCTCCTCGCCTTCCCGATGCGGGCCAGTCAATAACGACTGGTCAAACCCGAAATCTCGCGGTTCCCGTGTGAGGAGCGTGCACACATGCCAGGTTCTTGCGCCATCGCCGAGTCAAATGTGCACTCGCGTTTATCGCGCACAGTCGTGTTGCCTGGTGCCACAGACACGGTGTCGGCACTCGGGGCATGTCCATTTCGCGGCTCAATGCAACTCAGTTCTGCGTGGCGCGGCGTTGCACGCAGACGACATAGCTTTCACCATCGGGTGGACGGCCAGCGCGCTGGCTTTCCCAAATCATTTTGCCCAGGCAGTCCATCACGTCGTGATGTGCCTCGTGCAGTGAGTCGCGCCGGTGCGTCAACAACTCCACGGCCTGGCGGATGCCACGGGGCTGGTCAATGCTGCACTGTTCGCTGATGGACAGGTGCATTGACAGGTGCAAAAAAGGGTTGCTGCTGCCGCCTTCAAGCCGGGCCATGCTGGCCAGCGCGCCGTCCAGATCAGCCAGATCGGCGTTGAATTCGGGGTGCTCGTCGATCCATAAAGACGCTATTGTTTCAATAGCTTCCAGCGCTTGTCCCGTTTGGGCTTTGGCATAGACAGAGCAAAAAAAACGGCGAACATCGGCTTGGGAAGGACTAAACATGATGGTGTAATTGTCGCGCCATGACACTATTTGCCACCTTCCCCCTGATCACCGACCCCTATTTTTATGCGATGGCTATTCCCGCCGTGCTGTTGATGGGCATCAGCAAGAGCGGTTTTGGTTCCGGCTTTGGTTCGCTGGCGGTGCCGATGATGGCGCTGGCCGTCACCGTGCCGCAGGCAGCCGCCATTCTGATGCCGCTGCTGTTTGTCATGGACATGCTGGGCATGGCGGCGTTTCGCAAAGACTTTGACCTGAAACTGCTGCGCTTTCTGATTCCGTGTGGTCTGGTCGGCATTGTGGTGGGTACCGTGCTGTTCAAAATGCTCAATGCGCACACGGTGGCTGGCATAGTGGGCGGTTTCACGCTGCTGTTTCTGGCGCAACGCCTGTTGTTTGCACCCAAGGCCGACAGCCCACCGCCGCCCCGCTGGCTGGGAGCCATTCTGACGGCGACTTCTGGCTTCACCAGCTTTATCGCTCATGCCGGTGGCCCACCCATCAATGCCTATGTGATCCCGATGCGTCTGTCGCCGGTGCACTTTACCGCCACCATGGCGTTTTTCTTTTTTGTCATCAACCTGGCCAAGTGGATTCCTTATGCCTGGCTAGGCCTGCTGGACTGGCGTAACTTGGCGACTTCTTTGGTGCTGCTGCCGGTGGCACCGCTGGGTGTCTGGGTTGGCGTGCGGCTGGCGCGGCGCATCAGCCAGGTGCTGTTTTACCGCTTTGTCTATGTCGGCATGTTTCTGACCGGGATCAAGCTGGTGTGGGATGCGCTGGTCTGAGTAGCTGACATGCTACACATTATGGAGCTGCTAGCGCTTGATGGATAAGGGCTAGATCACAAATAGGCTCTCATGCCTGGGGTCTCACGCGGTACCCGCAACACAGTGCATGGGCTGCCCGCAGGTTTAGCCTGCGGCTGACATAAGCGGCCAGATGCAAGTCGTCGGGTAGTACCCAGCCCCACTTTTCAACATCATGGATATCCCGCCGTGCCAGCACTTGATCCGGTTGGTCGGTACCTATCGCTATTACCTCACCCGATTGGGCCGCGCTGCTATCGCGGCGGCTTGCGCCATCACCTGCTTCAACATCTTCCCGGCACTGGCTAAAACCGCCTGAAGTCTTCGCAGAAAATGCAAAGACTGAACTTGTTATTCCATTTCTAAATCATTTGTGTCTAGGCGAGAAGCCGCAGGCAGTGCTGACGCTTGTCCCAATGCATCTTCAGACGCATTGGGAGGACAAGGCGAAGCAACAACGACACGGATGATTTAGAAATGGAATTAGAGACTAATTGAATGGCAGATTGAGCTGGAACATCAGGCCCGCAGTGCCCAGCAGGTCGATCTGGGCCGACCACCCGGGTTTGAATTCATAAGCCAGTGCGATGATGGCACCCGGAGAAAAACCCTTGTGATTTAGCGGCACCTTGTTTTCGTAGGGCTCGACGTAGCCGTAAAGCAATCCGGCTGTCCATTTGAAAGACAGTGATTTGACTCCCCAAATACCGTGGTAAATACCGCCCCAGGGGTAAATAAAGATGCTGGGTTGGCCAAACGAATTGCTGAACAGGGTCAATCCGTCAAGCTTGCCGCTGGTGTGTTCACGCTCCAGGCCGACCATATAAACGTTGCGATGCTCTTCGCTGGGCGAAAAATGCAGGGTATAAGGGCTGACTTGCCAATGTAGTTTGCTGTCTTGCTGGGCCCAGACGATGCCGGCCTGGTGGGCCACAATCAGGCCTACAACGATACGGACTAAATTATTCATAGCAAAAGGGTTGATTCTTGTCATGTTCGGGATGCGCAGTGTAACGGGTGTACTTTTCAGAACCCTAATGGTCCTGACCTTGCTACAGGTGGGGGGCTGCGCCTGGCTCGATGCCCAGCAACGCCAGATCATCTACCGCCCGACACCGGCCCTGGGCAGCGACTTGACGGGCTTGCGGGCGGGTGACGAACTGCTGTTTTTGGACCTGCCGCCGGTCGGTGCACCCCAGCAAATTTCGCTCTGGTGGTTGCCACATCCGAACCCGGACGCGCCAACGCTGCTTTACCTGCATGGCACTTTTCGCAACTTGCAGGGCAACCGGCACAAGATTGATGCCCTGCGCGAGGCCGGCTTTGCCGTGCTGGCGGTCGATTACCGCGGTTGGGGCCAAAGCACGGTCATCACACCGTCAGAGCAGAGCATTGTGCAGGACGCGCAACGGGCCTGGTCTGAACTGGTGCGCCGCGAACCGCGCGCCGGCCAGCGGGTGATTTATGGACATTCCATGGGCAGCGGCGCTGCCGTGGCCCTGGCCAGCAGCTTGTCGGCCCAATCAGACTATGGTGCACTGATTCTGGAATCTGCTTTCACCAGCTTTCCAGACATTGCACGCGCCGCCGGATTCTGGGCCGGTGTTCTGGCCAGATTCAACAACGAGCGTTTTGCCTCGCTTGACAAAATTGCTCGGGTGCAAGCCCCCTTGCTGATGATCCATGGAACACATGACCACACCGTCCCGATTGAACTCGGCAAACGCCTGTTTGAGGCGGCCAATGCACCCAAACAATGGCTAAGCATTGAAGGTGGTCAACACAGCGATCTCAATTTGATGGGCCGCGGCCCTTACCAGGCCACCCTTGCTGCGTTCAAGGCCACGTACCTGTCACAGCCCTAACGTGCTCAATGCCGTCTGGAGTTGCCGCGACGACTCAAAATGAATACCTTGCCAGCCCAATGCCTTGGCCTGCTCAACATTGCCTTTCAAATCATCCACAAACACGGTGTTGGCGGGCTCCAGGGCATAGCGGCTTTGCAGCAACTGGTAAATGGCCGGGTCTGGCTTGATGTATTTCACATCCCCCGAAAAGATACCACCATCAAAACACTGCAAAAACTGGTACCGCTGCTGCAGAACACGCGCATAGAGTACCGGCATGTTCGACAGATAGTACAGACCGCTGACACCATCACCGGTTTGGCGGCGCACGCTGAGTTGTTCCAGCACCGCCACGGTGTCGTGCATCGGAATCAGCCGCTCGCCAATGCCGTGTACCAGTTGCCGCATCGACTCCGGTGGCAAATCGAGCCGCTTTGCGGCCCGTTCGATCACCGCCTCGGGCTCAAGCACACCACGGTCAAACTCGTGCCAGTCGGGGTGACCAAACACCTGATGCGCGAGCTGCCTGGCGGCCTCAGGGGTGTTCGCCTGCTGCGGGAAAGTTTGTTGCATCAATTGCGCTGGCCGCCAGGTCAACAGCACGGCGCCCAAGTCAAACACAATGTTCATCAAGCCCCGCTTCAAACTCAGATCCCCCGGTTGGACACGCCCGAATGCGCCGCTGGCGGCGCATTCGGGTAGCACCCATGACAACGCAGCAAACTTCTGCCCGCAAGCAGGCGTAACCACCTCAGGCGTGTTGCCCGCGGCTGAACCGAGGAATCCAGGTTCAAGCGCGCAACCGGTCCAGCAGCCCGGCCGTGGAGCCGTCGAGTCCGTGGCCATCACCACTGAGCAAACGCGCCTCGACATCCTTGGCCAGCACCTTGCCCAGTTCCACGCCCCACTGGTCAAAACTGTTGATGCCCCACAAACTGCCACTGACAAACACGCGGTGTTCCTGCAAGGCGATCAACGCACCCAGACTGGCCGGTGTAAGTTCATCGAGCACCAGGAAGCTGCTGGGGCGGTTGCCGGGGAAGTGTTTGTGACCACCGGCATCCGTCTTGCCCTGCATCAGGGCCTGCGCTTGCGCCAACACGTTGGCCAGTAGCAGCGTGTGGTGGCCAGGCAGGCTGGCTCTGGGTTTTTTGACGGCGACAAACTCAACCGGCACCACGTCGGTGCCCTGGTGCAGCATCTGGTAATAAGCGTGCTGGCCGTTGGTGCCGGGTTCGCCCCACAACACCGGTGAGGTGTCAAAGGGCAGCGCCGCGCCGCTGGCATCCACCCGCTTGCCGTTGCTTTCCATCTCAAGCTGTTGCAAATAGGCCGGGTAGCGCTTGAGCGCACAGTGGTAGGGTGCCACGCTGCGGCTGGTAAAACCGTGGAAATTGCGGTACCAGACATCGAGCAGGCCCAGGCGAACCGGCAGGTTTTGCGCCAGAGGTGCGGTACGGAAATGCTCGTCCATCTCATGGGCACCGGCCAGAAACGCCCGAAAACCGGTCGCACCAATGGCGATCGCCAGCGGCAGGCCAATGGCCGACCAGACTGAATAACGTCCGCCAACCCAGTCCCAAAAGCCAAAGGTGGTGCTGATGCCAAAGGCATTGGCCGCCGCCACATTGGTGGACAGCGCCGCAAAATGGCGTGCAATGTCAGTGCCACCCTGCGCCTCAAACCAGGCCTTGGCCGAATTCGCATTGGTCATGGTCTCGATCGTTGTGAAGGTCTTGCTGGCAATCAGGAACAGCGTGTTCTGTACCTTGACTTTTTTCAGCACCGAGGCCAGCTCATGCCCATCCACATTCGACACAAAGTGGAAGCGTTTGCCAGGCATCACATAGCCATCGAGCGCCACCACGGCCATTTGTGGCCCAAGGTCAGAGCCACCAATGCCGATGTTCACCACATCGGTGATCTGATCATCGGCACGCACTTTTTCGGCGAATGCCAGCATCGCATCCAGCGTGGTGTGTACGGCAGCCAGTTCTGACGCTACTGATTGAATAGCTGGTCGCGCACTATGCATAAGGGCTAGAGGCGGATTTCTCAATAACCAGTGCATCACTGCACGGTTCTCGGTGTTGTTGATCTTGTCACCGGCAAACATCGCGTCGCGGTGCTGCTCCAGCCCGCATTGGCGCGCCAGTTCGAGCAGGGTTTGCTCGGTGGCCGCATCGATCAGGTTTTTTGACAAATCAGCAAACACATGGGGTGCTTGCTGGCTGAAAGTTGCAAAACGATTGGCATCTGCGGCAAAGGCAGTGCGCAAATCAAAGCTGCGCCCATCGGTGTCAAACTGGGTTTGCAGCGCAGTCCAGGCCGGGGTGTGATCACAACGGGTAAGTTTCATGGTTTTAGCTGTCCTGAGGTTTAAAAAAATGGATTCTTACATGGACGGGGGTGGCGAATGCCATCACGCAGCGAGCAAGAGCTGATCCAGCCGAACGGCATCAGTGCAAAAAGCACGTATGCCTTCGGCCAGTTTCTCGGTCGCCATGGCATCCTGATTGAGTGCAAATCGGAAACCGGCTTCGTCATAAGTCAGGTGAGTGATCGCCATCGTCTGTGCTTGCCGGTTGTCGAGCACACGCGTCAGCGGTGCCTGGGTGGCTGACAAGGTGGCCAGCAAATCCGGGCTGATGGTCAACAGATCACAGCCGGCCAGCGCGGTAATCTGGCCGACATTGCGAAAACTCGCCCCCATCACTTCGGTCGCGATACCGAATTTTTTGTAATAGTTGAAGATCTGGGTAACTGACCTGACACCGGGGTCATTGCCCTGGGTGTTGTCAGCCTCCACCCAGGCAGCACCGGCAGACTTCTTGTACCAGTCGTAGATACGTCCGACAAAAGGCGATATCAGTTGCACCCTGGCCTGCCCACACACCACGGCCTGGCAAAACGAGAACAACAAGGTCAGGTTGGTGTGAATGCCACGGCGCTCAAGTTCACCGGCTGCCTGAATGCCTTCCCAGGTGGCAGCCACCTTGATCAGCACCCGGTCGATATGAATGCCTTGCGCCTGGTACAGCTCAATCAGTCGCTCAGCCCGTGTGATGGTGGCATTGGCATCAAAACTCAGGCGCGCATCCACTTCGGTCGACACACGCCCCGGGATGATGGACAAAATTTCGCAGCCAAAACGCACCAGCAAGCGGTCCATGATCTCGTCGGGTGCCCGACCACGGTACTGGGCCACGGTCTGCGCCAGCAGTAACTGGTACTCCGGCTTTTGCACCGCCTTGAGAATCAGCGATGGGTTGGTAGTGGCATCGGTGGGTCGAAAAACGGCAATTTGCCGGAAGTCGCCGGTATCGGCGACGACGGTCGTGAATTGTTTGAGGGCATCAAGTTGATTCATGTCACCATTATCAGGCGACTGTTGCGCGATCCATCACGCTTAAGCAGCGGCCACGACAGAGACACCGTGATCAGCCAATGTCAGGCCCACATCAACGCCGAGCGACAGGACATCGGTCAGATCGGGCGAGACGACAAAAATCGGACCCAGGGTCGTCTCAAAGGTATATTCAAAAAAACTGCCAAGGTAGGCCAGTTTGAGCAGTTTGGCGGCCATCCCCGTGCCATCGCGGTGGATGTGCCAGGCCTCTGGACGCACCGCCACCTTAACGCGGCCTGCGGCAACCTTTTGGCGTGACAAAATTTGCAGCGGGCCCAACTGCACCAACCCATTGGTGTCAGCCACCCCCGGAAACAGCATCGCCTCGCCCATAAAACCGGCCACGAACTCGCTACCCGGACGTTCATACATGTCCTGCGGTGTGCCACGCTGGGCGATCAGGCCGTCGTCCATGACGATGATCTGGTCGCTGACCGCCAGTGCCTCACTCTGATCATGCGTGACATAGGCCACGGTCAAGTGCAGACGTTGCTGCAGGCTGCGGATTTCTTCGCGCATGTCGCGGCGCAGACGGGCATCCAGGTTGCTCAAAGGCTCATCAAACAGCAGCACACCGGGCTCCAGCACCAACGCCCGCGCCAATGCCACGCGTTGCTGCTGGCCACCGGACAACTCACTGGGCAAACGGTCGTCGTACCCAACCAGACCCACGTTGCCCAAGGTTTCAACGGCGCGCCGGGATGCCTCGCCTTTTTCAATGCCCGACATCTTCAGGCCGTATTGCACGTTTTCGATCACGTTCATGTGCGGAAACAGCGCATAACTCTGAAACATCATGCTGACATTACGGTCAGCCGGGCCCAGGGTGGTGACATCCTTGCCGTCCATGATGATCTGGCCGCCGGTGGGCGTTTCCAGCCCGGCGATCATGCGCAGCACGGTGGTCTTGCCGCAGCCGGACGGCCCCAGAATGGTGGTCAGCGAGCCTTTTTCGATGTCGAAATTAACCCCTTTGATCACCAGTGGCGCGCTCTTGTCAATGCCGTAACGCTTGGTGATATTTTTGAATTCAACGCCGTGGTTCATGGTGTTCTTTGCCTGATGGGTTCAATGGGCCGCGATGGCGTTCAATTTGATGCCAGCCTTGCGACGGCCAAGTTTGCGTTCACCCACCAGAAACTGGATCAGCGCAATGGCCAGCGACATCAAAATGATCAACACGGTGCAATACGCCAGCGCCACGCCATAGTCGCCATTGCCAACGCGCCCAATGATGTAGGTGGTGGCCAACTCATTTTCGGCGGTGACCAAAAAGATGACCGCGCTGACGGTGGTCATGGCGCGCACAAAGCTGTAAACCAGCGCCGCCACCAGCGCTGGCTTGAGCAGCGGCAACACCACATGGCGCAGCGTCTGAAAGGTCGAGGCCCGCAACATCAGCGATGCCTCATCGAGTGACTTGTCAAGCTGCTTGAAGGCCGCCGTGCCCGCCCGCACGCCCACTGGCAAATTGCGGAACATGAAGCACAGCACAATGATCAACCCGGTGCCCGTCAGCTCGACCGGCGGCACATTGAAGGCCAGGATATAACTCACTCCCAGCACGGTGCCGGGAATGGCAAAAGCCAGCAAGGCAATGAACTCAAACCAGCCCTGGCCGCGGAATTCGGTACGCGCCAGCAGATAGGCAATCAGCAAACCCACGGTGGCCGTCATGGGTGCTGACAAACCAGCCAGCTTGACCGTGGTGAACAGGGAGTTCCAGGCGGTGCCCGCCCAGACCAGGCCATATTGCCCCCATTCCAGCCCGAAGGCGGTTTTGAAGTGTGCCATCGTCAAGGTGTAATCCCGGCCCCAGGTCTGCACAAAACCGCCCGCAAAGGCAAACAGATAAACCACCACGGTAAACGCCAGCCAGGGGTAAACCACCGCACTGAGCACGCTGCGCACACCATCGGGCAAAGCCATCGGAATGCCGGCATCACCCTTGCCACTGACGGTGGTGTAGTTCTGCTTGCCCAGCACACCGCGCTGCAACGCAAACACCACCAGTGCAAACAACGTCAAGATCCAGGCCAGCGAAGCCGCACGCCCCTGGTCATATTGCGCGCCCACAATGGCAAAGAAGATGTCGGTGGACAACACCGAAAACTGTCCACCCACCACCACCGGGTTGCCAAAGTCGGCAATACTTTCAATAAAACCGACCAAAAAAGCATTGGCCAAGCCCGGCTTGAGCAACGGCAAGGTGATGGTGAAAAACGTTTTGCTGCGGCTGGCACGCAGGGTCTGCGCAGCTTCTTCCATGCTGGGTGCCACACCCTGCACCACGCCGCGCATGATCATGAAAGCGATCGGCGTAAAGGCAAACAACTGGGCAATCCAGATGCCAAACAAACCATAAAACCAGCGCGTGGGCGCTATCCCAAACGCGTATTCCAGAAACTGGTTGACGATACCGGCGCGGCCAAACAGCAAGATCAGCCCCAGACCCACCACAAACGGTGGCGTGATGATGGGCAGCAACGCAACCACCCGCAAGGGTGTCTGCACCCGCGGCCCGGCGCTGCGCTCGGCCAGCAAGGCCATCATGGTGCCCATGATGGTGGTGCCAGTCGCTGTCAGCAGTGCCAGGAACAGGGTGTTCCAGGCAACACCACAACGCACACCACCGGCCAGGCAATTCAGCCCCCAGACACGCTCATGGCCAATACGCTCGAAAATGGCCGACCAGGCCCAGTGTCCTTCTTCATTCAAAAAGGCGCCGTACAAAGCTTTGGTGACCGGAAAGGCGATGAACAGCAGCAACAGCACCGAGCACCCCACCACCGCTGACGCAATGAACAGGTCACCCTTGAAGAAACCGCGACGCGCAACACCAAACGCCGTGATCATGACCAACGCCAGCAAGGCGACAAAGGCACCGACACCAATGCCGAACTGGTTCACGGCGAGTTCGCCAAATTGGGCATTCAAGAATGCGAACGACCAACCTTTGGAGCCAATCGCGAAACCGCTCAACAGCAAGCCCAAAAAGCCCAGCAAGCCGCCGGCCAATAGCCAACTGCTCTGCGGCTTGCCAGCCGGCACCAGCAAACCCGCTGCGGCCAACCCGAAGCCGATCAAGCCCAGCACCAACCAGACACGTCCGTGCACAAAAGCCTGCATGAAACCGTTGGCGGTTTCAGGTCCGCCCAGGATTTGCGGTAGCACGCTGTACCAGGCCGTATCCTGAATGGCATACCAAGGCAGCACCAAATAAGCCAGCAGGCCGGTGATGAGCCACAGGCGAATCGCCTGGTTGGGGTTCTTATTCACTTGGGGAGCACCTTTCACGGCGAGTACAAGCTACGATTGGACCGACTGGGTCGGACGGTGCCGACCGAAGCCCCCCTAAAGCAGACCGTGCTGCAACAGTCACCATCAACGCGGTAGCGAATTGACTTCTTTCTCCCACTTGGCGATCAGGCGCTTGCGCTCGGCCGATGCGCCGTACTTGGCGTAGTCGTAATTGATGAACTTGATCTTCTTGAAGTCAGGCACATTCGGATCGACCTTGGCACCTTTGTTGGACGGCACCTGGAACTGCTTGGCAGCCGCCGCCATCTCTTGCGCTGCCGGGGTTAGCGCCCACTCGTAGAACTTCTTGGCGGCCTCCAGGTTACGGGCGCCCTTGATGATGCTCATGGAACCGATTTCAGCGCCCGTGCCATCGGTGGGTGTGATGGCCTCCACCGGGAAACCGTTGAGCTTTTCACCCGGCGCGTCGTGCACAAAGCTGATCGACACGGTGGTTTCGCCGCGCGCTGCGGCCTTGATCGGGCCGGTGCCACTGCGGGTGTACTGGCTGATGTTCTTGTGCAATTTCTTCAGATAGTCAAACGCCTTGTCTTCACCCATCATCTGCACCAGTGTGGCCACCATGGTGTAGGCGGTGCCGCTCGATGCCGGGTTGGCCACCTGGATTTCACCTTTCAGGGCCGGGTTGAGCAAATCGTTCCAGGTCTTGGGGATCGGCAACTTTTTCTTGGCCAGCAACTCGGTGTTGTAACCAAAACCCAGTGGACCGGAATAAATACCCACCGTTTTGTAGCCCGACTGCTGGGCTTGCTGCTGCGCCCATGCCTGCAACTGCGGCAAGGCTGCCGATTTGTATTCCAGTGTCAAGCCGGACTCTGCCGCCTGCAGGTGCGGGTCGCCGGTGCCGCCAAACCAAATGTCGGTCTTGGGGTTGTCTTTTTCAGCAATCAACTGCGCCAAGGACTCGCCTGAACCTTTCATCGATATATTGATTTTGGTGCCGGTGGTCCTAGCATACACGGTGCCGATCATGTTGCACCATTCAGCCTGCACCGAACAAATCACGTTCACGGTTTGCGCCTGAACGAACCCGCTGGCCGCAGCCAGCACCGATACCGCTAACAACTTCTTCATAAACACTCCTGAAAAAAACTAAAACAGCATACAAGCGTCGTCAACGAGGCAACGCATTCACTTTCTTTTCCCGGTCGTCAATCAAGCGCTTACGCTCTGCCGATGAGCCGTCGTTGGAACAAGCTGCTTGATTATCAGAGCCCCCAATAGAACCGAACTCAACCCCGGGAGACGTCACAAAAGAGTCACTTTAACGTCATTTTGGTGCTTTGCCCATGAGAAGAAACACCAAGCTTGGGCTGGATCAAAGCCGCTAAGGTGCCAAATTTCGTGGAATTTATGAAACGAAGGGATGCAGAAATTGCAAATGTACCGTTTATGGCGAGTGCTGACGGGATCCCGTGCCAAGCGCAAGACGCGAAGCTAAGCCACGGATGGCAAAAAATACCCATGCAGGTGATCTGTGAGTTTGCCATTGCAACCGGCATGCGCCAAGCTGAAATATGCCGACTTGACATTGCCGACCTTGACCGCTCAAACAGGACCATCATCATCCGCGACCGAAAAGACCCAAAACAAAAAGAGGGCAACAATCAAACTGTGCCACTACTGCCCGCCGCCTGGGCCATTGTTGCACCAATGATTCAAGATAGGACTGAGGGCTACCTGTTTCCTTTTAATCAGCAATCCGTCAGCGTGGCCTTCACCCGTGCCTGCCAAAACATAGACCCGCCCATTATTGACCTGCATTTTCATGACCTGAGGCACAAGGCAACAGCATCATTTTTCAGAATGGGACTGGATATCCCCAAGGTTGCGCTGCTGACACCTGCGCCTGATTGCCCGCCAGCGAAAAGAACCGGTTGCACAAAATCTTGTCTGATGCGGGCATCCGCCTGGGCGTTTTGGTCTCTGGCATCCATGGCCAAAGTGCACGTGCCATGATCAAGGCGATCATTGCTGGCAAACCAATGGCCGATGTACTGGACCTTGCAGGACGTTTGCGTGCCAGTCGCT
>JFJP01024627.1_pt1 | contig 14134 bp, 1 predicted proteins | sample 431651 | NCBI WGS metagenome assembly JFJP01 (sample SAMN02602958, study PRJNA72255) | Microbial mat metagenome, whole genome shotgun sequencing project. | biome: fresh water; feature: sink hole; material: water; isolation source: purple microbial (photo- and chemosynthetic) mats found in... | reverse complement strand
CCCCAAACCCCAAACCCCAAACCCCAAACCCCAAACCCCAAACCCCAAACCCCAGAGGCGGCTATACACTTTTACGCAAGCTGGAGTCGAAGTCGAATGTGATTGGCTCGATTCGCGATTTAAAGGAGGAGCGGCGCAGGATATAATTCCACATGGAAACTACAGACCTCGAGTTTGTGTTCACGAACACCCCGTTCCTGTCCAAAGCGCTCGGCCTCAGCCACATCGTCGTGCCCACCGTCCTGCTGCTCACGGCTGCCGAGTACAAAGCAATCGAAAACAACATCGGAGAAATCCGCAAGCTGATCACCAAGAACCACCAGAAGATGGAGGCAGACCCGACCTTCAACCAGAGGAAACAGCTGCTGCGAGAAAAGTACCAAAAGAACACCAGTCCCGGATTCCAAGTCGTCAAAATCTACGGCTTCGAATACACCTACGATCTCCAGTTCTATTTGGTTGATTTTGAATCTACAGAAGTCTACATTGAATATCCGCTTCATAAGCTGCTTCGTGGTGCGTCACTCATCAAGTACGGCATGGATGTGTCAATTAGGATGACCACTGACAGAACTTCAGTTCTCTTCGACTCACAAAAAGAAGTCTCAAGAGAAGAACTGTTCGCCCAGCACTACCAGCAGTCCAACGAGGCAGACTTCATCGACGACCTAGACGACAAAGTCAAGATCTTCAAAACAAAAAAACCAGAACAGCTCAATCTGGACAAGATCTATGCAGACATCCTCAAGACCATCAAAGACTCCAGTCTGCCCAGCATCCTCAAATCTATCGAAACCATCGCCAAAAAGTTCCACGATTCCACATTCTTCCAATACAAAGAAGCAGCCTTGCAAGAACCAGGTGTCACCAGAGTTAGACTCTCTACTAGAACTGTTGGAGTAAAGCAGAAGGCAGCTGCTTGGAAAGACCTAATGGACCGCACTGTTGACATGATCAAGTACATGACCTTGGAGAAGAAAGAAATGGCGTTCGAACGCCACCTTAAGCAGATAGCGGCTGAAGAGGAGCCGAATATTCAAAGGGATCCACAGCAGGAATTCGGTATCTACTTCAAAGGCAAGGAAATCGAAAAGATGACCCTTGAGAGAGAAGCCTCGATCATGTTTTCTAAACATGATGGCTTAATGGACCTACTCATCGATGGTATTGACCTATCCAAAGCCCCAAAGATCAGCGAGCCAGAAGAAAATGAGGGTGAAGACTACGTCACCCGATTCTTCCAAAGAGAAAAGAAAAGTGATGAAATCAAGAAACAAGTTAAATCAATGGTCGAACTTTTCTTCGTGGAACCGAAGCATGTCTTGAAGTTCATCATTCGAGTCTGCAGCACAGCAATAGAGAAAGACTCCAAACGTAATGATAACGTCTTTAGACTGCGTGACTTCATCATCAAAGAGTTCATCGAGAAATATGAAAAGAAGTTTACTCAAGTGATCGAAAATGAAGACGCCATCAGAGATTCCTACTTCAAGCTTGTGGCCCATATCATCGAGCTGATGACTAAGACTGATTATCGAAGGTATGAACAGAAGACCATCGAAGACATGCTGACCAACACCATCTTGAAGAACACAAAGAACTTGCCCAACGAATTCTACAAAGTGCTGTTTGCTCGAAACGCTCACTTCAGCAAAGATGTCTTCAGAGGCTACCTAAGGAACCAGAACATCAGCAAAGAAGACAAAGGTGCGATGATGGTCTACCTGTTCACCCAGAAGCGAGCCATCTCCTCTAATCTCGCCGAACTCATCGAAGACATCATCCTCAGCCCCAACCTGATCGAAGGCTTGACCCTATCTGACATCTTCCTCGTCTTCGACACTTGCTTCACTGTTCACGACCTCAACCTGGACGATTTCGTCAAAGCGAAAAAGAACTGCGACTTACATAAGTCAGTCCTCAAAGCGATCAATAGATCCATTAGAGGCAGACTGCCCAGCAGAGATTGGCTGCAATCACGAGCCTCAAGCTACTTCGTCTCACTTTACAACAAAGTCATCGCCTATGTTGATTCAATCAAAAAAGACATCCTCATCGAGTACATTAATGTTCCTGGATACCTCGACAGCGATCTCATCAGGTACTTAGAAGAATTTAAAGCCTCCGAGAGCGAACAGAGCATCAGCAGCCTCGTGAATAAGTATGATAAAAGGCTTGAAACCATCAAACAAAATCTGGAGGCTTACCTCAAAGTTCTGAGAAAGAATCTCAAGTATTTGATTCAATACCAGTTCTCCGAAAAGCTCATCAAGACGCTTGAAACATTTGTACAGGAGATCAATAACTACACCATCGTTCAAATGGAAGAGAAGAAGGAGTACGTCGAAGGCGCTCTTCTGAAGGAGCACATCTGGAACGTCTACTACGAGTGCCAAGAGTACACCATATTCTACGAAGAGCTCAGAAGCAGATGCAAGCCAGACATCTCATTCGTGGACTACAAGCTTAAGATCGATGTGTATGCAGAAGAGCTCAAAAAAAGATTCATCGGATTTTTGGATGATAAAACCTACACGCTCAAGGATTACTACTATCACTTCAGAAGAATCATGTTCCCAGAAAACATCAAGGTGTATACGATTGCCGTTGATATGCTCGGACTTAGCAAAACACAGAAGGACCAACTTTTCGCTGCTTCGCGAGCTTTCCACGCATTGATGAAAGTCCTCAAACTCAAGAAATCGCTCGATACGATTATCGGTTTCGACTTCCTAACTCTTAAATCGACTGATTTCACCAACAGGATTTCCAAGATCCACAAGCAGTTTGATGGAGTGAATCACGACAAGATAACCTACCACGCATTGAAGCAAGCAGACAAAGACACCAAAATTCTGGTCAGCAATAACTATGAAAAATGCAAAGTCTACCAGCTACCCATGGTTCTCAAGTATGTTTCTTCCTCACCTGACACAATTCGATTCATGAAGGATAAAGGCACAGACTTCATCAAGAGTATGAGAGACGAGTGCGAGAATGAGAACCTGGATATCATCAACAAGCTCGACATCATCAACAAGAACATCAGCTTCATGGTATCCAACAATGACATCGACAACATCCTCGACCTCTTCATCTTGATTCCCAAGTCCGAGCAGCGAAAGATCAAAGACTACATCAAGTCGATCGAAGGACTGGTCAAGACACACATCGTCCATTTGGCAGACAAGACCAAAAAGGATACTGGATACAACAAGAAGACCATTAACCACATCCTCGAAGACAGCAAAGTCATCATCAACTACAACCTCGATCAAAGAGACTACATTACGATGGTGCGCTACTTCATCGGACAAACCAGCTTCAAGGTTGATAGCATCGAGCTGAATGAGCTGTTTAACAAGGCCAAGATCATCGTCAACGAGAACCAAAACAACAGCGAAGAGCTGGATGACTACCAGCACTCGATGAGCGAGTTCAACTCCCTCGGAAAAGAGCTGACCGACCTGATGCATGCATTCAAAAATCTCAGAAGTTTGGGTCTGATGAACCACAAGTTCAACGACATCATCGAGTTCCTGAACAAAGACCTCACATCCAAGATGTTCTCGATCAATGACGGACAAGAGGTCGAAGAGAAGGTAAAATACAGAGAACTGAGTATCAGCTTCAAGAAGACTCAGATCGGCCATCTCAGAGAAGTCAACCACCGACTGCATGAGCTCACTGAAAAGCTGACCAAAGAACTCTACAGCTACTACTCACAGGAGTGCTACCTTTTCACCTACTTCTACGGCAAAAAGCTCTACTATCTCATCGAATACCTTCGCAACAGACTCGACCCTGATGAGTCCGAAGAGTGTCTCAAGCTCATCAGTGAAGCTTTCCCAGACAACCTCATCAACTTCTCCAACAACTACATGATCAGCATCGACATCAACGAAGTGCTTAAAGACGTCTTCAATGTGCTGACCGCTTGGACAAAGCAGATCTCGACCAAGCAGCGCATCAAGCTTACAACCTCCTGCGTCTTCCTGCTCAAGAAGATCGTCGTCGTTGTCAATCCTGTCGACAACAAGTACAAGATGATGGTCAAGATCATGGCTGAAGCACAGGAGAACATCTTCTCGCTGTCGCAGGTGCTCTTCTGTAGAAAAGAGACCAGCAGAAACGAAATTTTCGCCTTCTGCAAACGATCTTTGCTGGATCCCTTCAAGCGAATCTACTTCATCATGAACATCCACGTGATGGAGTACTACTTGCTGCTCGAACTGAGAAATTTCATCAACAAGATCATCGAGTACGAAGGAGAGAATGTCAACTACAACCTCATGATCTTCGCAGACAAGACTGAATACCACAAAGATCTGCTTGAAAACGATAACTTCTGCTCTGACTTTGCTCTCGACAACCTCAACATCATGATTTCTGACGACGCAATCAGAACCAAGTATTCGCACATCTTCACAGCCAACCAACTGATTGTTTCTGAAGTGGCTGGAATGGGAAAGACCACTTACGTTCAGGAGAAATCAAAGGAATTCGACCTCGTCGACTTGTTCTTGTCCGGTGAGCTCAACAAAAACACCATCACCAAACGCTTGAGCAACCTTTCGAGGCAATCCCGCGACAAGAAAAAACTTGCGATTAACATCAAGCTCGACTTCATCGAAGACTTCCCCTTCTACGCTGAACTGGTCGACTATACGCTCTTCTGTCTGAGTCTGGTCAACAGATACTACACCGACAAGGGCTGTAAAGACCTGCGCTCGAACCTCAAGCTGGTGTTCTTTGAACTGGGCAACACTTTCGGCACTGAGCTGTTGATGGAACTCGACACACTCAAAATCTTCAACCTCGAAACTCCTAAAGAAGCAAATCTGCTTAAAATGCATCAATTCAAAATCGTCATCGACAAGTTCAATCTCAGAAACGTTGTCTACAGCGCCGACATCACCAGCAAAGAACAGACCGTCGCGCGATTCTTCGACTTATTTGATAAGAAGACCTTCAAGGAGAAATCGATGAGCTCTGACGAGACTGTGATCGACAAAGACAGGTTCTACCAGCTGCTCGAAAAATACTTCATGCTCGGCAAGTCAGAAGAAGAGAAGAAAACCATCACTTACGCGCAGTACCAGTTCTGGCTGAAGACCGTTGCCTACATGGTCAGTGAACTCGATACTGTTGAGAAGCTCAAACCCGAGGTGCTGAAGAAAGAAGAATTCGCTCAAGAAGTCCGAGAGGAAATCGCTGAAGAAATCAACATGTTCTGCTCTCAAATCATCAACATGTCTGTCCAGCAAGCCAAGTCATCCCAAGATGTAATGAAAACCCTGCTCAACAAGCTGTCCAAAGACGACATCAAGTCGAAGAGGATGGACGAATACAAGAACAAGTTCGTCAATCTGGACCCCTGGAACAGTAACAAGATGCTCGTCCCCATCCTGAACGAATCGAGGATTCTATTCGCACTGACCAACCTGGACCTTTTCAACGACAAGGAAAACGCTTTCAGATTCCGCAGAAGAATCAACTTGAAGGCTTTCATCAGGAAGAACAAGTTCTACATCGACTACCAAAAGCACATTAACTCTTCTGACCTCTATCTCGAACAGCTCGCCATCCTGCTCGGAAAAGACCACAAAGAACTCAAAGCAAAGACTGCAGCGTTCAAAGGCGGAAAGGGTTTCTGCATCACCAAGGAGAACTTCATGAAGATCTGCCTGATTATCCTGAAGGCTGAACTCAAGACGCCGATCATCATGATGGGTGAGTCCGGCTGCGGAAAGACCTACGTGTCTCAGTACGTCAGCTCGGTGCTGCTGGACGAAGAACTGCGAGAACTGACTCTCTACTCAGGTGTGACAGAGAACGACTTCGTCAACTTCATGAAGAAATCGATCGAACGAGCAAAAGAGCTCGACAAGGATAAGAAGAGACTGTGGATTTTCTTCGACGAGTTCAACACGAGCTGTCTGCAGTCGATCGTCGCCGAAATCATGCTCGATAGAGTCTGTCCAATCGACCTGGAGATCTACGACATTCCACACAACATCGTCTTCATTTCTTGCTGCAACCCGTATCGAATGAAGACCAAAAAGAGTGACGTTGGTCTGGTTCCCAAAACAACAGACAATCTGCTGTCGCACAGAGTCTACCCGATTCCTGAAAGACTCATCAACTTCATCTGGGACTTCGGTCAGCTGTCCGACGAAGACGAGTACAAGCACTTGGTCAGCATCATCGAGTCTGCAGGCATCTTCGACAAGAACAGTCCAGATGAGCTCCGAACCTTCTGCAACTTGATCTACTCAGCTCATAAGTTCGTCCGAGACATCGAAGAACGCTCAGGAGTTTCTCTCAGAGACATCAAGCGTGTCTTGACAGTCTACAAGTGGTTCGTCAACACCCTCAAGTTCTACGAGAACGAGATCCAGAACAAGAGCAGAGAAAACAAGAAGAGGATCCATCTCGACTCGTCGATTGCAGCCACCCTCGTGTGTTACGGCCTCAGACTCAACGGAAGACCAGAACAAGCTAACTTCATCAAGACTCTCCTCAAGTCTGCCAATGCCGCCTGCTCGCTCTACGAGTACAAGACCGAAGAGCTGCGGTCGATCCTCTCCAGAATCGCGCAGTCGCACTTCGACGAGCTGAACAAACTCAACGCAGGCGTCATCCCTGAAGGCATTGCACTGAACACTCCGCTGAAAGAAAACTTCATCGCGATGCTTGCTTGCTTCGACACGCTTACTCCTTTGATTATCTGCGGTGCGCCAGGCACATCGAAAACGCTCTGCACGCAGATCTTCAACTCTGCTCTGACACCGAACATCATCAAGAACTGCAAGATCTTCTCGAGGTACAAAGGCATCAACGCCATGTACTACGGTGGCTCGCAGACGTCCACTTCCGAAGGCATCAGCAAGGTCTTCCAGCGCGGAGAGAAGTACCTGGAGAACAAAGGAGAAGACAGACCAGTCGTCGTCTTCGATGAGATCGGCCTCGCGGAGTTGAGTCCGTACAACCCGCTCAAGATCCTCCATCCGCTGCTCGAGCGAGTCGATGTCGAAGTCGGTTTCTTGGGTCTCTCCAACTGGACGCTGGACTTGTCCAAGATGAACCGGCTGATCTACCTCGCGCGACCCGACATGAGCAGAGACGACCTGATCGAGATCTTCAAGATCTCCGTGGCGAGCTGCAGCAACCAAGACATCAAGCTGAACCTCGAGCGCTACCTCAACCTGCTGACTATCGCCTACCTCAAGTTCAGAGCCTGGCAAAAGCAGAACGGCTCGCATCCGAACTTCCACGGCTCTCGAGACATCTACGGCGTCTCCAAGTACATCTACAGAAACATGCTTTCGATCAAGCATTACGACACCACGCTGCGTGCTAAAGAACTCATCAAGACTGCCATCGAGCGAAACTTCAACGGCGCGATCTACCTTTTCGGCAGCGACCAGAACTGCATCAGCCCTGACTCCATCGAGAACCTCTACGACAGCAACGCCTCGAGCAACTTCATCAACATGATCCGCATCAAAGAACTCGGCGACCCCTACGACCTCTCGCCAGACGCCCTCGACCGGATCCTCGACGTCGAGAACCCCAGCAGCATCACCGACTCCCGCATCTACAACGGCACCGAGATCTTCAAGCGACTCTTCCTCAATGAGATCAACAGGAACGCTGAAGACGCCCAGCTCTTCTCCAAAGGCTTCCTTGAAGAGTACGCCGTCATGGATCTCATCAGTCAGAACATCGCAGACAAGAGTGCCAGGTTCCTGCTCGTCAAGTCCGAAGGTGAGGTCATCGACAACATCTTCCTGCAGCGGCTGAGAGAGTTCGAGAAGTCCGACAAGATCGTCGACTGGAGAGGCATCAAGGGCAAGGAAAACAGTCTCGAGCTGCTCTCGACTCTCAAGAGCTACATCAGTCTCGGCTACGTCGTCGTCATGAAGAACCTCGACGAACTCTACGGCTCGCTCTACGATCTGTTCAACCAGAAGTACATGGAAGTCGACGGCCGCCAGTATTGCTACCTGTACTACGGAGAGAACAAGCATCGAGTCGAAGTGCACCCTGACTTCAAGACCATCGTCATCCTCCCTGCAGAGAAAGAACTCGAAGGCCTCGATGTTGAAATCGAGCAGCCCGCGCCTTTCCTCAACCGATTCGAGAAGTTTTTCCTCAGGATGTCCAACATCATGTCTCCCGAAGTCATCAGAAAGCTCATCCAACTGCGCAACTACATCAAGAAGCTCGCAAAAGGATTCACCAGCAGAATAACTGCTCTCAGCATCGACATGATCGCCTCCATCGCAGTCTCGCAGAACTCCGCCGATCAAGAGAAGGATGAGAAGAACGCAGACGAAGTCAGCTCGATCGAAAAGGAGTTCATGGTCACCCCGAACAACCTCGAGTCCTTCATGAAGCTCACCACGCTGAACTACCTGCTCTACGAAAACATCTCAGACCGACAGCTCAGGTACTTCCTGAACGCCCATCCGTTCAGCAACCTCAACGAAGTCATCGAAGACCTCAACTCCAAGACCGCAATCAAGATGTCGCTCTTCACTTTCTCCAACCCCATGGAGCTCGAACCGCTCAGACCCCAGCTCAAGCACACCTTCGACATCGACATCATCAGCTCCGAAGACATCTACGCGCTCGGCCTCGAGAAGAGAGCCACCATCATCAAGAACTTCAAAGGCCCGCTCATGGTGGTCCAGTTCGTCTACCCCGAACACCTCAACATGATCTCACAGCTCAAGTCCAACATCGAGCAGAACAGTCGCATCACTCGAGTGCTCTTCATCGTCCACCTCGAAAGAGACCCGATCAAGAGAGAGAAGCTCAAGACCAACATCGGCCTCAACTTCTGGAACGGCTGGGACAACAGAGTCCTCGACAACCTCCAGCACTCGAACTACAAGGAGTACTCAGAAATCAGACACCTGACCTTCGAAGAGCTGCTGCTGTCCGAGAAGTTCAACACAGGCATCACACTTCTCAAGGAAGCATGTCTGTTGTGCATCGTGAAGATCACCCACGACCAGATGGACCTCAGCTTGCGACAGAACATGTTCAATATCAGGAAGATGATCGAGTCTGACCCCGACAACCTCTTCATCAACCGCTTCAGAGAAAAGCTCAAAGGAGTCAACTTCTTGAAAGGCGAAGGCAAGACCTGGATCGAGATCATCAGCGCAAGAAACGGAAAGAGAGACTACTACATCGACTTCGACATCGAGCTGCTCAACTACTTCAAAGACAAGTACAGCGAGAAGATGAAGAACTACATGCGCAAACTCAACAACGACCTCTCCAACATCGCCTCATACTCGCTCGGTTACCTCTCCAAAGACCCTCAGGTTAAGTCTTTCTTCATGGACCACCTCAAGAAGAACATCGACACCTGCCAGCTCACCGAGATAACCGTCAGAACCTCCATGCAGCGAAAGGCCGAGGAGAACTTCTTCAGGATTCCTTTCCTCTCAGCCACCTATGCCTCACTCAAGTCCAAGCTGAACAGCAACCTGATCAAAGAGAACGACAAAGAGTTCGAGCGACTGAGCACCGCGGTGACGAAGCTAAAACTCGCGCAGCTCTACAACGTGTCTGCCGAGCGAATCGGCTACCTCAAGAGCGCGATCGTCAACGCAGAGAAGTTCCTGCTCGAGATCATCTTCAAGATGATCACTCCGATCCTCGACGACATCAAACAAAAGCTGGGCGACCTCAACGAAAAAGATGAGATCAAATCTTGTCTGATCCTCGACTTGATATCGATCACCACCGGCAACCTCAAGAAGTCTGAGGACATGCTCGAGTTCTTCAGAATCATCTCCATCATGCTCAACGAGAAGTCTGCCAATGACGTGCAGCTGATGTTCGCCACTTCTTGTCTGCTGTCCATCTCTTTCCAGAGCCAGATGATCTTCTTGTTCGACATCATCTCCATCTCGAACTTCAACTCGCAGGAAATCGAAGCTTTCCGCCTGACTCAAGTTGTCGAAGACCACGGCTTCCAGTTCAACTACAGCAGCATCGACAAGCTCGTCAACTTCTGCCAAGAGCGGCTGATCCCCGAATTCGACGACCCGAAGATGAACCTCCGAGTCTTCAAGGACAAGTACGAGCAGCTCATCGACCGACTCATCATGAACAACCAAGACATCGAAGAGAACGACGTCAACATCTACAACTTCCGCTCGCTCATCAACCTCTTCAGCTTGCTCGACATCTTGCCGCAGCAGAAACGCATCAACTACCTCGCGAAGCTCAAAGACCTGAAGAACCAGAAGCATCGGTTCGGGTCGAAGTCGAACCTGGACTTCATCAAAGAACAGATCCTCCAGATCTTCTTCGAAAGCAGCGACGTTAAAGAGATCAACAGCTCTGAGTACTGCCTTGTGCTCTCCGAACATATCGTCGTCAACGCAGTCATGCTCAACTTCGAGATCTTCATCGACAGCAAATACGACAAGCTCTTCGAACGCTTCACCGACGCGGAAATCGAGAAGATTTCCTGCACGCTCGCCAACTCCATCTCCAAGAAGCTGCCTGACTTCTACTCCTACAACAACCTGGTCAAGGTGCTCGAGTCTTTCGACAAGGACCACACGTTCGTAGAGTACGACAAGATGCTCAAGAAGATCGACGTCTCGAAGAAACGCAACCTCTACTTCTTGGTCAGCTTGACGGACTACCTGTACATCAAAGGAATCGGAGGAACCAACAGAGGCTTCGAGACTGACTTCCCCCAGCTGCTGCAGTACATCGCAGACAACGGCCAATTCGACGTGCAGTACAAGTCGCTGAAGAACATCGTGTTCTACTCCTTGATGCGAGTTATCTTCAACACCAAGCTCATCAACGAGTCGCTGATGACCAATCCTGACTTCAAGGCAGTGGCCGAGGCAGTCTTCCTCAAAAACTCGAGGTCCAAGGAGTACTTCTGCAACAATCCCAAGTCATTCTTGTTCGTCTACTGGATTCAGTCGGTCATCAGAGAACACGGAGACCTCGGCAAGTACCAGCCTGTCTTCCCTTCGATCAACAACATCTGCACTCTCATCCTCGAAGAAGACGTGCAGGGCACCATCACCTTCTGGGACGAGGAGCTGAGGAAGTATTTCGTGAAGCTCAAAGACGAGATGGACGACGCTTCCTACAACTACTTCAAAGACCCGTCGAAGATGAGCGGCATCTTCGATAGAGACTTCAAAGGAAACAAGTCGCTGCAGCAGTACCAAATCGGAGTCGCTCTGATCAACAAGTTCGTCAACTCGGTCAAACAAGACGACATCGCAGTCATCGAAAACATGAAGGAGTCCTACCTCAAGTCCTTCAAAGACCTCAAAGTCAACCCTGCCTACATCGAGCTGCTCAAGATCATCGTCGACGACAACACCATGGGATACAGCAAGTTCATCGCTTCTGACGTCGACGAAAACTTCTCCATCCGTCTCCGCAAGACCTTCCTGCAGTTCATGCTCATCTCGATTCTCTTCCCTGAGTTCGGCTTCAACTACAACAGCTGGAAAGAGTGGACCGACTCCATCGGAGCTGGAGACTTGAGAACCCAGATCGTCAACTCAGAGGAGATCATCAACGCCTGCAACATCTGCGAGAACATCATCACCGAGCGGCTGGCCGACGGCTCGTACCAGGACTACGGAGAGAACCTCAGAAGGAACTTGGGCATCTACCGCTGCTCGTGCGGCTACATCTACTCGATCGGCAACTGCGGCTACGCGATGATGAAGTCCAAGTGTCCGAAGTGCGGTCTGGACATCGGCGGCGAGCACCACCAGATGATCGTGAGAGAAGGCCACAACCACATCAAGACGCTTCCCGAGCTCTTCAAGATCATCACCGAGCAGTACTTCAAGCGGTCGAACTACTACAACATGCACACCGTCGTCAATCACACCTCGATCGAGTTCCTCCCGCTGAAGATCATCGAGATCGGCTCAGAGAAGTTCATGGAGATGAGGAAGTCCAACAAGAACCAGTCTTTCTGGCAGCAGTACTACTGCAACATGTTCGTCAGGCACCTCTACGACCATATGTACCTCACCATCATCCCTGAAATCCTCGACCCCAAAATCAGAGAAGAATTCAACTCCAAGCTCAGACTCATCATCAACTTCGAGCTGCCGAGCACCAAGGAACTCTTCGGACGGATGAGCGGCAAAGAGATCCACAACCACATGGAGTACTTCCTCGCACACGTCAAGAACGACATCGACATCCTCAGCAAGGAGCTGCACTTCGAAAACCCCGTCGACATCTTTGACTGGCTGCGAGCACTCATGAGCACTCAAGTCGAGAAGATCCACCGCAAAGAAATCGACTACTCGAAGACCACCGAAATAGTGGAGGAGTACCAAGTTGTCGAAGCGCAGAAGTTCCTGATAGAGCAGGAGAAGAACATCCAAGCCATGATATCGACGGACCTCTCGAACAAGTTCATCGTCAAGGGCATGTTCTTCAGAAAGGTCGAAGACAGAGTGCTGTTCGACTTCATGAACGAGTACAAAGAAGAAACTGAGACGATCTACAAGATGCTCAGACACAACAAGTTCGAGCGCACCAAGCTCTTCACTTACTTCGACAAGAAGCTCAGCCAGATGGACGGCAACGACTTCACTCTACTCAAGCTCATCGTCAAGTACAACAGAGTGCTCGAAGATTTCCCTCGCATGGTCAAAGCGAACCTCGACCTGACCTACTACCTGACCAACAACTACAACCGCATCTACAACTTCGACGAAGCGGCCGACATCGACATCCTCACCATCGGAGACCCCCGCATTAACGAGCTGTTCAAAGAGTTCGAGCACGTCTGGGAGAACATCATCCCCAAACACGAAGACACCAACCCTGAGATCTTCTCCTTCGGCTTCATGTGCCAGCGCAACCTCAACGTCGACAACTTCATCAGGAGAATCCGCTCGCAGGGCCAAGCCAAGTTCCTGAACCTCATCTTCGTCGACTCCAACGACTACGCCTCGCAAGACCTGCTCTACATGAAGTCCATCCTCGAGACCTTCATCAAGCACTTCCACAACATGTTCGTCCAGCTCATCAACGACATCCTCAAGATCAAAGAAGGCGACTACGAAAGGACGGTCGTCGAGTTCTGCGACAAGGGCAGCTTCATGACTGCATTCAACTTCGAGCCTGTGGTCGAGAGCAACTACTGGTACTGCACCGAATCCAGCAGAGAGAACGAAATCTTCTTCGACTTCAAGCGCATCGAGTACCTCTGCGCGAAAGCCATGAAGAAGAAGTGGATCAACTTCGAAGAGAAAGACCTCAAGTACTACGAGTTCAAGGACACCAACCTCGTCGCGAATCAAGTGCTGGTCGAAAAGATGTTCTCGAAGCTCGAGAAGCACAACCTGGACGAAGCAGTCAAGAGAAGCGTCGCAGAGATGACCGAAGACCAGGTGAACAAGAGCTTCGACTTCATCATCGAGATCGGCGAGTTCATCTACCAGAACTTCCTCTTCTCGAACAGCAACATGATGATCAGACAAATCATCTCCGACGTCGAGAGCACCGTCGTGCGCAAGAGGTTCAGCTCTTACGACGAGCGACTGCACGCGAAGCTGAAGATCGGCCATCTGGTCGAGTACTACGGACTGATCAAGGAGAAGCGCTTCGACTTCAGCTTCACGGCGAACAGGTCGAGGTACAACGAGCAGCTGACCGAAGAGCAGAAGCACTCCTTCCAGGCCCTCATCGAAGACCCGAACCTCGACGGCGACGCGCTGGAAGAGATCAAGATCAAGATCAAAGACCTCATCAGAGAACACTACCACAGAGGCGAGCAGCTGCTGCAGCTGACCATCCTCGACATGGGAGAAGACCTGTCCGAGATCTTCCCCACCGCGGAGTTCATCAACAACCTCAGGTTCTGCCAGTACCTCGAAATCGCAGACATGCTCAACGACGGCATCATGATCAAGAACAAGACTCGCTTCGTGCGCAGAACGTCGAGCAACATCTACGGAGGAGAGAAGCGCCTCAGCAGCAACAACTAACTAATCTTCTCCCACAAATGCATCTCTATTTTCCGTCCGCAGCTGAAGCCCGGGGTTTGGGGTTTGGGGTTTGGGGTTTGGGGTTTGGGGTTTGGGGTTTGGGGTTTGGG
>JFJP01012302.1_pt1 | contig 14134 bp, 11 predicted proteins | sample 431651 | NCBI WGS metagenome assembly JFJP01 (sample SAMN02602958, study PRJNA72255) | Microbial mat metagenome, whole genome shotgun sequencing project. | biome: fresh water; feature: sink hole; material: water; isolation source: purple microbial (photo- and chemosynthetic) mats found in... | reverse complement strand
CGTTTTCAGGGAAAGTCCCCAGTTCGAGCGCCATCAATTTTTGCAGTTCGGAATCTGGAACTCCAGCCGCCAGCGCGGCGCGGCTATGTCCATAGGAACAGTAGCGGCATCCGTTGACGCTGGTGACGACCATCATGATTTTCTCGGCGAAGGCGTGGCTAATTCGTCCGCCGCGCGCAGCATGGCGCAGGGCATCCATGTGGTCGAAGATATTTTTTACATCGGCGGTAAAAGTAGGCAAGCTGTAAATGCGCTTGTTAAATGTTGCGGTGTTCATTTTAGATTCCTTTTTTCGCGTTCGAATATTGTTCCATTATCTTTGGGCGATGGAACAATATTCGAACATCTGACATTTATTCAGCCGATTCCCCAACCTGATGACTGGGCTTACTGATTGTGCAGCCAGTCCAACGCCTCAGGCTCGGTCTTGAAGTATCGGACATCGTGTGCGTAGTAACTCTCTGGAATTTCCAGGATGGACGGGTCTATATCAGCGCCAAAGATCGCGGTGACGGGCATCATCGGGCGGAACTGCTGAAGGTGGCGGGAACATTCTTCACCCGTTGACCCTGTCAGGTCAACCAGCAGTTTGCCGCGATAATTGTTCAAGAAGTTGGCAAGGGATTGCACATCGCTGGGTTGAAATGCGGCAGTATGACGGCAGCGCATAACACCTTTTTCCACCGGGGTAATCATAAACGACGTATTCATTACAGCCTCCTTTTAGGCAAGGAACGTTTATGGACGCGCTTTCGATGAAACCATGATGCAAAATAAGACAGGTGACGTATTCATTACAGCCTCCTTTTAGGCAAGGAACGTTTATGGACGCGCTTTCGATGAAACCATGATGCAAAATAAGACAGGTAGTCAAGCTAAAAATTCTTAGCGATGCAGCTTTCTATGTGATGATGCCCCTGCCAGCCAGCAGTTAGTGAGATAAGAAGAGCCAGCAGAAACAAAAATCTTGTAGTCATATAGCGCCTTCTTTTCAGGTGTTGCGGAATTATTTTAAGAAGTGGCGTTCCAATGGGCTGTCACGAATATCCATTGGGCATAGCACGAGCAAAATGCGCGCTGGCGCAGGATCAGAATTTTTCCAGTGATGTGGTAAGTAGGCTTCAAAGACTAGGCTGTCGCCTGGTTCCAGCAAGTACTTTTGGCTGTCGACTGTGTATGTGACACGACCTTCAATGCAGTAAATAAATTCCCGCCCAGTGTGTACGATGGGGTTTTTTCCGCTGTCGGCGCCAGCGTCCAGCGTTACGATTAACGGCTCGGCGCCGAAGTGCGGCATTCCATCTGCAAGATCTTCCATTGCGCTGTTCTTAAATGTGATGCGAGGGCGCTGGTCTTTTTTTTGGTAAACCAATTCCTTATTCCCGTGGTCAGTTTCAAAAAACTCAGTAACCGAAACTTTGAGGCTCTGTGCCAATTGTTGTAAGGTGCTTACACTTGGGGAGGTGTGTTCGTTCTCAATGAGACTCAGGGTGTTGATATTCAAGCTGCTCATGTCTGCAAGCGCGCGCAGGGATAGCCCACGTAGATTGCGAATCTCTCGCAGACGTTGACCAACGCTGATTGCTTCATTCCCCAGCGCGGCAAGAAACGGAGTTTGTTTGTGTCCGTTATCTTGTTTTTGAAGCATCTTCGCCTTCTTATCAAGATACTTGTCTATCATGCTGCAATCCTTTACGTCAATATTTATACCAATATTATAGTACATATATTGCGTAAATGCAATTTTCTTACCGTTTTGTTGTTAATGAAATAGTCAATTCGTGATCCAAATGCCAGGAACAGGGATGTTTTTGATGTATGCGCTTATTCTCCGCGCAGGGCTTCGGCGGTTTCCATGTGACTTAATCTCCAGGCGGGGTAGAGGGCGGCAAGCAGGGCGGCGCCAACTGCCAGCGTAAATGCTTGCGCAAACGGAGCGGGGTCTGCCTGCATTTGCAATGTCCAGCCGAAGGAACGCTGGTTGATGACGAAGATCAAAATCCACGCGAGGATGTAGCCGGTGGGCAGCGCCAGCAATCCAGCCGATGCGCCGAGCAGACCTGTTTCCCAAAAGGTTAGTCGGCGCATTTCGGCGAGGGTTAGACCGAGTGCGCGTAGAATACCCATCTCGCGCGCTTTTTCCAATTGCAGCGCCAGCAGTGAACTGAGTACGCCAATAAACGCTACCAGTGTCGTGACCAGTTGCATGGCGGTGGTGATGGCAAAGGTGCGGTCGAAGACATCCAACGCGCCCTGACGCAATGCGCCGCTGGGATTAACCTGCACTTGCGGAAAGCCGGTCAGTTGCCCGCGCAGGTCGGCGGTCACAAGTTCCACGTTGGCGTTGGGGGTGAGGAAGAGGGTTACGCCGTTTAGTCGGGTGTCGTTCCACAGGCGCTGATAAACGTTCAGGCTCATGCGGATCGTTCCGCGTGTGGAGGCGTAATCGGCGTAGATTCCTGCCACAGGAAACCGAATCCAGCCTTGGGGGGTCAGCAGTGAGAGCGTCCCGCCGGCGGCGGAAATCCCCAAACGGTTCGCCAGCGGCTCCGAGAGCAGAATCGCCCCATCCTTCACCATCTGCCAGGCTTCTTGCGGATTGCCTTGCGAGGCGAGAAACAGGCGCGAATCCATTTGAGGTTCGGGGCTGGCGGCGACCAGTTCCACTGCGCCGTATTCTGATTCGACGGTGACGACGCGTACGGCGGCGCTGGCTTGTGCCTGCGGGTGAGCTTGCGCGAGGGCGACGGCTTGCGGGTCGAGCGGTGTGTCGGGGCGGTTGGCGCTCAGCCCTGGCGCGGAAAGGTAAATATCGCCTTGCAAAGTTTGCTCTAGCCACAGCATAACCGTCGTGCGGAAACTGGCGACCATGACCTGTACGCCGATGGTCACAGAAACGGCGATCATTAACGCGGCAACGGCGACAGCGGTGCGGCTTTGCGAGCGGATGACGTTACGCGGGGCGAGGCGTCCGAGTAAACCGAAGAGTTTGCCGAGCGGTTCGCCGAGCAGGCGCATGAGTGAGACGGTGATAAAGGGCGTGAGCGCCGCCAGCCCGATGATGACGGCAAACGTGCCTCCAAAACTGATTATCAAGTTGCGCGTAGGCACAAAGAGGATGGCTGCGCCGAGCAGGGAAAAAATAACGCCTAATCCCGCTGCTAGGTTGACCGCGCTTTGGGCTTTACTTTCTAGCCCTGCGCGTGAGAGCGCCAAACGCGGCGGGACAGATGCCGCTTCCCAGGCGGGCGGGGCGGCGGCGAGCACGCTGGCAAAGAAGCCCGTCAATCCGCCTTTGAGCAGGCTGGAAACGGGAATTTGAATGCCGCGCACACTGACCACAAAAAACAGGTCGTTGATGGTTTGAGTCACCATTTGCACCGCGCCTTGACCGAGCAAAATACCCAAGCCTAGCCCCAGCCCTGAGCCAAGCGCACCGACCAGCGCGGCTTCGCCCAACACCATGCTAAAGACTTGCTCGCGCGTGTAGCCCAAACTGCGCAGCGTGCCAAACAGCGGACGGCGTTGCACGACCGAAAAGGTCATGGTGTTGTAAATTAGAAAAATGCCTACGAGCAGAGCCAGCAAACTGAGAGCGGTCAGATTGACTTGAAAGGCGGCGATCATTTCCCCAACTTGACTATTGCGGGCTTCGGACGTGACCAACAGTGTGCCCGGCGGGAGCGCGGCAGAGAGCGCGGCTGAGTCAAAATCGTCGGGCAGAATCAGGTCAATTTGAGTCAGTTGCCCGCTTGCTCCGCTCAGGCTTTGGGCAGTGGCGATGTCGGTCAAAATCAGGGTATCCAGCGCGCGGCGCGAAAAATCATCGGCAGGGTCGAGCAAACCAGTCAGGTAGGCGTTGCGCGTCTCGCCGTTGATCGAAAGCGTCAGGCGGCAGGAATCATCCAACATGCCAGCGCAGGGAGTCAGTCCGTAGCGTTGGGCGGTTTGTGCCGAAAGTAGAATTGCGCCAGGTTGTGTGAGAAGCGGCGCAACCGTCTCCAACTGTGTTTCACGCTGTGCGCCGAGATAGCCGCGAAAGGGCGCTTCGGCAAATGGGTCAATGCCTAGCAGGGTGAAGGGAATGTCTTCCAACTGCGGGCTGACGGCATAGGCGCTGACCAGCGGCGCAAGGTCAAGTTGATTGCGCCATTGCGGGTCGGTGCGCAGTTGAACATAAAGCGCCTCGTCCACGCCTTGTCCGCTGCCAACGATGTGATGGGTGGCGCGTCCGGTCACGGCGCTGGCGCTCAGGTCAAAGGCGCGTTCTGCGCTGGCGTTGGCAAGATCAATGCTAACCATGACCGCCACACCCAGCGCAATGCCGAGCGTCATTAATGCAAATTGGATGGGATGCCGAAGCAGGGTTCGCAGCGAGAGCATGGTTAGCGCTCCGAGACGAACTGTCCGTGCGAAAGACGCAAGACACGGTCGGCATGGGCGGCAGCTTCGAGACTGTGCGTCACCATTAACAGAGTGCGGTTTTGTTCGCGCGTAAGTCGGGTCAGCAGCGACATGACCTGCGCGCCAGTTTCTTCATCTAAATTCCCAGTGGGTTCGTCCGCCAAAATCAAGAGCGGATCATGCACGAGGGCGCGCGCCAGCGCCACGCGCTGTTGCTCGCCGCCAGAGAGTTTTTCGGGGAAGGTTGCCCAGCGGTCGAGTAAACCGACTTCAGCCAGCAGGGATTCTGCTTTTTGGCGGGCAATCAAGCGCGGCATACGGTTGAGTTCCAGCGGCAAGAGTACATTCTCGCCGACCGTCAGGGTGGGAATCAGGTTGAAAAATTGGAAGATGAACCCAATCTGCGCCCGCCGAAAGAGGGTGCGCTCGCGCTCACGCAGGGCGGTCAGGTCTTGACCCTCCACCCAAATTTGCCCGCTATCGGGTTGGTCAATGCCGCTAACGAGATTGAGCAAGGTGCTTTTGCCGCTGCCGCTCTTGCCCAAAATAACGGTAATTTCGCCAGGCTCAAATTCGGCGTGGGCGTTTTGCAAGACCACGCGCCGCACATCGCCCTCGTAGTAGGATTTGGTCAGATCGTGAAATCGAAGAAAGGCTGTCATGGGAGAGATTGTAAAGGATGAAGGATGAAAGATACAATTAAATCTTGCCTATTTTTGAAAACAGGAACAGGCAGAGGTGAGGCTGACGTATAATCTCTGCATGACTAGATTTTTGATACTGTTGAATTTGATCCTCGTCCTGAGCGCTTGCACCCCGCAGACAATTCCTGCCGCCGAAGTGCAAATTCCCTCCGGGCTGGGCGCGCTTCCAACCGGCTTTGACTTCGCCGATGGCTCTCGTCGGCTCACGTTCCCTGCTGATTTTGGCGCGCATCCCAACTTCCGCACCGAATGGTGGTATTACACAGGCAACCTGCAAACGCCGGATGGGCGCCCCTTTGGTTTTGAGTTGACCATCTTCCGCGTAGGCTTGCTCCCGCCGACCGCCGAACTCCCCGACGATTCACAGTGGTATGACCGCGATCTGTACTTTGCCCATTTTGCAATCAGCGATATTGAGGCAGAGAAATTTTACGCTTTTGAACGCTACTCGCGCCCAGGTCCCGGCTTGGCAGGCGCACAAGGCAGCCCGTACCGCGTTTGGCTCGAAGATTGGCACATCATCGAAAGTGAGTCAGGCGTATATCATCTGCAAGCCGCGCAAGATCACCTTGCGCTTGATTTGACTCTGACCGATGAGATGGGCGTCGTCCTACACGGCGAGAACGGTTACAGCCGCAAAGGCGAAAACATCACCAACGCTTCGTATTATTACAGCCAGCCGCGTTTACAAGCCGAAGGAACTGTGCAGGTTGATGGGGTGGAGTATCCCCTCCGCGGGTCGGCATGGAAAGATCACGAATTCAGCACAGGTGTTTTGGATGAAAAGCAAATTGGCTGGGATTGGTTTTCACTGCAACTTGAAGACGGCTCTGCATTGATGCTTTTTCAACTGCGCGAATCTGGCGGCGGAATTTCGGCGTCTTCGAGCGGGACATGGATCGCCGCTGATGGAGTTTCACAACCGCTGCAAAATTCCAATTTCGAGATCACCGTTTTGGACGACTGGCGCAGTCCGCACACTGCGGGGCTGTATCCCGCCGCGTGGCAGATTCAACTTGACGCCCCCGCCTGCCTGCTTGAAGTCCGCCCGTGGATGGCAGACCAGGAAATCAACTTTCCATCTGTCACATATTGGGAAGGCGCGGTGCGTTTTGAAGGCACCTGCAACGGATCACCTGTGCGCGGCAACGGCTACATTGAACTGACTGGCTATGCAGGGAATTTGCCGCTGCCGTAAGACCTTGGCGCCTCGGCGATTCAAAAAAATATCCGCATTTGTTCCAAGAATTGGGAATGTACGGGTCTGGTACAATGACGGCGAATTGGGTTTATCGGTTAAGATAAAAATTCCAAAGTCTTGTAATACTGGAGAATAATCATGCCATTTCTAGTTTCTTTATTTTTTGGTTTTTTCCCCATGTTTGTTTTTGCGGCATTTGTTTATTGGTTGGATCGATATGAAAAAGAGCCAAGAATTTTGTTTGGCGCTGCGTTTGTTTGGGGTGTGGTGATCGCCGCCGGCGGAGCATTCATTATCAACACCGCGTTTGGTATAGGAATTTATATATTCACAGGCTCAGAAGGCGCGGCAGAGATGGGAACCACATCCATCGTTGCTCCAATTGTGGAGGAATTCCTCAAAGGGCTGGCTGTCGCCATTGTGTTTTTTATATTCTACAAAGAATTTGATTCCATTCTTGATGGCATCATCTATGGCGCGGTCGTCGCGCTTGGTTTTGCCGCAACTGAAAATACGCTTTACATTTATCGCAACGGGTATCTGGAAGACGGCTGGGGCGGGCTGTTCCTGCTGGTCTTTATTCGTGTCATCATTGTCGGCTGGCAGCATCCGTTTTATACAGCCTTTACAGGAATCGGTTTTGCGATGGCGCGCACGAACAAAAATATACTCATTAAAGTTTTTGCGCCTCTGATTGGATTTGGCGTGGCAGTCACAACCCACGCCTTCCACAACACCTTTGGTGGGTTGATTGGCGGACTCGAAGGACTTGCTGCGGGAACCTTTGTGGATTGGATCGGCTGGGCAATTATGCTTGGCTTCATCTTCTGGATGATTGCCAGCGAGCGAACCCTCGTAAAAAACGGATTGCTGTCAGAAGTTGTCTCTGGTGTAATTACGCTGGAGCAGTATAAAAAAGCCCTCTCCCCGTGGACGGTAAGCACAGCAATACTGAGCGGCAGGAATACTTCCCGCTTCTACCAAATATGCGGAGAACTGGCGCATAAAAAAGAGCAGGTGAAAAAGCATGGCGACGAAGGCGGCAACCTGGCGATCATCGAAAAACTTCGCGCAGAACTTGTATCTCTTGCGCCGTATGTCAGGTGAGTTTTTATCGCGAAGAACACAGAGTCCACAAAGGTTTTCTATATAACCTTCGTGGACTCTGCCTATTAAATCTTTTGGCAAAATCTCATACGCGCGCAAGCAACACATGTCAGTACGGACTGCAAAATCTCCTGATTTTGCTCGAAGGTTGGGTGACTTTTGACTCCACTCCTGACAACTTTTTTTGTAAAAGCTCATACAGTTATCGTGGTTAATGACTTTGCCCCATGATATACTCGCGCCGATGAAAACCAAGCGCGCTCCCCGTACCCTCATCCTTATAACCGCTGCAATTTTCTATCTAGCATTTGTTATTGGCACATCATTTGTGGCAAATGGCGAACGCTATTTTACGCTGGTTGATGACGCCATGATTTCAATGCGTTATGCCCAGCACCTTGCACAAGGTCATGGACTAGTGTGGAATATCGGCGAAGCGCCTGTCGAAGGCTTCACCAATCTTGGCTGGACCCTGTATCTTTCATTTCTGCATCTCTTCTCCATTCCCGCCGCTAAAATTTCGCTTGTGGTCATGCTCACATCGCTGGCGATTTTGCTGGCAAATATTCATATTGTTTGGCAGATCGCCGCCGCCCTTCTCCCTGATTCGCAGTACGCGCCCGCGCTTGCTGCACTTGTCACCGCCTTTTATTTCCCGCTTGTCTTCTGGTCTCTGCGCGGCATGGAAGTGGGGCTGCTAACCTTGCTGATCAACTTTTCCATTCTGCTTGCAATTACCAACAATAAACCCATTTTCATTAGCCTCATACTTGCCCTCGCAATCCTTATTCGCATGGATGCGTTCATCGCAGCCGCATTAATCGTGATATACCTATTTGTAAAAAGTAAAACCAGCGCTATCATTCCCATAACCTCAATCATCATCACGACTTTGGCAATCCTTTGGTTTCAAAAAAACTATTTCGGCGATTTCCTTCCGATCACCTATTATCAAAAAGTTACAGGCTTTTCCATACTGGAACGAATCCAACACGGCGTATTGATCTTCAATCAATACGCCACACGCGACACGCTTTTTATGTTTTTATCTTCGCTGGCAGGTCTGGCTTTTTATAAACTTCAACGCAACCGCGAAGCGCTTTTATTATTGGGTATCTTCCTCGCCCAATGTGCCTACTCGATCTACGTTGGCGGCGATTATGCAGAGCCGGAAACAGACGCCGCGAATCGATTCATTACCCAGGGGATGCCCGCGCTGATTCTTCTCTTCAGTTGGATGACGAGCCGCGCCCTCTCTGACCTGATAGCGGGTCAGCCCCAATTGACATTTTCCCCGCCCAAAGTGAATCCTGCCATTCTGCTCGCCCTCGGCGTTCTGGTTATTATCAGCGGCAAAGCATGGTTCAACTACGCAATTGACAACGCCCCCCTGCTTAAAGCAGATATCCGCCGCGTTAAACTTGGATTGCACATCGCGCAAAACACCTCCCCCGAAGCCGTCATTGCCGTCCATGCTGCGGGACAAATCCCATACTACTCTGAACGCGCCACCATTGACCTGCTTGGCTTAAACGATCCCGTTGTCGCAAAAGGACCGGGGCATGGCGAATTCTATCCGGGTCACAACAAATGGGACTACGATTACAGCATCGTCGAACTTCAACCCGATGTTATCGTGGATAACTTTGCGCCCCTCGCCTCATTCATGCAGGGAAATGAACAATATAAAAAACTAAGGAATGGAATTTACGTCCGCAATGACAGCGTGCTTATCGATGCAAAAGGCTTATCAAAAGAATATCGCTAGCAAAGCTCAAGTAAAAAAGAGCCTGTGAGAAAAACTCACAGGCTCTTTTTTACTTTTTACCAATCACTAATTGCTTTTTGCTGCATTTGCCGCAACCATATCTTCCAGCATCTTTGTCGTTAGTGACTTGGGGCGTTCGAGCGGCTGACCCAGCGCGCGAGCCCAGACATAGTTGCAGGTCACGCCAAGCGCGCGCCCCACACCGAACAGCACAGTGTAGAAGTCAAAATCACGCACACCGTAGAAATACTGCAACGTGCCGGATATCGCATCCACATTCGGGGCGGGGTTCTTCGCTTTGCCTTGTTCCTTGAGAACAGTTGGCACAACATCAAATACCATTTCCGCCAGGCGGATTAGTTCATCTTCGGGAAAGCGTGCCTTGGCAAATTCCAACTGCGCCATAAAGCGCGGATCAGGTACGCGCAAAACAGCATGTCCGTAGCCAGGGATCACATGCCCGTCATTCAGCGTATCCCATGCAAATTTATAAAGATCATCACGGCTTGGCACGCCGCCAAACTTCTGATGCACTTCCATCAGCCAGCCGAGGCATTCCTGATTGGCAAGCCCGTGCAAAGGTCCCGCAAGACCATTAAGCGCGGCAGAGAATGAAAGGTATGGATCAGAGAGCGCAGAGCCAACGAGATGCATGGTATGGGCTGAGACATTTCCAGACTCATGGTCAGAGTGCAGGATGAAATACAAACGGGCAAGTTCGGCATACCCTTTTTTATCTACAACGCCCATCATCTTGGAGAAGTTTGCGCCGTAATCCAATTTGGGATTGTATTTTAGCTTCTTCGTCTCATCAAAATATTTCATGCGATAGATAAACGCGGCAATGATCGGAAGTTTGGCGGTTAGGTCGAGGCTGTCTTCCAGCGCAGCTTCCCAATAGACATCCTTCTTCATGCTGTGATATCGGTGCGCAAAGACCGATCCATTCTGCAAAGCCAAAACAGCCTGTGAGAATAGAGTCATCGGGTGTGTTTCTTTTGGCATTGACTTGAGCATCTTGTACACATAATCAGGCACTTCTGAGCGCTTCGCCCACTCATTTTCTACTTCTTCAGCCTGTTCCTTGGTTGGCAGTTCGCCAATCATAAGCAGGTAATAGAATCCGCCTACCATCGGCATCTTGTTGCCGCGCGCCTTGGGTAATTTTTTCAGCACTTCGGGAATTGGCATACCACGAAAAAGAATGCCATGAGCAGGGTCAACAAACGAAACATCGGTAAACAAAGATTTAATGTCTCGCATTCCACCGACGACCTGTCCTACTGTCACATGATCAACAACAACTTCAGCATGTTCCTTTGCAAGAGACTTGATGCGCTCACGCCATTCGGGCAATTGAGCAGAAATTTTTTCATGCAGAATCATGATAACTCCTTTTTCCTTTGGGCAAAAATAAAAAGTTGAAAGCCAGCCTTGCGGCTTTTGACTTTCAACTTTCGATTGATCTACAACGTTACTAGGCTTTTCAAAGCCTCATGCGTTTCTTTGACCGACGCAGCGGATTTTTCGAACATGGCTTTTTCGGCATCATCGAACTTGTATTCAATGATCTTTTCCATGCCGCCCGCGCCGAGCATGACAGGCACGCCAAAGTACATGTCACTCAAACCGTACTCGCCTTCCATGTGAGTGGCGCAAGGTACAATCAATTTTTTATCCTTCAAGATGGCTTCAGCCATTTGGACACAAGCCATCGAGGGAGCGTAATAGGCAGAGCCAGTTTTGAGCAGGTTGACGATTTCTCCGCCGCCCTTGCGGGTACGGTTGACAATCGCTTCGAGTTTTTCTGCTGAAAAATAGTCACGCAGGGGTATGCCCGCAATATTAGAATGACGGGTTAACGGAACCATCTCGTCACCATGCCCGCCCAGCACATAACAATCCACATTCTCGACGCTCACGCCTGCTTCCATTGCTACAAAGGCGCGCATACGGGCAGAATCCAAAATACCCGCCTGACCAATGACGCGCGAACGCGGCAATCCGGTCATTTTCATCACGAGGTACGCCATCGTATCCAGCGGATTGGTCAATACGATAAAGATGGCGTTGGGTGAATACTTCAATGTTTCAACTGCGGCTTTTCCAACAATATCAGCATTGGTCTTCAGCAAGTCGTCGCGGCTCATACCGGGCTTCCGCGCAATTCCTGCTGTGATGATGATGATGTCAGAATCCTTTGTATCGGCATAATCATTTGTGCCAGTTACTTTGGCGTCCTTGCCGATGATGGGCATGGCTTCCAACAAATCCAGACTCTTGCCCTGCGGCATGCCCTCCACAACATCCAACAAGACAACGTTTGCAAGTTCACGTTCTGCCAGCCAATGAGCGGCAGTCGCGCCCGTATTACCAGCGCCTACAATGGAAATCTTTTTCATTTTTCCTCCGAATAGAATTTGGCGTTTTGTATCGTAAAACTTTGTAATTTTATCCGAAACTGTCTCAGATTAAAAGGAAAAAATGTCATATTTTTAAGCCTGTGAAGCAAATAAAAAGAAGAATTCCATTCCAAACAGGAATTCTTCTTTATGTTATTTTCTATTCTTCGGCTTCAAGGTATCTTGTCGCCTGAATGGCTGCCGCTGCGCCCATGCCTGCCGAGGTGATGACTTGCTTGAAGGTTGGGTCTGCCGCCTCACCTGCCGCATAAACACCCGGCACACTGGTTTCCATTTTATCGTTGACCTTGAGGTAGCCGAGGTCGCTCATCTCAAGTTTCCCCTTGAATAGTTCTGTATTCGGTGAATGTCCAATGAAGATAAACAAGCCGTCCGTCTCGAAGCTGGATTCTTCACCTGTTTTAACATTTTTGATCTTGAGGGTTTCAAGTTTGTCACCAACTACTACTTCGGTAATGACTGTGTTCAGGATGAAGTTCATTTTAGGATGATCTTTAGCACGCTTCTGCAAAATTGCACCCGCGCGGAATTCTTCGCGACGATGAATGAGGGTGACAGAGGAAGCGTATCGGGTAAGGAAGAGCGCCTCTTCGAATGCGCTGTCGCCGCCACCCACTACCACCACCTTTTTCTCTTTGAAGAACCAGCCGTCGCAGGTGGCACAGTACGAGACGCCCCGTCCGGTCATTTCCACCTCGCCAGAGACGCCGAGATGAATCGAACTCGCGCCAGTCGAGATGATCAAGGTCTCAGCTTTATACTCGCCGCTGTCGGTTTTGACCGTGTACGGGCGCTGGGAAAAATCCACCTCGTGCGCCGTGTCAAACTCTACTTTTGCGCCGAAATATTCCGCCTGCTTTTGGAATAACTCGCCCAGTTCCGAACCGCCCACACCCTTTGGAAAACCAGGGTAATTTTCGATCATGTGCGTGAGCGCTGCCTGACCGCCCAACTGCATCCCAGTCAGCACAACCGGATTTAATTCGGCGCGCGCTGCATACAATGCCGCAGACAATCCTGCAGGACCTGACCCAAGCACCAAGACTTTTACATGGTTTTTGTTTTCATTGTTCGACATATTATCTTCCTGCCTTATTTGATTTCAAATTCATTTGAGATGAGCTATTAGCCTTAATATTACCATTCTATATGTCAGATGCGTGCAGGGGCAAAAAGTTGCAGCAATTCCAAATCTAAAATCTTTTGCCACAGATTTACACAGACGCTTTGCGCGCGGATTAGAATAAAAAAATTCGTGACATCGTGGGGCTTTAGGAACGTAGAAGTTAAATGCTTGCTTTTCGCGCAGCGGCAAGAACTTTCGCTAACCACGGAGACACTGAGTCACGGAGTTCATTTAAGTATTTTCTTTGTGTCTTTGTGTCGCCGTGGTTCAAAACCTTTTTGCCGCAGGTCGGCTTGTCCGAGTTAGGTAGATACAAATAATTTGTATCTACCTAACTGGAGTGCTGCGAGTATTAGATCGCAAAATCTCCGCCATGCCAAACGCCGTGGTCGGATGTGTGCATAGCGGGAACAACAGAAGCGTGCCCATCCAGCCGCTTTTCCAGTTTTTCGACATGCGCCACGAGCGCAAACAGAGTTTCGCCGATGGTGTCGGGAAGAAGTCCGTGCTCAAGATCAGGCTTGTTGCTGGTCAATTTATCCTGACTGCGGACAACGATTTGCCCAGGCACGCCGATGATGACTGAGTTGGGCGGCGACGGCTTGACCACCACAGCATTCGCCCCAATGCGGCTATGCGCGCCGATGATAATATCTCCCAGCACTTTTGCGCCCGCGCCAATCACCACATGGTCTTCGATGGTTGGGTGGCGTTTGACTTTGTTGAGGCTGGTTCCACCGAGGGTGACGCCGTGATACAAGGTGACGTTATCCCCCACCTCCGCCGTTTCGCCGATGACCACGCCCATGCCGTGATCAATGAAAAAATTATGCCCAATGGTTGCGCCAGGGTGAATTTCGATTCCTGTCAGACTGCGGGCAGTCTGGGAAATCCAACGCGCCAGTAGTTTGAATCCGCTCTTCCAAAGTTTGTGGGTGATGCGGTGAGTCCAGACCGCGTGCAAGCCAGGGTAGCACAGCATCACTTCAAAAGCGTTGCGGGCAGCGGGGTCGCGGTCTAAAACAGATTGAATATCTTCTCGATCATGACGGAGTCCAACGTCTCCTGACGTTGGAAAAACAAAACCAAAGTCTGGAGACTTTGGACTCCGCGAACTAACGATTACTACTCCGCCAGGTCAGCAAACAATGGCGTGGACAAGTACCGCTCGCCAAACGAGGGGATGATGACCACGATGATTTTGCCTGCGTTCTCGGCGCGGTTGGCTACTTGCAGCGCCGCCCAGGTTGCCGCGCCCGATGAAATCCCAACCAGCAGACCTTCCTCTTTTGCCATGCGGCGGGCGGTGGCAAAGGCGTCATCGGCTTTCACGCGGATAATTTCATCATAGATTTTGGTGTTGAGCACGTCAGGCACAAAGCCCGCGCCGATGCCCTGAAT
>JFJP01043197.1_pt1 | contig 14135 bp, 21 predicted proteins | sample 431651 | NCBI WGS metagenome assembly JFJP01 (sample SAMN02602958, study PRJNA72255) | Microbial mat metagenome, whole genome shotgun sequencing project. | biome: fresh water; feature: sink hole; material: water; isolation source: purple microbial (photo- and chemosynthetic) mats found in... | reverse complement strand
ACTTCATTATGTTCTCCATTGTTATACAATCTTTAAATAATTATCTTTACTTAGAGACCTATAAATTATCTAACCTTTTAATAAATCTTTCTACCTCTGCTTGTTTTGGAAAGCCACTTTTTCCGAACATGATTTGTTCACTTCCATCATCTTTTTTATTTCTATAAAGATTAATTAAATGAACTTTACCTTGAATTAAAAATGGTTTAGCGAAACACCAAAGACTTTGAAATACAGGTATAGAAATCCTTTCCCCTGTATAATCTTCCAATTCCAAAAAAGCCATTTCTTTACCGTTTTTGTCATTAAAAACCCTCATAGAATTAACTACTACTGGAACTTTTATAGAACCTCTGGTCACCTCAGAAAAAGAAGTTGCAGCTAATCCTTTTTGTTTTAATATCTCTATTTTATCCATAAACTCTTTTGGAAAAGAAGTAATAAAGAAATTAAATCCAAGATATTCTTTTTCATATTCTCTAAGATCTTCTGCTGTAGCATTCATTCCTGGCAATGCATCAATTGTTTTTTCTATATTGTTCCATAGTTGTCTAAGTCTTTCTTCTACTTTAATAGTTTTCTTTTCTTCCCAAAATCTATTAATTTTGTTAAGAATTCTTTTTCTATCACCATGTAATTCATCAAAAGCACCAATAGAAGCCAATGCTCTAACTGACCTTATGGTAATTCTATTCCCTTGTATTTTCAAATAGAAATCAATGAAATCTTTATATGGCTGTTTAGCTATTAATAATTCTGCTGGACCACCACCAACATATTTAACATCTTCCAATCCAAAAATCAATTCATCAGTTGTTCCTTTTACTGGTGATATAAATCTTGATGATTTATTTATATCTGGTGGTAGTATTTTAAAACCTTGTTGTTTAACTGATCTCAATCTATCTAATAGATATTTATCTCTACCAACTTCATAATGAAGAACTGATGAATAAAAATATTTTCTAAAATAAGCTGATAGATATAGCGTCATTACAGCAATATAAGTATAAGCTGTGCTATGACTTTTATTGAACATATAAGATGACATTTTAAGAAGGTCGTCAGCAATTTTTCTAGCGTCAGACTTACTAATACCTTTTTCTTGGGCATTCTTTTCAAATCGTGCTATGATAACATCCCACTCGTCTAAGTCACTTTTCTTTTTTTCTAGCTTGCCTAATTTCTTCATTAAACCACGAATATTGTTTGTTTCTTCAAGAGTAAATCCACCAATTTTATGAAAAATTTCCATTGTTTGTTCTTGGTAGATACAGATTGAATTTGTTTCTTTTAATATATCAGCAACGACTTTTGGATATGGCGATTTATTACTTTCTCTATTTTTTATATATTGTGGAACAAAATCAGAAGTTCCAGGTCTAGCGAAACCATTTACTGCATTTAATTCTTCAAAATTAGAAGGTTTTATTACATCTATCATCATAGATGCTGTTCCACCATTCATCTGAAATATTCCTATTCGATTTGAATTATTTGCTTCTTTATATAGATTTTTATCATTGATATCTAGATTATATAGAAAATCTTTTAATTCCTCTTTAGATACTTTCTTTATTATTTTCAAACAATCACCCTTTTAAAAGTTTATAAACCATTATACTACTTATAAATAATTTTGTCAATAAAAAAACCTACCCATAAGAGTAGGTTTATATAATCATTTTTGTTTATTCCACCAATACTCTAGAACTTCTCTAACCAGATCTTCAAATTCATTTCTACCAATTTCACTCGATACATTATAAGTTTCATGTAATTTGTTTTTTCCTTTAATAGCTATGATAGTAACCAATATTGGATGTTCTTCATGTTTACCTTTTTCTACTTTACATATTGCAGAATACTTATTTATCATTTTAGTGAATTCGGGATCAGATATCCACATACTTCTTATCTTAGAAAGAACATCATTCAAATTTTTTCCAAGCTTAGAAATAGGTTTAGGAATAGATACACTCTTCTCGCCAATTTCTTTTAGAAATCTATCAAACAATTCATCACTACTTCTTGCATCAATAAGTTTTTGAGCAATTATAGTATTCTTACCACCATTGGTATCAGGATGATATTTTTTTATTAGTTCTAAAAACTTCTTTTTGTTTTCTGTGTTTAGTGCTTCTTGAATAGTCATATAGATATCTCCATGAGAATATCTTTACTATTGAATATTCTCTTGGACTTCTTTTTCGACCTTATCTACAAAAATATCTTCGTAGGAAATAAAACGAGCAATTCTATTTCTATTGTTTTCTTTCCTAAACATTTCAAGTATTCTATATGTAGAATTCTGCCAAACAAAACTCATTAGATTTTTAGAACCATCAACTTTACCTTGCTCTATTTTCTTCCATAAATTAAGTAAACATTCTTGGGTCATGTCAGCTCTTTTTTCAGGATCGAAAACTTTATAATTTCTGGACAATATAAAATCAGTAATCTTCTCCGCTTCTTTGAAGAAATAGTTCATATCCCCTTTATTATATTTTTCGTTTAAAGCAACCTTATTTACTTCTAGCATATGTTTCCTTGAATATATTGCCTTCAATTCTATAAAATTCATCATTGTTATCAACTAGATAATCTCCAGATTTTAACAACATCGTTTCACCCCAAGATGCAATAAACTTCATTTTCTCACCATCATACAACTTAGCTTTAATCTTTGATGGCTTCGCTTGTATTGTTGTTTTATCTAAAATATCGTATCTATCCTTAACTTTCTTTTCCGAGAGAACGTATTTCTCTCCCTTAACTCCAGTTAATATCCAATCACCAGGCTTAGCAATGTTTTCTGTTTCTTTTTCGCCATCAGTCATTGTTACAATTTTTTCATTCTTATCCGCAATCCTATACAATAATTTAACTGGCTTTTTTGTATAATCTATTTCTTCACCTTTTAGATTATTATAAAAAGATTTCATATCATTTTGAGATAAGTCTTTTTTAAATATTTCATTTAATTTCATTTCTATTCCTTTCTACCTTCATTGATAAATCTAAATATTCACCACAAAAATCATCATTAAATACTATTGGATGTCTTGATTTATTTCCATCTTGTATCGTCATCATAGTCGGTGGATATCTACAACAATTACCATAATTGTCTTGGTTCACAATATAATAATAACATTTTATGCATCGTTCTTTTCTCAATTATCGACCTTCATATTTTGGATTATCATCATAGATACCCATTAGAAAAGCTATATCCTCATATAATTTAGAAAGCTTTCCATAGGACATGGCTATTTTAGACCTGTTGAATTCTTCATCGCTAGAATCACTTTTCTCTAATTCTTTTTCGATTATATTGAAATGATTTTCCATACCTTTAAACTTATCTCTAATCATTGTCATTACATCTTCATTTTTTATACTCATTGTTTCCCCTATTGATATTAAACCTTATCTTTTGCAGCTGCTTCTTCTTTCTTTTTTGCAGCTAATCCTTTTAAAGCAACTAAAATACCTATTACAGTTGTTACTAAAGAAAGTAGATCCTTTACCATTCCAAATATTTCTTGATAAATAGTTTTTCCAACTTCGTATGGAATTGCCATTTCAACTGATTGAATTTCCAATGGAACAAGACCATCCGTTGCTTCAGATGGAACTTCAGCTAATGGAGTTTCAGCCAATGGCGTCATTAATAATGGAGCTTTTAATGGTGCCATTAAAGGATCAAATTTTTCCATACTTTGAGATTGTTCCGTTCTAATAGCTATTGTCTGCTGCTCAATTATTTTATCTTTTGTAAATCCGCCTGGTATTACAAACATTGAAATAATTCCAATTATTAATACCGCTACACCTATTATAATTTTTTTATCCATAAAAACCTCTTTGATATACCTTTTCAAAAAGTTTTAATAACAGCATCGATATAAGATTGACCAACTATTTTTATTATACCATCATCATCTTCAATCATATAAAGTTCTTCATCAATCATATTAACTGTGTCACTTATAACGTCAAGAATTGAAATACCAAGAATATCATATTTGACTAATCCAATTTCATCTAATACCTGCTCAGTTCCACTCTCTGGAAATGCAGTTACTATTTCTCCATTAACCCTATCTACTGGAACATAATTATAGACAGGTTTAGGTAATATTACAACTCCTCCAGCATGACGACCACTTTGTCTAATCTTACTTAAAAACTCAGGAACTAAATCTAATATTTCTTGGTTCTTCTTGTAGAAACGATATTGATTAGGAAAATTTGCTTGAATATTTTTTATATTGTCTTCCCAAGTTTCTTCTTTTTCTAATATCTTTGTGAATTCATTACTCTCACCAAAATCAACTCCATAAACTCTAAGAATATCTTTTGCGGCAGAAGATGGTCCAAGTGTTGAAAATGTTCCGACATGAATAATTTGTTCTGGACCATACTTCTCAACTAAATAGTTATAAATCTTTTCTCGTCCGTCACCTTGCCAATCCGTATCAATATCAATTCCACCTGAAGCACCATTCTTTACTTGAATTTGAACTAATTTGCCTTCTGTAATTTCAGATGTGAAGTTTAATAAATATGGAATTATATATTGAGTTTGTATTCTATCTTTTTTCTCTTCAAATTCTTCATACAGATTTCTTTTATTCTCATAGAATAATTTTGCTCTAAATAGTTCCTTCTTATATTGTTTAAGTTGTATGTCTGTAAGATCTTTTAATCTTTTTGAACTATCACACTTTTCTTTTAAGTCGTCAAAGGTTTTCAATCTTCTTCCTCTTTATTATATTCATCCATAGCATAAGAATATCCATCCCAATTATCAACACCAGCATTTTCTAAACAAGATAATTTAAAGTTTCTCTTCTCTAAATGAGATATTCTTTCTTTTAAGAGTTCTATTTCCTCTCTTGGATTATCATCACAATTTTTACAGAATGTTATAAAGTTTGACTTTCCACATCTAGTGCAATATGTATCTCTTACTATCATTTTACATCCCTGACAAAATAGACTTCATCTTATTTCGAGTTTTCTGTTGAAGGACTAATGTTTCTTGTGCTTTCTTCTCTAAGTCTTTATCTAGAAATTTATTTATCTTGAATTGTATTTCTTCATATTCATCCCAATCATCTGGAACTTCTTTTTCTATAATCATAGCACTTTCAACCTGAATAGGTTCATATGGCTGATTTCCTATTGTCATCTTTTTACTACCAGAAATAGATATTTTCATTATTATATTTCCCCTTTTATATATTATATAGTATATAAATACTTTTGTCAAATAAAAAACCCCCAATTAAGGGGGTATCGAAACTATAAGTCTCTTTCAACTCCATGTATTGCTTTCAACGTTGGAAACCTCAAAGATAGATTTCCGTTTTGATCTGTCGTTTCCTCAAAGTATTTAACAGTAATCTTCTTTCCTATAATATCTTTTGGATTTTTGAAATATTCCTGTCGCTCTTCAATAGAGAAACCAGAACCAACATTTACTTTAAATCCCTTATGTTCAATTATTACACTGGACAACATTTCCTCTTCAATTTCTAATCCAGTAGCTGGACTGATAATTCTATTAATAGAATTAACTGTTCCAATTACTTTATATTCATCGTCATGAAATGACTTAACCTTTAGCATATTCTTTGAACGTTTTCCTGCATATTGAATATTTTTACGAATTATTAATCCTTCCCATCCATGCTCATTTGCATAGGCATGCTGTTTATCCATAGAAACCAAATCAACTATATCTATTTGTTCTACAGGATCTAAAATACCAGAAGGAGATTGTATTTTGATATAGGTATCATATCTTTCATCAAATAAAGTTTTACTACTTTGATTAATGAAATCATCAAGAGTAAGTATATCAAAAATTTTATATCTTGGCTTTTCTATTGTATGGTCTTTCTTTCTAATCTCTTTCATTACATCAGTAAAGTTCTCATTACCCTTACTATCAACAATACAAATTTCTCCATCGAGAACGAAATCAACACTTGGTAAAAAATCCTCTCCAATTAATTCATCCTGTATTGCTTTGCGAACATTATCCAATACCATAAACTCTTTTCCAGTTCTTGAAAAGAACTTTATATCTCCGTCCTTAACTATAGTCAAACATCGACATCCATCTAACTTCCTAGAATAGAACCACTTTTCATTTTTAAAATCTGGAATTCTTGCTCTATCTAATGTATCCGCTAACTGAACCTTAAACTCTGGTATAAGATTTGGAAATACTTTATTGATAGAAGCTGCGTTCATTCTAATCTTTAAGTTTTTATCAATGATACTAAGTATCAATTCCTCAAAAACTTTATGACAATCTATAAATCCATTAACAGCTGCAAGTGCTGAATGTCCAGTCAATTCTCTCTTGTTTAGCCTTTCAAGTAAATCGAAAATATTTTCTTCGTTTGAATTACACCAAGAATTATCACTTTCTTTAAAACTTTTAATCGTCTTAGAAGTTACATAAAACTGCTTAATTGGACTATATGTATATTCAAACACTTTCTTCATTTCTTCGTTATTATATTTTGATAACACTTCTATCTTCTCATTATTTGAATTCGTAGAGTTCAAGTCGCTTATCATTTTTAACGTTTTTTCAAAAATCATTTATTTTTCTCCTATTACCATTATAGATGATAATAATAATTTTGTCAATTTTTTCTTTCATTGTCCATCCTAGTTTTAAAATCTATTAATTTTAAAGCTTCAATATAGGTTTCGTTTTCATTACAAGAATTTATAGTAAAATTAACTACTTCATATAACAACTCTTTAGGAAATTTTTTCTCGTCATCTTCATTTCTACGATTAAATTCTGTTGCATCATAATCGCCTCTTTTAATACATCTTTCTCTTCTCTCTTCTACATCGACATCTAAAAATAATACGATACACCTATCACCATAACACTTCTTAAATTCTATTGTTCCTTCTAAGTCAAGAACTACGACATTATCTACCTCATTATCAACATTATTTTCATGCACTCCATAATGCCAAATAGCTGGAATGTTATTCACAAGAGTATTATATTGTCTATGCTCTATGAACTGATTTGTTTCTGCCATATCTAAAAATTCATCATTACTAATAAAATAATAAGGATATCCATTACGCTCTCCTGGTCTCATTGGTCTTGTGGTATGACTAACTACAAAATGAGCTCCATCATCCTCAAACTTTTTAGCAAGCGTATCCTTGCCACTTGCGCTAAATCCAGATATAATAATTATTTTACTTTTATTCATAACGTATCCCCAAAAAAATCATAAACTACATCTGGACTTCTTTCTTCACTAAGAAATCGCTCAAAAATCAATTCATACTTTATTGGATCTAAAGTTGTAATATCCAAAGCATAAAGAAGTAAAGAACCACCACCAGAACCTCGACTTGGGCCACGCATGATATTTTCTCTATCTGCAAATCTAAATATATCCTCAAGAATTAAAACGTAACTAGACATTCCTTTTTTTATAATTACTTTTATTTCTGTAGCTAATCTGTTTCTATATTCTTCTGGACAATCTTCATATTTATCAACATTAAATCTTTTCATTAATCCTTGTTTAGCTTTTACAATAATCAATTCATCATCATCTTTCGATATAGATGGAAGATGCATTTTATTTCGTTCTGGCATTAAGAAATTAATTCTATCTGCAATTTTTATAGTATTTCCACACCATTCATCAATTTGTTTATCGGTATATCCATAATTCCATTGCTTGTTGAACTTCTTATAATCATCTATATCATGATAATAAAGATTTTTACTTTCAAGCTCAAAAGTTAAATTCTCAATAGTATCTCTATTTCTAATTGCGATGATTATATTTCTTTGCCATTCTCAATTCAAATTCATTTATTTTTCTTTGGTCATAATCTTCTCTTGTAAGTTCTGACATATGCAACTCTGTATAGAAGTCATCACCAAATTCATCAACAAATCTTTTATATAAAGCATCGGCTTCGGTTTCTTTTCCTTCTCTAAACAAAGTATTGAATGGAGAATTACCACAACCAGATCCAATAATCAAACCTTCTTTATGTTCAAAAATTTCATCTATTGTGATCATATTCTTATAGTAGAAATGTTTTTCATCTACCATGCTAATATAGTTTAACTTGAGAAGATTTTTATACCCTATTTTATTTTTAGCGAGAATGATGAGATGTAAATTCTTATTACGAACACGTTTATCTGTTTTTACTTCATCAAATCTTTCAAGTTCAAATTCTACATAAGCCTCTACACCAAAAATTGGTTTAATTCCTTCTGATAAGCAAGCTTTTTGATGTTTAAAAAACGCATTCATTTTTCCATGATCTGTAACGGCAAGAGCAGGATGCCCTTTCTTTTTTGCTAGTCTTGCATATTCAGATGGATCACTTACTCCATCCAATTGAGATCCGGACGATGTATGCAGATGTAATTGAACAAAATTACTCAATTTAACTCCTTACCATTAATTTCTTCAATCCTTCTAAAATTAACACTATGTGATCCTAAATATTCCATAATAAATCCTATATCATCTATAAAAGATGGTAGTCCATTTACTTCCCAAACTTCATCAAATTTCATACCTAAAACTTTCTGTATAGAAGTTATTGGTATATAATCTTTAGGATTAAGATTATTTCTTTCACACCATTTATCATAATTTCTCATAGTTTCTGTAATTATTCCAATCATTCTATCCTCTTTTGAGATTATTATACTATTTATATTTTATTTCGTCAAGCAACTTGTAAAGATAAATTAAATTGGAGACAATCAATGAAATCATTCAAAGAATATTTATATGAACAAGAACAACTATTAGAAGCAACAGCTCCTAATTGGAATTATAGTAAGATGAATGCCAAAAATCACCATCTAGGTAGAGTAGCTGAAAATAGAAATATAGCTAAGGGATTAGTATCTGACGCTACGGCAGCCAATTCACCAGCAATGCAGAAAATAATTGATGGAATTAAAAACAACACAGATATCCCTACAACTGATCCAGAAGTAAACAATTTACTACAAGCAATACATGCTCTTACATTTAATGAAACTTTTTCAAAATATGAAGACATTTTGAAAAATATAGGTATAACCAAAGAGAATATAAAGACCAATCCAGCCTCTACAGCTGGAGATAAACTAACACTTGATACCTACAATAAAATCAGCGCCGAAGCACCTGCTGAAACTCCTGCTGAAACTCCTGCTGAAGCACCTGCCGAAGCACCCGCTGAAGCACCCGCTGAAGAACCTGCTGAAGAACCTGCTGAAACACCTGCTGAAGAACCTGCTGAAACACCTGAAACACCTGAAACACCTGTTGAAGAACCTAAAGATAAAACTCCAAGTAAAGATGTTGATTTAGAATCTAGTAACGCTAGAAGTCCAGATGCAATAGCTAAAAAAGCACAAGAAAAAATTGACACTACATTAAAGATGTTAGAAGATTTAAAAGCAAAAATTCCAGAAGATAAAAAATTAGCCAAAATTCCAATAATAGATAAAGCTATTTTGAACTTCAAGAAGTCCGCTAATGCAGAATTAAATAATATAAAGAAACAGCAGAGTGGTTTTTCAGTTCATTCCACTCCAAGTTCAAGATTGAGCGCTACAACTAAAGCTCAAAAATTTTACTCTAATTTAAAATACGTTGTTTCTCAAGCCGAATATAATGCGAATAAATCATTTAAATTAGGAATAGTAGATAAAATAAAAGCCGGAGCAAGTGAATTGGCACAGGGTGTAGATAGACAAGTCAAAAAAGTAACTGGTAATAGAAACGTTCAAGTCGCAGCTGACGCTATGAAAAAAGCCATAAAAGGAACTGCTGATGTTGTTGGAAGAGGTGCTAAGGTGGCTGTTGATGCTGCTGGCAGAGCGGCAGAGGTAGTGAAAAGCAGTAAAACAGCTGCAGCTATAAAAGACACAACAGCTAAAGTTATGGCCAAAGCAGATCAAAAAATGGCGGATAAAATAAATGGAGTAAAACCACAACAAACTCCTCCTGCACAAGAAGCTCCAGCTCAACCAACAACCGCACAAGCAGCTCCAACACAAGCCCCTATAGTAACTCCAGCCCCACAAACTCCATTACAAATTAGTGCCACTGCTGGGAAGGCCGCTGAAACAATTAAAAATACAGTTGATCAACAAACAGATCAGTCAGTAGTTAATACTCCACAAGTAAAAGCCGTTACAGCAAAAGTTATGGATAAAGCAACAAAAGGAAAAATCCTTCCACGAGCTGGTAATGTGATTGCTCCAAATAGAGCAAAACCAGCAGAAGAGTATGATGAGAATGGCAATTTAATAAGAACAACTAAGATAGGATAAACGAAAGGGACTCAATCGAGTCCCTTTTTTTATATCATTTTTTTATTAACTATATTAGTAGCTTGAGATAACAATCCAGCAGAAAGATATTCTTCCTTTTTTCTTGTAAGTTCTAATATTTTATTTTCTAGTTCTACAATATACTTAGAAACATCACCCGCCCAAGCTCTTTCTATTATTACAGTATATTCTGTTTCTTGTTCTCTCTTTTCCCTATTAGACCTAGAGAGTGCAAATAATATAGTAGCATAATCCATATTTCTTTGAATACCAAGAAAATCAACTTCTGTTTTTATTTCTAATTCTTCTTCATCCATTTTTATGCCTTCTTCTTTATTCATCTTCATCCTCATCTTCATCATTATCATAGCCGCTAAAACCATAAATAGTTTCATCAAGATGTTTATTGATTAAAGCTGTTTTCCACATAAGAGATTCTTTCTCTTCTTCTGTGTCATTGGCATATTTTTGAGACCTATACAAAACTCTTATATCTTCTAACCGTATAACTACATCACCAGAATCAAATAATCCACCATTAGTATGAACAAGAACATCCTCTAATTCTTCTTTTGTATCAAATGTTTTAGCGAGTGTATAAACTTGCCACATCTGCTCCAAGAAGAAAAAATTATATCTAATATTTATTACTGTTCCATCAACTAACTGAACAGCTCCATAGCTATTAATATTATTTTCTATCTTGTTTCTAATTCGTTCTTCTGCGTTATTTTTTTCTATAAGGTCATCAATAAATTTCTGTATATTTACTTCGTCTTTCATTTTATACCTCTTTAAAAATATAGCTGAACCCATCTGCATCTAATTTTATCTGCACATGATGATTGAATCTTTCCTTATAGAATTCCTGATGTGATACTACAAAGATAGAATTATTTTTTCCTAAGTTCTCTAGTATCTCTACCACTGAATTGAATCCTCTAATGTCTAAGTTTCTATCTAGGATTTCGTCAAACACTAAAATATTAACAGTATTAGAAAAGAAAGTTTTTACTAACATAAACATAGCAAATGTTATTGCTAATTCGAATCTAGTTTTCTGTCCAGAAGAGAAAGAATTAAAATTAACTTCTTTCTTATTTCTTTTTATAACTTCATTCAATTCTTTATCAAATACAATTTCAATATCTTCATCAAAAAAGAATGGTAAATAGAAATTAATTCTTTCATTAAATATTTTTATTATCTTATTAATAAAGAATTTTTTAAACCCTACCTCTTTATTAGAAAATACTTGAGACAGAACATCAAAATATCTATCCTCATTCTTTTTAGATTCAAGTAGTTTTTCTATCTTGGCTGTTTTGGATTTTATTAAAGCTATTTTCTTCTTGGTTTCGTTAACATATTCTTTATCATAAGATGACTTAGCTTTTGTATCGATTACCATTATTTCACTTCGTATTTCTTCAGCCTCTAATTCTAATTCACTTATTTTTACTTTCAAGCTTTCTAAAAATAAAGTATGGTGTTTTGGTTCATTGAGATTCTTAATAATGTTTTTTTCTTGTTCTTTTATTCTTTCTTCTATTTCTTTATTATAAACTTCGCCATCTTTAATACCATTAGTTAAAATAGAAATAGAATTAGTTTTTTCAACAATCTCATTAGATATTTTTAATAGATACTCTTTTTTATAATTAGGAATTATAATATCTGTTGGCCGACTCTCTACTAGTTTCTTAATAGCTAATGCAATTTTTGCATTAGTTAATTTAGCCTCAGTAATTTCATCATCAAACTTATTCTTTTCTTTATTAAGAATATCTACTTCTTTAGTTTTTTCTAAAATCAATCGTGTAGTTAATTCTTTATTAACAGATTGCTTACAAACTGGACAAGTATCTTCATTGTCTTGTATATCTTTTATTTCTACATTTAACTTGTTGATAGTTTTTTGTATTTGTGAAATTCTTAATTCAGCATGAGAAAAATCAACTATTTTAGATTCAAGTTTTTCTATATCACTATCAATCTTTTTACTTTTTTCAAAACCTTCTTCGTATTTATCTATTAATCTAATTTCCTCTACTATATCAATTTTCTTTAATTTAGTCAATTCTAAATTTTTATTATGAAGATCTGTAGATAACGCAGAGATATCTTTTATTCTTTCTTTTTCTTTTTCAATAGTTGATCTAATAGAAATATTAGATTGCTCGACTAAATCATAATTCTCATTATTCTTTAGTTCCTTATCAACATTTATTTCTCTAAATTCATTTAACCTAGTTTCTAATTCTAAGACTTTTGATTGTTTCTCTTCTTTCTCTTTTTTTAAAGCAATTAGAGTTGCTTTAATTTTTTCATTATATCCTTCTATAGTAGTAGTTAATGTTTCACTGCTAGAGATTAATTTTATTTTATCCATCTCTAGTTTATCAATTTCTTCTATAAGAGGTTCTCTTATTTTCTTTAATTTCTTAGAATATTCATTTACATCTTTTAATGATAAAATTGATTCAAGAGACCTTAATCGGTCTGATGGCTTCGATCTAAGAAATGAGTCGTATAGTTCTGATGAAAGAATAACAGAACATTTTTCTTGTTTATAAAAAATAAAAGTTTATTACTATGTTCTTCATGATTTCTATATCTAATAACAGAATAAGAAGTTGAACCTATACTAAAACCTACTTCTACCTTGCAATTTTTACCAGTTTCCCAGTTAATAACTTCATCAGCAAGAGCCATACTCTTACCATATATACCCCAAATTATAGCATCAAAGAATGTAGATTTTCCGGTTCCATTAGCGCCAACAATTAATTTAATTCCTTGAAAATCCAAATCAAGTTTTGTTTCTTGATCTGGATATGATTTAAAGTTCTTTAATTTAACATACTTTAATTTCATTAAACTTCTCTTTTTGGAGCAAAGTTTTTCATACTACTTCGTTTCATAGTGCCATCTGGAAACACCGTTATTCTTTCATTGAATAACTGGATTGTTATTGTTTCCTTTTTATAACTTTGAAATAGAACTGGTAAAGACGATAATCTTCCTTTGCAAGCTTTCATCATGATTCTAACACCTTCTCGAAAAGATCTATTAACTTCTCGTTTTTAATTCCTTCTATAGAAATAGAATTCATTATATATTCTTTCATCATATCAACAATACCAGTATTAAAATTTAATTCTGTATCGTCTTTCTTAACTTCAATATCTTCTGTGGTTTCTTTGAAATAAGGAGAAATATCTAATGCTCCTCTTTCATAAAGAAGGTGTTTTAGTTGAACATAGTTATCTAATTTCTCTTCTATTTCAATTTGAACGAAAGAGTTTTTAACATCTATATCATTAAAATCTTTAGCTTTTATTTTTAGATAAGTTGGAGCGCCAGTATAATACACTCGCTCCCAATCTCCAGAGTCATTATCAAAAACTACAAAACCTTTTTCTTGTCCAATCTCACCAAAATTCATTTGATATGGAGATCCCATATAAACAATATTCTTTTTATTTTGTGGTCTGTGAAAATGTCCTGTAAATACAATATTGAAATCTTTGAACATATCGAACGCAAATCCAGCTCGTTCATTAACATGATACTTGTTATCAAACACAAAATCAGCTATTGGTAAATGTGTGATAAGAACATCACCAGAAGCAGGAATATCTTCTTCTTTCTTTGTATAAGGTAGGAATGAATAAGTTCTTCCATCAATATCTATTTCTTCAAAATCTTTTATAACTTTGCCAAATGGAGCAAATGTTTCTACTAATGAATCATTATCAATGTTAAA
>JFJP01040900.1_pt1 | contig 14135 bp, 13 predicted proteins | sample 431651 | NCBI WGS metagenome assembly JFJP01 (sample SAMN02602958, study PRJNA72255) | Microbial mat metagenome, whole genome shotgun sequencing project. | biome: fresh water; feature: sink hole; material: water; isolation source: purple microbial (photo- and chemosynthetic) mats found in... | reverse complement strand
CCCCAACCTCCGCTCATTCTTCCATTCTTTTGCCCCCCAACCCCCCGTTCATTCTTCCATTCTTTTGCCCCCCAACCCCCCTAAAGGGGGGCTAAATCTCACGGAAATTGAAATATGTGTAAAAGCTAGGACTCTTTTTTGGGGCAGGTAACTGCTTTGCAGTTGGCCAGGGATCTTCAACTTAGAGATGACTTTATTTTATGTCAGTATTAACCCCCCTTTAGGGGGGCAGGGGGGCAGAAGTAAGTAAGGAAATTACCCATTTTGTTGGGGCAGGGGGGCAAAAGGATAAATGAAAATTACCCCTTAGGGTGCATGAGGACAAACAGATAGGAGAGTGACGTAATGTCCTATTTCCCCAATTGCTGCCTTACGATTTTGGCAATATACTTTCCAAGGATATCGAACTCGAGGTTTACAACCGTACCTTTCTTAATCTGGTGGAAATTGGTCATTTCGTATGTGAAAGGAATGATGGCAACCTGAAATGAATTTGACTTTGAATTTACTACTGTGAGGCTCACGCCGTTCACTGAAACAGATCCCTTTTCCACAGTAATATAATCAGCAGTCTGGTCAACATGCCCCTGAACCATATGCCCGTCGAGTCGGCCGTCGAGTTTTGTGCTGCGTTCCAGATTTACTTTGTCGCCTGTTTTAAGAAGTCCGAGGTTTGTCTTATCAAGAGTTTCCTTTATTGCAGTAACAGTATATGTTTCTGCTCCCTTATTTACTACAGTAAGGCAGACGCCGTTATGAGAAATACTCTGATCGATCTTAAGTTCATTGACGAATGAACACTTCATTGTGATATGAAGATTGTCTTTTTCTTTTTCAAGTCTGATAACCTGTGCTGCTTCTTCTACGATTCCTGAGAACATGATAACAAAGTTTTAATAATGGGATAAAGGTATTGAAATTTGGTTAAACTGACACAAGGCTCACGGCGCACGGCACAAGGAAGAATTGATGCTTCGCTAGCGCGGATCTGTGATCCGTGCTACTTCAATTGGTCTGGCACGGATTGCAAATCCGCGCCAGCGGAGGAAGAGAAGAGACATAATACTCAAGACTCAAGGTTTATGGATTAGTCGCCTTGAGTCGTTTGTCGTGTGTCATGCGTCGTGTGTCCATATTAATTTCTTCCCGAACCCGAATCTGTTATCCGTCATTTTAATATAAGTGAGTTCTGCAATCCACAGTCTTGTTTCCATCAGTGCTGCAACCGGGAATCTTTTAAGATACGCACTTTTTACTTTTGAAAGAAGATCTCCTGTCGGTTCAGATACGATACCCTGAAACTGTATCCCCTGGATCTTACCGATTACAATTGTCTCAAGAACCACCGAACCGGCAATGAGAGGATTCTTTTCGAACTCCTTACCATGACGGGTATCACCGCCTGTGGTGAATATAAGCGTGTTTTCTTCTTCAAGATAAACATAGAAGCAATTTGCGCACCATGGTTCATTGTTGACAGTTGTGCATATTGTCAGGACATGATGTTTCCTGAAAAACTTAATTATTCTGGGATCAATCATTTTTCCATCCATCTAAAACCCTTGCTATCAAATCCGGCGAGGTCAATTATACGGTCAACAACAGTCATAACAAGATCATCAATTGTCTTAGGGTTGCTGTAAAAGGAGGGAGAAGCTGGGCATATAACAGCTCCGGCAAGGGTGAGAGTTTTCAGGTTATTTATATGAATAAGGCTGAATGGAGTTTCTCTGGGAACAATAATAAGTCTTCTTCTCTCCTTAAGCATCACGTCTGCAGTACGGGATATAAGATCGTCTGATGTTCCGTTGGATATCCGGCCGATGGAACCCATCGAAGCAGGGCATATAATCATTGTATCAAAGCGTGATGATCCAGATGCGAATGGCGCATGATAAGTTTTATTGCTATACTCCTTCGCAACTCCTTCCGGTGTGAATTTAGTCCCTGTTTCTGACAACCAGATTTCTTTTGCAGTGTCGGAAAGAATCACAGCAATTTCTTCCGGCGGAGGACTTATTCTGCCAAGCTTTTCAAGAAGTTTTTGGGCATAAACCGACCCGCTGGCTCCGGTTATGGCGAGGACTATCTTTCGGGTATGAGGTTCCATAGAATTGCTGATCAAAGTTTTGTAAAAGTAGTGAATTTTTGAACTGTATTTGTCTTTCCCCAATGCCATGTCATTTCTTCTCGGCTTTGCCCCCCAACCCAGCTTCTTCTTTTGGTCTTTTGCCCCCCAACCCAGCTTCTTCTTTTGGTCTTTTGCCCCCCAACCCAGCTTCTTCTTTTGGTCTTTTACCCCCCAATCCAGCTTCTTCTTTTGGTCTTTTGCCCCCCAACCCCCCTAAAGGGGGGCTAAATCTCAATAAAGGCTAAATTCTCTAATGTGACGCAATTAACGCAATTGCCGGGGGCTCTACAGTCCAGAGGAACCTGTCTTTTGTGTCGGATTAACCCCCCTTTAGGGGGGCAGGGGGGCAAAAACATAGGGATTTAAGAAATACTAGCCCTTTATAACTCATTGATATTTAGTAATCTCTTCATCAATATCCCTACCCCCACCGAAGCCTTCTCCTTTAAGACCTCCACTCTTCTGTTTACCGGTATATTTACATCTGAAGGATCAATTAGCCAAAGTGAGGCTTTTGCAGGGGCATAGTTTATCAGTCCTGCCGCAGGATACACATTAAGTGAAGAACCGACAACAACAAAAATATCTGCATCGGAGGTGAGATTGACAGCTTCATCCATCATCGGAACCTCTTCTCCGAACCATACTATATGAGGACGCAGCTGACTCCCCTTTTCACAATTATCTCCCGGGTTAATATCCCTGTAACCAATATCATAGATCAGCGACTTATCGGCAGTGCTTCTGGCTTTGGTAAGTTCTCCATGAAGATGTAATACCTTTGTGCTACCAGCCTGCTCGTGAAGGTTGTCAATGTTTTGCGTAATTATCTGAACGTCAAAATATTTTTCCAGTTCAGCTAATCCAGTATGACCGGAATTTGGTTTACACTCCTTAAGCTGCCTGCGTCGCTCATTATAAAACCTGAGTACCAGATTTTTATTTTTAGCCCAGGCCATAGGTGTTGCAACTTCTGTCACATCATATTCTTCCCATAGTCCTCCCGAATCCCTGAAAGTCTTAATGCCACTTTCCGCACTCATTCCTGCTCCTGTCAAAACTACTAGTTTTTTCATAAGTACATTAATTTGGTAAAGATAGGAATTTTGTGACGAAGGGACTTAGAGACTAAGGGACTAAGAGACTGCGAGACGAAGGGACAAGAGACAAAATAGTTTTAGAGACAAGTGATATTTAAATATGAAAAATATGTAAATTTATAATGGAATAACTAGTGTCTAACTAAATCGCTGTAAAAATGAAAATCAGATCCCACAGGGAATTGGAAGTCTATAAACTTTCATTTCTATCTTCGATGGAAATATTTATGATGACGAAAAGATTTCCTAAAGAAGAAACTTATTCTTTAACTGATCAGATTAGAAGATCTTCACGGTCAGTTTGTTCTAATCTTGCTGAAGCATTCAGGAAAAGAAGGTACCCCAAATCATTTATTTCAAAACTGACAGATTCAGAAAGCGAGGCAGCTGAAACTCAAACCTGGCTTGAGTTTTCTTTAAACTTGGTAAATATGTCACTTCATCCTGATAACTGGAGTTGGTAACTTCTCTAAGTCTCTTCGTCTCTAAGTCACTTAGTCTTTTTTCTTAGCTTTTTCTTCTCTACCGGCATCCCCTCCTTTTCCCATTCTTTCAATCCCCCTTCAAGATTATACAGGTGTGTAAATCCGAGATCATGTAATTTGTTTGCAACGCGCTTGCTTCTGTAGTCTGTTGTGCAATAAAGAAAAATGTGATAGTCTTTGGAAATTGTGTCTGCAATCTGTTCGGTCTTTCGTGAAGAAGGTATGTTTACAGCATCTCTTATTCTTGATTTTTTATATTCAAAAAACTCCCGGACATCAATTAATACAGCTTTATCCTCCTTCAGATAATTGAGATGAAAATAGTAAGGATCGAGAGATTTATATTTTAATGAATCAGACACCTGGGCGGTTAAGCTTAAGGAGTATAAAAGAACCAGAATTAATAACAGGTGTTTCATTATTGTGATGATGAATTAGGGATAAAATTAGGAAATTTTTTTAGTATTGCTTCCTAACCTAAATTGCCCGGTTCCTGCTCATGTTTCTTTGCCCCCCAACCCCCTTCTTCTTCTAGTCTTTTGCCCCCCAACCCCCCTAAAGGGGGGCTAAATCCGACAATTAAATGAATTTCACCCAATTGCAGGAAGTAACCCCCCTTTAGTGGGGCAGGGGGGCAAAAGTATGATTGGAAAATTACCCTTTTAGTGGGGAAATGGGAATCGTATGAATGAATAATTGCGCCACAAAAAAAGCTGCCCCATTTCTGAGACAGCTTCTATTTTTTATTGGATTTTCCGTTAAGCCGTTATGCCTTTTAGCCTTTGCACCATTATTTCTGTTTCATCTTAGCATCCATGCAGAGTGTTGCATGAGGTACTGCTCTCAGTCTCTCTTTGGAGATAAGATTACCTGTTTCGCGGCAGATTCCGTATGTTTTGTTCTCAATTCTGATAAGAGCTGCCTGCAGATGCTGGATGAATTTCAGCTGACGCTGAGCCAGTCTTCCTGCCTCCTCTTTAGATAAAGTGGTTGCACCCTCTTCCAGTACCTTGAAAGTAGGAGAGGTATCCATTGTATCATTACTCTCTTCGTGAGTTATACTCGATTTGAGTATTTCATAGTCCTTTTTGGCCTTATCCAGCTTCATGAGGATGATTTCTCTGAATTCCTCGAGCTCCGCATCCGAGTATCTTGTCTTTTCAGCCATAGCTTTTTAATTAATTACCGGCAAAGGTATGGATTTTTTATTAATATAAAAATCAACCCATCACTCTTTGCCCCCCAACCCCCCTAAAGGGGGGCTAATTTCGTATCCATCTTTGGATTTAATTCTTTTTCGCAGAGTTCTGCAGGGCATAAACGACAAGTAATAAGTATCTTATCGGCAAGATTAACCCCCCTTTAGGGGGGCAGGGGGGCACAGAAAAAGACGGGAAATGTTATAATGTAGTGATGCTGTTAATTACTTCTAGCCTTATGAAAGAGTATATTCCACCCCGACTTAAAGAAATACCTAAAATCAGTCAGAACAGGATGCTTATCGAAGGCATCAAGATACTTCAGTTCCGAGGCCTGGATAGCCTCCAGATCGGCAGGCATATCAGCATAGAATGGAGGAATAAGACCTGGTTTGTATTTTATTCTTCTTTCCCTTACATCCTCCCTGTATAATTCGAAATATTGTTTGCTTAAAGGCCTTACTCCGAATAACTTCATATCTCCTCTGAGGAAGTTAATCATCATAGGCAGTTCATCTAGCCAGATCTTCCGGCAGACTGCTCCCCAGGAGGTTATCCTGAAGTCATTCTTAAATTTGCCTCCATCCTGAAGATCATGAAGTTTATAAACATAGTCCTGGATATACTCCGAATAGGGATGCATTGTACGAAGCTTATAGACTTTTATCAACTCACCTCTCTTGCCGATTCTGGGCAGAGCAATCAAAGGACCGTAAATATTTTCATTTATTGGTAATGGTTCATAGTACTTACGCGCCTCAATGCAAAGCTGGTTCCCTATAAAAGATTCCTGCTTTATTCTGAACCCTGCGCGTGAAAGTCTCCCCAGCGCTTCGGCTCTCGATATTACTGCATTCTCTCCCCGCGTCAGGAAGAAGTATAACCCCCGAGTAAACTTGAGTTTAGGCAATATTCTTTTCACAATAAAATCGAGGAAATAATAAATGTAATTCAAAACCGGCGGATACTTATTCAGTATTCTGTGTTTCCTTTGATCTTTGGTCTCTACACAACAGAAGAAATATCCTTTAGTTTCAAGTTTACTGTTTACGGCATCGAGGAAATTGTCGAGCTTCTTTATATCATTAATCCTGTGAAGGTTTATTATGTAATCATACTTATCGTGAACAAGTCCTGATATGTTGAAGATTGTTGTTGTGGACAACACTGCTGTATGTTCTGTAAGTTTTCTTCCTGTCATTTTGAGAATAGCCTGAGTCATCTCAGGGCCGCACTCATTCTCAATGGCAGTTATTATACGTGGATTTACTTCTTCTCCATCTCCAGTATGAATTCCGTTCCCGTTTGTCCCTTTTACAAGATCATATTCGCTTGGCCGTTTGTATGTCTTATACTTATCGTACTCCTCCAGATCCTGAACAACAGCTTTCTTATAGGCAATATAGACTGCCCCAATAATCAGTTCAAGGAGTGTTGCCAGGATGGCTGTTCCAAATACAATTGTTCTGGAATAAGTTAAGTCGCGGATTGCATACATTACAAGCGCAGTAATTGAGGTTGCAATGATATTGCTTGTCAGCACTCGGGTAAAGAGAGTTGTGAAGTTTATGATCTTGCCCCTGTGCATCTTTCCATTCAGCAGAGAGACAATTAACCAAACAAGTGCAAGTCCGATAAAAAACGGAGTATGTGACGGAAGATACGACCTTAAACTGGCAGGCTTGGTCCAAACCAATGCAAGAAACGATATTGTCAGAATTACAATATCAGCTAATAGCGTGATTGTTCTGAATTTACGTTTTTCCATTTGTCTTTGACTTCGCCTCCTGTTACAGGGTGTGAAGTAAATAAATATTTAATGATTCTGCCATATTATGACTCTTTAAATCGATCTAAGGTTGCAGTCAATATTTTTGCCCCCCAACCCTGCTTCTTCTCCTTGTCTTTTGCCCCCCAACCCTGCTTCCTCTCCTTGTCTTTTGCCCCCCAACCCCCCTAAAGGGGGGCTAATTCACATAAATATTCGGATTTTTGTATATTTGATATGAAGCTGCATTTTTAGATGAAAACAGATTTTTATAGCAGGGATATGTTCTATGGAGCAGACGCCACAACCTTGAGGGCTGCTGGCATGTTAAGAAAGAATATGACTCTGGCAGAAATAATCCTTTGGAAAAAACTGAAAGACAGAAGGATCTTTAAAGTAAAATTTCGTAGACAGCATCCGATTAATTTCTTTATTGTTGATTTTTATTGTCATGAATATAAGCTTGTTATAGAGACTGATGGCGATATACATAATGACATTGAAAAAGCTGAATATGATATAGGAAGAACTGCTGAGCTGGAAAGGTATGGCATCAAAGTAATCAGATTTACCAATGAACAGGTTATCCATAATCTGGATTTAGTTATAATCGAAATTAGCAATGTAATCTCTGAATTAACCCCCCTTTAGGGGGGCAGGGGGGCATAGGAATGCACGGAAATTACCATTTTTTTTGGGGGGGCAGAATGATGAATGGAAATTACCCTTTTTGTAGGACCAGGGGCGCTAGAACCCAAATGTAACCCCTAAATTTACTGTATTCTTCCGGCCAAAATAATACTGCGGGCTCCACCTTATGTCCCCGCTTATATCACTGTTGATGAATGAGAACCAGGTATACAGATCGTTTATTACCTGATATGATGCTTTCAGTCCGTATGAGGTGTTATGCCAATCAGTTGAAGCAAGCGGAGGATTGCCGACACGGTCAGTTCCAAGTTCTGTGTAGTCGGGTCCGCGGATTGCATCTGAGAAGAAGAGGTTGATATTTAGTGTTCTTAGCGGACGGTAATCAAGAGCCACATACCACTCACGTGAGTTATCCTTCAGGTAATGTCCCATGTTATAACCTGCATTTTCATAAGTAAGTGTGGGGACATAGTGCTGGAAAGTAAGGGGATAGGTGTATGTGAATTCAGTTGTGAAGGAAAGATTTTTCACAGGAAGGTTGCTGAGTCTGAATCCTGCTTTCCAGCTCACAAAGTTCCATTCATCATCGTCGGTTAGTCTGCTTACGGAGAGTTCATCGATAAAGAGTGTGGCATAGAGATGAAGATTTCTTATCTGCCGTGAGCTTATGTCGAAAAACATCTGGGAGTTCATGTTGTCTATTCCGGAGGTCTGTGAGTGATCAACAGATTTATAAAAAAAGACTGGTATCAGGTATGCAGGGTTTGCCGAATCATCAGTGTAAACTATGCTGTTTCCTGCAGATATATTAAGTCTTTTAAATGGTGTGAAGGTGAATATGTTGGCAGCAATGAATTTCTTATGGTATACCTCGCGGTAGTCTGTTCCGTAGCTGTTTGTAACCCAGTACGATTCAGAAGTGTCGACAACCATTGAATTCAGCCAACCGTGGAAATAGCTGAAGTTAAACCATTTTACCGGTGATAAATTCAGTTTTAGCTGAACATAAGCAGGGGTGCGTCCTCCGAAGATATTTGCACCATTGTAATTATTTCCCCACTGAAGGTTATCTTTAATTAGTCCGGCATTTCCCCATTTCCATGAGTATGTTATCCCCCCCTGCATATCGCTCCAGTCGGCAGCTCCCTTGATATGTCCGTTAAGTCTCTGAGTAAGATATTCAGGTTTCCCGAGAAGAGGATTTTCATGGTTATCGCGCAGAGAAGCATAGAATCCCCAGTTTTTTATATATCCTCTGGCCTCAATCCCGTTTCTCCAGTAAGTTGCATTCCCCGATGAATTATTAAAACCCTCACCCCCAAGGATCGGATTCACGGTCAACTGAAATAGTGAATCCTGGTAGTAAAACAGATCTTTACGAAGTTGTACCGTTGTACCGTTGTACCGTCGAACCGTTCCTCCCTTTATCCAATATACACCATCAGTGCTTCCTGTCTCTTCGTCCCTTTGTCTCTTTGTCCCTTCGTCCCTAAGTCCCTCAGTCTCTTCGTCTCCCTCTCTCCCTATCTCTTTTCCGAAGTCCATCATATAAAACTCCAACTCCTTTATCTGCCTGATATTCAGCGTCTCCTTCTTCCCCTCTGCTTCCTGCAGTTTTTGAGAGATATAAAGTCTTGAGTATGGCTTTACAACTGAATTTATTTCAATAACATGGATGTTTGCAAGTTCATCAAGGAAAGTGTAAATGCCTGTGTTTATAACGGAATGGGGGACTTCCTGGCTAAATCCAATATTCAATGCAGGAATAATGAAAAGGGAGATCAGGAATATATATTTTTTCAAAAGTGGCACTGAGTCAGATTTTTAACAAATATATAATTAATTCTTGTCTCATTGATTTTTTGCCCGGCAATCCCCGATTTCTTTGCCACCCAAATCCGGTTTCTTGCCACCCAACCCCGGTTTCTTGCCCCCCAACCCCCCTAAAGGGGGGCTAAACCCGCCAATTAAATGAAGTTTAGCTTTTTGCAGTAAGTAACCCCCCTTTAGGGGGGCAGGGGGGCAAAAAGAAGAATGGAAATTCCACCTTAGGGGCAGGCAAATGCTTTACAGTTGCCGGAGCTCTGCAAAAATAATTTTGATAACAAAATATTATTGCATATCTTGCGTTACATAAAATATGTAACACAATATATGCAAGATGAAGCAAAATCCATTTATTATCACCGGTTATATTTCCCCTGAATATTTTTGCGACCGGGAAGCAGAAACTGGAAGGATTCTAAGTGCCATTAAAAATGGCCGGCATATGACCCTCTTCTCTCCCAGAAGAATGGGCAAGACAGGTCTGATCAGGCACGCGTTTTATGTTGGTAAAAGAAAAAAAGATCTGATTCCGGTTTATCTTGATATAATGGCAACGACAAGTCTTAAAGAATTTTCTGAGGTATTCGGGAAAGCAGTACTATCTGCAATAGGGCGAAATGAGGCTATGATGAAAAAAATTCTCAGGCGTCTTTCTTCGCTTCGATTGAAAATGTCAGTTGATCATCTCACAGGGGAACCCTCACTCTCCTTCGATGTAAATAATAACCGCGAGGCGGAAACATCACTTGATACAATTTTCCGCTACCTTGGTGATCAGCCTCAGAGAATTGCAATAGCCATTGATGAATTTCAGCAGATTACTACCTATCCTGAGAAAAACCTTGAGGCAATGCTGCGATCGAATCTTCAGATTGTAAATAATGTAAGTTTCATTTTTTCAGGAAGCAGAAAACATATTCTCACTGAAATATTCTCGGCTCCTGATAGGCCATTATATAATATTACTGAATTGATGGAGTTAAATACTCTTGATGCTTCCTTATATCTGGCTTTCATTAAATCAAAATTTGAAGCGGGGAAAATTTCGATTTCTGATCCTGCTCTTAGCCGGATCGCCGAACTGACATCTCTTCATACATTTTATGTTCAGTATTTTTGTAACCGGCTGTATAGTGAGTACATCGATATTGGAACGGATCAGGTCGATACGGTTCTCAGGGCCATTATAAAGGAGAATGAGCCAGTATATGCTAATTATCTTAACCTTCTCACTGCTACTCAGTTCAGGGTATTAAAAGCAGTTGCCCTTAATTCGGGTGTTGATAATCCTACTTCCAATGAATTTCTTTCAGACTACAATCTTGGTGCTGCCAGTTCCGTGAGTCAGGCCATAAAAAGTCTGACGGATAAAGAATTTATCTTCTTCAATGGAAACAGATTCCGGCTAAATGATGTTTTTTTTGCAGAATGGATTATCTATAAGACAGAATAATAAACCGGACTAACGGCTTCCGGCCACACTCCATACGCCGCACGCCGGTTGCCTCACCTCGCACACCCTGATTGTTAAATTCCAATTCCGTAAAAGAAATCGACAAAAAACTTATCTTTGATGCCCGAAACAATTTTACAAAGTGAGCCTGCAGGATAATATAACATCTTTAGAGAATAAGAAGGCGCCAAATGGCAGCCAGGAAGAAAAATGGTATGCTGTTTACACTCGTCCGCGTGCCGAAAAACTTGTACATAAGCGACTTATGGAAGTTGGTATCGAAACTTACCTGCCGCTGCAGAAGACATACAGGATGTGGAGCGACAGGAAAAAACTTGTTGAGAAACCGCTTCTGTCCTCATATATCTTTGTCAAGTCAACCAGGCAAAACTTTCCGGCTGTTTACAGGACAAACGGGGTTGTAAAGTTTGTATCATTCGAAGGACAGCCTGTTTCAATTCCCCAGAACCAGATAGATGTTCTCAGGCTTCTGATTGACAGTAATGCAGAAATAGAAGTATCATCAGAAAGATTCGCCCCCGGTGATAATGTTGAGGTAATAAGCGGTTCGCTTATCGGATTAAGGGGTGAGCTTATAAAAACCGGAAGCCACAACCGTGTTCTGATCCGCATCGATAAACTCGATCAGAATCTGATGCTTAAGATTCCAAAGACGTTTCTTAAGAAAATTTAAAATATTCTTTTTCAGATAAGTGAAGGGACTTAATCGTCGCTGCGCTTCTCGCAATTGCCAACAGATGATGAGGTTTTGTATTTAGCCACAGACAAGGAATGTGTGGTGCGACGGTGCGAGGGTACGATGGTTCAACGGTCTCACCTTCGAACCTACGGGAAATCTATTCCTTCTTCGATAGGTATTCGAAAATATTTATTCCCAGAGAAATCTCATGATTGTTAAAGGCCCCCAATGCAACATTGGTTGCTAAGTTGAAGTTATAGGCAATCTTCAGTCCTTTGTCAATATGGGCACCGAAGCCGAAGCCGAGGATCCCCGGATCTCTGTAGACAAGACTGGCAGAAAACCTTTTCAGATACATTGCCTGTGCTGCCAGCTCGAACTGGGCTTTCATGTTTTTACCACCCCTGATAATCATAAGGGGCGAAACATCCCATTCTTCATTTATATTATAAAGGTATGTTGAATGAAACTGATAATTTGCAACAGGATTAAATTTTGTGTCAGCCACCTTATAACTCGCATCACCGAAACTCAGGTTTGAGAAGAGCAATCCGGCCTCAACACCCTTCCAGGTCCATACAGCCGAAAAGTCGCTCATAAATTTTATTTTCGAGTTAATGTCCTGACTGATAAGTGAAGGATCGATAGTATAATTCGGGTCATTATAGTAATCAAGGAGGTTGAGCCTGTTCCTGTAAATACCCATCGAAAGACCAAACATTACATGGTGATCTTCCGTCACTTTCAGGTTATAAGAATACGAACCCAGTATATAAAGCTGACTGAATATTCCTGCCTTATCGTAGATTAACTTTCCCCCTACACCTGCATTCTCCATAGATGGCAAAAGATCGTTATACGAAACCCGTAGTGTCTTCGGACCTCCGTCTATCCCTGTCCAGTCGCTGCGGTATCCCATAATCAGATACTTAGGATTATAGTTCCCCGCATACGAAGGTGCTAGGGAGTATTTGTCCATGAAGTAGTTTTCAGATAACGGACTCTGTTGCGCTTGTAGCGAAGACGCTCCGATAAGTACTGTTGTTAGTATGATGAGTACTTTTTTCATATCATTCTATTTATTTTTCGCACCATTTTCGGTTTGCCTGCACCCCAAACCGCCCGTCCATTTTGCCCCTCCTGTCTGAAGCTTTTTGCCCCCCCTGCTTGAAGTCTTTTTGCCACCCTGCCCAGGTTTTCTCTTCTAATCTTTTGCCCCCCTGCCCAGACTTCTCTTCCTGTTTCTTTGCCCCCCTGCCCCCCTAAAGGGGGGTTAATCCTGCAAATTGCTTAGTTCATTACAGGGAGGAGCGTTGGGTGTTTTTCTTTCTATTTAATTTATCATCTGTTTTTACTGAACATCATTTTTCTCTGCTTTAGCCCCCCTTTAGGGGGGTTGGGGGGCAAGGTTAGCGCACAATATTCACCGTCCCCTTCATCTCCCCTGCATTCTCCGTTTTAATAATATAATAGTATGCCCCTTCAGGTACCGGAGCCCCGTTTGAGGTTCCGTCCCAGAGATTGTTATAGTTTGCATTTGCGTATATAAGTTTTCCCGACCTGCTATAAATTCTTACATCACATTTGCCCCATGAATCAAGATCCGGCAACTCCCAGTAATCGTTGATCCCGTCATTATTCGGAGTGAAGAGATTCATAACATCCTTGTGAGTAGATGAGATCTCAACTGATACAAAAGCTTCCGCGGCCTCATAGTTAATATCTCCCGGATGGAAGGCTCTTATCTGTACATCCCCTTTGGAAACCCCTGTAAGCAGATTATTACTGATAGATGCTGTCTGTGTATTACTGCTCTCAAACTCAACTGTAAGACCCGATGTGGATGTTGCAGCGAGTGTATATGTTTCCCCTACAAGTAATTTCGATGGGTAATCTGTAAAAGAAATTGTTTGCTGAATTTTAGTTATTGTAAGAGTGCCTGCAACATAGTTAAAGGTGTAACTATTGTCATTTCCTCCTGAAACTGTTACAGGATAACTACCAACCGGTGAATTCTGAACAGCTGTTGTTTGTATAGAAGGAAGAAGGTCAAGTACAGACTGGGTATCACCATTCACAAACCCGGTTATTGTAAAACCCAGAACCGGATTTGGTTCCCCGTACTGTTTAGTGTCATCATCGGCCGTGAATGTAAGAGATGCTTTATTAACAGTAAGAGACTGCAGTACGTCAGGAGCAGGATTATAATTGACAGAGCCGCCCTGGGAAGCTGTTATTACTGTAGTTCCGGCACCTGTAATATGAATTATATTTCCTGCTGCTTCAGCAACTGAAGTGCTGCTGCTTGCAAAAGTAACCGGCAACGACGAACCCGCACTAGCTGAAATTGTGAAGTCGGAATCGCCATAATTCTTATCAGGCAGCAAAAGGAAGGTAATACTCTGATCAGCCTTGTTAATTGTAAGAGTACCATCTACATAGTTGAAAACATAATTATTGTCCGATCCGCCGGCGGCTGTAATAGGATAAGTTCCCGCATCAGATGTCTGTAGTCCGGTGGTCGTGACCAGAGGCGGTGTATCAAGAACCCCTTCATTATCAGTCCCGATAAATCCGGAATATGAAAAAGTTAATGCCGGATTAGCATCGCCATAGGTTTTTGACTTATTATCAGCAGTAACAGATAACGATGCTTTATTAATAGTAAGAGTTCCGTCAGTATAGGTAAGTTCATAGTTATTATCACTTCCTCCAGTTACAGTAATGGGAACCGTACCTGCATCTGTTGTTTGCAGTGCAGTTGAAGAGGCTGAGGGAGCTGCATCAATAACAGAGGAAGTTTCGCTGTTTACAAATCCTG
>JFJP01006292.1_pt1 | contig 14136 bp, 11 predicted proteins | sample 431651 | NCBI WGS metagenome assembly JFJP01 (sample SAMN02602958, study PRJNA72255) | Microbial mat metagenome, whole genome shotgun sequencing project. | biome: fresh water; feature: sink hole; material: water; isolation source: purple microbial (photo- and chemosynthetic) mats found in... | reverse complement strand
CAGCAGTCAGACATTGCACTTGCCAAGTCCTATTGGCTTGACTGGAAACAGAGGAACTCATGATTAAAAAAGCAATAGCAGCATCGGTGTCACACACTGATGAAACCATCAAGGAGCTTCGTGCTGATCGACAATTTGCGGTCGAGTACTTGAAAGCCGCGCTGGAGGAACTTGACGATCCAGACAACCGAGCTGCTGGACTGCTGGCATTGCGCGACGTTGCTGAAGCTTACGGCGGTTTGGCTATGGTTGCTGCACAAGCAGGCATCAGCAGGGAGGCACTTTACCGTTCACTATCCCCCAAAGGTAACCCCACCTTGAAAACATTGCTGGCTGTTTTGAAGTCAGTGGGTATGCGACTTTCCGTTGAACCGGAAAGCCACGTTCAGGTTCACGCCTAAAACTGATCGGTGTTTGTCGTCGACATTGAGGGTGAGTCTGTAAACAATCAAGCTGCAACAGACGAAAAAAAGCCCACAACAAAGTGGGCGTAATGCCATAACAGGCGCCCGCTCAGGGAGGAAAAGCGGGAGATGCAAATTGCATCTGGCCGAATTTTACGAACTTTCACCTTGACCGTGCAGTGCGAGCCAAATTGCCAGCTTTGAAGATGGTTGAATTCAACACACCGAGTAAAATTTGGTTATGCACATGCAACCACCAACTCCTTTTAGCCATCGTGCGAATAGTTCTTGATACCTCGGTCTTGGTGGCAGCGGCACGCTCTCGAAACGGGGCCAGTTTCCAGCTTGTGTCAATGCTGCCCACTCCCCGTTTTGACTTTGCGTTGACTATCGCCTTGTATACAGAGTGGCAAGCAGTGTTGACTAGGCCGGAGCATATTCCGCCAGGGATTTCGGTTGATGGTGTGCTGGCTTACTTGCGCTATTTGGTGTCACTGGCGCACCTACAGGACGTGCATTTCTTGTGGCGACCGTTTTTGCATGACCCCGACGATGACATGGTGCTGGAGTGTGCCGTGGCATCAAGCAGTCAGTACATCGTGACCCACAATGTCAAAGACTTTCGACGAGTGCCGGAACTGAAGGTGCAGGCCATCACACCTGCTGATTTTTTGAATTTGTTGAGGAACTGACCATGACTGCATTGACCATTCGCTTGCCAAACTCTGTTCACCAGAAGATCAAGGAGCTGGCCGCTCGGGATGATGTTTCGGTGAACCAGTTCATTGCCAGTGCTGCATCCGAAAAAATGGCCTCTGTTTTGACGCTGGACTTTCTCAAGGCTGAAGCAGCCAAAGGCAAACGCAGTGACTTTGATCACTATCTAAGCATGGTGCCGGATGTGCCGGCGCAAGAGGACGACAAACGGGTGTGAACCTGTTTTTTTAAATAAATTGCAATGTCACGCACAACCGCAACAATCAATATCCAGAAAATGACGGCGACTGAATCAGCTTAAATGTAGCCGCGTTTTGATTGACAATACAGAATACCAGTTCTGGCATTAAAACGCCCAAATAATCGGAAACATATCGTGGCCAGCTCGGATCAACTGAAAGCTCTCATCAAGTCGCACATTAGTCGCGATGATGGACACTTTTTTTCCGTAGCAATGCAGATGGCTGCACATGAGGCAAAGCTGGGGCATGGCAAGCTAGCCGAAGAGTTGCGTGACATGATTGACTCTGCGAAGGCGAGGATTAGTCAAGATGCCTCCGGCAAGGTGGTGGCCATATCTGGCGCACTGAATGTTGCTGCCAAGCCAAGGGGCGAGCTTGCCAATCTTTTGACCGTTACTCACCCGGCGAATCGGCTAGGCGATATGGTTTTAGACGATGTTGCTGGCAAGCAGCTTGCGCGCATCATCAAAGAACAACGAATGCTGGCCCGCATCAAGGAACACGGCCTCTCGCCGCGACGGAAACTTCTTCTGGTTGGCCCGCCGGGAACCGGCAAGACCATGACGGCTTCCGTTTTGGCTGGTGAATTGGGTATTCCGCTTTTTTTGGTGCGCCTTGATTCGTTGATTACAAAATTCATGGGTGAGACGGCTGCCAAGTTGAGGCAGGTATTTGATGCCATCGCTGATCTTCGTGGGGTCTATTTCTTCGATGAATTTGATGCCATCGGTTCGCAGCGTGGTGCTGACAACGACGTTGGCGAGATTCGGCGTGTGCTTAACAGCTTTCTGCAGATGATTGAATACGATCAGTCGAACAGTCTCATCATTGCGGCAACTAACCATCCCGAAGTTTTAGACAACGCCTTGTTTCGGCGTTTCGATGATGTGGTGGAGTACCACTTGCCTACGCCGACACAGGCGCTTGATCTAATCCGATCCCGTTTGGGTGCTTTTTCTCCCAAACCGTTCAAGAAAGATGGGCTGCTTGAGCAGGCAGAGGGGCTGAGCTACGCTGAAATTTGTCGTGCAGTGAATGAATCCATCAAGGATGCGATCATGCATGACCAAACCAAAGTGCAACGGGTCGAGCTGGGGCTTGCGTTAGAGGAGCGCCGCCTCATCAGTCAAAAGCTTGCCCAGAACAACAAGCACACGTCAAACCATGCCGGAACAAACCCAAGATAAACGCCCCCACCTTGTACTGACCAACACATCCAAGGCACAGCCATTCACGGCTCTGTCAGTCGGTGGCGGACGTTCGCCAGGAGTGCCTCCACTTGACCGCGTTCAACACGGAGCAGGGCTTCAAGCCGAATTGCAGACGCTTCGCTCGGTTGCTCAACAAGCCGTAAAAGTACAGAAAGAGCAAGGACTTCAGAGCGGTTTAGGGTTGCAAATTCTGTTCGTCGGTATGCCAAATGTGGAACTTGCATTTGAAAGCCTCGGAAATGAACGCAATCGCGATCCGGTCAAACAGATCGAAGTCTTGAGTGTTCGAGCCGAAGGCAATACCATGGTTGCCAACGTCTATGTGCCCGATGGCAAGCTTGACCACTTTGATAAATACATCGCTGAGTATCTGGCTGCCAAGAAGAACAAGAAAGGCAACCTGATCGACCACGGCACCTTGCTCAACGCAATCTCATCTATCCGCAGTGCGGAACTCCAGACGCTCTGGATGGATGAACCAGAATTGCTGCTTCGTGGGCAGCGAAACGAAGTGGTTGAGGATTTCGGAAAGCTAGCAACCTTGGCTGGATGCCAGGTCAGCGCACACCAGATCAACTTTCCTGAACGTACCGTCGTTCTGATGTTCGGGTCGCAGCGGCAGTTCTCAACCTCAGTCATGACCTTGAACTGTGTGGCAGAACTTCGCCGCGCAAAGGAAACAGCCCAATTCTTCGACGGCATGACCCCGCCCGAGCAGCAACAGTGGGTCGATGAAACTTTGAAACGCTTAACTGTGGCATCAGACGACGATGCTACGCCACGGGTTTGCCTCTTGGACTCGGGCGTGAATCGAGGGCACCCGCTTTTAGCCCCTTTTCTTGCAACCGCAGATATTCACACTGTCAATCCGGCGTGGGGTGTTGACGACACTGCAAATCACGGTTCTGGCCTAGCTGGTCTCGTGGCACTTGGTGACCTGTCAAATGTGCTGGCATCTGATGATCCAGTCGTGGTTCATCATCGTTTGGAATCGGTAAAGCTGACACCTGTGCAGGGTGCTAACGATGGCGATGCAAAGCATCACGGTTACCTTTTTGCTGAGGCCGTAGCTCGACCCGAAGTTTCTGCGCCAACGCGACCACGGGTCTTCACTTCCGCATGGTCTTCGACAGTTGATCGACTCGCCTCTGATTACGACGGCAATGGTCAGTTTCCGCGTTTATTTGTCTTATGTGCTGGCAACACCGAGGATCAACAGTCGTTGAGCACCTACCCTGCCAGCTTGAGCACCAATGGCATTCGAGACCCCGGCCAAGCGTGGAATGCGCTCACAGTGGGGGCCTACACGGAAAAGGTACTTATTACTGAAGCGAATGCTCAAAGTCTTGAACCTATTGCCCCCTTAGGAGGACTGAGTCCTTACACCAGCACATCGTCAACATGGAGCACGGCTTGGCCACTGAAACCTGAAGTGGTCTTTGAGGGCGGCAATGCTGGCAAGGATGCATTGAGTGCTGTGGGCATCTCCAGCCTTCACCTGCTAACCACCAACAACTTGCCGATTGAACGTCTGTTCACAACGACCAATGCTACCAGTGCCGCCTCTGCTCTGGGTGCTCGCATGGCAGGACAACTGATGGCGGCGTACCCCGCGCTCCTTCCTGAGACCATCCGCGCGTTGATCGTGCATTCAGCCGAATGGACGCAGGCAATGCGCGCAGCCTACTTGCCAACCAACAGGCCAACAACCAAGAACGACCATGTGCGCCTGATTCGGCACTGCGGCTGGGGTGCGCCGCAATTGGATCGGGCACTATGGAGTGCCGGAAATTCGCTCACTTTGATTGTGGAAGACAGCTTGCATCCTTACCAAAAAGGCAATAAGAGCAAGGACATGAACCTGCACTCACTACCCTGGCCAAAAGAACAGTTGCAGGCACTGCCGCCTGATACTCAAGTGGAATTGAGAATCACACTGTCCTACTTCATTGAGCCGAACCCATCGGCGCGAGGGACTTCTTCCAAATTTCACTACCCATCACATCGGCTGCGATTTGATGTCCAACGTCCCTTGGATGCCACGACTGAGGATTTCGTGGCCCGTATCAATGCCGCTGCTGAGCGTGAAGACGATGACGATCCAATTGATCCGAAGGACCCTAACTGGATATTGGGCGACCGGCAGCGACATCGCGGGTCACTGCACCAGGACATCTGGTTTGGAAATGCAGCGGAACTGGCTAGCCGTGGTTTCATTGCCGTTTATCCAGCTAAGGGTTGGTGGCGCACCCGTCCAGCACTGAAACGCTACAACCTCCCTGCGCGCTACAGCCTCATCGTGTCCATTCGCACCCCAGAAACGAATGTGGACATCTACACCCCTATTGCTCAACAAGTTGCCGCTCAAGCCGCTGTGCCTGTTGTCGTGAACACCTGATTACCTTCTGATGGACTACCAAGAACTCAAACTGCTCGAAGATGATCTGTGGGAAGCCGCTGACCAACTGCGTGCCAACTCCAAACTCACCGCTAGCGAATACGCCATGCCGGTGCTGGGGCTGATCTTTTTACGCCATGCCACCACGCGCTTTAATGCATTGCTGCCTGCAATAGAACAGGCTGTGTCACCACGCGCCACTGGCACACTTCGTCAGCAGCAAATCAAGCTTGGTTTTCAAGGTAAGGCCGCCATTTATTTGCCTGAAGTAGCTCGATACGATGTATTGGCCGCACTGCCTGCGGGATCCAAACTGGGTGAAGCCATCCGTGACGCGATGATTGCCATTGAAGACTCAGTCACAGATCAAAAGGGACTCAAACTGCTTGAAGGTGCCTTGCCCAAAGACTACATCGGGCTGGAACAAGACCTGCTGGCTGATTTGATCAAAATCTTTAACGGGCCTGCTTTGCAGTCTGCCACCGGCGATGTGTTTGGCCGCATTTACGAATACTTTCTGAACCAGTTTGCACAAAGTGGCGCGCAGGAGGGTGGCGAGTTTTTTACCCCGCCCAGCTTGGTGCGCATGATTGTGGGCGTGATCGAACCTGATCACGGCATCGTGCTCGATCAAGCCTGCGGGTCAGGTGGCATGTTTGTGCAAACCGCACATTTCATCGAGGAAGTGCGCCACCGCCATACCAACGAGGTCAACATCACTTTTTACGGCCAAGAAAAAGCCGACCTCAACAGCAAGCTCGCGCGCATGAACCTGGCTGTGCATGGCCTGGAGGGCAACATCCGCATTGGCAACACCTTCTATGAAGACCGACACCAGCTGCTGGGTGGCTGCGACTTTGTCATGGCCAATCCGCCTTTCAATGTCGATGGTGTACAGGTGGCCAAGATCAAAAGCCAGGTCGGTGACAGGCAGACCGGGCGACTGCCCTTTGGTCTGCCCGGCATCGCGGGGAAAACCAAAGGCAAGGCTGGTGGCGAAGGTGAAACTATCTCTAATGCCAACAGCTTGTGGATACAGTATTTCTACAGCAACCTCAACGCCACAGGGCGTGCCGGTTTTGTCATGGCATCGAGCGCCTCGGATGCAGGCAACAAAGACCGTGACATTCGACAGCAACTGGTGCAAACCGGCCATGTTGATGTGATGATCTCGATTGGCCCCAAATTTTTCTACACCCGCAGCCTGCCCTGCACCCTATGGTTTTACGACAAAGGCAAGCCAGATGACCTGCTGGGCACGGTGCTGATGATCGACGCGCGTAACATCTATGCCGTGGTGTCAGCCCGCTCCCATGTGTTTACACCAGAGCAATTGAGCAACCTGAGCGCTATCACCTGGTTGTACCGGGGCCAGCACGAGCGTTTTACCGAACTGTTGTCGAAGTATCAATGTGAGGCCGGGCAATATTTGGTGTTGCTGGCAGAGCGACTAGCGGATGACGACAAGCAAGTTGGCAGCTTGCGTCAAGCCTTGCAGTCCTTTGGTAAGACGATTCTGGATGCTGCGGTGCTGAACACCATACGAGAAAAGCTGGGTGACGAGCACGGGCTGACCGATGCGTTACTGGCGGTTTACCGAGCGCAATTGCAGGACGTGGAAACGCTGGCAGTGGGCTGGCAAAGTGCGTTGGATGCCGCGCTGGTCTCTGCCACCGAGGTGTTACCAAAGATTCAGGCGCTCAAGGCGGGCAGTGGTTTTGATCTGTACAAAACTTTGCAGGCTGAGTTGGATGCCATGCAGCCCGCGTTAAAAGCGGGGCTGGCTGCTCTTGAGGCGCGGCACAAGGGTTGGCTCAAGCTGCTGGACCTGGCTGAAAAGAGTTTACGTGCCCGTCAGTGGCCTGCATTTGCAGGTGACGCGGCGCGTGATGCCAAAAAGGCGCTGCTGCCCCGAGATGTCAAAAAGCGGGAGAAGCTGACGGTGCGCGACGCTGGTGTGGAGGCCTTCAAGCGTGCCAGCTACTTTGTAGCGCAAGGGCATTGGTTGTTGAGCCGTTTTCCTCAAGGTGTGTTTGAGAACGTGCCGGGGCTGTGCAAAGCCGTTTCGCAGCAAGAAATTGCAGACAACGATTATTCGCTGACACCGGGGCGCTATGTGGGGGTGGCAGTTGGGAATGTTGACGGCGATGAGGGCGAGGCGTTTGTGGCGCGGATGAAAGTGATTCATGGCGAGCTTGATGAGCTTAACGATTCAGCTCTTGATCTTGCTACCCAGATCAAAGCTGTTTTTGCAGAGCTGATGGAATGAGCCAGCTTTCAGATTGGATTGAATTCAATCCTCGGGTGAAGTTAGAAAAGGGTAAGCAATATCCTTTTATTGGTATGGAGCGGCTCCAGCCCGGAAATCGATTCGTTAGCCATGACGCTGAACGTACATTTACAGGCGGTGGGGCTCGTTTCAGTACGGGTGACACATTGTTTGCGCGCATTACGCCCTGCTTAGAAAATGGAAAAATAGCGCAGTTTGTGGCAGGGCCTGAAGTTGACGGATTCGGCTCCACTGAGTTTTTTGTGCTCCGCGCAAAGTCCGATGTTACTGATCCAACTTTCGTTTACTACCTTGCACAAACAACGCTGCTTCGCGACACTGCTATTCAAAGTATGGTGGGTGCGTCTGGGCGGCAGCGCGCCGATGTTGAGTCACTGCGAAATTTGGAAATTGATTTACCAGACCTTGCCCAACAAAAACGCATTGGGCAGGTGCTCTCACGCTATGACGACCTCATCGAAGTCAACCGCCATCGCATCGCCCTGCTGGAAGAATCCGCCCGGCTGCTGTACCGCGAGTGGTTTGTCCAATTGCGCTACCCTGGGCATTCACTGTCCAATGAGCGTCAAGCTTTACCCCCAGGCTGGCGCATTCGTCCGCTGGGTGAGGTTGTTGCCGTGAACGGGGCCAGCCTGAGCAGTCAAGACAAACCTGACGAAATTCGCTACATCGACATCGCCTCGGTAGAGACAGGCAACGTTTTGGCTGCCACCAAGATGCCATTCGCCGACGCACCGGGTCGTGCCCGTCGCAAGGTTCAGCATGGCGACGTGATCTGGTCGTGCGTGCGGCCCAACCGGCGCTCTTATGCACTGCTTTGGCAACCGCACGTGGACATTCTGGTGTCCACCGGTTTTGCTGTCCTAACGGCTTGTGATGTGCCGTTTTCGTACCTCTATTTCGCCACCACGTCAGATGAATTTGTCGCCTACCTCACCAACCGGGCCACCGGGGCTGCCTACCCGGCGGTCAAGGCCCGTGACTTCGAAGAATCGTCTTTGCTGTGCCCGACAACTGAGCTACTGCAAAACTTCCATGAGTCATGCCTGCCGATGCTTGAATTGCGGAGCACGTTGATGGAACAAAATACCAACCTGACCGAAGCCCGCAATGCCCTGTTGCCCAAGCTGATGTCTGGCGAAATTCAGGTTTAGTTGGAAAGAGTGCATCCAATGACAAGTTGCAAGAAAATAGTGACAAAATCATGTCATAGGCCTTGTACGACAAAAGCATAGCGCTATCATTTTTGTTACGTTTCGCACGGTGAATTTTGACCTAAACGAGGCATAAAGGGAGATAAAAAAATTATGGCCAGCGACGACTATTCAGAAGATAACAATATCCAGGAGCCCGTCGCCAGAATGTTTGAAGAGCACTTGGACTGGCGCTCGGTCTATGCCTTTAACGCTGAAACCTTTGGCCCGAATTCATTGCTGGGCCGCAAGGATTCCAGCGAAGTGGTGCTGGTGCGCGAACTTGATTCAGCTCTGGCCAAACTGAACCCCAAGCTGGCAGCTACTGCGCAGGGCCGAACCCAACTGTCCCTGGCGCGTGACCAATTGCTGGATGGCGACCCGACCAAGACGCTGTTGCAGCACAACCAGGCCAAGTGGAAACTATTGCGTGACGGCATCACTCTCAAGGCACCCGGTGGCCGGGGTGAACATGATGTTCACATCACAGTCATCGACTTCAAAACACCCGGCAACAACACCTTTTTAGTGGTGCGCGAGTTGTGGATTCAAAACGGCCCTTTCAGGCGACGTTGCGATCTGGTCGGGTTCGTCAATGGACTGCCGCTGGTGTTTATTGAACTCAAGCGCCATGACAAAGGACTCAAGGCGGCGTTTGATGACAACTACACCGATTACAAAGACACCATCCCGCACTTGTTTCACTTCAACGCATTGGTGATTGTGTCCAACGGGATCGATGCCAGGTTTGGTTCCATCACCAGCACTTGGGATCACTTTTACCGCTGGAAACGACTCAATGAGGACGATCCAGACCCTGCTCCCAAGCATGATGAAAAGCCACTTGAACCCATTCTGCCAATATTGTTGCGCGGCATGTGTACCCAAGGTGCGCTGCTGGATATTGTTGAAAATTTCACTTTGTTTGATAGCAGCGAGGAACAAACGCTAAAAATATTGGCGCGCAACCATCAATTCATCGGTGTCAACAAGGCTATCGACAAGTTGAAGTCAGGTGATACGGACGTGCAGGCAGGCAAGCTGGGCGTGTTTTGGCACACCCAGGGCAGTGGGAAAAGTTACTCAATGGTGTTTTTCTGCCAGAAAGTGCATCGCACGGTGTCGGCGGCTTATACCTTTGTGCTCCTGACAGACCGAGTGGAACTCGACACACAGATTTACACCACATTTGTTGGCTGTGGTGTCTCCACCAATCAGGGTGACAAGGCCACCGGGGCAGAAGGACTGGAGCGTTTGCTGCGCGATCAGGATCGTCGCTATGTATTTAGCCTGATTCATAAGTTCCGCAAAAGGGTCACCGAGCCTTGGACAGAGCGGCGCAACATCATTGTCTTGTCAGACGAGGCGCACCGCACCCAGTACGGGCGGCTTGCCACGCAAATGCGTATGGCCTTGAAACAGGCTTGCTTCATGGCATTTACCGGCACGCCTTTGATTGATGGCAAGGAGCGTCACGAGACCGAGAAAGTCTTTGGTCCTTACGTTTCGGTGTATGACTTTCAGCGTGCCGTGGCCGACGGCGCGACCTTGCCGCTGTATTACGAAAATCGGGGTGAAAAGCTGCGCATCACAGACCCCAGTTTGAATCAGCGCATTGAAGACCGCATAGATGCCGCCCGAGCTGATGGTGAGCTAACTGAAGCGCAAGAGGAAAAGCTCTACCGGGAACTGGCACGCGACTACCCGGTTTTCACTTCGGACACTCATCTGAACGATGTAGCAACTGACTTTGTTGAGCACTATCACCAACGCTGGCGTTTGATGGAACCTCCGGTCAAACAGGGCGAACTGCCTAAGTACGGTGGCAATGCCAAGGCGATGCTGGTCTGTATCGACAAGCTTACCTGCGCCAAAATGGCGGTACGTATCAGGCTCAAGTGGCAGGAAAAAATTGTTCGGCTGAAGGAAGCCCTGGCCATTGAACAGCATAAGTTCGAAGCAAAAGGCTTGCCTTACCCATCGGGACTATTGCGTGATGCGGCCAAGATTGGCTGGATGATGGGCACGCAGATTCACCCCGTGTTTAGCCCTGAGCAAAACGAGGTGAAAGACTTCGCCGCTGAGGGCATTGACGTGCGTCCTTACCGGGAGGTGATCGTCAATGGAATAGGCGGTAAAAAAATTGACGAGTGCTTCAAGGACGGCAAGCATCCGTTTCGAGTGGCCGTGGTCTGTGCCATGTGGCTCACCGGGTTTGATGTGAAGTCGCTGGCCACTTTGTACTTGGACAAGCCAATGAAGGGCCACACGCTGATGCAGGCCATTGCCCGCGTTAACCGAGTGGCAGCCAACAAGAAGAATGGCCTAGTCATCGACTACAACGGAATGCTCAAGAGTTTGCGCAAGGCGCTGGCAACCTATGCCCAGGGCGACAAGGGTTCGCCGGCAGACCCTCTGTTGGACGAAGACCAAGCGCTGGCTGAATACGCCTGTGCCATTGATAAAGTGCAAGCACACCTGAGTACAGTAGGCTATGTGCTGAATGCGCTGGTGCAAGCTGAAGAAGGCGCACAGACCTGGCAACAATTGCTATTTGCACAAAAAGCCGTCAGTACGTCACCTGAGACAAAAAAGACGTTTCAAGTGCTGGCTGAGGATGTGTTTGACCGCTATCGTGGCCTGTTTCCAAACCCCGGTGTTTTCAAGTTTGAACCGCAGGAAAACGCGATTACTGCGCTTTACAACCTGCTGCAAAAACCCAAGCCACAGGTGGACATCAGCGCCATCATGCAGGACATTCGGGGCATCATTGACACGTCTTTGGAGGTGGCACCGAAGGGAAAAATACACAATCCCGCAAAGCAATACAACCTGTCAGGCATTGATTTTGAACGTCTGCGGGCGGAGTTTGCAAAATCACCCTACAAGGAAACGGCAGTTCTCACCTTGCAGGAACGTATTGCAGCGCGGCTTGAACTGATGCTGCGCTTGAACCCCAACCGGATTGATTTGTACAAGCGCTATCAGGACATCATTGCCGAGTACAACCATGATAAGGATGACGCAGAGATTCAGCGCGTGTTTGACGACCTGCTCAGGCTGCATGATTCGCTGGACCAAGAGGAGCAACGCTATGTGCGAGAAGGCTTTGAAAGCGAAAAGGTGTTGGCCGTGTACGACTTACTGTCCAAAGACAAGTCGTCAATTACCAAGTCTGACATTGATAAAGTGAAAAATGTGGCTCGGGAACTGATGGAAACCGTTGCAACCCGGCGCATGGAGATGGGCGATCTGCGTGATCGGGCGGCGGCACAAGCGCAGATGAAAGCCGTCATCATTAACCGTTTGCTTGCTGGTCTGCCCGACCAGTATTCCAGCGATGACATTGAGGTGCGAGCCGAGGTTGTGTTTCAGTATGTGCAGCAGCAGATGCAGTCTGCGATGGTGCATTGAACCACAATGAAGTTAGCGTAATAGCGGCATCAGAGAAAGCGCTGAAAATTGGCTAGAAAACGCAAAACAAGCCTCGTGGAGGACATGCTCGATTTGGTGTCTTTGCTGCCGTGGTGGGCAGGTGTTGCAATTGCGGTTATTGGCTATGTGGTTTTGCACCGCATGGCAATACCAGTTCAGGTGACTGCTGTTCAACCCGGACAGGTCGGAAATCTCATCACGCACACAGTGATTTCTGGTTTGGCAACGGCTGGACAGTACATCGTGCCATTGGTCGGCCTGGTGGGCGCTGTCATGTCATTCTTTAGACGCCGGCAGCGGACGGCTTTAGTCACGGACGTGGCTCAGGCAAAAAGTGCGAATGCTTTGGACGGCATGTCCTGGCGTGAGTTTGAAATACTGGTCGGTGAAGCATACAGACTGCAAGGCTACCAAGTCACCGAAACTGGTGGCGGTGGGGCGGATGGTGGCATCGACTTGGCTTTGACCAAGGGCAATGAGAAATTTCTCGTTCAATGTAAGCAGTGGAAAGCCTTCAAAGTTGGCGTGGATGTGGTGCGTGAGTTGTATGGCGTGATGGCGGCCAAGGGCGCTACTGGTGGTTTTGTTGTCACGTCTGGCAGGTTTACCGAAGATGCAAAGGCATTTGCAGATGGCCGCAATGTTCATTTGGTTGATGGCACCAATCTTTTCGCCATGATCCAGCAGGCCAAACAGTCCATTGCGGTCAAGTCGTCCAAACCAGCGGCACCTTCAATGGCAAGCATGGCGGCAAAGTCTGTGATCGCACTTGCCTGCCCACAATGTGGCTCCAGCATGGTCAAGCTGACGGCACGAAAAGGCAAGCCTGTCGGGGCGTTCGCCAATTGAACTGAGTTTCAGTTTTCTCCCTTTCAACACTATCAAATACACAATGAGTTACTTCGCAACCGTATTCAAAGTCATGATCGCGTCACCGGGAGACGTTGCAGCAGAGCGAAGCGTTATTCGTGAGCTGCTGACGGAATGGAACGTTGTAAATGCTGACTCTCGCAAGATCGTCCTTTTGTCCGTTGGCTGGGAAACCCATTCTGTGCCTGAGATGGGCAATAGACCGCAAGAGATTATCAACAAACAAATTCTTCATGGATGCGATTTGCTAATTGGTGTCTTCTGGACGAGGATTGGAACAGCAACGGGCAACTTTGCCAGCGGTACGGTTGAAGAAATTGAAGAGCACGTAAAGACCGGAAAACCCGCCATGCTTTACTTTTCGGCATCCCCTGTTGTTCCTGACGTCATGCCAGACGCGGGGACTGTACGAGGCGTATTCTGATCTTGCTGACTTTCGCAGCAAGCTCTATCGTCAAATTCAGATGAAGCTCAACAGTGACCCATATTTTCAGACTGATTCAAGCCAGGTCGGACTTTCCGAAGTTTTGACCATCCCTCCCTTTCCGACGATTTCAAAGGAGGCAATTTATTTGCTGAAAGCGAGCGCGGAGGATAAGACTGGCACGATTCTCAACGTTGCCTATATCGGTGGGCATTCGGTGCAAGTTGCCGGGAAGAATTTGATTGAAGACGGAAATGATAGGTCCCGCGCCATCTGGACGAGTGCGCTTACGGAGTTGGAAGGAAATGGCTACGTCGAACCCATGAGCGATAAGCGCGAGGTCTTCCGTCTTATTGCATCTGGATACGATGCATTGGATCGACTCGGTGGTTAACGTGAAATAACACACCTACTAAAAAACGCCGCAACCTGCCGTGTAAAGACACTGCATTTGGCGATCATAAATCAAAATTTCATAATTCGGGGCGGCGCAATCCCGCACCATGAAAGTTAGCGGTGGACTAGAGCAAATCGCTGCTTGTCGTCGGCAGCGGAATGGGTGATATGTTTGATGAACATCTGGACATGTTATCCGCGCCTTTCCGGTCAAGATCAAGTTATTCAGCCGCTCTTCAGCAGGGTTTTTAAAAGCCTGAATCAGAGCAAGCACTTACCGAGTCCTTTTGTGTTCATTCACATACCAGCGCCCCAATGCGCTTCAAAATCAAACGAAAGCTGGCGGTGGTGCTTGATCGACAACAGGAATATGCTGTCATCGATCTGCACATACAGCGCCAAATAGTGGGTCATGACGTACTCACGCAGGCTGGCAGAACTGCCCAAGGTTAACGTCAGCTTGGCTTTCAGTAAGTTAATGGCGTTGGCTGCTTCTGCTGAACCGATGGCGCGATTGAAGAATGGCCGTCCCAAGCCCGGAAAACGTTCCAAATTG
>JFJP01002130.1_pt1 | contig 14137 bp, 13 predicted proteins | sample 431651 | NCBI WGS metagenome assembly JFJP01 (sample SAMN02602958, study PRJNA72255) | Microbial mat metagenome, whole genome shotgun sequencing project. | biome: fresh water; feature: sink hole; material: water; isolation source: purple microbial (photo- and chemosynthetic) mats found in... | reverse complement strand
ATAAGGTCTCAACAGAGGGTTCAAGAATCTATGTTCAAGGAATCGATGATGAAAAACCTGCCCTTCGGACAGTGGCTGGGATTGATGTCTGTTCTGGTCACGATAATGTTGTTTTCCGGCTGCCAATCAGGGGGCAATTCAACCAGCGCTGAGGTTGGAAATGGTGCCTCGGACACGGGAACGCTGAAAGCTTTTGCCAGTGCTCAGGCCATGGAGGACTACCTCAAGCAAGCCCTCGCCAGTAGCGCGTCGACTGGCAATACCTATCCTGTCGCTGACATGATTGTCTCTATCGCCGAGAGCAAGTCGACTTTCACGCCGACGAACCTGCAGGAATCCGACGTGGATGAAGCCGATCGTTTCAAAACTGATGGACGTCATTTTTTTATTGTCGGCCGCACGTCAGAGGAAGCCACCGACTCTTTGCGCATTCGCAAAATAACGGGCGTCTCCACTGGTCAACCGGCTTCTGGTGCGGGAAGCACCCTGATCGGGAAGGTTGCACTACCTACAGGAAGCACTTATGAACGGGCATATCTCGCGAATCAGCGGCCTGATGCGCGGCCGGATTTGCTACTTGCAATAGGCGAATCGGGGCAAGGGTATTTTCCCCCTGGCATCGGCATCGGCGCACCCATCGCCTTGACTCGAGATTGGTTCATGCCTTGGCAATGGCTCAACGGCAAAACCGAGATGCAATGGGTTGATGTCTCTAATCCGGAGTCACCCACGTTGGGGCAACGTATCAGTATCGACGGTTATCTCGTGGCGAGTCGGCGTATTGGTGAAATACTCTACCTGGTCACGCGTTATACCCCCAGCATTCCAAATCTGGTTCCCTACCCTGTGGATGAGGTGCAACAGAAAGATAATCAGAAGCAGATTGACGCGGCAAGCCTTGCAGACTTGTTGCCGAAATGGTCAGTCGATGGTGTCGAACAAGGCCCCGTAGTTGAAGCAAGCACTTGTTACCAGCCCGTCGGCACAACCGCCGAAGCGACTGCCGATCTGATTGTGGTGAGCGCAATCGATCTGGCCAGCCCGGCCAAAGCGCCACGCAGCCAATGCCTGACAGGCAGCAGCGAGGCTGTTTACGTTTCCAGCAAGGCAATCTATGTCGCCACCGCGCGTCAGGGCTATGGGGTATCGGCCACGCCAGTCTCTGACAATCAGGTCGTCAGCTACCCGGCCGAAGCCACAACGGACATCCACAAGTTTGCTCTCGAAGCAGCTGCCCCCGCTTATCGCGGTTCAGGCAGTGTGCTTGGCCACCTTGGGTGGGAACAGAACAAGAAATCTTTCCGGATGGGCGAGCACGATGCTGTGTTGCGCGTATTCACTTCCTTGGGGCAGGACTGGGATGGCAGTGCGACTACCCGACTTACCTTGTTGCGAGAAGCGGCAGGCAAGTTGGAAGTAGTTTCTGAACTGCCCAATGCCCGCCGCCCAGCTGCGATTGGCAAACCTGGTGAGCGACTCTACGCCGCACGTTTTGTTGGAAACCGGGCTTATCTAGTCACATTTCGAGTGACTGATCCGCTCTACGTGCTCGACCTCAGCGAACCAACAGACCCCTTCATCGTTGGCGAACTTGCCATACCCGGTTACTCGGACTATCTCCAGCCATTGGGTGAACGCTGGCTGATTGGGGTGGGCAAGGATGCTGTGGCCGATTCCACCGGCAGCGTTGGCGATGGCCGTGGGGCGTGGTATCAGGGCGTCAAGGTGGCGCTTTTTGATGTTGGCGACCCTGCACGGCCAAAAGAGGTGAACAGTCTGGTTATCGGTAAACGCGGCACTGATTCCGCAGTGTTGCATGACCATCATGCCTTTACGATGCTGACAACGGGAAACGAAACCGGTGAGTTGGCGCGGTTGGCGATACCAATTGCCCAACATTCGGTTCCACTCATGCTTGTAGGCGATTCCAGTGACCCGCGCACTTGGTATGACTGGAGTCAAACCGGGCTGCACCTGTTCTCCGTGACCGATACCGGACTGGCTTCCCACGGTGAAATCGTGGCCGAATCGAGAGGCGAAGTGAGTTACCCGAAAGTGGGGGGTTCAGACGATCGTGCTTTCATGAACGGCCTTGAAGTTCACTATCTGCATGGCCAGGAGGTATGGGCTGCGCTTTGGTGATGGAATGTTTGGCTTCGGCCCCAGCAAGAATCACCTGCCTGCTCAAGCAAGGCTGGCTTGCTACTGCGCTATTGCGCCCGCCCACCCTTCGCCTTGGAGCGGCTTCGCAAGCGTGGCGCTGATCGGTTCAGTCCGCACGGTGTTCGCCCGACGTGGGCTGCCGTTCGTTTGCAAGATGTTGATTTCCGCGCCGCATTCAATCTGACATCAAAATTCGCGTGAGGGCGACAAAGGTTGCGGAGAAATTTCATACGCCGGACGGAGCGGCGTTGTTAGCGCTTTAACGCTTTAAATCCGGCCGGCCCCTTGCGGGTAGACGCAGGATTCTTTGTGCGGACAAGGGACAAGCGAGGGCGCGTGAATTCTTGAAATTACCGGGCTAACGACAGGTCATCGTTGTCACCAGTGGCGAATAATCGCTTTGATGAACCCCTCAGAAGATTAGATTGGTTGGTAGCTCCATCGTTTGCTGCTGAAAACGGGGTTGCGCTTGGCTTGTGCCAAACAATAATCAATATGAATGCGTCATTTTGAATACGTGGCGGCTCCGTACTGAACTGGGTTTGTCAGATCAGGCGGTTTTTTGATGGGCAATAAATCCGATGATCAAAAGAATCCTGAACCTGATCGCTGTCAGTTTTCTGTTGTTGGCGCCGGTTGTTCATGCGCAATATGCGTGGACCTCGACAGGCGCGGATGGACAACCTGAGATTCAGCTCTATTTTTTCTGGGCGTTGAATTGCCCGCATTGCAAACAGGCGCATCCTCATGTCGAGGCCATCCCGCAGGCGCGGCCCTGGGTCAAGTTGCATATGCTGGAGCTTTCGCGCAATCGCGAAAATGTGCGGCTTTATGAGGCGATGGCGCGACATTTGAATGCGGATGCGGCATCGGTTCCCGCGTTCTTGTTCTGTGGCGAAATCCATGTCGGTTGGGACCGTGATGCAACTACTGGCGCATTGATCCGGCAGCGGCTTGATGACTGTCATGCGCGTGTTATTCGGGGAGATGCCGAAACCGCACCTGTTCCAGGTCTTGCGTCTATCGATATTCCTCTGATCGGTTCTGTTGATACGGACCGTTTTTCACTGCCGGCACTGACTTTTGTGTTGGCTGGGCTGGATGCGTTCAACCCATGTGCTTTTTTTGTCTTGCTGTTTCTGCTCTCGATGATGGCGCACCAGAAAAGTCGTGCGCGCATGATGTTGATCGGCGGCGTGTTTGTGCTCGTTTCCGGTTTGATGTATTTCGCATTCATGGCCGCTTGGTTGAATGTATTTCAACTTTTTGGGCATCTTGCGGCGGTCACCTTGGCGGCCGGTGCGTTAGCGGTATTTGTTGGCGCAATCAATGTGAAAGATTTTTTTCTGTTTGAGAAAGGCCTTTCATTGTCGATTCCGGAAGCGAAGAAGCCGGATATCTTCCGTCGAACGCGTGACATTTTAGGCGCGGAAAATTTACCGGCCATGCTTTCGGCGACGATCTTTCTGGCGGTAGCAGCCAACTTCTATGAATTGCTTTGCACGGCAGGCTTTCCCATGGTTTACACCCGTTTGTTGACTCTGGCCGATCTTTCTTCAGCGGCACGCTATGGCTATCTTGCTTTCTACAATGTGATCTATGTTGTGCCGCTGGCGCTGATTGTGGTGGTCTTTGCACGCAGTCTGGGCGCCAGAAAACTCACCGAGCGCGAAGGCCGTCTACTCAAGCTGATGTCCGGGATCATGATGCTGGAGCTGGGGGCTATGTTGTTGCTGGCACCCGATCGAATCAGCCAAGCCGGTATCGCATTCGGTTTGATGGCTGTTGCGGTCGGGGTGACCTGGATCGCGGCGCGGATGACGCGGCCGAGGCAGGCTGCAACTTGAGCTTTGCACCGAAAGATTGAATCGCGCGGACAAATATCTGCTGTAAGAAAATCTGTCACCGCCAGTGGGCATCCATGTTGCGTCATTGTTCTGCCGACACTTTTTTCGGTTGGTCATTGGTCACTTTTTCGTCTGCTTGAGTCCGTTATGAATTTATATCGACCCTGACTTGCAGTTTGATTTTGCGACGTTGACACAGTTTCCGGTATGGTTACACGCACTTTCATTCAGACCATTTTGCGATGCCTTTTCCTTTGCCCGACGATATCCAGAATTTGCTTGTTTACTGGCAAGCTTTGATCAGCACGCCCTTGTTCTGGGGGCAGGTTGGCGTATTGCTGCTGGCCGCGACGGGCGCGGTAATGGTGCATATCACGCTGAGTCAAAGTCTGACGGAGCGTTCAGAGCAAAGCGACGACTACACCGTGGCGCGGATGGCTTTGAAGACGCTGCAACGCATTTTGTTCCCGCTCAGCATGTTGCTGGGTGTGCTCGCCGGACGTGCTTTGTTGCAGATTTGGGCGCTGCCGATAGATCTGCTGAATCTGGCGATGCCGTTGCTGACCTCGATGGCGGCCATCCGTATCGTCATCTACCTGTTGCGCAAGACTTTTCAGCCTGGGCCCGCAGTCAAGGCTTGGGAGAATCTGATTGCCATCTCGGTCTGGATCATCGTTGCGCTGCATCTTTTGGGTTGGTTGCCGGCGGTGCTGGCGGGGCTGGATGGCATGGCCCTGCACGTTGGCGACAACCGGTTTTCCGTGTTGGCGGTTGGCAAGCTGATTTTATCGATCGCGCTGCTTTGGATATTGGCTTTGTGGTTGGGGGCAGTATTTGAAAATCGTATCAACCAGGCGCAATACATCAACGTCAGCATGCGGGTAGCGCTGGTGAAGTTGAGCAAGTTTGTGCTGCTGGTGCTGGCATTCCTGCTGGCACTCAATGTGGTGGGCATCGATCTGACCGCGCTGGCGGTGTTCGGCGGGGCGGTCGGTGTCGGTTTGGGTTTTGGCCTGCAACGTATCGCCAGCAATTTCATCAGCGGCTTTATCTTGCTGTTCGACCGTTCGATTCGTCCCGGCGATGTCATTACCATTGATAACACCTTCGGCTGGGTGCAGGAACTGCATGCGCGCTATGTGGTGGTGCGCGATCGCGATGGCGTCGAGCGGTTGATTCCGAACGAGACGCTGATTACCACCGAGGTGATCAATTGGAGCTATACCGACCGCAACGTGCGTTTGAAGATTCCCGTGTCTATCAGTTACGACAATGACCCGGAACAGGCCATGGCCTTGCTGCTTGAAGCAGCCAAATCGAGTGCTCGTGTGCTCGTCGATCCACCCCCCGCCGCGCGTTTGATGGCCTTTGGCGATAATGGTATCGAGTTGGAGTTGCGTGTTTGGCTGCAAGATCCGGAGGCAGGACTGGGCAACGTGCGTTCCGATGTCAACGTTGCGATCTGGCGCGCCTTTAAAGCAGCCGGCATCGTCATTCCTTATCCGCAGCGTGATCTGCATATCATCGGCAGTGCGTCGGTGCTGATAGATTCATGCGCTGGCGATGCGCCGCCATCGACATCGACTCTTTGATATGAATCTGCTCAAGTCCAAGTATCTCTGGTTGCTGATGAGCCTGTTTGCCGCTGGATTGGTTATTGGCAGCTTCGTCCTCACCACCTGGTTGAATCTGCATCCCTGTCATTTATGTATTTTTCAGCGCTTGCTTTTTATGTTGCTGACGCTGTTTGCGCTGCTGGCTTTTTTTGCACCGGGTGTCTCTCGCCGAGTAGCTGTTTTTGCGAGTTTGCTGGTCTCCGCCCCAGGCGCTGGTGTTGCTGCTTATCAAAGCTGGCTGCAAGCCCAGCCGCCCGGGAGTATTTCTTGCGTGGCAGGTGAACCTGGGCTGATTGAGCGTTGGGTGGAATGGCTGGGAGAACGTGCGCCGGAACTTTTTTTGGCGACAGGGTTCTGCGAAGAAGCGGAACTCAGTATTCTGGGTCTGACGTTGGCGAATTGGGCGTTACTCAGTTTTGCCGCCTTTTTCTTTGTTGCCCTTTGGGCCTTGTTCAATAAATCCTCGATTCAACCATGACAATATCTCGTCGCGAATTCAACACCTTCCTGCTCGCCGGCCTTGCCAGCGCAGCCCTTCCCGCCAATGCCGCCAGCCTTGCGCAGGGGCGCGATTACACCCTGATCCAGCCGCCGCAGCCAGGTGAGACCAGCGGCAAGATCGAGGTACTGGAGTTTTTCTCTTACGGTTGTTCGCATTGCAAAGACTTTAATCCGCTGCTGACGGCCTGGGTGGCAAAGCTGCCGCGCGATGTCAGCTTCAAACGGGTGCCGGTCAGTTTTGGCCGTGCGGCATGGGTCAATCTGGCTCGGCTTTATCATGGTCTGCGTTTCAGTGGCGATCTTGCTCGTCTGGATGATGCGGTTTTTCATGCCATTCACTCCGAGCGTACCAATCTGTATTCCAGCAAAGCCATTCTGGAATGGTCACAACAAAAGGGTGTCAACACCAAGCGGCTTTCAGATGCGCTTGATTCCTTCGGTATCAATACCCAACTGGCGCGCGATGAGCAATTGGTCAAAAACTACAAAGTAAACAGCGTGCCGTTGCTCACTGTGGCCGGGCGTTATGCGGTAACTGGTGAGGCTGCAAAAAGTCTGGCTGATCTTTTGCCGATTGCCGATGGCTTGATCGCGATGGCGCGCAAAGGTGCGCAGCGTTGATTCGTCTGGTGCGAGCCGTTCTGTCAACATCATATTTCCGCTACACAGATTCGGTGTCATAACGGTTGCCGTCTTCAACCGGCATATCGAGGTGATTGAGCGGCCAAGCAAGGCATGCTTGTTCACTTCACCTCCTCGGTTTGATGGCGTGGCAGATTGTTCTGCTGCGGCATCGCGCTGTTTTTCCCGCCAGCGGCGGTGATATAGTTCGACGCTAGGTTTTTGACCGGTTGCTAACGGGCTGTTTGGCTTTGTTGCCTTGTGCCAGGCTTGATCGGGTGGCGCAGTTCCGAAGGATGGTTTTTGAAGAAAACAATCCGGCTTGAAAACACTGAATCTTGAATCATTCACATAACCTTCTTCTCTTCTGTATCGCGGCAAATGCGAATCTTGCTCAGCAACGACGACGGCTATTTCGCCCCGGGACTGTCCGTTCTATCCGCGACACTCAAATCTCAGGGGCACAGTGTCACCGTGGTTGCGCCCGAGCGCGATCGCAGTGGCGCCAGCAACTCGCTCACCCTTGATCGGCCCTTGATGGTGCGTAAATCGCCCGTTGGTTTTCATTACGTCAATGGCACGCCAACTGATTGCGTGCATCTGGCGGTGACCGGGCTGTTGCCCGAATTGCCGGATATGGTGATTTCCGGCATTAATCACGGTGCCAATATGGGCGACGATACGGTCTATTCCGGCACCGTCGCCGCAGCAACGGAAGGTTTCCTGCTGGGGATTCCCTCCATCGCGGTTTCTCTGGCCAATATGCAATCCGAAAATTTCGACACCGCAGCCAATTTCATCGCCGATCTGGTGCGTCGTTTTTCCAGTCAGCCTTTTCCGGAGCATGTCTTGCTGAACGTCAATGTACCGGATGTACCCGCCAATGAAATACAGGGCGTCGAGGTGACGCGTTTGGGGCGTCGCCACAAGGCGCAGGACACAGTTAAAACAATCAACCCGCGCAACCAGACCATGTATTGGGTGGGGGCTGCGGGGGGCGCGCAAGATGCCGGACCAGGAACGGATTTTCATGCCATTTCGCAAGGCCGGATTTCACTCACTCCGTTGCAATTGGATCTGACCCGCTACGCGCAAATGCAGTTGGTCGAGAATTGGTTGTCTCGATGAGTATCAGCGGCGTTGGCATGACCTCCCAGCGCGCGCGCGCGCGCATGCTGGAACGGTTGAAGGAACAGGGCATCAAGGATCCAATTGTGCTGGCGGCGATGAACGCGGTACCGCGCCACCCGTTTCTGGAAGAAAGCATCCAGCAACGCGCTTACGACGACATCCCGCTGCCAATTGGTCAGGGGCAGACCATTTCAAGTCCTTTTACCGTCGCCCGCAGTTGCGAGTTGGCATTTCGCGGCCAAACGCTGGAGCGTGTACTGGAAATCGGCGGCGGTTGCGGATATCAGGCTGCCGTTTTGTCAAAACTGGCGAAGGAAGTGTTGAGTCTGGAGCGGATTGCCAAACTGGTGGGGCGGGCCCGTCTAACGCTGCGTGAATTACGCATCAATAATGTGCTGATGAAAAACGTCGATGGCACTTTCGGCTACCAAGCCGCAGCCCCTTTCGATGCCATCATCGTGGCGGCGGTAATGCCCTACATTCCGGATGAGTTGAAACGTCAACTCAAGCCAGGTGGTCGTTTGGTCGCGCCAGTTGGCGGCGGCGATTCTCAACGGCTGGTGATGGTGGAAGCTGAAGTTGAAGGCGGCTACAAAGAGAGAGAGTTGGAGGCAGTGAAATTCGTGCCTTTGCTCTCCGGGGTGAGTTGAAGCGGCGTTTTGTCATCTTGCTTTTGCTGGCGCCGCTGTTGATTTCCGGCTGCGCCAGTACGAAAACAGCCGCGCCGGTGCGCGAATCGAGCTATCCGCCGAAACGTTTTCCTGTAGCGCCGGCAGGGTTTTATCGAATTCAGAGCGGCGATACCTTGTTCAAGATCGCTTTTGAAAATGGCCTCGATTACCGCGATCTGGCGGCATGGAACAAGTTGTCGGATGCCACCTACATTCGTAGTGGCGATTTGTTGAAATTGCATCCACCAAAGGCGCCAATCGCCGCCAAGGTTGTGACCACCCCGATTCCAGTCAAGCCCGAAATCGTGGCCAGGGTGATTCCAGTCGATTCCGTTAAAACCAATGTAGTCAAACCCGAAGTAGTCAAGCCCGATGTTGCTCTGGCTTCCGAGCAGGAAGATGACGCCGCCCCGAAGTTCTGGGTCTGGCCGACGCGGGGCGTGCTTCTGGCGCCTTACGGCGAAGGCATCAACAAAGGTATCGATATGGGTGGTGTTCGCGGCAGTCCGATTCAGGCCGCAGCTGCCGGAAAAATTGTCTACGCAGGATCAGGCTTGCGAGGATATGGAAAACTGATCATCATCCGACACGGCAAGGCATTACTTTCGGCCTATGCTCACGCCACGCGCATTCTGGTCATTGAAGGCCAAAAGGTGACAATTGGACAGCCCATCGCTGAAATGGGCGATACAGATACTGACAGGGTGAAGTTGCATTTCGAGATACGCGAATATGGCAAACCCGTTGATCCGCTCAATTACCTACCGAAACTGGGTTGAGGACGACGATGGAAAAAGATAGCTATCTGGATCAGGTTGATCCTGATGTTGAGGTGGAACCTCCGGCCGAGGTTGATCTGGAAGCGGTTCAGGATCTTCCACAGGCTGAACTCGAACCGGAGTTGGACGACAACCCGGATGTGACTCAGCTTTATCTGAACGAGATTGGACGCGAGGGTCTGCTTTCGCAGCAAGAAGAAAGAGTGCTCGCCATGCGCGTGCGCCAAGGCGATTTCGAAGCGCGCCAAAAAATGATCGAGCGCAACCTGCGCCTGGTCGTGAATATCGCCAAACATTACCTTAATCGCGGTCTTTCCCTGCTCGACCTGATCGAAGAAGGCAATCTCGGTCTGATGCATGCGCTGGATAAATTCGAGCCGGAGCGCGGTTTCCGCTTTTCCACTTATGCGACTTGGTGGATTCGACAAAATATCGAGCGGGCGATCATGAATCAGTCTCGCACCATTCGTTTGCCTGTCCATATCATCAAGGAACTCAATATTTTTCTGCGTGCGCAGCGCCATCTGGAAACGCACGGTGTGCAAGATGCGGGTCCGGAGGAGATCGCCATCCTGACCGGCAAGCCGGTTGAAGAAGTGCGCCGGTTGCTGTCTTTGAACGATCGTGTCGCCTCTCTCGACGCGCCACTCGATATCGACCCTACGTTGTCAATCGGCGAGGCCATTGCCGACGAGAATTCAGAGCGGCCTGAAGACATGTTGCAAATGTCCGAGCTCGAAAATTATGTGCAGACTTGGCTGGCTGAACTAAGTGATAAACATCGCTGGGTAATCGAGCGGCGATTTGGTTTCAATGACGAGGATGTCGCCACACTTGAAGAATTGGCTGCACATCTAGGAGTGACGCGCGAGCGTGTGCGGCAGATTCAACTCGAAGCATTGCAGATCTTGCGTCGAATCTTGCGCCGAAACGGGATGTCAAAAGAAGGTTTGATATGACACCCAAGCTGGATTGGAAAGCGATCGATACTGTTCTTCTCGATATGGACGGAACATTGCTCGATCTTCATTTCGACAATCATTTCTGGCAAGTCTATGTGCCGGAGAAATTCGCTGAGCGGCATGGTCTTCCCCATGCCGAGGCTCATGCAGAGTGCTTCCGACGCTACAACGCCAAAGCTGGCACGCTGGATTGGTACTGCATGGATTACTGGACGCAACAACTTGAACTGGATATTGCTCAACTAAAGTTGGAACTTGCCCACCTTATCGCCGTACATCCAGATGTCAGCGATTTTCTGGTTGCTTTGAAAACAATCGGCAAGCGGGTGGTGCTGGTCACTAACGCGCACCGCAAGAGTCTTAACCTGAAAATGGACCGAACCGGTCTGGCGGTACATTTCGACGCCATGCATGTATCGCATGAATATGGCATCGCCAAGGAAGATCCGGCTTTCTGGGCCGCTCTGCAATGCAGTGAGCCATTCGATTGCAATCGGACTTTGCTGGTTGACGACAGCTTGCCGGTGTTGCGCTCCGCCCGCCAGTTCGGCATTGCACATCTGCTTGCCGTCTTGCAACCCGACACGCGACAACCTGACAAGGATGTCGCGGAATTCGCCGCCATTCGCCGGTTTGGCGATATCACGCCAGTTCAACCGGCTGGGTAATCCAGAATCAAGGCTGCGGCGACCCGCCGACCCTCTGCGGCGAGAATGTTGTAGGTGCGACAAGCTGCTGCTGTGTCCATGACTTCCACACCAATGTGCGCCTTGATCAATCCGGCATAAAGGGTAGGGGAGGGGAAGCGCAGCTTTGCGCCGCTGCCCAACAGAATAATTTCCGGCGCGCGGATCGATAGCGCATCAAAGTGGACTCGGCTCAGTTCATCAAAGCTGCGCGCCCAGTGGGTGACCACTTCGTCGGGGAGCACGATCAGACTGGTTATATGGCGCACACCATTGATCATAAAGTGATCGCGGCCATAGCCTGAGATGAGATTGGTGTTCGGGCTTCTGGAGAGATGCAGTTTCATAGATTTGGAAGGTCGCGCGGCACCAGTTTGGGCATTCACTTTGAATGCTTTGGTTTGCCGGTGTATTGGGCACTCGGGTAAGATTACACGCTTTTATAAAGCCCGACTTTACAAAGCCCCGTGATGGACGAATTCCCTAGAATTTCAAGACTACCGCCATACGTTTTCAACATCACCGGCGACCTGAAAATGGCTGCCCGGCGACGGGGCGAAGACATTATCGATTTCGGCATGGGCAATCCAGACCAGCCGACGCCTGCGCATATCGTCGAAAAAATGATCGAGACGGCGCGTCGCGGCGATACCCATCGTTATTCAGTTTCCAAAGGCATTCCGCGCCTGCGCAAGGCGATCTGCAATTGGTACAAGAAGCGTTACGACATCGATCTTGACCCGGAAAAAGAAGCTATCGCGACCATCGGGTCGAAAGAAGGCATCGCCCATTTGGCCCTGGCGACGTTGGATCGTGGCGATATCGTGCTGGTGCCCAATCCAAGTTATCCAATTCACATTTACGGCCCGGTGATCGCTGGCGCGGATATCCGCCATCTGCCGATGGTGCCAGGGGTGAATTTCTTCGAGGAAATGGAGAAAGCGATCAAAGACTTCTGGCCGCGTCCGAAGATGCTGATCCTCAACTTCCCCAGCAACCCGACCACGCAATGCGTTGAACTCGAGTTTTTCGAGAAAGTGGTGGCGATGGCGAAGGAGTACGGCATTTTGGTGGTGCATGACATCGCCTATGCCGACATCGTGTTTGACGGCTACAAAGCACCTTCGATCATGCAAGTGCCAGGAGCGAAAGAAGTCGCGGTCGAATTTTTCACGCTGTCGAAAAGTTACAACATGCCGGGTTGGCGCGTCGGCTTCATGGTCGGCAATGCCAAACTTTGCGCGGCGCTGGCGCGCATCAAGAGCTATCACGACTACGGCACCTTTACGCCGATTCAGGTTGCGGCAATCACCGCTCTGGAAGGCCCGCAAGATTGCGTCGAAGATATTCGCTTGATGTATCAAAAGCGGCGCGATGCGCTGGTGAAAGGGTTGAATGAGGTCGGCTGGAAGGTCGAAGCGCCGAAGGCCACGATGTTCCTTTGGACGCCGATTCCGGAACCCTACGCCGAGATGAAGTCGCTGGAATTCTCCAAAAAGGTTCTGGCCGATGCCAAAGTTGCTGTCAGCCCAGGGGTGGGCTTTGGCGACTATGGTGACGACCATGTCCGATTTGCACTTATTGAAAACGAAATGCGTACGCGTCAGGCCATTCGCGGCCTGCGCGACATGTTCAAGAAAGATGGATTGCTTAAATGAAACCAATCAATGTAGGCCTGCTGGGCATCGGTACCGTCGGTGGTGGTACCTGGACCGTTCTGACGCGTAATCAGGAAGAAATCACCCGTCGTGCAGGACGCCCGATTCGCATCACCGCAGTCGCCGATCGCAACCTTGAACACGCCCGTTCGCTCACCGGTGATCAGGTCAAGCTCACCGACGATGCGTTCAGTCTGGTCAACGATCCGGATATCGATATCATCGTAGAACTCATCGGCGGTTACACCACGGCCAAGGAATTGGTGCTGCAAGCCATAGAAAACGGCAAGCATGTGGTCACCGCCAACAAGGCGCTGCTGGCGGTACATGGCAACGAGATATTTGCCGCCGCACAAAAGAAAGGTGTCATGGTGGCGTTTGAGGCAGCAGTTGCCGGCGGCATTCCCATCATCAAAGCGTTGCGCGAAGGTTTGTCAGCCAACCGCATTCAGTGGATTGCCGGCATCATCAACGGCACCACCAATTTCATCCTCTCCGAGATGCGTGACAAGGGCTTGTCTTTTGACATGGCATTGAAAGACGCGCAAGCGCTGGGCTATGCCGAAGCCGATCCGACGTTTGATATCGAAGGCATCGATGCCGCGCACAAGGCAACGCTGATGGCTTCCATTGCTTTCGGCATTCCGGTGCAATTCGACAAGGCCTACGTTGAAGGCATTACCCAGTTGCAAGCCAAGGACATCCGTTTTGCCGAACAACTTGGCTATCGCATCAAGTTGCTGGGCATTGCCAAGCGCAAGACAAATGGTGTCGAGTTGCGCGTGCATCCGACCCTGATCCCGACGAAACGTCTGATCGCCAACGTGGAAGGTGCAATGAACGCGGTGCTGGTCCAGGGCGACGCGGTTGGCGCGACCTTGTATTACGGCAAAGGCGCCGGCGCCGAACCCACCGCTTCATCGGTTATCGCCGATTTGGTCGATGTCACACGTCTCCATACCGCCGACAAGCATCATCGTGTGCCGCATCTGGCTTTCCAGCCGGATCAGCTGACTGATTTTCCGATTCTGCCGATCGAAGAAGTTGAAACAGCGTATTACATGCGCATGCGCGCCGCTGACAAACCTGGCGTGCTGGCCGATATCACTCGCATTCTTGCTGATCTCGGTATTTCCATCGATGCGATGCTGCAAAAAGAACCTGCTGAAGGTGAAGATCAGACCGACATTGTGCTGCTGACCCATGTCGCCAAGGAAAAGGCGGTGAATGCGGCGATGGCGAGTATCGAAGCGCTGCCCAGCATTGCCGGCAAGGTGACGCGGATTCGACTTGAACAATTGAATGGCTGATATGCACTATCTCAGTACCCGCGGCGATAAATCCGCTCTGACCTTCTCGCAAATTCTGCTCGGCGGTCTAGCACCCGATGGCGGCCTGTATTTGCCGGAAACCTATCCAAAATTCAGCGCCGACGATCTGAGTACGATGCGCGACATGGATTACCGGCAATTGGCGTTTGCCGTGATGTCGCGGCTGGCTGA
>JFJP01000324.1_pt1 | contig 14137 bp, 10 predicted proteins | sample 431651 | NCBI WGS metagenome assembly JFJP01 (sample SAMN02602958, study PRJNA72255) | Microbial mat metagenome, whole genome shotgun sequencing project. | biome: fresh water; feature: sink hole; material: water; isolation source: purple microbial (photo- and chemosynthetic) mats found in... | reverse complement strand
CTATGCCCTGCCCGGGATGACGATAATCCAATGCGATCCGGGCTTGGTCGAAACGAGGTACGCACTGGATCGCCACACCGAACAGGGTCGCTGCCGTGAAGGGCAGGCCCAGCCGCAGCGCCCCGAAATTAGGGGCCAAGTAGTAGGCGCTGCGAGTGCCAATCAAAGAATCGGGCCCACCGATGATGAACCAGCGGGGAGCGGGTGCATGGTCCTGGATGCCCGCCTCCGCATCCACATCCAGCCCAAAGGGAAGCCGAGATGTTTGCGGGGGCGTCCAGAGGTTGCGTACCCGCAGGTAGCCCGTGGTATAGGCGGGGCCTGGCTCCGCGCGGAACCCACGCACCCAGGTCGCCCGTACCATCAGTCCCTGAGTAGGCAGGGTGTGCGCGTCAAAGGAATCCCACTCGGTGGCCAGACGGGCATAGGTGGCACGATTCGTCTCACCGCCGAGCCCTGGAAGGGTGGTGTGATCCTCGGTCCGACCAAGATCAACCTGGAACAGACCGCGATCTTCCATGCCGTAACGAACCTGAGTGCGAAACCCAAGATCCCCCTTCTGCAGTTTCTCGCCTGAGGGCAGCCATTGCTTTTGAAGGGAGGCGACAAGACCGAACCCAAGACGAGGGAAGATGCTAAAGGTGCGCGTCATCTGCCCTTGAAGGCGGGTCTGCAGGCTATTGATGGCTCCGTGCACCAATAGTGGAGAGCCGGACCCAAGGAAGTTGGGGGCCGTCACATCCAGGGCGAGGTGTCCTCCCCAACTGCTTTCATAGGCAAGGTGGGGCGAAAACTCTAGACTCGGCGCACGATCCGGATTCACGAAGAGGACGAGGTTCCCCCGTTCTTCTCGAAGATCCGGCCGAAGGCGGGAGACACCAAAACGGGTCGCAGCTCGGGCAAGGTTCTCGTCCAGGACCGTCGTCCGAACGGGCCCCACCTGAATGGGCGCCAGGAAACGGCCAAGGGCGGCCTGGAGGGCGGGATCGCCGCACCGGATCCCCGTGATCCGTGGCTCCCGAACTTTCAGCAGCAGGGTGCCGTCGTCCCTGATTCCGCTGCCTTGGAGATCAAGAATCGGAGCGTCCTCGAGGATGGCCTCCACCAAAAGGTCCTCGATGGCTCGGCTCCAGACACCCTCGTGAAAAGGCTTCCCGGGTTCGAGACCGAAGCGGATTCTCAGGCCCTCCTGAACCCGGAATTTCGTTTTGGCGGACCAGTCCGGCGGCAAGTCCAACTCCAGCCTCGCAATGGTCCGAGCCGGACGCAGGTGCAGGATCGCCCTGCCCTCCGGCGCATTGGGGAGCACAAGTTCCGCCTGGGAGATGGGCAGATCCCTGTGGGCTCTCCGCAATAGCCGGTAGAGGTTCCTCCGTGGGAGGGGCCCTTGCAATGCAAAGACTTTTAGCCAAGCCTCGGCCCCAGCCACGCCCTCGGCTTCCAGCTCCACGCCAGCAGCGACAACGGCATTGGACTCGGCACCGTAGACGAGGTTTTCCAGTGCCTCGAGATTCGCGTCGAAGGCCCGGCGCCCGACCTTTCCCAGGGCGTCGACCTGATGGAAGAAGTCGAATTCTTCGGCTACGGAGAGATCCGGGCGGATGACAAGATCAGCCGCTGCCGCACTGCGATCCTCGGTCTGGGCCATAGAAAGATCCAAGGAGGCATCCAGCAGTGTGGCGAGGTTGGTCTTGGGTAAGACATTCCAGGGCCGACCAATGGCGACACCCACCTGGAGCATTCCCGGAAAAGCCTGGCGGGAGGTCTGGATGGGCAGGTTTTCGAAGGGGCCACCATCCACGTACTGGTGCCCGTCGATGAGCACGGGCTCGAAGATGCCCGGCAGGCAGGTGCTCGCCATCACCACATCCACGAGCGAACCCTGGGCAAATACCTGCCCGCGCCCTTCGGTTAGATTACTGGTGACGACCCGCAGAGGCATCCGAAGGCGGTTAAAGTCGCCCCCTGCCAGCCAGGAGGCTCGCCCCAGCAGGGGCATGAGACTGACCCGGTAGCGCCTGCTGCGAGTGCTGCCGGGCATCAGATCCAGGTGTCCCTTGCGAAAGGCAAACCCGAAGGGCGACGCGTGCTGGATCTCGTCCTCTGAAAGAGACCAGCCGGCCTCGCGTTTGCGGTCATCCAGCGCACTTCCGAAATCCCGCTGTTTAAAGACACGCGCGATGCCTTCGGCTGAAAAACCGGACGCGTAGAGGCTGCCCATGAGGCTTCCCGCCGAGGTTCCCGTAATGGCATCCACAGGCAGGTTTTCCTGATCCAACCCCTGCAGTACCCCGAGATGAGCCAGGCCCTTGGCGCTGCCACCACGAAGCGCAAGGGCCAGAGGCTTCTGACCGGGAAGACGGTACTCCGTGTGAAAGCGGAATCGGTAATCCGGCTCCCGGCGCTCCATCCGGACTGTTTTCGCTGCAATGGATTGGGCCGAGGCAAGAGCGCTAAGCGCGCCCAGACACAGCACGGGCGCGCCGATCCTCACAAAGAGACGCAGGATGGGAGCGACTCGGACCATGACAGAACCCTCGGACCTAATGCGTATTGGGAAGAGAGGATCGGGGAGAATGAGGACTTTAGCTTCGGGTGTCCACCCATAGTGCCGCAACCGCAGCCGTGGGTGGGCGACCAGAAAAGGCCGCCATGCACCATTCTGCAGTTCCTTACCGAGTCGATCGGGGCTCGGCCCCCCGGTTTTTCATCACACAGCTGAAGGAAGGCGGCACACTGGTGAAGTCGAAATAATCTCCAAGGAGTACGCAATGTCTTCTTTCTGCCCCGCCGTCTTCGCCCTTATGACCATCACAGCTTTGGCTGCGCCGCCCTCGAAGAAGGCGCCGCAACCGACAGAAACAGATAAGCGTCAAAGCTATGCCCTGGGCCAGGAGGCCGGCCTGCGGGCCAAGCGCCTGGGGGTCAAAATCGATTTATCCACCTACCAGAAGGCCTTCACTGAAGCCCTGAAGGGAAAGACGGGCTCCCTCACCAGAGAAGCTGCCACCAAACTCATCAAGGATCTGGAAATGGAATCCACCAATCTCGCAAGTAAACGCAACAAGGAAGAAGGCGCGGCCTTCCTGGCCGCGAACAAGCAGAAACCCGGCATCAAGGTCACCGCCAGCGGTCTCCAATTCGAGTCTTTGCGGGAAGGCAGCGGCGCCCACCCCACCGCGGAAGACAGCGTGAAGGTGCACTACCGGGGCACCCTGGCGGATGGCACTGAATTCGACAGTTCCTACGCCCGGAACGAACCCGCCACCTTCCCCCTGAAGCGTGTCATCAAGGGCTGGACTGAGGGGCTTCAGTTGGTGAAGGTCGGCGGCAAAGCCAAGCTCTACGTGCCCTTCGAGCTGGCCTATGGCGAAGCGGGCCGTTCCCCCGTCATCCCCCCCGCAGCCATGCTGATTTTCGAGGTCGAACTGCTGGCCATTGAACCTGCGAAAAAATAGATGGCAGAGAAACCACCGCTCGCCCTTGATGTCCGCTCACTATACAAGCGCTACGGCAATGTGGTCGCAATAGATGGCCTGGATCTGGCGGTTCAGGCTGGGGAATGTTTTGGGCTGCTGGGACCCAACGGCGCGGGCAAGACGACAACCATCGAAATCTGCGAGGGATTGCTGGCGGCGGATTCGGGGAAGGTGATCATCCTGGGCCATAGCTGGGACTCCGATGCCTATGCCTTGCGGCAGAAGTTGGGGGCTCAACTCCAGGAATCCCAGTTTGCCGACAAGCTTACCGTGGCCGAGACCCTCGCCCTTTTTCGCTCCTTCTACACCCATGGCCTCACTGTGGATGAACTCATCGCCCAGGTGCGTTTGGAAGAGAAGCGTAATGCGAGAGTGAATGAGCTGTCCGGCGGGCAGAAGCAGCGCCTCTCCGTGGCCTGCGCCCTGGCAGGCGACCCGGAACTGATCTTCCTGGATGAGCCCACCACGGGGCTGGATCCCCAGGCCCGCCGACAACTCTGGGAACTAGTGGAGAGCCTGCGGGATGCAGGCAAGACCATCCTGCTCACCACGCATTACATGGACGAGGCCCAGCGCCTGTGTGACCGCGTGGCCATCATGGACCACGGGCACCTGATTGCCCTGGGTACCCCCCGCGAACTCATCCAGTCTCTGGGCGTGGAGCAAGTGGTGGAATGCTCCGTAGCCGAAGGCCAGGGCCTCTCCATTGCCGCACTCGAGGCGCTGCCGGGGGTGCGCCGAGTCCAGACGGAGGATGACCTCCACACGCTACAGGTGGATGCCGCCCATGAGACCATTCCCGCGCTCCTGGCGCTGCTGGAGGCTTCGGGCGTCACCCTGACCGCCCTCCGCACGCACTCGCCCACCCTCGAAGATGTCTTCGTGGCCCTCACGGGCCGCCATCTGAGGGAGGCCTGATGAGCTCGCCGTTGCTCCAGCTTACCCTCGCGCGTTTTCGAGAATTTCTGAGGGAACCCGAAGCTATCTTCTGGACCTTCATCTTTCCCATCCTGCTGGCCGCAGGCCTGGGTCTCGCCTTTCGCAGCCGCCCCGCCGAAACCATCCGTGTGGGCGTGCTGAATTCCACTTACGAGGCCCAGACTTTGAAGGCCGCACTATCCCAGGATCCGGCCCTCGCAGTGGAACTTCTGGATGAAGCGGGGGCAGCCTCCGCCCTCCAGGCCGGGCGCATCGCCCTGCTGGTGGTTCCCGGGTCGGACAAGGCAGCCGAATTCCGCTACGACACCAACCGCCCCGAGGCTCGCGTGGCCCGGCTGCAGGTGGACCAGGCCCTGCAAAGGGCCGCTGGCCGCAAGGATCCAGTGTCGGTGAAAGACACGCTGGTGAGCGAGCGCGGCTCCCGTTACATCGACTTCGTGCTACCAGGACTGCTGGCCATGAACCTCATGGGCGGGGGCATCTGGGGCCTCGGTTTCGGCATCGTGGATTCCCGCCGCAAGAAACTGCTCAAGCGCTTGGCCGTCACCCCCATGTCCCGGAGCCAGTACCTCGCCTCCTACCTGCTGCACCGCCTCGTGGTGATGGTCTTCGAGGTGGCGATGGTACTGGCCTTCGGCGCTCTGGTCTTCGGTGTGCCCATGCGAGGTTCCGTCATCGCGCTGGTCGCAGTCTGCCTCCTGGGCACCCTGATGTTCGGCGCTCTGGGCCTGCTCTGCGCCTCGCGCGTGCGCACCATCGAAGGTGCCTCCGGCATCATGAACGTGGTGATGCTGCCCATGTGGGTGTGCTCCGGCGTATTCTTCGCCGCCACCAACTTCCCCGACGCCATTCAGCCCCTGGTGCAGGCCCTGCCACTTACCGCAGCCGTGGATGCCCTCCGCCTCAACATGCTCCAGGGTGCCGGTTTCGCAGCCCTCTCGGGAGAACTGGCGATCATGGCCACCTGGACCGTGATCTCCTTCGGGCTGGCACTAAAGCTGTTCCGGTGGCAGTAGAACTGTCTCCCAAATGTCTCAGATGGTGCCTAATGACGTCTGAGGTCAGGCATCTCCCCGCTTGCGAAAGGCCCAGAACCCTGCGATGCCGGTGAAGGTGGCGACGATGGCCACCACGACCAAGAAGCCGCTGCCGTGCTGGGCCAAGGGGATGCCACCCACGTTCATGCCGAAAAGGCCCGCGATGATGTTGATGGGCAGGGCCAGGACGGTGACGATGGTGAGCACGAAGAGGCTTTTGTTGGTCTGCTCGTTGACGAGGGCCGCCAACTCTTCCTGGATCAACCGAACCCGCTCAACCAGAGCCGAGGCGTCGGCAATGGCTGTGGAGAATTCTTCCGCCGACTCGCGCAGTTCTTGAAGGTCATCTTCTGCGATCCACTCCGGAGGCCGATTCAGCAAGCGGAAAAGGGCCGCAGGCTCTGGGGCCAATAGGCGCTGGAGCCTCACCAGTAGACGCCGCAGGGAACCGAGCTGGATGCGTTTGCGGCCCACCTTCTGGGCCAGCAGATCGTCCTCCACCCAATCCACCCGGGCCGTGGCCTCGCGCACGATCTGCACCAGTACGTCGGCCTGATCCCGCAACAGGTGGGCCAGCAGCTCCACGGGTGAACGGAAGCACTCGCCGCTCTTGACCGAGGCCCGCAGGCGATCAATGGACCGCAGCGACTTCACCCGCGCGCTCACCATCACCCGCTGCTGGACGCTCAGCCACAGGGTTGAGATGTCGCCGGTTTCGAAGGAGAAGTCGTAGCGCACATCATTGAGCACGGCCACCAGCGAATCGTCCACGTGTTCCAGGCGAGTGGCGCGAGGCCCTTCCCGCAAGGCATCATAGAAGGCCTCGGGAAGATCCAAATGCTGATCCAGCCAGGTCTCCGAAGCGGTGTTCACCAGACTGAAATGAAGCCACAGAAAAGCCTGGCCCAAAGGCTCACGCGGCAGACCACTCAACCATGCCTCGGCCTCCTGGGATTCGACGGCCCGCCCCGCAACACCGGCCTCAAAAAGGAAGCCACACACCAGACCTGTGCGATCGGAACCATAGATGGGAACCCGCAGCTCCATCGCCGGGATTCAGACGATCACCTCGTGCGGGGCCTGCCCCTTGCGCAGGCGCTCCGCATCGAGGATTTCCAGCTCCCGGGCGCCAGAGATGACGATCTCTGGATCGGGTACGAAGTCCAAAGAGGGGTCCAGGCGCTCGTACGGCACGCTGTTAAGGATCACCTTCATGGTGTTCAACCGAGCCAGATGCTTGTCATCGGAGCGGATCACGTACCAGGGGGAGATGGGGGTGTGAGTTCGCTTGAGCATATCGAACTTAACGTTGGTGAAATCGTCCCAGCGGTCTTGAGCTTCGAGATCAACAGGGCTGAGCTTCCAACGGCGGAGGGGGTCCGTCTGACGGCGCTCGAAACGCTCGGCCTGCACTTCCCGGGTGACGCTGAAGTAGAGCTTCACCAGGATGGTGCCCTGGCGGATGACGTCCTTCTCGAAGCCCACCACGCCGCGCATGAAGTCCTTGTAGTCCTTTTCCGTGCAGAAGCCGAAGACTCGCTCCACCATAGCCCGGGTGTACCAGCTCCGGTCGAAGAGCACGATCTCTCCGCCCGAGGGGAACTGGGCCACGTACTTCTGATAGTACCACTGGGTTTCTTCTTGTTCCGTGGGTTTGCCCAGGGCCACTACCCGGTAGTGGCGCTCGTTCATGTGGCGGGCCACGGCCCGAATGGTGCCGCCCTTCCCGGCGGCATCGCGCCCTTCGAACACGATCACCATTCGGCGCTTGGTGGCAATGAGGTAGTTCTGCAGATGGATCAGCTCCGCCTGGAAGGGATTCAACTCCCGCTCGCGGCGATAATTCCGAACGGCCTTGTGGATCATGTCCTTCTGCTTGGGGTCTGAAGCTTTGAGTTGCTTGTATTCATCCAACAGCTTTGTCAGGGCTACTCGCTCGCCGTCCAGAAGGATGAACTCAGGGTTCTCGGGGCCGAGCACGGGAGCTGACTCCAGGCTTTCTTCGGAGGGCAGGAGGTCAGGAGATGAGTCGGGCATGGGTGTTTTCCCGCGAGGAGGATTTAAGTAATTCTTTGATTGTGAAGGCTGAAAAGGGCAGCAGTGTGACAATGCGGAACCCTGTCCCTCAGCATCCACCCAGAGCCCCATCTGGATCTCGGACATGGACCGCCCTGGGGGGGCGAAGATGAAACAATGCCTGCATTCTCAGCACTCAAAAAGACCCGGTCCGAGGGCCGGGCACAAGGTTCCCGGAGGTCGCCATGATCCACCTGTTCTTGCCCTGCCTGTTCTTCGTCCAGACTCCGACTAACGAGCCCGTCAAGGCCGCTGATCTCAAGGTCGTACCTGGCCCCACCGCCCCTCGGTATCCGGACCCGGCCCTGGGCGCAGGTGTAGACCGCATGGAACTCGCCCTGCGCCGAGCGGCCCGCCGAGGCTCCGTGCCCGCCGTCGAAGTGCCCGCGGGTACCCCAGTCCTGGAAGACCGGATGGTCGGTCAGGCGGGCTGGAAAGCCTACCTGGTGCAGACCCCCGCCGGTGCCAAGGTCAAGGTACGCCTAAAGGGCGAGCACACGGGCTGGTACTGGATGACCGCGGTGGACAAATGGGGGAAGACTGCCGCAGGCATGCTGCAGAACCGCATCAAGACCGGCAACCCGGAAGCCTCCTTCATCAATCCCAGGCAGGATCGCGTGTCCCCGGTCTACTTCATGGTCGATACCCAGGAAACGAACATGAGTGAGACCTATTCCCTATTCTTTACCTGGGAGTGATCACTGCATCAGGCCTTCCTGCTATTGGCCGTTCCACCCCGCCAGCCGCGCCCAGAGCCACCAGGCGGCGCGACCTTTCAGGATGCAGTTCAATCGCTCGCTGTGGGCACAGGAGTCGCAGGCATTCGCCAGGGTGGCCAAGGGGTCCGTCGGGTGGGCGGCGAGCCACTGGCTGGCCCAGTTGCCGCCCGCGTAGGCGCACCCATCCGCATCGATGCCCGCCCCCCGGCTCAGGAATTCGTTGCCACTCGGATCGTAGCTCTCGATATCGGCGAAGTCGAAGAGAACCCGGTTGTTGGTTTGACAATGGGCACGGATTTGCTCGTTGCGCTGGTGGAGGTTGCCGCTGGTGCCGGTGCCATCCAGGTGCCCCGTCATGTAGACGAATTTGATTCCGGGATAGTCGCTTTCGAGTTGGGCCATGGGGGCCAGATAGGTATCGATCATCGTCTGCTGGGTGCGCTCCGAGGCCTGACCGCACCAGGACCAGATGATGACGTTGACCTCGGGACGGGTGGTGCCTCTCCCGGAGGCGTTCGGAGTTCCCAGGTAGGCGCGGGTATTGTTCACCCAGGCTGGATGGTATCCAACATCGCCATCCATGGCAGTGTCATGAAGACCCAACGCGCCGCTTGCCCCGGTGTTGTTGAAGGCATAGGCGCCATTGCTCGCGGCAAGGGCATTCATGCCGGTGATGAGCTGACTGCCATGGCTCGTATGGCCGTAGGCAATTTTAAGGTTCTGCTTGGCGGCAGCGATCTGAGTCGAAGGAATCCTGGATAGATCGGTGCTGGTGTGATTGACGAGGATTGCGCTGCCAATACTGGGAGTCACGGTCAGGACCGCCTCTTGGCTGTCTGCGTGACCAATGCCATTCGTGACCACCACGCTGAAGCGAGCGTTGTTGTCTCCGGTGGTGGTCGCAGCGGTGGTATAGCTGCTGGCACTGGTGCCCACATTGCTGGTTCCGCGTTTCCACTGGTAGGAGAGAGGTGCCGTACCACCGGCAGTAACGGAGAACGTAGCCGTCTGCCCCGCCGTAACAGACTGATTCTGCGGCTGAGCCGAGATGGTGGGAGCGGCGGGAGCCGGCGGTGAATCGGTCTTTTCTGCACCGCCGCATGCAACCAGGAAAACCAGCGCGAGTCCCGTGAAACACACCCCCACACCGTCCAGCACACCCTTCAGCCACCGAGGTTCACAGGCTTCACGCGCCGCTTCAAACATAAATACCTCCTGGCCTAAGGGTTGATAGGGAAAGGATGGACTCTCGCTGCCCTGTCTGCACAGGTACAGATGGCGATTTATCCCACCGTACAGATCTCCGTTCAGCAGGCCATGATGGCCACAGCCTCCTGGAGTTCTTCCGGCGTGAAGGCCGTGAATCCCAGCCTGGTGGCGACCCGATTCTGCCCCTCGAGATCGAAATAGCTTCCGGGCCGAAGCTTCAGGCCCTTGATCCGGCAGGCGCGAATCCAGCCATCGAAGGCATCCGGATGCGCGTTGCGTCCTCGTCCTCGTAGCCAGAGGGCCATCGCTCCCCTTCCTACATCGAATGCCACCAGCTCCCCCAAGGCGTGACGAAGGGAATCCTCCAACGCATCCCGCCGCTCCTGGACCGCCCGCCGCACACGGCGGAGGTGCCTCAGGATCTCGCCATCCAGAAACAGTTCTGACAGCGCCCACTCCAGCATGGGATCGCCTTGCCAATCCATTCGCTGGCGCACCCTGGCCATGGGATTGGATAAATGGGAGGGCACCGCCAGAAAACTCACCCGGATCCCCGGCGCCAGCAGGCGCGACAGGCTGCCCGCATAGAGGACTTGGCCCTGATTTCCCGCCGCCAAAGGGCGCGGTGGTTCTTCCAAGCCGAGCAGGAAATCGTATTCAGGATCCAGTTCAAGGATCGGGAAACGATGCTCCCGGGACAGCTCCAGAATGCAGGCCCTGCGGCGAGCAGAGAGACCAACGCCCGTGGGGAAGTGACACTGAGGCGAGATGACGAGCAGTTGCACCGGCGTGCGAGCCAACAGCTGTTCCAGGGCCTCAGGCCGGAGGCCTTCGTCATCCACGGGCAGCGGGTGGATTGTGGCTGCAGATACTTGCCTGAGCGTTTCCCAGATCATCGGATTGCCAGGATTCTCCACCGCAACGTGGCCGCTACCAGGCCCCAGGAGCGTCTGCGCCACAAGGCTGATGACCATGGACGTGCTCCGCAGGATCAGAATCTGGGCCGGATCCAAGGCCAGTCCACGCTGGGTACCAAGATGAACTGCCAGAGCCTCTCTCAGCCGATGGTGTCCCTTCGAATCCTCTGAACTAAGCAATTCGGTACCCTTCAGATTCAGGGCCCGGTGATAAGCACGCACCAGGGCGTCTGCAGGTGCCAACCGCGCATCCGCAACGCCATCTGAAAGATCCATCCGCAGATTCTGGTTACTGGTGATGGAAGCGAGATTTCCTGGGATTTCGAATCCTGGTGAAGCATCCGAATGACATTCGGGTACTTCCTTTTGGGAAAAGCCAGGCAGCGTGTCACTGATGAAGAAACCGCTCCTCGGCATGGGCCGGACCCACCCCTGGGCCTCAAGCTCCCGCATGGCTGCCAAGACCGTGTTCGGATGCACAGCGGATCGCTTCGCGATCTCTCGAACACCTGGCAGCCGGGCACCCACCGTAAGGTATCCACTCTGGATGGCGTCGACTATCCGCTCAGCAACCTGCCGGTACAACGGCCCGTTGCCGCCAGGTTCCAATCCCAGGTTGAGTTCGTCCAATCGCATAAGTGTTGGCCAAGAAGATAATCAGGGATTGTATATTTTTTCTGAGCTGGGATTTGTAAAGTCAATAGTATCTCACCCTTCATCTTCCATTTCGGGTGACACGCTTAGAGTTCGATGATTGAGATATCGTCCTTGCCCACCACCCTGTGGCTCACATGCCGCGGAACCCCAGTCTCCCGGCCCATCAAGACTCAAGCCCAGCGGCGTTTTCGTCGTTAAAGCACCAGCGATAGCCTTGGCTTTCCCGGGGGTGGGCGATGGAGGAATCGGTTCTCGGCGAGCTCCGCAAGTTTGTGGCCCCGGAGTTCATCTTTGGGCCCGAGGCCAGAAAGCTGGTGGGCCGGTACGCCCGCAAGCTGGGGGGCCGCCGGATCCTGCTAGTGTCCGACTCCGGCGTGGCCGCTGCGGGCTGGATGGGCGAATGCGCTGCCCTGCTAGAGGAAGAAGGTCTGCACCTAACCCAATTCCTGGGTGTCTCCCCCAATCCCAGGGATACCGAAACCATGGTGGGTGCGGGCATCTTTCTGGATGGCGCCTGCGATCTCATCGTGGCCATCGGCGGGGGCAGCGCCATGGACTGTGCCAAGGGCATCGGCATCGTGGCGGCCAACGGGGGCAACATCCTGGATTACGAAGGGGTGGACCAGGTTCCCGCCCCCATGCCACCGCTGATCTGCATCCCCACCACCGGGGGCACTTCGGCGGATGTCTCCCAGTTCGCCATCATCAACAACACCCAGGAGCAGGTGAAGATCGCCATCATCAGTAAGGCCGTGGTGCCGGACGTGGCGCTCATTGATCCCCGGACCCTGGTGACCATGGACCCCTACCTCACGGCCTGCACGGGGATGGACGCCCTGGTCCACGCCATCGAGGCCTTCGTCTCCAACGCCCATTCCCCTATCACCGATGTCCATGCTCTGGAAGCCATCGGGCTCGTGGCTTCCCACCTTCGGGCCAGCGTGGCCGAACCCAATAACTTGGAGCTGCGCACGCACATCATGCTGGCGAGCCTCCAGGCGGGCCTAGCCTTCTCCAATGCCAGCCTGGGCTGTGTTCACGCCATGGCCCACAGCCTGGGCGGCTTCAAGGATCTCCCCCACGGCGAGTGCAACGCACTCCTGCTGCCTCATGTCATGGACTACAACTTCGCCGTGGCGCCAGAGCGTTTCCGTCGCATCGGCGAAGCCATGGGGTGCGATTTCCGGGGCCTCAACGACCGGGAATGCCGCACGCGCCTCACCATGCAGGTCCTGGACCTGCGCCGAGACTGCGGTATCCACCAGGGCCTCGGGGCTCGCGGCATCCATACCTCCGACCTTTCTCGCCTCGCCAGCAAGGCCATCGAGGACCCCTGCAACGCAACGAATCCCAGGCCCCCTAACCTGGACGATCTCAAGGCCATCTATGCCGAGGCGATGTAGATGAAGGAACGGCGGGACTGGAATCAGATGCGGGACAGCATCATCGGCCTGGGGGAGGATTCCTCCCGACGCACCTACTATCCCGAACTGCTGACCAGGGTCACCCAGCTGGAGACGGCCCAGGAGAGCCTACGCCAATCCGAGGCAAATCTTCGGGTGCTCTTCAACAGCCTGCACGACGCCGTGATCGTCCACGATTTCGAGGGTCGTGTGATGGAAGTGAACGACGCCATGTTGGCCATGTACTGCGTGGACCAAGAAATCTGTCGCAGCTACCGCATCAAGGATTATTCAGCACCATCCACGGACGAGGAGGACCTAGAGGCCAAATTTCAGGAAATCTGGAACACCCTACGGCGGGATGGCCATGGCCTCTTTCGCTGGAAAGCCCGCCGACCACTGACTCCCGGCCGTGATTTTGATGTGGAAGTGTCCCTGCGTCAGGCCTTCTGGTTTGGCCAGGAGGCCGTGGTCGCCGTGGTCCGTGATATCTCCGAGCGACTGCGCCTGGAGGCCATGCTCCACCAGGCCCAGAAACTGGACGCCCTGGGCCAGCTCGCCGGGGGCGTGGCCCATGACACCAACAACATGCTGGGCGTCATCATCGGCTACACGGACCTTCTGCTGGAGGATGCCCCGGAGGCGGGCCCTCTGGCTAATGACCTGGGGCAGATCCGCAAGGCAGCCCTCCATTCCGCCGACCTGACGCGCCAGCTGCTGGCCTTTGCTCGCAGACAACCCATCACTCCTCAGGTTGTGGATATGAACGTGCTGGTAGAGAACACCCAGAAGATGCTCCGCAGGCTCATCGGCGAGCAGCACGCCCTGGTTTGGAAACCGGCCACCAGCCTCTGGAGCGTGTGGGTTGACCCCTCCCAAATGGATCAGATCGTGACCAACCTCGCTGTGAATGCCCGGGATGCCTTAGGTTCCGGGGGCACCATCACCCTGGAAACAGCCAATGTCCAGGTGGATGAGACCTATACCCACCAGCATCCCGATGCAAAGCTCGGCGAATATGTGGTCCTAACGGTTACCGATGACGGCCAAGGCATGACCCCGGAGGTTCAGGCCCGGATCTTTGATCCCTTCTTCACCACCAAGGGGCTGGGACGTGGGACGGGCCTGGGCCTTGCCACGGTCTACGGCATCGTTCGCCAGAACGAGGGCTTCATCAACATCTACAGTGCGGTTGGCGTTGGCACCACCTTCCGCATCCATCTGCCCAGACATCTGGGTGAAGCCCCAACCCCTCAAGGACCGGAGGCCACCCTGGTAGGTGGCCAGGAGACTCTGCTCCTCGTGGAGGACGAAGAAGCTCTCCTGGAGTTGACCCAGCGCCTCCTGGAGAGTGCTGGGTATCGCGTGATCAGTTCTCCGCGGCCCCTGGAGGCGCTAAATTTCGCCCAAAGCTTTCCCGAACCCATCGCCCTTCTGGTGACCGACTTGGTCATGCCCGAACTCAATGGCAGTGAACTCTTCCAGCGCATTCGCGCTTCGCGCCCCGATATCCGCCCCCTCTTCCTCTCGGGCTACCCCGCAGACACCATCACCCTCCAGGATCTTTCCGAGACGGCGGGCTTTCTCCAGAAACCCTTCACGCGCCCAGTCTTGCTCGCCAAAGTCCGGGAAATCCTGGACGCCTGACCCGCACCCTCACCAGGGATAGGGATAAAGCCGCAGCAGCTCCGCCTGCTTGTC
>JFJP01012343.1_pt1 | contig 14140 bp, 14 predicted proteins | sample 431651 | NCBI WGS metagenome assembly JFJP01 (sample SAMN02602958, study PRJNA72255) | Microbial mat metagenome, whole genome shotgun sequencing project. | biome: fresh water; feature: sink hole; material: water; isolation source: purple microbial (photo- and chemosynthetic) mats found in... | reverse complement strand
AAAAATTCCTTCATGACAGGTTTGATATCCAATACGGGCGTTCCGTCAATTGCATCCAGTCCTTGCACGAATAATTGTTTTCCTTCGCGCCTGATAATTTTTACAATGGTTGCGCCCAGCCGGTTGGGACGGTTTTTTGCCCTTTGCGCGAAGATTCCAACTTTTGGCAAATCTTTATTATTGCGCGGGTGGCGTGCGCCGGTTTCAATTTTATCTTCTGCAACAAGGTGAAAATAATAAATGATCTCGGCGTGTGAAAAACTTTCAATTTGAAGCAGGGCGTCATCTGTCCATGAAGAGCCTAATTCAATTGTCGAAACGATTTCTCCCCAGTGATCATCTTCAACAAGACGGCGCGTATTTTTTACGGTTGCAATGGGCGATAATGTGATTGTCATTATAAATTTTCTTTTGCTATGGACACAAGTTGTCTGGCAATGTCGTTCATAATTTCATCTGGCATCCCGTCCATTGCCTGAGATTGGACGCGTGTATCAATTTCATCGTTGACATAATCCACGACGACGAATTCATCAGCCAGTGCGATCTCGGTCGAGAACCAATCCAGTTTGCAGATGGATGCGATGCGCTGTGTGATGTCCCTTAGCCTGTTTAGACCGTATCGGGCATCTTCCTCGGCTGTGACATTTGCGTAGATGTGCGTGCAGGTATCCCACCAACATGGGTATGTTTTGCCGTTGGCGTAAAAGACTCGAAACCAGGCTGGGGTTTCTTCGATAATTTGCGGCGTGATGTGCGCTTGAATTAAATATTTTTGTTCGGGAAATTCCATGCGTGCTTGTAAAATTTCATCCAGGCTTGATGCGCCCAAAATTACGCCTTCGCCGCCGCCGCCGTTTGAAGGTTTGATGACGAATTTTTCACCAAGCGGAGTTAAGTCAATTTGCGGAACGACGGGTTGTTTTAGAAATGGCGCAAGTAAAATGGTGTAGGGGGTGTGCAGTCCGGCGTTGATCAACTCAAGATGCATGGTGGCTTTGTCTTCTGACCATGCGGAAACCTCAGCCGGGTTGATGCGCCGCGCGCCATATTCCAATGCCCAGCGCGGAATGGGATCGAAGGTCGACTCGCCTTGTCCACGATGAAGAAGGGTTTTAAAGGTCGTGATTCCCTTGTAAAGCGCTGTAATGGATTCGAGTAAATTATCGGGCTTGATCTGCCAGAGGGAAATTCCCTCTTCAATGCAGGCGCGTTCCACCATTCCTGCAAAGACATTATCGTATTCCCAGTACCATGGAAGGCATAAGTCGTATCGCATGAAGTGATTATAAAGTAGGAAGGATGAATGATGAAGGATGAATGTTTTTCGTGTTTACCTATCTACTTCTCACTGGTAAAATGGACGCACAAATTTCAGAAAAGGATAAAAAATGAGCAAAGACACGGTGCAGGATGGTTTGGTTGTTTCGATGGAATATACATTAAGCGTGGATGGAGAAGTGTTGGATTCTTCTAAAGACGCGGGTCCCTTGCAGTTTCTTGCCGGACATGACAATATTGTCCCCGGGCTAGAGCGTGAGATGGTTGGTATGAAGATCGGCGAGAGCAAGGATGTACTGGTTTTACCAGAAGACGGCTACGGCGAATTTGACGCTGATGCCTTCATGGAAGTGCCGCGCAGTGAATTTCCTTCGGACATGGAACTTGAAGAAGGCTTGGAATTAAATGTCAGCGACGAAGATGGTCAGCATCAACTTGCGTTCATCGAAAGTTTTAATGACGAGACCGTGCGCCTTGATTTCAATCATCCTCTGGCGGGTGCGGAATTGCAATTCAATGTGAAGGTGGTTGGCTTGCGCGATGCAACCGCAGAAGAGTTGGAACACGGTCACGCGCATGATGATGACGATCATCACCATTAGGTCGTAGGTCGGGTTTGAAACCCGATACCGTATTTTTTACAAAAGGGCTGTCCTCAATTTGGACAGCCCTTTTTCTTAATTAACCCAAGTTGCTACCTTGAAATTGAAACGTGTTGCGAAACCTCTTTTTGCCACGAATTTTTTTGCCACGAATTGCACGGATTTTCGCGAAGTTGAGAAAAAATCCGCGCAAATTAGCGAAATTAGCGGCAAGGATTTTGAGGTTCTTGGTATCGTGGAACTTGGGTTAATTAATTGTGCGGCGCAACCACGTATCGCTTTCCGTGCGCCTTCAGTAAATTGCAGTCTGATTCGAGCCCGCATGAGGTGCAGTGTTTTCCGTCGGGTCCGATCTCAATTAGTTTTCTTTTTTGAACGAGCATTTCGATCATGGACATGATTGCAGAGGGTTGGGCGTTTAGTTCTCGGCTGATCTCTGAAAGGCTTAATCCGCTTTCTTTGTTTTCCAGTAATTTTATAAGTTGCGTCAGCATGGAGGTTTATCCAAAGCCCAGCAATTTTCCGCCTTGATAAACGATGAAGGCGGCGATCCATGCCACCGCAGTTTGATAGACGGCAGATGTCACCGCCCACGATGATCCAAACTCGTGCTTGATCGCGCCCAACGTGGCAATGCACGGAACGTAAAGCAAGACAAATACCAACAACGCCACTGCGCTTAGCGGAGTAAAGTGGTCACGCAGGGCGTCACTCAACGCCGTGTTCTCAGTTTCTTTTTGCGGATCAATCAAATGTACGCCAGGGATAATATTTAATAATATTCTGCCTGATTTAATTGTCGCTTCGATAAAGCCCTGTCCGATGCCGATTAGGTCTTCGCTGAATGTGGTTGGTTCAGCAGGTTGGGCATTTCCGCCGCCGATATAAATTTGACTCATGGTGCTGACAACGATCTCTTTGGCGATGAAGCCTGTCACCAGCGCGCCGCCGGTTTCCCAGTTGTCAAATCCCAGTGGGGCGAATGCGGGCGAGATCGCGCTGCTGACCTTTCCAAAATATGAATCTTGTTGGTTGGTCACTCCCCACGGCAGGTTGAGCAACAGCCACATGACGACCGATGCCGCAAAGATGACCGTGCCCGCCTTGCGGACAAATTCGCGCGTGTTTTCCCACATGTGGATTAATACGCTTTTTAGCGAAGGCTGACGGTAGGGGGGTAATTCCAACACAAAAGCGGATGATGCGTCTGGCTTGAGCAGGGTACGGGTGAAGACCATGCCTGACAACATGGCGATCAAAATTCCCAGCGCATACATCGCCCAGATCACCGTCCCGGCGCGTGATCCGAAGAATGCCAGACCAAACACCACATAGACAGGAAGCCGCGCCGAGCACGACATCAATGGGACGAGTAGCGCGGTCAGGATTCGGTCACGGCGGCTGGCAATTGTCCGAGTGGCATATACCGCAGGGACGGCACAGCCAAATCCCAAAATCATGGGGATGAATGATTTGCCGTGCAAACCAACCACGCGCATAAAACGATCCATCACGAAAGCGGCGCGTGACATGTAGCCTGAATCTTCCAACAGGGCGAGGAAGAAATATAAAATTAACAAGCCCGGCACGAAGACCAGCACGCCGCCTACGCCCGCGACAATTCCATCAATGATGAGGGAGTGAAGCCATGCCGGAGCCAGCACAAGATCGAGCAGGAACGAGAATAAGTGTGCGATCGGTCCGTTGATGACGGCATCCGTCCAGTCCAAAAATGGAGCGGAGACATCTATCACGAGGCGGAACATGACGTACATTATCGCAAAGAAGAATGGCAGTCCAAACCATTTGTGTGTGACAACATCATCAATGCGGTCAGTCAGGGTAATGCGATCTATATTTGGGCGGTGAAGAGTCTGGCGCACCACACCGTTGATGTACCCGTAGCGGTGATCGGCCGTGATCATATCCACCTCATCGCCAAGCATGGATTTTATTTTTTCAGCGCCTTGCCGCGCCAATTCAATGATTTGAGCGCCGTTGGGCATGGCTTGCACGCGTTCAAGAATATCCGCGTCGCACTCAAGCAGTTTGATCGCCAGCCAGCGCTGTGGATAATGTTCCGTGTCAAATTTGTTTTCTTCAAATGAAGCCACCATGCGGGCGATCTCGCGTTCCAGTTTGCCGCCGTAATCAAGGCGAAAGAGTGTGCGGGGTGTGCTGGTCATGTTAATTTTTTCCCGCCGCTTGAACGGCTTTGGCAATTAGATCAGAAATGCCCTTGCCCTGATTGGCTGAAGTGGACACCACGGGAATATCTCCCAACATTTGAGAGAGTTGATCCAGGTTGATCTTTGCGCCGTCTTTATTCAGGGCATCGGTCATATTCAAGGCCAACACAACGGGAACATCCAACTCTAAAATTTGAATGGTCAAATATAAATTGCGCTCAAGGTTGGTTGCATCCACAACATTAATCACCACATCAGGCTGCTCATGAATAATAAAGTCACGCGCCACAATCTCTTCTGGCGAATACGCGGTCAGGCTGTATGTGCCAGGCAGATCAACAATGTTGATCTGCAAATTATCATATTCAATCTCGCCCTCTTTTTTTTCAACCGTCTTGCCCGGCCAATTCCCTGTGTGCTGATGCAGCCCCGTCAGTGAATTAAAGATGGTGGTCTTGCCTGCGTTGGGATTGCCCGCCAGCGCAATTGTTAAATCAGCCATTTGTATCTCCGTTCAAAATCACCTTGATGTGCGCGGCTTCTTCTTTTCGTAAAGCCAGGTGATAACCCTTAATAAAATATTCCATTGGGTCGCCAAGCGGCGCGTGCCGCTCCACCAAAATAGTTTCCCCTTTGACAATGCCCATCTCAATGAAACGTCGGCGCAGGGCAATTGCCCCGCCTATTTGTATTATGGTCGCTTTTTGACCGGGCTTTAATAAATGTAATTGGGTTGGTTCAGACATGCTCATGTTTTCCTCATTGAATCGGATTTGATTTTACGATGACGAATTTTGCCAGCGATATTCCCATCGCAACTTCTTTCCCTTCCACTCGCAGGGTGAGCGGACCTTGAAGTGGCGCGGCCTCGATGACAGTTAATTTAATCCCAGGCAAAATACCGCGCTCGTATAAATATTTAAGCACATCCGTTGCGGTGGCGTTGACCGCCAGCACTTGCACCGTCTCGCCGATTGAAACTGTATTAAGCGGAATTCCATTCAACGGCGTAAAAGAACCATCCGCCGCAGGGATGGGATTTCCGCGCGGGCATGTTTTTGGATTGCCAAGAAAAACCGCCAGAGCCTCGGTTACTTTGGGCGCGGTGGCATGTTCAAGCGAACACGCCAGTTCATACAATTGCGACCATTCAATCTTCAAATGGTCATACAAAAAACACTCCCATAAACGCTGGCGGCGCATGACATTGCTTGCCACTTCGCGCCCTTTTTCGGTGAGAGTTACCCCTTTGTATGGGGTGTGTGTCATCAGCCCCTGCTCGCTCAACCTTCGCACCATCTCGTTGACCGAAACGGGCGTCACATTCAAATGCTCGGCAAGGCGCGCAATTGCCACCACATCGTGATCGCTCAACTCTGCCATTGCCTTGAGATACATTTCCGTACTTTCGCTTAATGGTTGAATATTCATAAGGTTTGCCTGTTGATTATTATAAGGCTGACCTTATTATTTCAGAAGCGCTCAATATTGACTATTGACGGATGTCATTTTATTTCGTGAAGAAAGTTACAACGTTCCACTCCGCCCCGATAGTTGATCCTGAAAAACGAACAGACTTAGCCTGTCGAGCAGAGTCTGTAAACCTTCACAAGCGTGGCGCTTTCCATTTCCCTATCACATCTGCAAAGGGCGGGCGGATTTTCTTTTGATTGAATGGAAACCATCCCAACTCAGCGCGGACGGCTTGCTCTTTGAATTCAGTTGACCCCCAAATTAATGAACCGCCCAAAATACCCATCAACACTGAAGCCCAATCATTTGCAAGAAACAGTGAAATGGCTACCAGTAAAGTCCCCGCAGCCATGAAGTATGGCCACCACAGATAGCCAAGGTATTTTTCTCCGCGAATGACCCAAAAAAAGCCGAATCCAATAATTAGTAAAGTGATCAGCCCAACAAAAAAGCCGAATGTATTCATTATAATTTTCCTTTTTTAGCAGCCAAATTTAGGGCGTCATCCACATTCACCAAATATCCGACCGGATCGCGTTTTAGCAAGTCTACTGTAGTGGCAGATTGATGCTGTTTCAAAATTTGCGCGTGCCGCGGGTTGGATGGGTTAGCGGGAGAACGCCCCTTGATCACGCGTTTTTGCTGGCGGAAGAGTTCAAACGAGTCCCAGATCGTTGTCATGCTAAAAATTCCCAGTGTGGTAGAAAGGATGGAAGAGGCGGATAGAAACGAACCAATTTGAAGAAAAATGCCGATGATGACAAAACAAGCCGCGGGGAATTTAATCGAGTTGGAATGGCGTTCGATTTTACGCACAAGCACGTGACCCATCCATATACTAAAAAAAGCTGTGAGCGCTGCTATTAGTCCAATAAAATTAATATTCATTATTTGTCTCCAAAAAGTAAAAAAATCTTTGACCGCTGTTCAGATGTCCTTTGGGCATGTTTTGCGTTTCGTTTGATGGCTTGCGGAATATGAAAAGCGTTGCCAATTGCAGAATTCAACTGAAATGAAACGCGCCTCATTGATAACAACAGCGCTCCCTTTTTCAGAGAACGCTGTAAGTTTGGAAAAAATAAGAGAGTCTGTTTGATCCATATCCTGTTTGGAGCGTGGGTCACGTTTGTAGCGTCAATGTTGGAATTTGAATGGGTGGCGTCATACGGCAAGCGCGACGCGCATCTACATCTTTTTATTCGCGCCGTCCTTTTGTCACAATGCGAATTGGCGTGCCGAGGAAACTATATTTTTCACGGATCTGATTCTCAAGATAGCGTAGGTAGGAAAAGTGCATCAACTTCGGCTCATTGACATAGATCAAGAAGGTAGGCGGGTCCGAGCGGACTTGTGTGCCGTAGAACATCTTAAGCGCGCGCCCTGCATGGGTTGGGTGCGGGTGGGCATCTTGTGCGCTGTGAATGATCTCATTGATTGTGGATGTGGTCAAACGCGCAAGACGCTCTTCCTGCACTTGCAACGCCATCGGAAGCACCTGATCCACACGTTGGCCGGTCTTGCAGGAAATGAACAAGATCGGCACGTAGTCCATGAAATTTAGTTCCCGCTTGATCTTGGCGGTGTACTCTTCCATGGTCTCATTATTTTTTTCAATTGCATCCCATTTGTTGACCAGCACAACGCAGGACTTCCATTCATCAAGAATGAAACCGGCAATGTGCGTATCCTGCGAGGTAATGCCTGTGGTTGCATCAATCATCAGCAAAGCCACATCAGCGCGTTCAATGGATTTGAACGCGCGCAAAACGCTGTATTGTTCAACACCGTGTTCGATCCGGCCTCGGCGGCGAATACCGGCGGTGTCAATCAATGTCACATCCAGTCCGCCAAATTCGATTTTGGTGTCAATTGAATCGCGCGTAGTTCCTGCAATGGGGCTGACGATCACACGTTCTTCGCCGACCAATTTATTTAATAAACTGGATTTGCCCGCATTCGGCTTGCCCACAATTGCAATTTTGATGCTGTCGTCTTCCTCTTCATTTTCCGCAGGCGGGAAGGATGCCACCAGCGCGTCGAGGATATCGCCGGTGCTTGTGCCGTGAATTGCAGAAATTGCGAATGGTTCGCCCAAGCCTAACTCATAAAATTCCGATGCTTGATCGCGTCGTTCCCTTGATTCGCATTTATTTACAACTACAAAGATTGGAGGCCAATATGTACCATCTGGCAGTTTCTTTTGTGAACGGCGCAGAATTTCCGCCACTTCACGGTCTGGGGCTGTGACCCCTGATTCGCCATCGTTGACGAAAAGCACTGCATCCGCTTCCTGAATGGCAATTTGCGCCTGTCTGCGAATATCGTCAATGAAATCGGCAGAACCGATTGAAAGCGGTGTCTTTCCTCCATGAGTTGGGTCAATACCGCCGGTATCAATAATTGCAAAGGAGCGTCCGTTCCATTCAGCCTCGCCAAATAAACGGTCTCGCGTGGTACCAGCCACATCATCAACAATGGCTAAGCGTTCCCCCGCAAAGCGATTGAACAGTGTGGATTTGCCGACGTTGGGTCGGCCTACAAGTGCTACGATAGGTTTCATAATAATTTATAATTTTCCAGTTGATATATGGTTGAGTATTAAGGAGTCGGCGTTGCCACGGGCGTACCGCTAAGAGCGATCACTACTTCTATTGTATTCGGTAATATTGATTCTACAACAACATCCGAGATCAGCACTTCCACTTTGGCGATGACTTGATGCGTGCCGACTTCCAAGCCGCTCAAGTCTACAGTCACGCGCACATCCTGTCGGGTAAGAGTATCCAGCAAAGGTAGTGGACCCGAGACAATTACATCCACCGTTGCGGGTGAAACCTGGGCGCCCAACCCTGCGCCGAGGTTGGTAATTTCAACTTTCTCGCCTGCCAGTGTAACACTACTTTCGATTGGCGCGACCCCGGCTTGTATTAATACTGTTTGTTCGCCGACAATTGAAATTCCTTCGGGTAAATTTAATGCCACGCGCGTGCTAATGTCTTCCTTCGCGCTTTGTAATTCCAATGGCTGCGTATCCACCACGCCGGGCAGGGCGTTGACAATTTCAGGGTCAGATGCAAACACAGTTACAACAGGCGGGAATACAGAAATATCTGTCAGGTGATATCCGCTTGCCACGCGCCCCATTACGATCACTTTCACCGCCACGTCGCGGTATCCGCCTTGTTGGCTTACCGGCAGGAAAACCTGAACAGTTTCAGGTGAAACTGTGACCCCATCCACTTTTTGCCCATTTTTATCAAGAACATCAACGCGCAGCGTTTGATCAAAATTTTCGCGGATGCCGCTTAGATTAACGGATACACGTGCCCGCGCCACTTTTTGAACTTGTGACTCAGCGCCGGCAACCACAACTTCTACGGGGTCGAAACTGGTTTCGCCTACTTGATACCCAATGGCGGTTTCTCCCGTTATGCTTAAGTCAATGCTGAGGGTTTGTGTATCCAGCATTTCCAGCATAAAGTTAATTGTGCTCGGTCCTACGGATACGATTTGCACCGGACGCGCATTGATTTGTATTTGCAGGTCAATGCTGTGTTCTCCGGCGCTTAATCCTGAAAGATCAAGAATGGCGCGCACGCTTTGTGGATCTGCTTCTATAACATTCCATACCGAGCGTGGCGCGCGGAGCGTTACCTCTGCTTCAGTTGGGATGGCGCTGCTGATCACAAGACTTGGATCTTGCCCAATGATTTGTATTGATACGGCAGACGAAAGCGCGCGTGTTTCGTCTGGATCGGCTGATGTAACAGCGGCTATCCAGACAGCAGTGGATAATGCAAGCGCCCATAAAAAAGTGCGGTAATTTTCAGAAATCCAACGAAACATTATTTATCTTCTTTGCGTGGAAATAAACCCGGGAAAAATCTTTCAAAGATATTGGCTTTGTGCCCTTCATCATGTGGGCGAAAAAATGCAGTCAAGATGTTTTCCAGACGTTCTGGGTCAAGGCGGCGTAACATTCTACCCGCGTGTGCAATGGAAATGGCGCCGGTTTCTTCTGAGACAACAACGGTGATCGCGTCACTGGCTTCAGATGTGCCCAATGCCGCGCGATGGCGCAGTCCCATTTGACGGTCGGGGCTGCGGTTCAAAATTCCGCTAGCTGAGAGCGGCATTACACATGCTGCTGCGGCCACTTGTGATCCCACAATGATCACGCCGCCATCGTGTAATGGTGTGTTTGGGTAAAAGATTTGTAACAATATTTCAGGGGTTACGCGGGCGTTCATTTGTACGCCGGTTTGAATATACTCATCCAGGTTGTCCATACGTTGCAGAATGATCAACGCGCCATGCTGACGAGCCGACAATCTTGCGGCCGCGCTTACCACTGCGTGAATGGTTTGCCCAAGCGTCACATCCGCCGATTTTATGGTTACTGGCCAAACAGTTCCAGCACGACCAAGCCTTTCTAATGTCCGCCGAATCTCGGGGGCAAATATCACGGGGACGGAAAGCAATAGGGCAGGCAGGGAATTCTGGGCTACCCATGAAAAAGCGGGGAGTTCCACCAAACTGGTCAGCAGGATGATTGCCACAACAAGCAGGATCATGCCGCGTAATAATGCCATTGCCTGTGTATCACGCAGCGAATATAACAAACCAAAAAAGATCAGCGTGACGAGTAGTATATCTAATATACTCAGCCAACTGATGCGTTGAAATATAAAAAAGATGTTGTTGAGAAATTCAGTCACGGGTGAAGGTAATCAGGGGGGAAGGCGATCAGGAATTAGGTTAATTAGGTACGCCTGCTTTCTGATCGCCTAACCCCTAATTGCCTGATTCCTAGATGGGGCGCAAGACACGATCTTGACGCAATTGTTTAAATAAGAGTGTGTTTCCCGTTGAACGGGATTCGATTGCAGAGTCCTGCCAGGCTTGCACGCCAAGTGTTTCGGGTGTGCGTTTTTCGTAGCCAAGTTGTTTCCAAAGTTGTTCCTGGGCGGCAAGTTCATTCATCGGGAAGATGAGCGACGCTTCGCTTTGCAATTCGCTTGAGGCGCGTTCTACTTCCTTAATTAAGATTTCAAGCGCTTTTTGCAGGTTGATGTGTTCTTCGAGGAATATATCGGTTGTGCGTGTGACAAGGTTTTCAACCTGCCAGCCCGCCAGCCCAACGATCTTTTGGTCAAGTTCAATAAGCATATATGCTTTTTCGCCGAACTCCTCCATTACATTGTCGGGCGTCATTCTGCGAGAGCCTTTGCTTAAGCGGGTGATCAATTCTGCAATAGCCGCGGAGTGTTTTGGCTTGCCGCGTTTTACTGAATATTCGCCATTGGATGCGACAGGTTGTTTTACCGTGATGGTATCCGGTTCGGCAATATTGGCGCCGGGAACAATCTCTTTCCAAGCCGCGCTCACTTGCTTCCATAAGGTGTCGTAGGAGCCAGTGTTTGTGATGACAATATTCGCAACCGCCACTTTTGCGCTTTGAGCAGATTGCATGTGGGCGCGTTCCGTTGCCTGCTCGCGACTCATGCCGCGTTTACGCATTAATCTTTCTACTTGTACTTCTTCCGGCGCGTTCGTTACCCAAATTGAATCGCATACATTACGCAGATCGCCTTCCAGCAGTTTGATGGCTTCAATTACGATGACAGGCTGGATGGATCGCTTTATAAGTATCTCTGTTGCCTGACGCACCAACGGGTGGGCAATGGATTCCAATTGCGCGAGGGCTTCGGGGTTGTTGAAAACGAGGTTTCCCAATTTACTGCGATCTATTTCACCGTCTTTATTGATTAACCACTTGCCGAAATTATCAACAACGAGTTGGTAGCCCGGCGCACCTTTGGCATAAGCGCGATGGGTGAGCGCGTCTGCGTCAATAGTGTACGCGCCAAGGTGCTCCAACATGCGGCGCACCACGCTTTTCCCAGTGGCTATATTGCCAGTGAGACCGATCACAAATTTGCCGGTCCAATTGCTCACATTTTCCTCTTTAATGTAATGGAGTAAATAATCACTCTATTTTAATGTCTTTTCTTGAAATGTCCACCTTTTGCCAGTAAATTCCAATGAACTTGAAGAAAATAAGGCGGCATAAGTCCTAAAACCTTTCAAGTATAAGATTGTGCTAGTATTATTAACTGATGTTGCGCGCCATCTCGAAGGTTGAGTCTAAAAGAAGGTCCTTTAGAAGTTGTCATTTCGGTATAAACAGCCTTGTTCGCATTTCGGAGGAGTGAATGGAAAATAAATTCAAGATTACCTTTGTCTCTATATTCCTGGTGTTTGCGGTTATTTTGTCTGCCTGTAATTCCCAGCCTGCCCCAGCGGATGCTGTTCCTCCAGCCACGCCGGTAGTGCCGTCGAATCTTTCTGCCGTGTTGAGCGAAGTAACGGGCAAGGTTGAAATCCGGCAGGCTGGGCAGGATATATTTGCGCCTGCCGCCGCAGATTCTTTTATAAATGAAAACGGGCAGGCGCTAACCGGAGGCGATGGGCGCGCTCGCCTGGATTTGTCAACCGGCACCATTGTCCGCGTTGCTCCTGCATCGCTCTTTACTCTAACCCTAAATGAGCCGTCTCAAGGAAGCCTGAAAACCCGCTTTCAGTTGGAATTAGGACAATTGTATATTATTCTCAACGGCGGTTCGATGGAAGTAGAAACACCCACAGGAACAGCGGCTGTGCGTGGTTCTTACATGAGCGTTACTTATGACGCGCACAAAGGGGAGGTGAAAATCACCTGTCTGGAAGGCAACTGTTCCCTGACTAATGCAACGGGCAGCGTATCAATTACAGCCGGACAAACTGCGGTAATCACCGGCGCTGGTCAACCTCCACAGGTTGGAGAAATGAGTGATCAGGAGATTCAGGATTGGCTCAATAATAACCCCGAAGCAGAAGTGGTTGTGGCCGCGCTGACAGAGGATCCAGTTGCGACCGAAATTCCAGCAACTGAGGAAGTTCCGCCAACGCAAGAAGTCCCAACAGAAACAGTATTAAATCCTCCATTGGTGTTTGCTCCTCCAGTAATTAGGAGACCAGCCGAGCCAAAAGAGGAACCGCCTTTAACTCCGACAGTTGTAATTAGTAATATTGTCCCTACATCAACTGTATTTGGTCAGCCGCTGACTCTGACAATTAGTGTATTGCCTTCTTCCGGCGGACCAATTCCAACAGGCTCCGTAAAAGTACTTGCCAATGGAGTTCCTATTTGTACCGCTTCTCTAAATTCAACAGGGACTGCCGCCTGTATTGGTGGTTTCCCCGCTGCAGGTCTTTATAGCCTGATCGCAGAATATTCAGGGGATGGTATTTACCCCATTGTTCAAGCCGCAGCCTTTGAGTATCTGGTCAACAAAGCCAGCACAACAACGACCATAACAACTGAGTCTAGTAACCCGGTACAAAAAAATGTGCCGGTTGGTTTTTCCGCAACCGTTGACAACGTTGCGCCGGGCGCTGGCTTGCCCACTGGCAAAGTGACCTTTTCTGACGGAGTAGATAGTTGTGTAAGTGTCTCTGCTCCCTGGACTTGCAACATCACTTTTAGTAATTCCGGATCCAGACCTGTAATTGCCAGTTACAGCGGCGATGCGAATTTTAATAATAGCAGTTCGGTTTCTGTAGCACAGGATGTGTTGCCTAGCGTGGATTCAGAATTTTTCAATATTACCGGTCCTATATCCATTACGCTTATGTATGCCACCGAGTGCAGTCAAGCATATTCTGTAAAAGTTTTGGACGTGGATGGCGTTAATGAAGTAAAAATGGAATACAGCCTTGACAATACTTTCAGCATTGCGGGACAGTCTTTGCTAACAAATGTGGGCGCGAATATCTGGCAGGGGAATATTATTATTCCCGCCTCTGCCATGGATATTATTTACTGGAGGTTCATTGCGGTTGATGGGCTTTCGAATTCGACCTTCTTTGGCGGTGTAACGCCTTATACCGATGGTTACCCGGGTGGTCCAGTCCACAGCGCTTACTTTTTCAGCCTTACCTCCACCTTTACCCCTCCTTGTGTGCCATAATAAATGAGAATCATTCGAAATAGGAACTTTTGAGAGGGTGTGTTCTTTTTGTAAACGAGTTGGTTTATGGTTTTCTCAAAGTAGAAAAACCATATCGAAAATTTGACCAATTTGCGTTTTTCGCAAATAAGAGAATGTCTAATAACTTCACCACGAAGTCACCAAGCCGCAAAATTTTCCCTTGGAGTCTTTGAGACTTCGTGTTTTTGTGGTCAAAAGCAGGCTCTAAGCTTGGCTACAAATTTGAAAACTTTGAGAAAGCTGTACGAGTTGATTTTGGTAAGGTTGACTCTCTTCCTTCCAACGTGTATCATGCAATCAACTCAGGCTGGTTGGGCAGTCGCGGTCCTGCGTTGTCGGGATCGAGGAAAGTCCGCACTCCATAGAGCACGACGTCGGATAATTTCCGGGGCGGGGAAACTGCCGAGAGGCATGAACCTGCCGGAAAAGGGCCACAGAAACAAACAGCCCTTCCATCCTTAGGGGTGAAGTGGTGATGGTGAAAAGGTGGTGTAAGAGACCACCGGCATTTGCCGTAATGCAGATGGCCAGGTAACCCCCGTCGGGAGCAAGGCCAAGCAGG
>JFJP01011911.1_pt1 | contig 14141 bp, 11 predicted proteins | sample 431651 | NCBI WGS metagenome assembly JFJP01 (sample SAMN02602958, study PRJNA72255) | Microbial mat metagenome, whole genome shotgun sequencing project. | biome: fresh water; feature: sink hole; material: water; isolation source: purple microbial (photo- and chemosynthetic) mats found in... | reverse complement strand
CAGCCAAAAGTATTGATTTTGCACGTTACAGGCACAAACCGAGATCGGGAAGCTGCGTTAGCTTGCGAATTGGCAGGCGGAAAAGCCGAAATCGTGCATCTCAATCAATTGCTGGCGGGCGAACGTAAACTTTTAGATTATCAAATGCTCGTTTTGCCAGGTGGTTTCTCTTACGGCGATGATCTTGGGGCGGGTACACTTTGGGCTTTAGATATAAATCATCGTTTAGGCAATGATCTAAAGCAATTTGTGGCGCTTGGTAAGCCTGTTTTGGGCATTTGCAATGGTTTTCAAGCGTTGGTTAAAGCAGGTTTGCTCCCTGGTAAGCCAGAGAAAACTTTGCGAACCGCAACCTTGGCCCCTAACGATTCGGCCCATTTTGAGTGTCGGTGGGTTTATCTCCAGCCCAATCCGCAAAGCCCTTCGCTCTTTACGAAGGATTTGACCGAACTGATCTATTGTCCTGTCGCGCATGGAGAAGGAAAATTCATTATTTCTGATGCTGATTTGCTCAAAAATAGTGAAACAGCTAACTTCATTGCGCTTCGCTATGTGAATGCTGATGGTACAGAAGCTCTTTATCCCGCGAATCCTAATGGATCATCACTTGGCATCGCAGGAATTTGTAATTCAGCAGGGAATGTCTTAGGTTTAATGCCGCATCCCGAAGACCATATCTTTTTTTGGCAACATCCGCGCTGGCAGCGCGGCGAGGTTGGAATGCTAGGTTTGCAATTGTTTAAGAATGGGTTAAAATATGGCTAAAATGACGCTCAACGAACTAGAAACATTCATTCCAATGGCTCTCCAAACGGTAGATTTGCCTGCGGTTTGGGGGGCAAAACGAACAGGAAAAGTCCGCGATCTTTATCAAAAAAGTGGAAAGCAAATTCTGATCACTACAGACCGCGTTTCTGCTTTTGATCGCGTACTTGGAACGATTCCTTTCAAAGGTCAAGTGCTTAATCAACTGAGTGCTTGGTGGTTTGAACAGACTCAAGCGATTGTTGCTAACCATGTCATTACAATTCCTGATCCAAACGTGACAATTGCGCGAGAAGCTGAACCTTTGCCTGTAGAAGTTATCGTGCGCGGCTACATCACGGGCGTAACGCAAACTTCACTTTGGTATCTTTACGCGCAAGGTGAACGGCAGCCTTATGGAATTCCGCTTCCTGACGGGCTACAGAAGAATGCTTCCTTGCCAACGCCAATTATTACGCCGACGACTAAAGCTACTGGAGGAGCGCACGACGAACGCCTGACCCGCGAAGAGATTTTAGCGCAAGGTCTTGTGCCTGAAACGATTTGGGCGCAGGTTGAAGAGGTTGCTTTAGCACTTTTCGCTTATGGGCAAGCTGTTGCGAAGCAAGCGGGCTTGATTTTGGTGGATACTAAATATGAGTTTGGCTTGGTGGATGGGCAACTTACCTTGATTGACGAGATTCACACTCCAGATTCAAGTCGTTTTTGGACGCAGGATTCTTACAAAAAAGGTCAAGAGCCAGAAAACTTTGATAAAGAATATCTCCGTATTTGGTTTGCGGCGCAAGGTTATCGTGGCGAAGGTCAACCACCAGTTATGCCACCGTCTTTTATCGCTAATGTCGCGGCTCGCTATATTGCAGCCTACGAAAGACTTACGGGAAAAGACTTTAGCCCTGGGGAACAACCTGCGGCAGCGAGAATTGAGGAGAATTTGAAGAAGAATAGCGACTGAGGATTGGCGTGAAAGAACTTTGTCTTGCAATGGGTTTTGTCCTGGTCTCGTGGGCTGGACTGTTTCTGGTTTTCAGTGGCCTGGGTTTTTATTTCTGTCGTTGGTGGGGCTTTAGAATTCAGTCTGCCGAGCGGTGGTTTAGTGCATTTTGGCTCGGTTGGGCTGGGAGCATTGCCTTTTTACAACTTTGGCAGCTTTGGTTTCCAGTGGATTGGCGTGCTTTAGCCCTTCTAACTATGGCTGGTTTGAGTGGTTTGCTCTGGAACAGCCCCGATCTTTGGCCTTTACTCAAGCGGAGTTTGAGACAAAGAAAACTTTTCTGGCTACTCAAGCGGAGTTTGAGACAAAGAAAACTTTTCTGGCTGGCTGCGCTTCTCGTCGTTACTTGGTTTGCAAGCAACTCGATTCTCCCAATAAGTGATAGTGACAGTGGACTTTATCACCTTCCATCTATTCGCTGGGCTATGGCTTACCCCATTGTCCCAGGTTTAGGCAATTTACATGGGCGACTTGCCTTTAATCAATCTTACTTTTTGTATGTTGCATTGCTTGAAGTTGGCTTTGGGTTGCGAAAAGCTTTTCATTTTGCAGGAGAATTGCTCTTAGCTATTCTCTCATTACAAGCACTTTTAAGTACCTTCAAAGTTTCCGAGACTTTCAAACTTATTCAACCGCAACACCTTTTTATTGCGCTCTTTTTGCCTGTCGTTTTAGCGCAGAAGTACTGTCAATCTAGTCCCACATCTGACACGGCGATCTTCGTCTTAGGCATTGTTCTTTCAATGCAATATCTTCCTTTCTTTCTGGAATCAAAGCAAAGTTCGCAAACCGAAGACTTTAATCTCACTTTTATTACTACTCTTGCCGCTATAGGAACAACGGTTAAAATTAGTTTCGTCTTCTTAGGCGGATTGATCTTTCTTATTACTCTTATACTTTGGTGGCAACACGCTAAAGATCATAATTTCCGAGCGAAAGGAAAGATTCTATGCTGGAATCTAGGGCTTGGAATTGTGATTCTTCTCCCTTGGATAATTCGGGGCGTTATCCTCAGTGGTTACATTGCTTATCCCAGTACCGTTGGGGCTTGGCCGGTAGACTGGCGGATTCCTCAAGAAAGTGCCATCAACGAAGCGAATTGGATTTATAGCTGGGCCCGCCAGCCAGGTCTGCCTTGGGAAGTAGTTTTGAAAGACTGGAATTGGCTCAAACCATGGATTATAAGGACAATAAAAACCCCTCATGCTATCCTAGAAATGATTTTCCCTTTGGGCATTGCCTGTTTAGCCTTCTTTTCCTCGCTCAAAACGCAAAAAAGTCGTGCATGGCAATTGAAATGTGTACAAGGCTTATTTCTTTTGCCTTCCCTTGTTGCGATCTTCTTCTGGTTTATTCTTGCACCTGATGTGCGTTTTGTGGGAAGTTGCTTCTGGCTTCTGGCCATTGGAAGTGTTTTGCTTGTTACAACCAATTTTCAGCAAACCCAGGTTTCATTTAAGCTTTCCCAAAAGCAGCGAATTATGGGGATTTGGGTAGCAATCCTCTTTTTCTTCGCTCTAATCATTCATAAAATCAATCTTTATGGGGATACCCTTGCTTTCTCTTCTCCTCTGAATGTTGAAACAAAAGCTTTCATCACTCATTCTGGTTTAACAACTAATGTTCCAACAAAAGATGATTGTTGCTGGGATGCCCCACTTCCTTGTACACCATACCCTAATGCGAAGCTGCGCTTGCGGAAACCTGGAGATTTAAGCGCGGGTTTTAGGCTTGAACCTTAACTTAAAAGGAATTACAATGCAGCCAATTGTGCCAATTTTAATGGGGTCTCGTGCTGATTTAACGCATGCTCAGGCCATTGGGAAAGCCTTAGAGCATTTAGGAATCGCTTTTAAAATCCATATTGCTTCAGCACACAAAACGCCTGCTCACTTATTGCAAATTCTTACAACTTATGAAGCAGATCCGCGCCCTAAAGTCTATATCACTATCGCTGGCCGCTCAAATGCGCTCAGTGGCATGGTTGATGCTCAAGTTGCAGCCCCTGTAATTGCTTGCCCGCCACCTCCTGAAGCCTTTGGGGGCGCGGATATTTTCTCTTCCCTGCGGATGCCCAGCGGGGTGGCCCCTGCCGTAGTTTTGGAACCCACAGGCGCGGCTTTGTTAGCCGCAAAAATCCTTGGCCTTTGTGATGTAGGAGTTCGCCACCAAGTAAAAAATCTTCAAAAACAAGCGCTTGAGCAGATTCTTGCAGACGACAAAGATTGCTAAAGTGCTGTTCTGATTCTGCTAAACGCAGTTAAGTTCTCTCTTTCTTCTGTTTTAGCGTGATCTTACTCCCCAGTTCAAGAATAAATTTAGCTTTCTGGGGGTGTTGTGATGGAATATCTAAAAATGGCTGAAATTCACGACAAATGTGGGGTTTTTGGGGTCTATGCCCCGGGCCATGATGTTGCCCGTTTAACTTTCTTTGGGCTTTACGCGCTCCAACACCGTGGCCAGGAAAGTGCTGGCATCGCAACTTGTGATGGGGAAGTTACCTATGTGCATAAGGGCATGGGGTTGGTAACGCAGGTTTTCAATGAAAACAATCTGCAACCATTGAAGGGCCATGTAGCGATAGGGCATAATCGTTACTCTACAACGGGGTCTTCGCATGTTCGGAATGCTCAACCCTATCTAATTGAAACGATTTATGGGCCGCTAGGTGTGGCTCATAATGGTAATTTGACTAATGCGCTGCAATTGCGCCAAGCTTTGCTCAAGCGTGGCGTGGGGCTTTCTTCCTCGACGGATAGCGAAGTCATTACCCAAGTCTTGGCTGCCCCGCCAGAAGTCTGGCAAGATCAACAGATTAGTGGCGATTTGCCCCTCAATAATGGGGCTTTGTGGGAAAAGGGGAAGCTGCAAGAATTTATCCATTCGCCCCAATTCCCCCCCCGCATGGGCCCAGCCCAGCCAGGGACGTGGGAATCGCGCATTCGAGCTTTTATGCAGCTGGCGGAGGGTGCTTATTGCCTTGTGCTGCTCACGCGGGAAGCCATTTATGCCGTGCGCGACCCCAATGGCCTGCGCCCGCTCTGTTTGGGCAAATTGGACAATGGGAATTTTGTGGTCGCTTCCGAGTCCTGCGCTCTTCAAACGGTTGGGGCCAGCTACCTCCGCGAAGTTGAGCCTGGCGAGATTTTGCGGCTTGACAACCAGGGTTTGACTTCCATTAAGGGGCATGAGCCGAAGCAACGGGCGTTATGTGTTTTTGAATATGTCTACTTTGCGCGGCCCGATTCGCTTTTGGAAGGGCAAAATGTGCATCAGGTGCGGCAGCGGATGGGGCAGCAATTAGCCCGTGAAGCCCCTGTTGAAGCCGATGTTGTGGTTGGGGTGCCCGACTCGGCGATCCCGGCGGCAATTGGCTATGGGCTAGAGTCGGGCGTTGCCTACACCGAAGGCTTGATTAAAAATCGCTATATTGGGCGCACTTTTATTCAGCCTGACGATCATCTGCGCCGCTTGGGCGTAAGTCTGAAGTATAATCCCCTTACTGCAAATCTAAAAGGTAAACGAGTTGTCTTAGTTGACGATTCGATTGTGCGGGGCCACACGGCAGGCCCAATGGTGCAATTGCTCCGTGATGCGGGGGCTACGGCTGTGCATGTGCGCGTTTCCTCGCCTCCTGTCTGTCATCCCTGTTTTATGGGCGTAGATATGGCGACGCATAAAGAATTGATCGCCTATAATTTCAGTGTTGAACAGATTAGAGCGCGGATCGGTGCTGATTCCATAGCTTATCTCAGCCTGGAAGGGATGCTCAAAGTAATTGCTGGGGCTTCAGAAAAGGCAGGCCATTGTACAGCTTGTTTCACAGGGCATTATCCAATCAGCATTCCTGATTGGTTGCTTGATGGGGATCGTGAGAAATATATTTTTGAAGGTATGTGGGGGCCATAAAATGATAAAAGGAAACCAATGAGGAATGAATCCGCGCTTAAAAAAGTCTTAATTGTTGGGTCGGGCGGGCGCGAACATGCGTTGGCATGGGCTTTGGCCCGTTCGCCCCAGGTGAGCGAAATTTTTGTTGCGCCTGGCAATGCGGGGACAATTTGGCCCGCTGCAACTGAGCCAAAACGGGCCAGCGCTACTAATGTAGCTATTGCGGTTGATGCTTTTGCAGCCTTAGAGGAATTCGCGCAGAAGCAGCAAATAGATTTGACAGTCGTAGGCCCAGAGCTACCCTTAGCAAATGGAATTGTAGATTATTTTCAAGCGGCAGGGCTGCGAATTTTTGGCCCTTCGCAGAAGGCTGCCCAGCTAGAAGCCTCAAAAGCTTTTGCTAAAACTTTTATGCAAGAGTGCGGCATTCCTACGCCTGCTTATCAGACCTTTAAGAATTATAACGCTGCTTGTCAATTTTTACTTCAGCAAGAGCAGGCTGAATCGCTAGTTATTAAGGCTGACGGGTTAGCCGCAGGTAAGGGTGTTATTGTCTGCGGCAACCGCGATGAAGCGCTGGCTGCCGTTCGGGGGATAATGCTTGATCACGAATTTGGGCAGGCTGGAGCTACGGTTGTCATTGAAGAACGCCTTTATGGTCGAGAGGTTTCTCTTTTAGCTTTCACTGATGGTAAAACAATCGTACCTTTACCGCCTTCACGAGATCATAAGCCCGCTTACGATGGTGACCAAGGCCCAAACACGGGTGGCATGGGAGCCTATACGCCGCTTGCAGATGTTAATGCAGCCTTAGTGAATGAAATTGTTAGAACTGTTTTGCAACCAACGATTGCGGGGATGGCCCAACGGGGCACGCCTTATGTAGGGCTGCTTTATGCGGGGATCATGCTGACCTCAAAGGGCCCCCAAACCTTGGAATTCAACTGCCGTTTTGGGGACCCTGAAACCCAAGTGCTTTTACCGCTCCTTGAAACAGATTTGTTCCCTATTCTCCAGGCTTGTGTAGTGGGGCAATTAGATCAAATCACTGTTCGTTTGCGCCCCGAAGCTTGTGCCACAGTAGTGCTAACTTCGCCTGGCTATCCTGGCGAATATCGCAAAAATTTGCCTATTCAGGGCTTAGACCAGGCCGCGGAGCGCGATGGGGTGCTAATTTTTCACGCGGGAACGGCTTTGCACGAGGGGCAATTAGTTACGGCGGGCGGGCGGGTTTTAGCGGTCAGCGCTTTGGGAACCGACCTCACCGCCGCTTTAGCGCAAGCTTATGCGGGTGTGGCCCAAATTCACTTTGAAGGGATGCACTATCGGCGCGATATTGGCAAAAATGATTCCTAAAAGCGCTCTAAGGAGCTACGTGTGAATGAAAAAACGGCCTATTCGCTTTCGGGCGTAGATATTGCGGCGGGCCAAAAAGCAACTGAATTGATGCGTCTTGCAGTTGAAGCAACTTATGGCGCTGAAGTTTTAGCGGGCTTGGGTTCTTTTGGCGGTTTGTACGATGCAAATTTGCTTAAAGAGCTGAATGCCCCCGTTTTAGTTGCTTCAACAGATGGAGTTGGCACAAAAACTAAAGTTGCAGCCCGTTTAGACCAATGGCAAACGATTGGGCGCGATTTAGTTAATCATTGTATCAATGATATTTTGGTGCAAGGCGCAAGACCGCTCTTTTTCCTCGATTATGTCGCAGCTTCCAAGCTCGATCCGCAACGGATTGCAACGATTGTCGGGGGAGTCGCGGCGGCTTGCCGCGAAGCCAAATGTGCTTTACTTGGGGGCGAAACCGCCGAAATGCCTGGAGTCTATCAATTTGGCGAAGTTGATCTGGCAGGCACAATTGTAGGCATAGTCGAGCGCAAGCGGATTATTGATGGTTCCCGCATTCGGCCTGGAGATCTGCTGCTTGGTTTACGTTCAACAGGCTTGCACACAAATGGCTATTCTCTCGCTCGTTCGGTGCTTGAAAAACACGACTGGACCACGCCTTTAGCTGAATTGGGTTGTTCTATTGGCGAAGCCCTTTTAGCGGTTCATCGGTCTTATCTGGAGCCGATTCGCCATTTGATGACCGCAGGCGTTGAGATTCGAGGTTTAGCTCATATTACGGGTGGTGGTTTTAGAGATAATCTCCCCCGAATCCTGCCTGAAGGGGTTGGGGCGCTGATTCAGCGCGGTTCGTGGCCCGAAATCCCAATTTTCAGATTGATTCAACGGGTGGGCTTTATTCCTGACGAGGAAATGTTCCACGTTTTCAATATGGGAATCGGGATGATTGTTGTCATTCCGAGCGAAAACGTCTCTTTAGCGCGAGCGACCATTCCTGAAATCTCGGTTATTGGCACAACCACTGCGGGGCCTTCACGCGTCATCATCCGCGAGGCCTAAATGCAGCATTTGATCAGCAAAGTTGCTAACCCGTTTAGCATCGGAGCGGGTTTTGTCGGGCTGACGCTTCTCTTCTTGATCGTGGGTTTGCCCTGGTATGCAGCTTTTCGGCTGGCGGCTGGCGTGATAGCACTCCTTACGTCGGCGGTTATTTTGTGGCAAATCATGCAGAAGAATAAGAAGCTAGGTATTCCTCTCGTTTTAGCAACTTTATTATTCGTCATTGCCACTGCTTTCTTTCAATTTCGCTAAAATCAAACGCTTTAGCTTAGGCCTGCCAAGTTTTAAAAACTTGGCAGGCCTTCATGTTGTTCCCCAAAAGATAGATTCTAAGGTTTGCCCAGCGCGAAAACTTGGTGAACCGCTTGGACAGCCGCATCACCATCTTTATCCGCCACGACAAGCGAGATATTATATTCTGTACTTCCCTGCGCGATTGCGATGATATTGATTCCTTTATGGCCCAATTCCCCAAAAATACACCCTGCAATCCCTGGCGTACCTCGCATCCCAGAGCCGACAACTGCTACAATGACCACTGGTTCTTGCACTACAATTTGTTCAACGTCGTGGTGAGAAAGATAACTAGCTAATTCTTCGCGCAGTTTTTGCACTGTTTTCGCTGAATCTTGTTGTGGAACAGCAAAGCAAACATTTTGTTCGCTGCTTGCCTGAGTAATCAGCAAGACATTGGCTTCCGCCTTAGCGACAGCGCCAAAAATTCGGGCCGCCACGCCTGATAAACCAAGCATTCCTGGCCCGCCAACCGTAATTAGGCTGACGTTCCGAATCGAAGTAACTGCTTTTGCCGTTCCTGAAATGGTATTGGCCGTAATGAGCGTGCCTGGATGCGTGGGATTAAAAGTATTCAAAATGCGAATCGGGATCTTGCGCTGGACAACGGGATGCACTGTTTTAGGATGTAAAACATTTGCGCCATAATAGGAAAGTTCGGCCATTTCAGTGTAGGAAAGAGCGGTCATCGTTTGCGCTTCAGGGACAATTTTGGGGTTAGCGCTCATCACGCCATCAACTTCTTTCCAAAACCAGACCTCGTCAGCATCCAAAACGGCTCCCAGAATCGCGCAGGTATAATCGCTCCCGCCCCGCCCCAGAGTTGTTGGAACTCCAGTTTGCGTTGCGGCAATAAAACCCGTAACAACGGGCACACAGCCTTGCGCCAGCAGAGGCAACAGCCGCTTTTGGGTTTGGAGGCGCGTTTCGTCCATTAAAGGCGTTGCATCACCATAATTTTCGTTGGTAACAATCAATTCCGTAGCATCAAACGCTTCGGCGGGCACGCCCGCGCTGCGTAAAGCCGCCGCGATGAGCCGCGCATTGCAACGCTCGCCCTGCCCGCTAATCAGGTCGAGAGCGCGAGGCGTTAGTTCGCCCAAAATGGCAATACTCGTCGCCAAATTGCTCACATGTTCAAACATCGGGCGAAGTTGCCTTTCGAGCGCTTGACATTCGCTGGGGCTGGCTAATTCAACCGCCGTTTTCAAATGCAAGTGCAGCAACTGGGGCGCAATAGTGGCCGCCACAGAGCTATCGCCCTTCTCCGCCGCCCGTGCGGCCTCAATCAGCGCGTCAGTTGTCCGCAAATCTGGGGCATTCATCGCCGAAACGACGACGACCACTTCCTTTGTTTGGGCCAGATCGCGGACAATTTCAACGACCTGGCGCAGCGCAGCGGCACTTCCCACTGAAGTGCCGCCAAATTTCAGCACCACTCGCATCGGCATTTCCTTTCAAAAGCTCGGCAAAGCAAGCTTTTCTAATCTTGGTGAAAGAGTTTTTGTAAAGATTCCTTGTATAAGCGCGTCGATTCAGCAATATTTTCGACCAAAGCCATATATTGTTTTTCGGCCCGCTCGCGCTCCACAATATCTTGAACGCGCAATTTGATTTGAAGCAACATTTGGCGAACCGCTAAACCAAGTGTCGTAACCTCATCGTTAAAGGGGTATTTCGTAAAATGGTCGAATTTGGCGAGATCAATCGATTCTAAATCGCTATTCGGTTGTCCGCCCTGGAAGATAAGTCCATTAGTCAAATTATTGACCTGATTCACAATGGCGGTCAAAGCAATGAGGGGGTCAGTAATCGTGCGTGAAATGATGTAGGCTACACCTAAAAGCGAGAAATAGATCAGTATAAAGGTAAAAGCGACTTGATTACGGATCATTGCCTGGAGGTCTAACAAACGTCCAGCGCGAAAATCCATTTTAATGCCGCCAATGACTTGCTGTTGCTTATTTCTGAGGGGCGTAACCGACGAAACCCATGTCCCTTCGGCATCGGTAAAAGGGGTAAGAAACAAGGTGGGCCCCAAAAGCCCTTGTGCCAAACGTTGGGCCTTGGCTTCATTAACTGGCTCAAAAAAAGCAGGCGTTGGGGCTTTGGTTGCCGAAAGCGTGCTGCTGCCAATATAGACCAGTTTGCTTGATTTTCCATCTCGTACAAAAGTCTCAATCCGAATGCGTGGCTCCATCCGTTCCACGACTTTCAGCCAGGCCAAATGGCGCTGATAGCGGGGGTCATTGCGATAAGCCGCAGGTTTGAGACTCCCTTCTTGGGCTAAAGCCGCAAATTCCTCCACTTCAATCCCCGTTGCGGCTCCATTAAGGGCACTGACCATATCAATTTCAAGCTCGCGTTGAACGGCATTAGCCACAAAATCATAAAACCACAGGAAAGTTCCAATGAAATAGCAACTAAACAAAATGGTGAAACTCACCAAAAGTTTGAGGTGTAAACTAATAAAAAACTTAGGTTTGAGCGTAATTTGCTGACTCATAGCTGAGTAATTAATCTCTGGTTGGGGTTACACAGCAGTTGTGAGCTGCAAACCCCAACCTAATCAGAATAGATAGCAGTTTTGGGTAAAGCCGTTGTCGCTAAAGGAGAGCGCCATAGTTCAATTGCCAGCCTGAGCCTTCGCCGACCAAAGTTGCGGCATAGCCTGAAGCCAGATTTAGGGCTTGAAAAGTCCAGCGGGTTGGCTCGGCTGGTTCACCTTCGACGCTCAAAAGGCGGGCAGGTTCGGTTGGCCCCACCGCGACGGCAAAACGATTTAAGGGTAAAGCTAACCCTGTCCCTCGCGCTTTGAGATAGGCTTCCTTGCGCGTCCAGCAGGTAAAAAAAGCCTCAGCTTGGAGAGGAGGAGGCAAATTCTGCAAAGCTAGTTGCTCGCTAGGGGCCAAAAACCGCTCTGCCAAGCGCAAAACGGGCGTAGCATTGTTTATCTGTTCAAGATCTACACCGATAGCCCGTTGTAAAGTAAAGGCATAGAGGGCTAAAGTATTGGAATGAGACAGATTGAAGGTCAGATTAGTTGGGGGCCAGCTGACAAAAGGTTTGCCATGGGGGCTGTAGGCAAACTTCAGGCGCTGCGGCTCAATGGTCAGATAATGCCCCAGCAAGGTTCGCAAAAGCCCCCGCCCCACGACAAAGCGGCGCTGGTGGTCGGGCCTGAGAAAGCGCTGGGCCCTAGCTTGTTCCTCCGGAGCCAGCAGTGAATTTAGGTGGGCAACTTCCCCAGGTTGGTCAAGCGGCAGCAGCCAAAGCTGAACCTCGTTTGGCAAGAGCATTAAGGGCCTAGCGAGCTTAGGATTAAGGGAAAACTGCGTGATTACTTAGCTCGTGCTTACAGGTGAGGCTAGGATGTAAGCGGCATGGGTTGGTACTGAGCATAGAACGGTGGCAGGTAAACCCCTTGCAGCCGCAGACTTTGCACGCGATAGAGCAAAGCCGCACCCGTCAAAATGTGGTGCGCGACCTCGACCACATGCCGATTTTCAGGTTGCGCTAAATACGAGTTGCGAACCCAAGCATTGAACGCGCCCAGCGCTGGCCCCGCCCAGATTTGATAATCCATCTCGCGGCCCTTTTCGCCCGTATTCGACCAGCGCGAGGATAAGCCCAAATACCACCGAAAAACTAAAGCCATTTTGCGCTTAGGGTTTTCTTGGGCCCGCTGAATCTGCTCTGGGTCGCGCTCCTTGAAGTAAGCTACCGTATCTTCCCAAACGACATCCAAATTGCGGCGGAAAAGCTGGCGTTCCAATTTTTCGCGCTCATCTTTGGGCAAAGTCTCAAGCGAATCGTAGCGCTGATAAAGTTCGTATAATTTTTGGGCCCGCATGGGGAACAAAGTACCCTTTTTGAGAACCTGGAGCTTAACACCCATCTCAAACATATCGGCGGCGGGAGCCATCATCACATCCGCCATGCCCGCTTCGGCCAGAAGTTTTCGCGTATGCTCGGAAGCGCCCGCTTCAGTACAGGCTTGGTTGACCGAACCCGTGACCAAATAGGCTGCGCCCATCATGAAGGCTCCGAGCGCCGCCGCTGGCGTACTGATGCCTCCGCCTGCGCCGACCCGCACAGGTTGGGCAAACTGATACTTCGCCTGAAGCTCGTCCCGCAGCGCCAGAATCGCAGGCAAAAGCGAAACAAGTGGGCGATTATCTGTATGGCCGCCCGAATCAGCTTCCGCTGTTACGTCGTCGGCGACAGGGACATGCTCGGCTAATTCGGCCTGTTGGGCGGTGATCAAGCCTGCCGCCACCAAAGGCTGCAAAAGCTTGGCCGGCGCAGGCTGGAGAAATTGGCTGGCTACTTCAGTCCGCGAGATTTTGGCGATGATGCGGTTTTGAATTTCGATCTGATTCTGCTGATTCAGCCTAAGTCCAGCGGCCCGATAACGGACAAGATGCGGAGTCAAAGCCAAAAAAGCTGAAGCCTCAACTGTTTGCACCTGATGTTTAAGATAGAGTTCAACCGCGTTTTGCTCTAAAGCTTCTTCGCTGGGGCTGTGAATCAGATTAAAAGCATAAGGCCCATTTGGCAGAGCCTGTTGAATGCGTTGAATCGCTGCGGTGAGGCGGGTTGGAACGAGACCCGCTGCCCCAAAGGAGCAAAGCATTCCCGCTCGCCCGAACGCAATGACCATTTCTTCGGAAGAAATTGCGTTGGCCATTGCGCCCCCAGTATAGGCATAGCGCACGCCATGGGCTTGCAGAAAGGTCGGGTCACCAAATTGATGCAGCGCAAGCGGCGCGACCATGGCTCTTGTTTCGCCTTGGGGGGCCGCTTGATAATTTTCCCAAACTGGGGCCACGTTGGTAGCTCCCGTTTGGCCCGCTCGCTCGACGATATAGCACGGTTGCTCAAGATTGGTCAAACATGCTTTGATCTCTTGGCCCGTGAAGGCCAAGGCTTCAACGGAGCCATGCCAAGGTTGACTAATTGCTGTTGGGGAAAGCCGAAGACCATTGTCTGGTTGTAACACAAAAAACTCCAAATCAGGGGAAGGATGAATATTAGCTTTGGCGCTTTTTATTATACCGCAGAAATGCGAAGATTAGAAAGATAGAGCAGTCCTTTTTGCCTAACCCTAAGTAATGAAAACCCCCTCATCCCTGAATCAATGAGGGGGTTAGCGGGCGACAGGCAGGATGCCTGTTCTACATTTAAAGCGGCAGCGGAAACGAAGATCGGTTAGCTGCCGACAACTACTCCGCGCATGTGCTGAATGATTTGGGCCAGCGAGCGCAATTCAGCCAACTCATCGGGCTTGAATTTGGGGAGGCTGGGGAAAAGGTCTTGCAACGCGCCCAAAATCTCGACTCGCTTAATCGAGTCAATCCCCAGATCAGCTTCCATATCCATTTCAGGCTCTAGCATTTCGACAGGATAACCCGTCTTATCGCTGACCACCTGGAGCAAGGATTCCTGCAAAGCATCGCTGTTGGCACTCGAAACTACAGGCACAGGTGCGGCTGGCGGCAGGCTGACGGGAGCAGGGCTGGCAATTGGGCTTTGGCTCTGTTGCATGTGCTGCATAATTTGGGCCAGAGTCCGCAATTCAGCCAATTCATCGGGCTTGAATTTGGGGAGGTTGGGGAAAAGGTCTTGCAACGCGCCCAGAATCTCGACTCGTTTGATCGAGTCAATCCCCAAATCAGCTTCCATATCCATTTCAGGCTCCAGCATCTCGACAGGATAACCTGTTTTTTCGCTGACCACCTGGAGTAAAGCAATTTGGATTTTATCGTTTTGAACATTTGAAACAACTGGACTC
>JFJP01005880.1_pt1 | contig 14142 bp, 14 predicted proteins | sample 431651 | NCBI WGS metagenome assembly JFJP01 (sample SAMN02602958, study PRJNA72255) | Microbial mat metagenome, whole genome shotgun sequencing project. | biome: fresh water; feature: sink hole; material: water; isolation source: purple microbial (photo- and chemosynthetic) mats found in... | reverse complement strand
GCGCGACAGCCGCCGACAGCCCCAAGACAACGGCCGCCAACAGCCAGCGAACAGGCCAGGGAAGGCCACTGCGAATGGCCATGCGCGGTGAACTGATGGTCAACCGCCGTCGCCACAAACGCCAACCCAAACGCATGTCTTACCCCCCAGTGACAGCGATGCACGCCAAAAGAAAAAACCGCCCGAAGACAGACGTCTCGCGGGCGGTTGTCGGCAGCAAGGCCAGCGAGTTAACGCTTGCTGAACTGCTTGCGGCGGCGTGCAGAACGCAGACCAACCTTTTTACGTTCGACTTCGCGGGCATCGCGTGTCACGAAACCGGCTAGCGTTGCGTCGTAGTCGATCAGGGCGCGGGTGATGCCGTGGCGCACAGCGCCGGCTTGGCCGGACTCACCGCCACCGTGTACGTTGACCTGGATGTCGAAGCTTTCGACATGGTTGGTCAGGAACAGGGGTTGACGGGAAATCATGATGGAGGTTTCGCGGCCGAAATACGCCTGAATGTCTTTGCCATTCACGGTGATTTTGCCGGTGCCTTTTTTCAGAAACACGCGGGCGACGCTGGATTTGCGACGGCCGGTGCCATTGTTCCATTCACCAATCATCAGACTGCTCCTGTCATGGCCAGAACTTTGGGCTGCTGCGCGGTGTGGGGGTGCTCAGCACCGCCGTAAACCTTGAGCTTCTTGATCATGGCGTAGCCCAAGGGACCCTTGGGCAGCATGCCTTTGACGGCTTTTTCCAGGGCACGGCCAGGGTGTTTGGCTTGCATGTCGCGGAAGTTGGTGCCGTAGATGCCACCGGGGAAGCCGGAGTGGCGGTAGTACACCTTGTCGAGGGCTTTGGTACCCGTGACGCGGAGCTTGGCGGCGTTGATGACGACGATGTAATCGCCGGTATCGACGTGAGGCGTGTAAATGGCTTTGTGTTTACCGCGCAGACGGAGGGCAACTTCGCTGGCTACCCGGCCGAGCACCAAATCGGTGGCGTCAACAACAAACCACTCGTGCACCACGTCAGCGGGTTTTGCGCTGAAAGTTTTCATGGGTCAATTTTCGAGTGAAGAACGAACTCTTTTCCACGGTCGGTGTTTCTCTGATGGAAACCTCTTAGGTGGGGTGTTGGCTGCCGGTTGTGGAACGGTTGTTCTGCCGGTGGCCGTTTTTGCCGCGGAGTTCTTGAAATCGCTGCAAAGCCAAAGATTATACAAAGCCCGCACGGGTTTGTGGCAAAAACCTGGCGGGCAGGTACCATGGGGGCCTATGTTCAGTTATCGACACGCCTTTCACGCGGGCAACCATGCCGATGTGCTCAAACACGCCACCCTGGTGTGTTTGTTGCGCTACCTCACCCAAAAAGAGACCGGTTTGTCCGTGATCGATACCCATGCAGGCGCTGGCCTGTATCGGCTCGACGGTGACCAGGCCCACACCAGTGGCGAGGCAGAAGAGGGCATTTTCAAGCTGCTGGGCGGCACCAACCTCAAAACGGGCAGCAAAGGCGCGCTGATCGACGACTACCTGGCCGTGTTGCGCGAGTTCAACCCGCCGCCCAAAACCGCCAGTCCGATGCACAAACTGCGCAACTACCCCGGCTCACCACTGATCGCCGAAAAACTGTTGCGCCCGCAAGACCGGCTCAATTTGTTCGAAGTGCACCCCACCGACCAGCGACTGCTGCGCGGCTTGGTGGCTCAGCGCGACCGGCACCAGATCATCCGTTTGAAAATGGACGACGGGTTTGCGGGCGTCAAACCCCTGGTGCCGCCACCCAGCCGCCGGGGCTTGCTGGTGTGCGACCCCAGCTATGAAATCAAAAGCGACTACGGCAAGGTGGTTGACATGCTGGGCCTGGCGCTGACGCGTTTTGCCACCGGCTGTGCGCTGATCTGGCACCCCATCGTGGCCCGGCCCGAAGCACACGACCTGCCGCGCAAGCTGAAGAACACCGCCGCCCGGGCGGGCAAACCTTGGCTGTATGCCAGTCTGAGCGTGAAGTCCGGCCAAAGCAATGCACGCGGTGTGCCCGTGGGCCTGTCTGGGAGCGGTGTGTTTGTGGTGAACCCACCGTTTGTGCTAGCCCCCGCGCTGAAAGAGGCCTTGCCGCTGATGGTCAACGCCATGGCACAGGACGAACACGCGGGGTTTGTGCTCGAAACCGGTCAGTGACCTTCGGGGGCACGAGGCTTTCAATGCCTCTGGCGCCTCTAACAGGCATAGCATCGAAACCTTACCCATAAAGTGGTAGCGGCATATTTGACTCATAAAACACATGTTCCCCATGCAAGCACATGGCGGAGTGAACTGGCGGCATCCCTGACCCTGGGCGCCCCCCTGGTGCTGGCCAACCTGGCGCAGGCAGCCCTCACCACCACCGATGTGATGCTGATGGGGCGTTTGGGGCCTGATGCCCTGGCAGCAGGGGCACTGGCTCAGGCGCTCTATCACGCGTTCATGATTTTCGGGATGGGCCTGGTTTCGGCGACGCTCCCATTGGTGTCCACCGCGCTGGGCCGCCGCAAACGCCCTTTGCGCGACGTGCGCCAGACGGTGCACCACGGGTTGTGGGCAGCGGCACTGGTGTGCCTGCCCGCGTGGCTGCTGATGTGGCAGGCAGAGGCCATTTTGCTGGCCATGGGCCAGCGCCCCGAAACCGCCGCAGATGCCACACGTTTCATGCACACCCTGCAGTGGGCGCTGCTGCCTTACCTGGGGTACCTGGTGTTGCGCTCGGTGGTGGCCAACCTCGGGCTGCAACGCTGGACGCTGCTGGTGACCGCGCTGGCCATTGGCGTGAACGCGGTTTTGGCCTGGGCGCTGATGTTCGGCCGACTGGGCCTGCCCGGGCTGGGCTTGCCCGGTGCCGGCGTGGCCACAACGCTGTCAAGCCTGTTCATGTTCGGCGGGCTGGCGGCGGTGGTGACGCTGCACCCTGCCCTGCGCCCCTACCACCTGTTGCGCCACGGCTGGCGGCTGGAACCCACCCGGCTGGCGGCAGTGTGGCGGTTGGGCTGGCCGATTGCGCTCACATTCACGTTTGAGACCACAATTTTTTACGCCGCCGTGATGATGATGGGCCGCATTGGCCCGGCCGAACTGGCAGCACACGCGGTGGCCATACAGATTGCGTCGCTCAGTTTCATGGTGCCGCTGAGCTTCGGTCAAGTGGCCACCATCCGAGTGGCACGCGCCTTGGGCGCAGGTCAGACGGAAGCGATGCGGCGCGCGGGCTGGAGCGCTTTTGCTCTGGGGGTGGGGTTCATGGCAGCCATGTCGCTCGTCATGTGGCTGTCGCCACAGCCACTGGTGCGCGCATTCATGGACACGGACTTGCCCGCCAATGCTGCCGTGCTGGCCCTGACGGTGCATTTTCTGGCGCTGGCTGCACTGTTCCAGGTGGTGGACGGTGCCCAGGCTGTGGCTGCCGGAATGCTGCGCGGCCTGCACGACACACGGGTGCCCATGCTGCTGGCCGCCTTGGGCTACTGGGGCCTGGGCATTCCGCTCAGCGCCTGGTTTGCCTTCGGCCTGGGGTGGGGTGGCACTGGCGTGTGGCTGGGCCTGCTGACCGGGCTGGGCAGCACGGCGGCGCTGCTCACCGTGCGCTGGTGGCAGCTGTCACACCCACTCAGACCTCACCGCCAAAGCGCTTGATCAGGTTGTCCACGTACTTTTCAACGAGCTTCTCGAACTCGCCCTCCACCACCGGCGAAACCACCATTTTCATGAGGCCGGGCAGCGGCACAGTGACCTGCGCCTGAATGGCCAGCGTGACGGCCGCGTGTCCCTTTTTGTCTTTGATGGTCCAGCTGCCGCCAACCTGTGAGTTGCCCACGCCCTTCACCGGTGTCCACACCACCGTGCCTTTGGCACGGTTGGACACATACTTGGACGCATACACCGTCTGGATGTTGACCTGCGCCGTGCCCACCTTCTCCATCTCCCACTGGTACACGCCGTCACCCAAATCGGTGAGCTTGTCCACCTTGGGGAAATGGCTCACCGACGTGGGCACATCGGACAACACGTCAAACACGTCGCTGGCCGAGGCCTTGACTGCAAATTCGTAACCCAGATCAATGTCAACGGTGATGGCCATGGTCTAAATGAGTGTGTGTGGTTGAACGGTCGCGCAGCCGGAACCGACAGCGCTCGCGGCATTATTGATGCCTCAGGCCAAGGACAGTAGGGGGCAGTCCCTACCCTGTGGCATCACGCTCGTGGAGCCGCAGGGCTCAACAGTTCGTCCAGGCTGCCCGACGGCGGCTCGAATCTCCGGTTGCGGAACATCAGCCGGGTGGGACCTGGCAACACCGCCGCAGGGACCGGGTGGCGCGCATCGCCGGGGTAGCAGATCACGCGCATGCCGTCTTCATCAAACGGCTCGGGCTCGATCACCGGGGGCACCCTTGTGGCCGCTTGCTCCATGGCGCGAGCCACCGAGCCCAGGCTGTGCAGGTGCACCAGGCTCATGATCTGCGGAGGAGCCATGGCAAATTCATGCGCCCAGTAGCGGGTCAGAGCATCGCGCGGCGTCATCCACTCGCTGTGCGTGGTTTCATGATCGTCGTGGACGGCGCTTTGCTGCTCCGGCATCGCGGCCAGAAAAAACCGCGTGTCAAAGCGTTTGTTCATCAGGCTGGCCTGCCGCGGCGTGACCCAGCGCGACCACGGCAGCAGCTTCTGCGCTTCCAGCTGTACGCCGCACTCCTCGAACGCCTCGCGGGCAGCGGCCACATACAGGCTGGCGGCGGCCTCTGCCGTCAGTCCGCCTTCGCCCAGCTTTTCAAGCCACGCAGGGTGATGGGGCAACAGGTGCGGGGCGCGGGCGGCCTGGGCATCTGCCTCATCGACCTTGCCCCCCGGGAACACATAGGCCCCACCCAACACGTCGGACTGCTGGGCGCGGCGCATCAGAAACACCTCCAGCCCGGCAGTGCCGTCGCGCAGCAACACCACGCTGGCGGCATCGCGCGGCGGCGTGGTGACGATGTGGGACGTGATTTCCACAGCGCAGCGAGGGCGTCAGACCGCCGCCAGCGCCTGGTCGAGGTCGGCCAGCAGGTCGTCGATGTGCTCGATGCCAATGGACAAGCGAACCATCTCGGCCTTCACACCGGCCTTGGCCAGTTCTTCAGCGTTGAGCTGACGGTGTGTGGTGGACGCTGGGTGGCAGGCCAACGACTTGGCGTCGCCGATGTTCACCAGCCGGGTGAAGAGCTGCAGCGCGTCTTGGAAGCGGGTGCCTGCGGCCACCGCAGCGTCGGCGCTGTCGGCCTTCAGGCCGAAGCTGATGATGCCGGACGCCCGCCCGCCCATGAGTTTTTGCACCAGCGCATGGTCCGCGTGACCGCTCAGGCCCGCATAGTTCACCCAACCCACTTTGGGGTGGTTTTGCAAATGCGTGGCCACCTTGACGGCGTTCTCGCAAATGCGGTCCATGCGCAGCGCCAGGGTTTCAATGCCTTGCAAGATCTGGAACGCGTTCATGGGGCTGAGCGCCGCACCCATGTTGCGCAGCGGCACCACGCGCGCGCGGCCGATGTAGGCGGCAGCACCCAGCGCCTCGGTGTAGACCACGCCGTGGTAGCTCACATCGGGCTCGTTCAGGCGCTTGAAGCGGGCCTTGTGTTCAGCCCACGGGAACTTGCCGCTGTCCACAATCGCACCGCCGATGGTGGTGCCATGGCCACCCAGGTATTTGGTGAGTGAATGCACGACGATGTCGGCACCGTGTTCGAACGGGCGGCACAGGTAGGGGCTGGTGACGGTGTTGTCCACGATCAGCGGCACCCCGGCGGCATGGGCCACGGCGGCCAGGGCTGCGATGTCGGTCACGTTGCCCAGCGGGTTGCCGATGGACTCGCAGTACACGGCCTTGGTGCGCTCGTCGATCAGCGCGGCAAAGCTGGCCGGGTCGCGCGGATCGGCAAACCGCACGATGATGCCCTGCTGCGGCAGCGTGTGGGCAAACAGGTTGTAGGTGCCGCCGTACAGCGTACTGGCCGACACGATGTTGTCGCCCGCCTCGGCAATGGTCTGGATGGCCGCCGTGATGGCCGCCATGCCCGAGGCCATGGCCAGCGCGCCCACACCGCCCTCCAGCGCAGCCAGGCGGGCTTCGAGGACGCCGTTGGTGGGGTTCATGATGCGGCTGTAGATGTTGCCTGCCACCTTCAGGTCGAACAGGTCCGCCCCGTGCTGGGTGTTGTCAAACGCATAGGCGACGGTCTGGTAGATGGGCACCGCCACCGACTTGGTGGTGGGTTCGGGCGTGTAGCCGCCGTGCACAGCAATGGTTTCGATCTTCATGGCGCTTGTCTCCTGTGGGTGGTTTTGGGTGGCACTTTGTACCGGGGTTTGGCAGGCATTTTGGTCACTTTGGGCACATGCACGGGCGGTGTGGGGCTGGCACCGGGCGGGGCCAACTGCCACTCAATGGCGGCAACCCCCTCCTGCAGTATGCCCAAGGCCCGGGCGGCAGCGTGGCTCAGATCGATCTCGCGCTGCGGATGGTGCGGCCCCCGGTCGTTGATGCGCACCACCACCTCGCGCTGGTTGTCGGGGTTTCGCACGGTGACGAGGGTGCCCAACGGCAGGCTGCGGTGGGCGGCAGAAAACAGGTGGGCGCGGTAGGTGTCGCCGCTGGCAGTGCGTTTGCCCTCAAACCGGTGGCTGTACCACGACGCCTGGCCCGGCTCCCAAGGCTGCGGCGCCTGGACATCCAGCCACGCGGAAGGCTGCGCAAGCTCGGCTGGATCGTCAGCCCATGCAGCGCCCGAGGCACACAGCCACCCCACCAGCAGGCACCACGCAGCCGCCTTGGGCATGCTCAAAGCCCCAGACGCTCGCAAACGGCGAGCGTGGGCACGCTCTGGTTCATGCTGTAAAAGTGCAGCGCGGGCACACCTGCGTTGCGCAGTTGGTCGCACAGGTCGGTCACCACGTCGAGGCCAAAGGCCTTGATGGATGCGCTGTCGTCACCGTAGCCTTGCAGGCGCAGACGGATCCAGCGCGGCACCTCGGCCCCGCAGGCGTCAGAGAAGCGCAGCAACTGGCTGGAATTGGTGATGGGCATGATGCCCGGCACCACCGGCACGGTGGCCCCCAGCTTGTGAGCGTCATCCACGAAGCGGAAGTACGCATCGCTGTTGTAAAAGTACTGCGTGATGGCGCTGTTGGCACCGGCCTTCACCTTGGTCACGTAGGCCTGCAGATCGGCGTCGGCACTGCGGGCCTGGGGGTGCACCTCCGGGTAGGCTGCCACTTCGATGTGAAAGTGGTCGCCGGTTTCGGCGCGGATGAACGCCACCAGATCGCTGGCGTAGCTGAACTCGCCGCCCGCGCCGTAGCCGCTGGGCAAGTCACCGCGCAAAGCCACCAGGCGCTTCACCCCCATGGCCTTGAGCGTGGCCAGTTGTTCGCGCACCCCCGCCTTGGTGGCGCCGATGCACGAAAAATGGCTGGCGGCGCTCACGCCCTCGGCCAGGATCTCGCCCACGGTGCCGAAGGTGCCTTCTTGTGTGGAGCCACCTGCACCAAACGTGACCGAGCAAAACTCGGGCTTTTTGGCGTACAGCGCCTGGCGCACGGTGCGCAACTTGTCTGCACCCTCAGGAGTTTTGGGCGGAAAAAATTCAAAACTGATGGGCAGGGTCATGGACCACCCTCCTTGCACATGTTGTCAACCCGGCCGTGCCGGGCGTGAATGAAAAATTCGCGGTTGCCGTCACCGCCGGTGATGGGACTGTCAAACCAACCCATCACCGTCAGCCCCAGCCCGGCACACGCGGTGCGCAGGCGCTGCTCCACCTGGGCATACAAAGCAGGGTCGCGCACGAGGCCGCCTTTGCCGATGTCTTGCGGCTGCAATTCAAACTGTGGCTTGACCAGCATGAGCAGGTCGCCGTCGTCAGCCAGCAAAGGCACGAGCGCGGGCAGCACCAGCGTCTGGCTGATGAATGACAAGTCACCCACCACCAGCGAAAATTTCAAGCATTTTGGGCCTTCAACGCTTGATGGTATTGGATTGTCAGCTACCAATACTTCAGCCGTCAGCTCCCGTGCATTGACCTTTTCCACGCAACTCACACGCGGGTTGGCACGCAGATTGGGGTGCAACTGGCTGTGGCCCACATCCACCCCCACCACGTGCGATGCCCCGGCTTGCAGCAGGCAGTCGGTGAAGCCACCTGTGCTCTGCCCCACGTCGAGGCACAACTTGCCTTGGGGCACCACCCCGGCTGCCGCCAGCGCACCTTCCAGCTTCAAGCCGCCGCGCGACACATAACGGCTCTCGCGGGTGTCGGTCAGTTGCAGCTCGGCATGGTCGGGCACCTCGTCACCGCTTTTGTTGGCCTTGCGCCAAGGGTTGCCAGACGGGACCGGCAGGCGCCAACCCACACCCGCCACCACCAGGCGCTGAGCCTGGGAGCGGCTGGCGGCGTGGCCGCGCTGCACCAGCAGTTGGTCAATGCGCATGGGCGCAGATCAGTAGCGGTAGGTGTCGGGCTTGTAAGGGCCAGACTTGCTCACGCCAATGTAGGCGGCTTGCGCGTCGGTCAGCTCGGACAGCATGGCGCCGACCTTTTTCAGGTGCAGACGGGCCACTTTCTCGTCCAGGTGCTTGGGCAGCACATAGACCTTGCCGGCCTCGTAGGCATCGGGGCGGGTGAACAGTTCGATCTGCGCGATGGTCTGGTTGGCAAAGCTGCTGCTCATCACAAAGCTGGGGTGGCCAGTGCCACAGCCCAGGTTCACCAGGCGGCCCTTGGCCAGCAGGATGATGCGCTTGCCATCGGGGAAGATGACGTGGTCGACCTGGGGCTTGATTTCTTCCCACTCGTACTGCTCCAGCGTGGCGACCTGGATTTCGTTGTCGAAGTGGCCGATGTTGCAGACGATGGCCTGGTCTTTCATGGCCAGCATGTGGTCGTGTGTGATCACGTCGCGGTTGCCGGTGGTGGTCACGAAAATGTCGGCCTTGTCGGCGGCGTATTCCATGGTCACGACCTTGTAGCCTTCCATGGCGGCTTGCAGGGCGTTGATGGGGTCGATCTCGGTCACCCATACCTGGGCGCTCAGGGCACGCAGGGCCTGGGCGCTACCCTTGCCCACGTCGCCGTAACCGGCCACGCAGGCCACTTTACCGGCAATCATCACATCGGTGGCGCGTTTGATGCCGTCCACCAGGCTCTCGCGGCAGCCGTACAGGTTGTCAAACTTGCTCTTGGTGACGCTGTCGTTCACGTTGATGGCGCGGTACAGCAGGGTGCCCTTGGCGCTCATCTCGTTCAGGCGGTGCACGCCGGTGGTGGTTTCTTCGGTCACGCCGATGATCTGGGCGCTCTTGCGGGCATACCAGGTAGGGTCCACCGCCAGCTTGGCCTTGATGGCGGCAAACAGGATGGTTTCTTCTTCGCTGCCCGGGTTGGCCAGCACGGAAATGTCTTGCGCTGCGCGCTGACCCAGGTGCATGAGCATGGTGGCGTCGCCGCCGTCATCCAGGATCATGTTGGGGCCTTCGCCTTCGGTGTTGGCGGGCCCAAAGTCAAAAATGCGGTGGGTGTAGTCCCAGTAGTCGGTCAGGGTTTCGCCCTTGATGGCGAACACAGGCGTGCCACTGGCGGCAATGGCAGCAGCGGCGTGGTCTTGCGTGCTGAAAATGTTGCAGCTGGCCCAACGCACCTGGGCACCCAGGGCTTGCAGGGTTTCAATCAGCACGCCGGTTTGAATGGTCATGTGCAGGCTGCCAGTGATGCGGGCACCCTTCAGCGGCTGGGCTTTGGCGAACTCTTCGCGAATGGCCATCAGGCCCGGCATTTCGGTTTCGGCAATGCGCAATTCTTTGCGGCCCCAGGCAGCCAGGCCGATGTCGGCAATGGCGCAGTCGGTGTTGACGGCGGGGGTGGAGAGTGAGTCGGTGCGTGCGTTCATGGAAGGCTCCAAACAGGGTTTTGAAGAACAACCACGGGTTGGCAGCCGCGCATAAAAAAAGCGCTCACCCGCTCAAACCGTGGGTGAGCGCCGTTGTCTGTGTCCAGCAAACGCTGGTTTGCTGGGGTTCCGAGCCTCACCGGCTGGCCCTGTGTTCAGGGGTGACCGGCTGCAACGCTCCTCGGATGTCCCCACATTATAAGAAGCTGAAAAGACATGCATCGAATGTGGACTGTCACCCAGGACAACCCAACTGCGCCGCCAGTTTCAATTTCGCAGTTTGAAAACGGCCACTTTCTGCACCAATTCTTCGGTCTGCGAATTGAGGCCATCAGCCGACATGGCCAACTCCTCCACAAGTGATGCGTTTTGTTGGGTGGTACGGTCCATTTCGGACACAGCCTCGCCTATTTGAACAACGCTGTGCGTTTGCTCGGCACTGGAGGTGCTGATCATTCCCATGATGTCGGTCACTTTTCCAATGGAGGTCACCACCTCATCCATGGTGCGCCCTGCTTGGTCCACCAGCGTCGTGCCTTGCTCAACCCGAACCACACTGGCACTGATGAGCGTCTTGATTTCTTTGGCGGCCTCGGCACTGCGACCGGCCAGTGAGCGAACCTCACTGGCCACCACAGCAAAGCCTCGGCCCTGTTCCCCTGCCCGTGCGGCCTCAACTGCCGCATTGAGCGCCAAAATGTTGGTTTGAAACGCAATGCTGTCAATCACGCTGATGATGTCGCTGATCTTGCGCGACGACTCGTTGATGCCCTTCATGGTGTCAACCACTTGAGACACCACTGTGCCGCCCTGAACAGCAACCGCACTGGCACTCTGGGCCAACCGGTTGGCCTCTTGTAGCGAATGAGCGTTTTCTTTGACTGTGGCGCTGAGTTGTTCCATGCTGGCAGCCGTTTGCTCCAGCGCACTGGCCTGAGTTTCGGTGCGCGCGGACAAGTCCCGGTTGCCTTGGGAAATTTCAGCACTGGCAGTGGCAACTGTGTCGGCACTCCGCCTGACATTGAGCACCACATCAGCAAGCCTCTCTTGCATGGCGGACATGGCACGCAAGAGAACAGCAACTTCATCCCTGCCACTGATTTCAACCGACCTAGCCAAATCACCCTTCTCGACAGCCTGGGCCAACACCACGCCTTGCTGAATGGGCTTGACGATTGACCGAGTAATGAACCAACCCAGCAAAATGGCCACAACAAAACCCACGGCAACAAGAGTCACCATAGCAACTTGAGATGTGGCTGTGGTGCTGTCCAAGCTGTTCAATGCATCCTTCATGTCGTCTTGCATGAGGGATTCCAATTCATCAGCGACCTCAATGAACTTGTCGAAGCTCTGGTCAAACTGAGCATCCAATTTATGCCGCTCGGCTTCGTCCACTTTGCCCAACGTCAGGTAACGGGCTTCCAGCGCGTTATTCAGGGTTTGAAATTGCTTCAATGCCTCTTGCGCCTTGGCAACAGCATCGGGCTTGGTGACTGCCACAAACTCGCCCTCGTCGTTTGCGGCGCCTTTCAGCACCGCCTCGATATACCAACGAGTCTCGCCCATGAGCTTTCGGACAGCATCGATGGACTCGCCAGCGTCACCCCCCATGATTTCTTCAAACATCAGGTGTGCTTCCGTGGCAAGGAGTTTGATCTCCATGGCCGCATCCACCCTGGGAGCAGCAGCACGCCCTGCGTACCGACCCGAGTCCCCCACGGAACCGATGAAATATGTTGCAGACAAAACCAACAGCTAACGATATAACCGAGGTCATGAAAAATGCTGCGTAAAGACGTTTTCCGATGGAGAGTGTGTTTAACAAAGCAGCGCTCCTGTTGACTTCCAACTCAATGAATCATGTCGGCCAAAGCCTAAGTACAAGCCTGGCCACGCATCCTGAACTGTGAAGATCATCACATTGGATATCCGTGATTGATACAAATCAACCAAGCCTCCATTTAACGACAATGCCCGAGCAATTTGTAAAGGTTTTTTCGTTAGACGCGTTGCCCGCACAACACATACACGGTGTGTTGACCGACATTGACGACACGCTGACCCACAACGGCAGCATCGAACCTGTGGCCCTCGATGCCCTGCAACGTTCTGGCCATCACCGGTCGCCCGGCAGGCTGGAGCGAGCCTTTTGCACGCGACTGGCCTGTGCTGGGCATCGTGGCGGAAAACGGCAGCGTTTGCCTGCACAAACGCGATGGCACCCTGACCAAAACCTACACCCAAGCGGAGTCCCAACGCGCTGAACAGTACGCTCGGTTGCAAGCCGTGCTGCACGACATTGAAAACCGTGTGCCCAGCGCGCACAGGGCGCGCGACAGCGCCGGCCGCGAAACCGACATCGCCATCGACCACAGCGAGTTCCACCACCTGGACGCCCCCCGCGTTCAACAGGTGCTGGCACTGATGCACACCGCCGGGCTGAGCGCCACGGTCAGTTCCATCCACATCAACGGCTGGCTGGGTGCACACAACAAATACACCGGCGCCTGCTGGGCACTCCAGGCGCTGCTGGGGGTGAACCTGCCAGCAGAACAAGACAACTGGGTGTTTGTGGGCGATTCACCCAATGACCAGGTGATGTTCCAACACCTGCCGTTGAGTGTGGGGGTGGCCAACATCCGGCACTTTGAAGGTCGCCTGGTCCACGCCCCGCGCTGGGTCACGGCCAGTGAGCGCGGCGCAGGCTTTGCCGAGGTGGCCAAGGCCGTGCTGGCCGCCCGGGGCAAGGAGAGGTCATGAGCGCCAACGGCCAAGCCCCCAGCGAGGTAGCACCACATCTGGCCCGCCGGGGGCTGGTGGCGGTGTTTGGCTCCACATTTCTGGAGCTGGTCGGTGTGTTCATGCTTTCACCGTTGTTGCTGTTCACCTTGAAGGCCAACGGCGAAAGCACCTTGCTGGCAGGGTTGTTTGCGGCCTGCGGCTGGGTGGGCATTTTCCTGGTCACCCCACTGGTGGCTGGCATCACGCTGCGGCTGGGGCGGCGGCGCGCGCTGTGGCTGGCTGCCGCGCTGCCCCTGCTGGCCACCACCGGCTTTTTGCTCACCGACCACTTGGGCGTGTGGTTTGCGCTGGAGTTTCTGGCCGGCATGGCCGGTGGGCTGCGCTGGGTGCTGGCCGAGGCGGTGGTGGCCGAGTGCTCGCCGCCCGGCCAGCGGGGGCGCTACGTGGGCCTGTTTGAAACCATGGTGGGCGTGACCTTTGTGGTGGGCCCTGCCCTGTTGGCCTGGGTGGGGCCTCAACGCGAACTGGCCCTGTGGCTGGTGCTGGCACTGACGGCGGCGGGGCTGGTGTGGAGTTTTGGCATTCCGGCATTGCCCCCGTCGGCCGACACCGAATCAGCCCCATCAGGCGCGCGCGGCATGTGGCGGGCCTTTCGGGCCTACCCGGTCATCATGGCAGCGGGTCTGGTCGGTGGCTTTTTTGAAAGCGGCGTTTCCAGCCTGCTGCCGTTGTACGGCCTGGCGCTGGACCTGTCGCCCGCCACGGCGGCGCTGCTGGTGTCGGCCAGTGGCCTGGGCAGCGCGGTGCTGATGTTGCCCGCCGGCGTGCTGGCCGACCGCATGGCGCACCACCCCGCCCAACGCTGGGGCAACCAGGGACAGGCCCGGCAGGCACTGATGCGCGCCTTCGCCTGGCTCACGCTGGCCGCCACCGCCCTGGTGCCCTGGGTGGCGCCGCATCCGGCGCTGGCCTGGCCTGTGGTGTTTTTGTGGGGTGGGGCCGGGGGGTGCCTGTACACCCTGGCCATGATCGACATCGGCGACCGGGAAAGCGGGCTGGCCCTGGTCAATGGCACCGCCGTGCTGGTGATGGCATACACGCTGGGTGGCGTGCTGGCACCCGCGCTGGGGGCTTTGGCATTGCAGGTATCGGCACAAGTGGCATTTCCGGCGCTGATGCTGGGGATTGCAGCTGGCGGCGTAGCAACCCTGCAACAAGCATCCGCAGGAAAACGCCGGGGCAGATATTGAGCCTATACTGGAACTGCAGTTGACACTGGCACACCCGTCCGAAAGGCGGGGTCGCAAAGCTTCCGGTCTACCGTTTTCCTCAAAGGAAACCACGACAGCGGGGTTGCCAAAATGCCTCCGGCCCGGTGCAAACCGGGGCGGCTGTTCGTTTCAGTGTTGATTCGCAAACTTTGTTCAACAACAGGAGTTTTGCGATGACCTTTCATCCCCCC
>JFJP01034809.1_pt1 | contig 14143 bp, 8 predicted proteins | sample 431651 | NCBI WGS metagenome assembly JFJP01 (sample SAMN02602958, study PRJNA72255) | Microbial mat metagenome, whole genome shotgun sequencing project. | biome: fresh water; feature: sink hole; material: water; isolation source: purple microbial (photo- and chemosynthetic) mats found in... | reverse complement strand
GCATCATGGAGAAGGCCTAAGAAGATATGAAGGTAAACCAGCAGGTTCAGGCAATATTCAACGCCGCGTACAACGAAGCCAAGCTCAGGGGACATGAGTACCTGACGCCGGAGCATATCCTGTACGCATCGTTGTCGTTCGAGCAGGTCCGCTCCATCCTGGAGGCCTGCGACGCCGATATCGAGCACATCAAGGTGGGCATGGAAGCCTACTTCGAGCAGAAGATTCCGGCGGTCAAGGACCAGGAACCCATCCAGACGGCAGGCTTCCAGAGTGTCATCGAGCGCGCGGTGCTGCAGTCCCAGGGTTCCGGCAAGACCGAGGTGGGCATTCCCGAGATTCTCGTGTCTCTGTTTGACGAAGAGCGCAACTACTCCGCGTACTACCTGCGCAAGGCAGGCGTCAACCGGCTGCACCTCCTCGAGGTCATATCGCACGGTCTGGACGTCGACCTGAGCGAAGTCGAGGGAACCGATGCCGCTGCGCGTTCATCGGATGGAGCCGTCGGCGGTCCGTTTGCCCCTCCCGATGAGGAGGAAGAAGACGAGACGGGGACCCGTCAGAAACCACGCGCCACGGTCCGCTCCGGTGCATTGGAAAAATTCACCACCGACCTTACCAAGGCGGCCCGCGAAGGCAGACTCGAACCTGTCATAGGCCGCGATTCAGAGATAGAACGCACCGTACAGGTGCTGTGCCGCAGGCTCAAGAACAATCCCATCCACGTAGGTGACGCGGGTGTGGGCAAGACTGCCATCACCGAAGGCCTTGCCCAGCGCATCGTGGACGGCAAGGTGCCGCCGCGCCTTCGCGACTACACCATATACTCGCTTGACATGGGTTCCATTATCGCGGGTACCAAATTCCGCGGCGACTTCGAAGAACGCATCAAGCGCGTGGTGGACGAACTGCTCAAGAAGGAAAAAGCCATACTGTTCATAGACGAGATTCATACAATCGTCGGGGCAGGCGCTGTTTCCGGTGGTTCGATGGACGCCTCCAACCTGCTCAAACCGGCGCTGACTTCAGGCAAGCTCCGCTGCATAGGTTCCACTACCTATGAGGAATACAACAAGTTCTTCGACAAGGACCGTGCCCTGTCGCGCCGCTTCCAGAAAATTGACATCGTGGAGCCAACGGTCGGCGAAGCCATAGAGATACTCAAGGGACTTAAAACCAAGTACGAGGAATACCACGACGTCGTGTACTCGGACGAAGCCATAGAAATGGCAGCCAAGCTGTCGGCACAGTTCATAACCGAACGCCGCCTGCCGGACAAGGCCATAGACGTGATAGACGAGGCCGGCGCCTGGGCACGCATCCGGGCCTACAAGGCCGAAGAAGCCGCACCCGGTGTAGCGGATGCGCCTGCCGCCACCGATACCGACGCTACCGAAACCACGACCGCAGGCGCGACGGGTTCCAGTGACCCGACCGCGACAAAAACGCTGGCTATCGGCCGCGCTGAAATAGAGACGGTTGTGGCCAAGATAGCGCGCATCCCCGAGAAAAGCGTTACCCAGGGTGAGCGCGACAGGCTGGTGAGCCTGGAAACAGACCTCAAGGCCTGTGTATTCGGGCAGGATCCAGCCGTGGATATGGTATCCAAGGCGGTAAAGCGCGGCAGGGCTGGATTCAGGGCAGCCGACAAGCCGGTGGCCAACTTCCTGTTCGTCGGCCCCACCGGCGTTGGCAAGACAGAACTGGCGCGCAGGCTCGCAGATACGCTCGGCGTGGCCCTGCACCGCTTCGATATGAGCGAATACCAGGAAAAGCACACGGTCAGCCGCCTCATAGGCTCGCCACCTGGATACGTTGGCTACGAGGAGGGCGGACTCCTGACCGATGCAATACGCAAGACGCCGCACGCCGTGGTGCTTCTGGATGAAATCGAGAAGGCCCACCCGGATGTCTACAACATCCTCCTTTCCATCATGGACTACGCCACGCTGACAGACAACCAGGGACGCAAGGCGGACTTCCGCAACGTCGTGCTGATCATGACGAGCAACGCCGGCGCCCGCGATATAGGCAAGCCGATGATAGGCTTTGGTGAACGCGCCTTTACCGAGGCTGCGATAGATGATGCCGTACAGAAAGCCTTTACCCCCGAATTCCGCAACCGCCTGGATGCGGTGGTACGCTTTGGCCGCTTGCCTGAACCGGTTATAGAACGTATCGTGCTCAAGTCCCTGGACGATTTCCGTGCCCAGCTCGCAGACAAGAAGGTGACGCTGGAAGCCACTGAAGCCTGCGTCAAGAAGCTCTCCGAGCTTGGTTACAGTGATGAATTCGGCGCAAGGAACGTCAACAGGGTCGTCGAGGACAAGATCAAGACCTGGTTCGTAGACGAGGTGCTGTTCGGCAGGCTCAAGGATGGCGGCGCGGCCAGAGCCGATGTCATCAACGGTGAGATAGTCATAGAAATGGCATAGTGGCAAGACGGAAACCCCATGTCACGATTGTCACGCCGCCTGACAAACCGGTCCGACCCACGCTTTCCATGGCTGGGTGAGGATGACAGTTTCAGCTTTCCCCCGGTCGATACGGCAACCGCTGACGGTGTGCTGTGTACCGGGGGAAACCTGTCGCCGGGCATGCTGCTTTCGGCCTACCGGCAGGGCGTATTTCCCTGGTTCAACGACGAAGATCCGATAGTCTGGTGGAGTCCCGATCCGAGATTCATGCTCGTGCCTGCTGAACTCCACGCGTCGGCCACCATGCGCAAGATAATAAAGAAGCGCCGCTTTGAACTGAAGCTCGATTCAGACTTTTGCGCGGTGATCCGTGCGTGCTCGGGCACGCCGCGCCCCGGACAGCGCGGTACCTGGATCACGAACGATATGATCGAGGGGTACCTGAGGCTCCACGAACTCGGGTATGCACATTCGGTGGAAGCCTGGCAGGGTAACAGGCTTGTGGGAGGTCTCTACGGCATCTCGCTGGGCTCGGCGTTCTTCGGAGAATCGATGTTCAGCCTGGAGCCGGACGCATCAAAGGCCGCATTCATACCGTTTGTCTGGGCTCTTGCCGAGGCAGGCTTCACACTGGTGGACAGCCAGGTGCGCACGGCGCATGTGGAGTCGCTGGGTGGCAAGGGCGTACCACGTGAAGAGTACCTGGATCTCCTGAAAACCGCACTCGAGTCACCCAACCTCAAGGGCAACTGGGGTACCATCTTCCCGAGGTTTCCTGACTCGGCTCCCTACCGGAGCCTATGCGAGGCCTGCACTTCCGGGGTATCTTAGAAAATACCGCCATAGCGGCCCGGAGCGCGTATCCACGACATGAAAATCCTTTGCATACAGTTACCCAGGCAGGATCCGTCAGGAGACGGTGCCCGCGACAACGTTCCCCTGAGCGCGGCCAGGATGATGGCCTGCGCGGAGTCCAGGGGAGCATTGAAACGCGACGACTGGGCCCTGCTCGACCAGAATACCGCTGACTTTGGCGGCGATGCGGCCATCGCCGCGGCAGCAATGCGCTCGAATGCCGAACTCGTACTGTTCTCGCTGTTCGACTGGAACCTCGAACGCAGCCTGTGGCTGGCCAAGCGGCTCCGGGCCGTCATGCCGGCCACTCATTTTGCCGCCTCCGGACCGGAGCTTGCCCAGGGCATGCCCGTGTTCAAGGCGCAGGCCTTTGATGCCCTCTTGGAAGGCGAACCTGAAGGTCCCTTCATCGAATTGCTCGCCGACCTGGCTGCCCGTTCACTGAAACAGCGCTATTCGGCCCCGGCACCACTGGATCTGCTGTCCCTGCCGGATCCATACCTCGCTGGCACCCTTTCCATATCGCCAGACAAACCGGTTTTAATAGAAAGTGCCCGGGGCTCGGCAATAACGCCGGCCTTCCTCGCCCGCGCAGGTTCCGCTCCCCGTTATTTCCAGCGCGAGCTTGCGCCACGGGTACTCAGGCTCGCATCGGAACAAGGCGCGGACGAGGCCCGGTTCGTCGATCCGCGTCTGGACGAGCGGCCTGATTTCAAGACCTTTGTCAAATCGCTCGCCGCAGCAAACGAATCAGGCGTGGCGCTGGCTGCCAGGTTCGACCCTGCGCTTCTCGATGATGAATTCGTAAAACTCCTCGCCGATGCCTCCTTTGTTGCGGTCAGTGCGGATCTAGGCAGCGTCAATGCCAAGGCCCTCGAGTCCGTGGGCTTGCGGCTGGACCGGGATGGCCTGGAACGTGGTGCGCGGCTCCTGTGGACCCAGGGCATCATCGTCAAACCAGACGTATATCTTGGATTACCCCACGACAACTACGATTCCACCATAGAAACCTTCGACTATCTGGGGATGATAGGCATGGGGCAGGACGCCGAACTGCGGCCGATGCCCGTATCACCAGGTTCCCGGCTCCGTGCGGCATCAGCAGATTACGGTATCAAGGAATATCTTGAACGCCCGCCATACTGGGTCGTGGAGACCGACTGGATGGATGAGGATGACATTCTGGACGCCGTAGCGGATTTTGAAGAAAGCTTCGATGTGGCCTGGGGCTTGCCGGTAGCGCCGTGCTTCAAGGCCGGTCGGGGCGGGTTTGTATCGTTTGCCGATCTGCGTGTGCGGGCCAATCTGGATGCGCTGCTCGTCGCGCCAGAAAAACTGGCTTCGTCGGTTACGCTGTTCCTGGATGCGGACGATCCGGAGAGCGTTGCGCGGGTGGTGCGGGCAGCCAGGGACCTCCGCAAGGAGAATCCGTACTGCCTCTGGCAACTGGTACTGCGTTCCGATGCAGGGATACCGCCCGCAGCCATGGTTGAAAAGCTTACCGACGCGTTTTCCATGCCCGAGCACTATTTTGAACTTTGCCGGCTGTATTCTCTTGATCCCCAGCCTGATTTCCAGGTCAGGACTTTTTTTGCCACCACCTCGGAGGCCCTGGCGCTGGTCTCGCTGCGGGACAGGCAGGACCTGGAGACGGTGTTCGCACTGGGGGCTGCCTTGCCGGGCACGCGCCTCCTCGAGTCCATACCGTTTCTGGCCTTCGACCGGGAGGCTTCGTCGTTTGAACTGCTGTATGACATCATGAATGCGTACCGCGACTACCCCGACCTTCTGGTAGAAGCGCCACGGTTCCTGTTCAGGTAGGCATTCAGTACGAAGCGGCCAGGTCGACCCGATGGTGGGCCTCACCGGTCCGGATCCAGAGCTTGACGTTGTCGATGGTCTGCCTCGTGTTGATGTCCACGGCCTCCCAGGTGGAACCCGCCACATGCGGCGACAGCACGACATTGGGCAGTTCGTGTATCGGGAACCGCGATGGAGCGCCTTTTACGGAGCCGCCCTTGGGATAGGTGTACCACACATCGATGCCCGCGCCGGACAGGGTTCCGTCCCTGAGCGCAGCATACAGGGCGGCTTCGTCAACCACCTCGCCGCGGCCAACGTTGACCAGATACGCACCGCGCATGGCCTCCAGCTCGGCAGCCCCGACGAGTCCACGGGTCGCATCGGTCAGCGGCAGCGCAATGAACACGATATGGGCTCCAGATACGGCCGCGTGCAGATCCGTGGTCACCTCGTCGAAATGGGCAGGAACGGGGGCCCCGGACTTCCTGCGATAGCCCGTGACCTGGCAGTCGAAGGCCTTGAGCAACCGTGCCAGGGTCTCGCCGATTGCACCCACCCCGAGTATGGTGCAGCGTTTCCTGAATATTGAATGCCAGAAATCCTCGCGTCCCTTGTTGACCCAGAACCCGTGCCAGGTTTCCGCCCTGAGGTCGTTGTGGAACTCGATTATGCGTCCGAAACCGGCTAGAGCAAGGGCGAGGGCGCGCTCCGCCACGCTCTCGGCATTACCGTGGCAGTTGAACACCGAGACCCCGCGCTCTATAAGCAGATCCGCGGGCAGATGGTTGATTCCGACGAACGGCACGAACACCGCCTTCAACCCTGTCGTGCGTTCGTAGTAGGTGCGATCCAGCACATTGGCTATGACGGCATCAAGGCTCGAAAAAACAGCCAGACTGGCCTCGACTCCACGTATGACTTCAACTGCGTTGCCAAAATCATGTGCAAGCTCGTCGGCTGCAGCGGTCCAGCCTTCATTCATGGGTACGCAGAATCCTATTCGCACGATGGGTTCTCCTCATTGATTCGCGGCCTGCCTGAAACGAAAGCCGCAGTCGTTTGTTAAGCTAAGGATACGCGATTCCGATTATTAAAAGAAGGCTTTTAAAAAGGCTCGAGCCAGATACTTGCGGGCATTTCATCAGAGCCGATCCTGGAAGGAATATAATGAACAAGAAGCAAACGCTTTTAATCCTCGCCTGCGTGCTTATACTCGGTTCGTGCGTTTCAGCGCCCGAGCCTGCCCCCCCCCAGGTCGCGGTAGCGGTCGCGCCAGCACCGGTCGTGCCGGTAGAACCCAGCATCGCCGAACTCATAGCGCGGGGCGATACTGCCGGGCTGCAGGCGCTCTTCAAGGGCCGTGAGCAGGCTAACCAGGTCGGCCCGGATGGTCGTTACCCCCTGCACGCAGCCGTACTACAGGGTTCAAGCCAGATGGTCGAGATATTGCTCGCCATGGGAGCAACCGCGGATCCCCTGGACGCTGACGACAAGACGCCCCTGCGCTATGCCGTTGATCAGGGTGATGCCAAGTCGGCAAAGGCACTCGTACTCAAGGGGGCCTCGGTTTTCCTGGCAGACAAGGCCGGAGTGACACCTCTGGATGCCGCCATCGCAAAGGGTTTCACAGCAGCGCTGGTAGACAAGACTTCCATTTCGACCAGGGGTCCCAAGGGGGAAACTCCCCTTCATGTAGCGGTGGACAGGCTTTCAATGGATGCCGTCAAGACTATCCTCGCGCTCGATCCCGATCTGGCTACGCGTGACGCATCGACCCGGACCGTTCTGGACGCAGCCTTCCTGCACCCGGGCAGCAAGGAAGGAGCCGCCATTGCGGAACTACTGGTTTCCCGCAATGCGCCGAGCTCGATAGACGATTTTGCGTATTTCGTCCGCGCGGTCAGGGACACCAATTATGCGCGAGCACGGTTTGTAGACGGCGCCACCGTCCTCCATGAGGCAGTACGGTTCGATCACCGTGGGTACCTGTCATTCTTCCTGGACAATGGCGTACCGGTTGACGCCAAAAACGCCTCGGGGGCCACGCCACTGCATGACGCAATCCGGCTTGGCAGGATCGATTCCGCAAAAATGCTGCTCGCCAAGAAAGCAGACCCCAATGCCCGCGATGGCTTTGGCAACACGCCGCTGCATCTGGCACTGCCAACCGCCGGAACCCAGGAGGCGGTTGATCTCCTCCTGTCATCAGGAGCGGATCCATCGATCAAGGACAAAGGCGGAAACACTGCACTCCACATCGCCGTGGCACTGGGTTACGCGCCGGCGGTCATCACAGCCTTGATATCCAGAGGCGCTCCTGTAGACGCGGCCAATGCTGAAGGCGATACTGCCCTTGCGATGGCCATGCGCCGTAAAAATTCCGCGTTGGTTACAACACTGGCCGGCAAGGGCGGGAGCATGTTCGTCAAGAACGTGAAAGGTGAAACCCCGTTGTCGATAGCGCTGGCTGACGGCCCGGAATCGACACGTATACTCATAGCCGCTTCACCTAAAAACGCCAGGGACGACTCGGGAGAGGCTCCGTACCATCATGCAGTACGTCTGCGGGCGGCTGCTTCAACCATAGCAGTACTCAAGGAACTCGGTCTCGACGTATCATCCAGAAACAACGAGGGTGACACGGCCCTCCATCTTGCCACCAGGACCAATGCAGAGGAACAGGGATCGGCGTTGCTTCTGGCAGGCGCTGATCCTTTCTCAAGCAACGCAGCCGAGGCTTCGCCGCTGTCAATTGCCCTCTCCGCGTCTACCGGGCCCCTGGCTTGGTTCTTCTTGCCCGCAGTACTATCAGCGCGGGATTCCTCGGGCAATGGTCCGCTTCACTATGCGGCCCTGGCCGGGCTTGCCGAAGGTGCGGCGTACATAGCATCCATGGGCGTGCCAGTCGATGCACGGAATGTAGACGGCCAGACCGCCATGATGCTGGCCCTCAGAAAGGATTCCACCGGCACGGTCAATGTGCTGCTGTCCCTTGGCGCTGATGCAAGCCTCAGGGATTCGTCGGGTTCCACGGCCCTTCACCTGGCCGTTTACTGGCGTGCTACGGAATGCCTGAGGTTGCTCGTACGATCAGCAAGCAACCTCGACCCCCGCGACTTTACCGGCAAGACGCCGCTTCGGGATGCCGTGGACAGACTCGACGCGCTAGCCACGGCCTTTCTGCTGGAACTTGGCGCTGATCCCCTGGCCCGCGACAATTCTGGCGACACGCCCCTGCACGCGGCAGCCCGCCAGGTAGACGAGCGCTATGTGAGTGCGCTGGCCTCAAAAGCCAGAAGGCTCGATGTACGGGACGATTCAGGAGCAACACCCCTCCTCAAGGCCATATATGCTGAAAATGCCAAGACGGCCCGGAGCCTGGCCGCGCTCGGCGCTTCAATTCACGCCCGCGACTCGACCGGAGAGAGCCCCCTGAGTTATGCGCTCAAGAAAGGTGGCTCGCTGCTCAAGGCACTCCTCGATGAAAAAACAGCCCGGAGTTCCGATGCCGATGGCCGCTCGGTAATACGAGTGATACTCGAGGCCAAGCCTTCAGTCGAATTCGTTGATCTTGCTATTGCAGCAGGTGCGTCTCCCAATGATCGGGACGCGTTTGGCCGGTCCCCCCTGCACATCGCCGCCATCAACAAGTATGCTGACATCGCGGCCAGGCTCGTTTCCGCCGGCGCGGACAGTTTCTCCAGGGACTCGGATGGCGCGACCCCTGCAGCACTGGCGCTTTCTGGTGGTGACGCCATAATCGCCGCGCTGTTCGGAGCGGCGCCGGATGCGGCGGACTATCTGGGCGAGACTGCCCTGCACTATGCCGCGGCCGCTGGGCTCGAGAAGGCAGCCCAGTCGCTGCTTGCCCTCGGGGCTGACACAAGTCTGCGCAATGCCGCTGGCGAGACCGCGGCCCAGGTAGCCACCAGACGCGGCCACCCCACCCTCGCCAAACTCCTCGGCGCCAAGTGAGAATAAGAATATTTCGCACCGAGCCACAGAGAAATTGCGTGCACAAGGATAGGAATTTTAAGCAACGAGACACGGAGAAGACGAGGTAAGAAAGAAAGTTAAAAAGAGGGAGATGAGAAAGGACACAAAAGTCCTCTCTCATCTCCCTTTTCTCTTCTCGTCTTCCCTGTGTCAAATTCTTCGTCTTCTTCTATTTCTTTATCTAATTTTTTTCCATTCTTCTCATCTTCTCTGTGTCTCTTTGCCATATTCTCCTGGCATGTTCGGCTCAGCTGATTTCGTGGTATTCGTCGAGGCGGCGGAGGTCCTTGAGTTTCTGGATGGCCTTTTCCTGGATCTGGCGAACCCGCTCACGCGTGATGCCCAACAGCTTGCCCGTTTCTTCCAGCGTCAGCGGACCTTCACCATTGAGGCCGAACCGCAGCGTTATGATCGTTATCTCGCGCTGGTTGAGACTCTGGAGCACGGTGTCCAGCGTGTCCTGCATGGTCATGCAGAAAACTTCCTCAAACGGTTCTACCGCATTTTCGTCCCTGATGAGATCGGAAAGGTGCGTAACGTTGTCCTCGTCAACGGTCGTATCAAGCGACGCCGTTTCCTGGGACAATTTCATTATCTCCTTGACCTTCCTCGCATCCATCCCCAGCTTGTCGGCCAGTTCATCAGCATGTGGATCGCGTCCGAGATCTTGCGTAAGCTGTTTTGCTACGAAATAGCACTTCTTGATGGTGTTGAGCATGTGTATCGGGATGCGTATGACACGCCCCTTGTCGGCGAGGCTCTTGATGATGGCCTGGCGTATCCACCAGGTGCCATAGGTTGAAAACCGGCAACCACGCGTATAATCAAAGCGCTCTACAGCCTCGATGAGGCCGATGTTGCCTTCATCGATGATATCCAGAAGCGAGAGGCCCCGGTGCTGGTAGTTCTTGGCGATGGAAACAACGAGGCGAAGGTTGCTCGAGATCATCTTGTGCTTGCAGGCCAGGAGCTCTGTTTCCTTCAAGGCCCGGGTTTCCCTGATGTCCGGGTACTCCGGGGATTGTCCACCTGTCATGGAATCAAGGGCGGCAATGGCGTTCCTGGTCTTCTGGATGCAGCCACCCAGCTCTACTTCCTCTTCTGCGCTCAGAAGAGGGTACCTGGAGATCTGCTTGAGATACAGCGCAAGCGGATCTGATTCCTTTGGAGATTTCAGTTTTTTTAACTTTTTTTGAAGGAGCACTGGCTTGGGCCGTTTAAGCCGTTTTGCAGGTGCCGTTTTTTCCAGTACGTTGTCGTTCATACGATCTCCCATACGGACCTTCGTGGCCCTGTTTGTTGAAATACTGAAGGAAGTAGAACACAGGCGTATGAAAGTTTATACTTTTATTTATAAAAATCAATGAAGTTCCGTAAAATATGTCGAAAAAAATATCATTTAAATTTTTTTACATGCAATCATATCTCCCATATTTACCATAAAAGGTAAAATCGAGAAAACCCAAGCCTCGGTCAGTCCCGGGGAACCGAGTTGGGGTCAACCGTATCAGCGCCTTTGAACACGAAGAAGTATGCGGCAGAGGTTCCATCGGAGGTAACTTTTCCTATCACCGATCCCTTACGTACAGAATCACCGACGCGGACGGACAAGGAGCCAGCTCCGCCGTAGACATACACGAGACCGTCGGAAGACTGCACGAAGGCAACCAGATCAAAACCGCGGAATGGACCCGCAGAAATCACCGTGCCCGAACGGAGCGCTGTAATGGCCGAAGCAGGCTCCGTGGCTATCGAAACACCTTTGAGTTTGCCCTGCAGGTACGAAACGGGGCCATTGGCAGGCCAGATCCTGGATACAACAGGCGTACTCTCAGCCGGAATAGGAGTAGAGGCCACGGGCGGCCTGGAACCAGCACTGGCTGCACCTGCAGCCGCAGTACCGGCACCGCTGGCTTTCACGGGAATTCTGAGCCTCTGGCCGGCCTTGATACTCGTGGTTTTCATGCCGCTAGCCTGGACTATGGAATCAACCGAGACACCATGTGACTTGGCTATACTATAGAGAGTATCACCCTTGGCTACGACATACTCTACCGTGGAGGTAGCAGGAACAATCGGCCCAGGCGCCACGGCAGGAGCTGCCTGGGCAACTGGGATTGTCAGCTTGAGGCCTACAAACAACCGGTTTTCATCAATCTTGGCATTGGCTTTCTTGAGAGACTCGACAGAAATGTCGTATCTACGTGCAATTGCGTAAAGCGTCTCACCCTTCTGTACAGTATGGATGACCGGGTCTGCAGCTACCGCCAGAGTTGCTACAGCAAGCCAGAACGAGGCGGAAAGGAGGAATACAGCCAGGGGTCTCGATCGTGCATTCATGCACTTCAATTGTCGGCCCGAGCCGGGCAGGCCATGAGCGCTTTCAGGTTCCTGCCGGCTACAGTGAATACTCCAGATACATTCTGACTGTGGACCCATCGAGCCTGACAGCCTCATCGTTGAATGCAGTGACAACATAGCCGGAGAATTCCAGCCCCCACAGGAAAGGCCAGGGCAGGCGAACGCCTGCACCTATCGAGTACTCGAAGCTGGAATCATGGCCATGGTCTGACCCCGCCTCCCGGGGGCGCAGGGCAAGCCCCGCGTCGAGTTCCACAACCGAGCCGAGCCGTGCATGCGCATCGAGCCCTGCATTGAGGTTGTTGGCCAGTTCAAAATTGCCCAGCTCGTAAGGGGGTTCCCAGGATAGCGCCACCTGCCAGGAAGTCAGGTGACTGACTGGATCGATGTCACCAAGAAAGACCCGGTAGGCAATCCGCTTCTCCGCGGTCTGGCCATCAACCTGCCGCAGCCAGTCCCAGCGGAAACCTATCCCCCAAAGGGCGCGACCATAGAAGCCCAGATCGACGAACTGGGTGTAGCCTGTATTTTTTGTCAGACCACCGTCAGTTGAAGGTGCGGCAAGGATGGTATCAGCCTTCTCAATGGACGAGGCGATCCACACACCACGGTCGCCACCAAAGGCCTGCTCTGAACCAAGGCTGAACTCCAAAAGCCCGGTATCACCGAAGCTGATGTCGTTCGACTCGGGATCAAGGCCAAAAGGCGTATACAGTCTCAGAGACAATGCTCCTGTAGGTTTGTGGAAGAAAGCCCAACGGATATTCTGGGAGCGCTTGGCCCTGGCTATGGCCGGGTCACGAATTTCACGGTCAACCGCGGACTTGGTCTTCCTGAAGTACTCGGCCAGTCCGTCCATGCGCCGCCTGGTGACGTCTATCCGGGCTGTAACGATTTCCTTGCTTCTCGGCACGGTATCCTCGACGCGGCCAAGCGCAAGTCTGGAGTCCGAGAGCATGCGGTGCTTGACTGCCAACTCGTCGCTGAAAGCCCTGAGTTCGGCCTTTGGGGTTCCTTCTATCCTGGCCGCCTTGGAAGAAATGCTGTTTGCCCAGGCATCGGCGGCGGAGAGGTCGGATTCGATTTTGACGAGCGCAGCGATGGACGAGGCCAGTTCTTCATCTGCTGCCAAGCCCTGTTCGGCCGCACGTATGCGGTCGTAGCCAGAAACTACGGTAGACCGTATGGCAGAGAGTACCTCGCGGAGTTCAGGAGCCTTTTTCTTGCCAAAGGTAGAAAATACAGCGGCATCACCTATCGGAGCCAGGAGTTCAAGACCAGAATCCGCGGCATCGCGGGCTTGCCAATACAGGCTCATGGCGCGTCCGAGCGAGCCATCGGTCTCTGCCTTTCTGGCATCCATGCTCAGTCGTTCGGCATCGGAAAGCCTCGTTTCTGCTCCATCGAGCATCGTCGAGACGGTTGAAACATAGGCTGTGTTGTAGAGCAACCGCAGGGATTCATCGTCGACTACCAGTCTGATTGTCACCGTCCAGGAGCTGGCTCCTTTTTCAGAAGACAACTTTTTGGAACTCATCGTCACGGGCGGATTCTTGAGGAACAGCTCTGAAAAAAGCCTGTCCTTGTTCAGGGATTCCATGATGACACCTATGGCCGTCCGGAGGGCATCGTTCTGTGCCTCGGGTTCTGTCAGCCCCTTGCCGCTGGCCTCGGCAATGTAGTCAGGCCCGTCGGTAACGAAGGTCGTACCTTTGGGCAGACCAGAAGCGGATGCTGCGGCGATCGACAAGGCAAGACAGGTCAGTGCAACACGGAAAGTCACATTATTCATGGAGGCTCCTTTGCAGGATAATCCTGGCAGCTGTCAACAACCGGCGGTCAGGCCGCAGGAGCAATTTTGAGAAGCCAGGCGCTGGCTTCGTCGAGAATTCTGGATAGTATGACCACATGGATTTCACTCTTGGCCCGTTCCACCTCGCGGGCCCAATGTACAGCCCCGAAACGCTTGAACAACTCGGCTCGCTTTGCTTCAGCCAGTGCGGCAAGGCGGTCACGCTCTACGGCCGGAGCCGAGGGTGCGCACAGGGAGCCGAGCAGGTAGGCGGACAGAGCGGCCAGAACATGATCCCTGGAACCGAGTGAAGCCTCGAGTCCGGGAGCCGCCTCAGGAGACCGTTTGACGAGAACCAACGCAAAGGCATGGTAGAAGGTGATCCAGGCTGGATTCTCGACGCCCTTGCCATCGGCGTATTCGTCAAGGAAGAGAACACTGGCCTGCGTATCGTTTTTCAGCAGTTTGGCCGCACCGAACAGCACGGCATCACGACGAAGGGCCGCTGGCTTTTCCTTGCGAAGCACGGATTCAAGCTTTTCTACCACAGCCATATCGCCACGGAGCAGCGAGGTATTGACGAGCAGCCGTACGGTCCGGCGGTCATAATGCTTCTTGTCAAATATACGCTGCTCGAGGAGTACCGTCAGGGCATCCCAGTCTTCTGATTCCAGCAGGGTAAAAAGTCGCCAGTTGGAAACAAAAAATGCATTGAAGCCAATGAGTACCGTGGTAAAAAACAGGAAGAGCGGCCAGTTTTTAGCCCAGAACGGCATTGAGTATTCGGCTCCGAGCAATAAAAATGGCATGAAAAAGATGAAAGCGAAAGAGAAAATCAAAATTGCATTGAAAAGTGCAAATATTGTTTTAAACTTCATGCGGATTATCTCCAATAATAGATACGAGGGACTAGAATCCC
>JFJP01027659.1_pt1 | contig 14144 bp, 12 predicted proteins | sample 431651 | NCBI WGS metagenome assembly JFJP01 (sample SAMN02602958, study PRJNA72255) | Microbial mat metagenome, whole genome shotgun sequencing project. | biome: fresh water; feature: sink hole; material: water; isolation source: purple microbial (photo- and chemosynthetic) mats found in... | reverse complement strand
ATTAAAGTCGAAATTTGCACGTTTTTTTCTTTGAGTTCTTTCATAACGTTTTCTAAGTTTTCTTCATTTTTCTTATTGAGATTATTGATTTTCTCATTGAGATAATTGATTTTCTCATTGAGAGTCTTCTCTATTGCGATATGTTGAACTGTCAAAAGCTTTTGATCTTCTGTGAAATCCTTTAATTTCTCAGCGAAATTGTTCGATTTTATCTTTTCATGTTCAATAGTGATTTTTTGATTGGAAAGAAGCTCTTTTTATTGATAATATGAAGAAAAATATGAAGAAAAAGGTGTTTTAAAGAGAAACCGCTTAATTTTTCTTTGTCATTTTTGAGGATTTTGAAGATTTTCTTCAGATTTAGGTATTTCACTTTGTACTCGGTATTTTGGTTTTCTCCTTCATCTTCTTTCTTTTGGTTCTTTTGCTCATTTATATCGAATCTGCTGATATTTCTACTTATTGCTAAAGAAAATAAACAAATTCATTTAAAACCGAAGGAAAACTCAATAAAACCAAATGAAAACTCAATGAAAAAACACATAAAATCACATATAATTAAATAAAATCAAAAAAACCTCTTAAATAGTTAAAAAGCCTTTGTTTCTGTTCTTCTAGATCCTCAATGCTTTTTTTGATCTCTTTTTTTTCACTTTCCTCTAGATTCTGGAACTCATTGTTATACTGGTTCTCATTCACTAATTTCTTGCTTTCAATTCCTTTCAAATTCTCGAAAATGACTTTCAGCTCATTATTGATATTTCCAATCATTGAATTCATCTCATTTTCTTGTTCTTTTTCTTTAAAAAGCACTAAATCCTGTTTTAACCCAGCAATTTTTCCTTTAAAATCCTCATTTTCTTTCAATAAACTCGTGATTTTCTGTTCAGAAACTTCTAATTGATTTTCGAGGAAAAGTGCATATTCAATGATTTTCTGATGATTTATCTCGATATTTTGACTAATTTCTTCCATTTTTTCTTCTCTAAATTTTTTATTAATGATCTGAAAATGTAGGTTTTTCGCTTTTTCTAACTGTTTTTCTTTTTCTGAAATAATCTCAATCAATTGCTTCATATGCTTCTTCCTTTCATTGTGTTTCTCCTCCAAACTTTCGTACATTTCCTTCATTTTCACCTTAGAATTCTCCATTTCCTTCTCATTTTTCTGCATATTCTCCAATTTCTCTTCAAAATCCTTCATTTTCTTCTTTAAACTACCATTTTCTCGCAAAATGCTCTTATTTTCAAAAGAAATTTCCTCGATTTTTCGCTTTAAACCTGAGTTCTCAATGAGTAAATTACCCCAATTCTTCTCGAATTCTTTATTAGGAGTGTTATAATTCCCGTTTTTGGAGCTTTCATTAGAAACTCTCCTATCACTGGTCTCAGCACCTGTATTAGTAGTCTTTGGAACTTCAGTCCATGTGTTTAAAGGTCTCATTTCATTAGAATTCTTTGTGCTTTCTGGACGAATTATGCTATGAATATTGAAGAAATTTGATGAGGAAACACTTTTTAGCTTATTTGAATTATTCAGAGTTTTTGTGCGAAAATTGTCTGGGGAAGCATAGGGACGATCCTTTGGAGATTGGAAAGTTTTATTCGTTTTGTCCATGCGATGGATCAGCGCTTTGTTGCCTGACTCGATCACGTGCATTAGGGATTTGATACGGTCGATGCTTTTATCGGAAGTGAGCATGTTTTTAAGGAAAGGAGTGAAATTTTGTATATTAATATTTAGGGATAGTTAATGTTTTATTTTATTATTTTTCGTTAATTTTCTTTTTTTTGAAAATTATTTGTTTTTTTTAGGAAAAAGAGATCATTAAAATCTTATAATTTCTGTTTATTTGGTTTTAAGGTCATTTTTCTAAAATAATCGAAATTATTAAAAAGAATTTGATTGAGGTAATTGCATTATTTTATCACTGTGAAAAAACTTTTATCATTAATTTTAAGTAAAATCTATTTTCTTGAGCAAATTTAATAAAAGTTTTTTAATTTACAGGATTTCTGAAGAAAAAAAAATTTTGAAATAAACCAAAATGTATTTTGCAAATGATGATGATGACCCTGAACAAATCATTCAGAAGATTCAGATCGGAATTCAAGAAAATCCTCTTGAAAATGAGAAAGAGGAAGAAAAAAATCAAACTTTTTCTTCTTGTAATTTCTAATTTTTAAAAAATTAAAAAAATTTATTTTGCTCTGAACAGCAAACGATGGAAAAATAGTTGAAAATGCTAATTTAAAAAATGCAATCGGTTTACTTGTTTTTGTAAAAATATAGTATAAAAATAATATTTTTGTCAAGAAAATGAAAACGAAAACTCTTTAAAAGGAGATTTGAATGCAGAGGATGCCATAAATAAAATTATGGAGAGTCAACAAATAAATGAAAAAATTCAAAAAGGTGAGACAAATTATACCTTATTTTCATATTATAATATTTGAACAGGAATTGATAAATCAAAAGATTTTTTTACAATAAACATCATAAACGCAGACAATAAAAAATTATTGTACGAATATATTGTAAGTCTTAATGGAGATATTATTCGAAATTCCCTCCCAATCGAACCTTTGAAATTAAATAAAAAATCGAGTTTTCAATATTTACTCATAGGAAGAAAAAATAATGAAGACAAAAGGCGCAATCTAAAGAATAATATTTTTTTGCCTGCTAAAGATCAAAATACAAGTAGATTTCATTGCAAATTGAAAGTTGAAAATTGTAGCCTTTTTTTATTTGATTCAATAAAATTACAAATAAAAATAGTTTTTAAAAGTGGAGCCATTGATCAAAATTTCTTTGAGTTTTTGAAGGGAACAAATGATAGACTAGGAAGTTCGATAATTTTTCGATAATATTATAATTTAATTTCTTCAAATTTATAGGAGATAGCAATGTTCGTGAGTTGCCGATTGGGGCATTAAAAAAGATCTTTTTTTTCTTAAGAGGTAGAGTTCATAAAATAAATCACATTTTCATTCTTTTTTAATAGAAACAAAGTTTTTTTTGGAAGATTTAAATAGTCATTTTGGAACATTTAGACAAGTTGCTGATGAGATCACATTGTCCAAATTAGAAGAAAATATGGAATTTTTTATTGGAAACGATTTACGTTTGAAAGTAAAAGAATATAAATCCTTGTTAGATTTACAAACTATTGATGAATTGCATGAAATTCACGATGAAAAGACAAACATATTTCAAAAAAAAAAAATAGCAGAACGTAAATTTACTTATTATTTTAAATAGAAAATTTCAAATAGAAAAAGGTGATTTAATTAATAAGAACTACAGTTATCTTAAATTTGATTTATTGATCTCAAATATTATCAGCTCCACAAAGTATTTTTTCCAATATATTCTTAGTTTTTAATAAAATCTAGTATTTTGATTGCATGTTCAGAAACAGAATTCACATTTACCAAACAAACTAAAGATTCCAATCAATATGATTTTCTAGATGATGATAAATGTTTAAAAATATCAAATGACTATTTCAAGTTAAAAAACTTCATTAATTTAAAAATTAAAACGAAAATCATTATAAAATAGAATTTTAATGAAGAAAATTGATAATAAGGATGAAGATGATCAAAATCATGAAGAAATAAAACAAGAAAATGAAAATAATAAAAAAAATAAATGGTTTATTAAAGGTAATAATTATTTTTATTTAATTTTTTTTTGGATGATTTGAAATTTAGGCTCTGATGTTTGGAAACCAATTTTGAAGTATAATAATAAAAAAAAATCTCTATAAATTCTTTAATTTTCTTCAGTTTAAATTCAGCAAAGGAGAACATTAAAAAAATTAATTTCAAATGATTAGGTTGATAGATAGAATTTAATCCTATAAAGTCATGTGTTAATTAACAAAGAAATTTATTTATTCAATAATTTATCACTTATTTTTTTTTGTACATTTTTGATATTTTTAGATATTTTTCAAATTTTTTAGAAAAAAAATTATGTCAAAAAAATAAAGTGATATAGATTTTAATTTTTTGAAAATTTAAATTCTTTATAAAAAAGCGAAATCAAATATATTATTCTCAAAAAAAATAAATTCCTTCATGAAACCTAATCAAATATCGATAGAATCTGGTAATGAATCATCTAAAGTGAATGAACGAGATGTTTCAAAAAATGCTGATTCTAAACTATCAACACTTCAATTCGAATCCAAAAATATGAAATATTCAAATCTTGAAAAAAAAGAAAAAAATATAATCGAAGAAAATTCTTTCAATGAAATAAAAGATACCCATGATGGCATTATCATTCAAAATCCATTGCCAAATCCAAAGCAAAATCCAAACATTAAAGAACACACAAATGTTTATTATAAATTGGCCAGGATTTTGCTTATTCCTCTCATAAAAGAAAATAGAAGTCAGAAAAATGTCACCAAATATCAAACACACGATCAAAAACCTTCACTTAATCTACAAAAGGGTTGTGAGTATAATTTGAAAAATATTTACGAAGAAAAAAAAATGAAAAATTTTGTGGAGAAAAAAATTTTTGTCATATTTTTAGAAAAAAACAATAAAAGTTATTATGAACAAACAATCTCAAATTTGTTGAGCCTAATTCTCAATTATAATAACGAAGTTTCAGCCACAAGCCTTTTTTCTTTGATTCGAAAGAACAAAGAAGAATCTCTGTCCAATTGTAAAGAAAGTTTAGAGCCTGAAATTATAAAGGAAATTGTAAATTTATTATTGACAACCAAAGAAAACATCCCAAAAAAAAACGAAATTTATCGTCCAGAGAAAGACAAAGATATATTCAAATATATCTATGACCAAATTAATAAAAAACTTCCTCAATTCATAAAGGATAATTATCCTCTTTATAAACTTTTGATAAAAAACCAAGAAAACGAGGAATTGCAAAAAAAATTCAATGAATTTGAAAATATTATTAAAGACAAAGATGACCAAAAAAAACTGTTTTTTTATTATTGCTGTTGTGACTATTTATACGATAAAATCAATGAAAATATTGATTCAAAAGCAAATGACTCTTTCATGAAAAGCAAAAAAGAGATTTTAAATTTGTGGGAACAAGAAAATTTTAGTAAAAAAACAATTGAAGCTAAGGTTGACGAATTTACTTCCGGAAATTTATGCTATGAAATTAAAAAGAAAGTTGAAGAGAAATTGTCCAGTTTTAGTCCATCTGAATTCAAATATATGAAATTCATTAGTTTACCGCTCGAAATAAGAAATAATGAAGAAGATAAAAATTTAAATGAGTTTTACAAAGAAAGTTTTAAAAAATTTCGTGAGAAAAAAAAAATCTGGAAATTTATTGAAAATAAGGAAAATTTCTTTAATTTCATCAAAGAACATAATTGCAAGAGCAAATCCTTAACTGTAGAAATAAAACAAGAATTTTTAAAAATTGACACGATGCAAACTGACACCAATACACAATTAACAAAAGTATCAAGTTCTATTGAAAATAAAACTTTGAATTTGTATGAAAAAATGAATAAAATCAGAAGGGCTCATCAGTGGTATGCTATTATTTCAGCCTTTAAAGAGATTGAGGAAGAATTAAAAGTTGAGAACGATTTAAGTTATAAATGTTTTTTGTACAAATATTTCAGTATTCAACAAGAATTAATTGAAAGCCCTAAAGAAAATCAAGTCGATTTTCTCATAAAATTATCATATGAGTTCGAAAATCTACGCATTGTTTTGGAAAAAAGTCAAAATGAGCTGAATATCTACTCAAAATTTATGAAAGATTTTTGTGATATCTTAGAAAAAATTTATGATGGAGATCTAAACTGTGCCTTATTTTGCAAAAAACTTTATTTTACTGAAGAATATCAATTTTTCAATGCCCATCCAATCATTCTCGGGATCATTAGTTTTTATGAATCATTAAAAAATATCAAAAAAAAGGATAATGAGAACCAGAAATATTATGACGATAACAATTTGCCCAAAATAACCTTTATAAACTTTGACGGGTATGATCATGCTTTGAATTATCTCTTGGCTAAGCGATTTGCGAAACGATTGCAAATAATTTCAATAACGATTGACGGAGATGAATTATGCATTTCAAATATTGAAAACGTTGTAAAAGAATCTGAAAAAAATCGTCAGAAGAAACATTTCCATTTCCTTCCTTTGAGATCTAAAATTATTTCACAAGATATTGACCACAATATAAGCTCAAAAGATCTTTGGCAATTATTCAATAAAATTGTGTTTAAGTTGATATCCGCTTTTCATCCTTCCTCGATAATCATGAGCCATTCATTTATTTTTTACAAAACAATCAAGACAGCCAAGAATGCACTCAATTTGAACCCCAAAACCTTTTCAAAAATCATTCAAAGATTAAATATTTTATCAAATTATAAAACGGTTTTATATCCGAATATAACCATGCAAACAGATGCTACTTCATTATTTGATTCTCACCATCAACAATGGAAGCAAAAGTTTTCTTATGAAAATGAAGAGAAACTATATGATAACAGGATGTATATTTATGAAATGTTGGGGTCTTATATTTTCACAATGAATGGTAAATATTTTCTAATTTTTTAAAATATAAAATAAAAAATTTAGGCATTTCTGAAAAAAATGAAAAACAAGAAAGTTCAATTGATTATTCAAAAAATGAAAAACAAAAACAAAAAGAGAAACGAAAACAACAAAAAGAAATAGATGTAAAAGAAAAACAGGAAAAAGAAAACGAAAATAGTAATCTAAAAGAAAAAGAAAGAAAAAAAATAAAAGAAAAAGAAACGCAATTAGAAAAAGAAAAAAATGACTTTTATGATTATTTCAAACAACTTTATAATCTTAGATTGAAAAACAAAGGATTGGTTTGTAATTTCGCATGGAAATTTTGTGAAGATCCTCTTCAAAAAAATATAAATGAACAAATTTTTGGGAATAAAAATTGCGTAAATAGATTCCCTGAAATATGCAATTACTCAAAGCATTTTGAAAATCCGTCAGAAAAATTAGACGATGAGTTAGAATCAGAAAATAATAGTGTTTTTTCTAATCAAATTTTGCTTTACAACCAAGTTTCAAAGAAATTGGAAACTTATCTATTGAATCATGTGAATAAATATCAAGTTGATCAGAAAGAAATTGAAGAAACAAGAAGCTTTTATTACTCTGACAATTCAGTTTATTTTGTTCATTACGAAATTTCAAAAATTTTTTTCTTTAATGTCTCTTTTCCTCGCAATAAAATGAATAATTATTTTTTTGAATTCGGAGACAACTTAGAAGTTCCTTCTGTTTTAGTTGATGAATCAAAGACTTTGGTCTCAAAACAAATGAAGTTCTATTTTGATAATTCAAATGATTTTGATAAACCTCAATATCTCACTGACTTTTCTGTTTGTGCAACAAAAGAAACAATATATTTATTCTGGGGTACCATTGCGAATGAAAAAGCGGATTTGACAAAAAAAACTGAATCCGAAGAAAAAACTCAACCAGAAAAAAAATTGGGAATAAATAAAGATGTCTATGCTTATTCCATTAAAGAAAATGAATGGAAAAAATTGGTATATAAGAACAAAGACTTTTCACTTTTGTGTCCTCTGCCCATCTCAAGAATAAAGGCAAGCTCTTGTGCAATTGAAAAGAAAAACAAAGATGTTATTTATGTTTTCGGAGGATCGTGTTTAGAAAATTGTAAATACGATATTTACAATATAATAGACAAATTTGAAGTAAAAAAAAATGAGAAAACGAATATTTATTACACAAATATTCCGAAATTTCAATATAAAGATAGTTTTAAGCCTACAAATAACGCTTTGTCTTTATTTTTGCATTCAACGAACAACGATTCCAAAAAAAAGGAAGATAAGATTCTTTTATTGGGTGGAACATCAAGTCCTTATATTTACAATCAATCAACCAAGCTGTTATCAGCTTATTTGATAAAAATTGAGAAAACAAAAGAAAAAACTTTAATTATCGAAATCGAAAACTGCTTGAAAAATCTGAAAGTTCCAAACAAAGCTGAAATCTCTAATTTAGAAGGTTTAAATTTGATTATTTCTTCAGCGAATAAAAATTACTTTAACATCTCGGAAAAAAAATCTGATAACAAAAAATTCAATAAAATAATCTTTATTCCTTCTTTTTTCGTCAATGAAAAACGTGGGATATTTTTAGATGGAAACCTCCAAACTCAAACGAAAACTTTTTTTACTAACAAAACTCAAAAACAAATCCTTAGCAAAGTTGATATTTATCTGGATGGTCTTCAAAAATTCCAAAAAAATTTGGCATATTCGATTTCTTTAAAAAAAATCCTTAAGAATGATTTGGCGAATATGGTTCTTTTTGATAAAAAGCAATCAGCTGTAAAATTTAAACTGTTCATAGCGCAAGAATTCGCTACTTTGATGGAGAAAATTGATAAAGATTTTATTTTGGTTTCTGATGAAAAACCTGAACTTACATTGCTGAAATTTAAAAAAACGAAAAAAACAAATGTAAATTCCTTCGAATCTTCAGATTTCGAAATAAATTATATTGGGTATTCATTTCCTGACTTGAAAAAAAGCAATTATCCATACAGTGATTATTTTCCCTCAAAAATTAAAACAACAAATTATTCAAAACTTGATGATAAAATCTTCATTCTTGTGAATAATGCCACAGACAATAATCATAAGAGAGCTGTTTATGAATTGGATTTCATAAATTTTAACTATTCAAATAATATGAGGGTGGAACCGAAAAGAATTTTTGAAGATACATTTTCAGTGAAAGGAAGCACAATTTTAGGAGAATATCCATCATATATATACCTTTTAGGAGGAGAGCTGGCTGATATGCAGAAAAAAATCGATTTAAACAATGAATTTGATTTAAAAGCATTGAATTATAATGCAGTTTATGATATTGAGAATAATTCGAAAAAATACTTTGAAAACAATCTGATGGAAATGTTGAATCCTTATGCTTTTCTTTATGAAGAATTTATAATTTGTATAAATCGGAGTCTAAAAGGAGGATCTGTTTTATATGGGGAAATTATGGATAAGAATGCGGACGGAATTAAAAAATGGATCCCTTTTATAGTTGATGCATCTGCAGTGCTGGTTATAAAGGAAAATTTTGAAAGAGAAAATGATGGAAAAATCTCGATAATTAATTTATTCTCAATGGGAAGAGTTGAATTGAACGAAAGTGAAAAAGCGAAGAAAAAAAACATAGAAGCATTTTTATTAGAATATGAACAAATAAAACCCTATAATGAAAGAAAGAAAAAAATCATTTTTCTTAGTTTAAAAAAACTTTGTCAACGTAAAAAAAATTATTTTGAGAAATTCTATGAGTTGAAGAAAAATAATTATTATCAATTCGATGGAGATGAAGGACTTCATTCTGTTAGAGATTATGATGAAAATGAAAGTGAAGAAAAAAAGCTTCTCTTTTTTATGTCTAATTTAAAAGTTAGCTCTTGCTCTCATATGTATGATGTAGCAGAAAAAAATAATGATAGATTGGGAACAGAAAAGATTTAAATTTAATGAGAATAATTATTATTAAAACATAAATTAATCAATGAAAACAAAACAAATTAAATATAATCTTAAATAGGAATCAATAAATTTTACATTTTCTAAACTCATTTTTTTATAATTTCAATAAATTATGAAATTTTTTAAATTGATCTCATATTTTTCCAAAAAAAAGGTCTCTTCAGTTTCAACATTTTCTATTCCCTCCTCTTTTGATGGAGTCCCCATTGACTTAATAAATAGAATTCAAGAAATTCAAAAGAAAATCGGATTTATCCCAAATATTTTTTTGCTTTTGTCAAGAAGACCTTTAGAATGCAAAGCTTTCTTTGATTATCATGATGCTTTAATGACTGAAAATAACAGTTCATTAACAAAAAGTGAAAAAGAAATGATTGTGGTAGCCACAAGTGGTTTAAACCAATGCCAATATTGTGTTATAGCACATGGAGCGATTTTAAGAATCTACGAAAAAAATTCTTTTATTTCTGATCAAATTTCAATAAATTATAAGAAATCTGATTTGCCATTAAGACAAAAATTAATGTTAGATTTTGCTGTGAAAGTTAATAAAGATTCAGAAAATATGAAAGATGAAGATTTTGAAATTATGTATAAGAATAATTTTAGTGAAGAAGATGTTTGGGACATCACAAGCATTAGTTCGTTTTTTGCGATGTCAAATAGAATTGCTAACACATCGTTTTTGAGACCAAATTTGGATTTTTATAATATGGGAAGAGTCAAAAAAGAAATGGAATGGGATTATTGAAATTTATTTCTCTAAAAATTTGATTCGATTAAAATAAAATACAAATTTTAATTATAATTTTCTTTTCTTTATGAGTTTTTTTATTGAGAGAAAATAAAAAAAAAGTTTGTTTCTTTACGAAATTATTATTTATTATAAAAAATAATTTGTTTTAGTAATTTTTTTTTTAAATAAAACTAGCAATGCATTCCTTTAAAATTTTAGTTTTTCTTTCGATCTTTCTCCTGATTTCTTGCTCTTACAATCAAGCTACCTTAAGAGTTCACGGTTCTTCACTTTCCTCAGTGAAACCAGATAAAGTTACCATTAAATTTGGAATCAGCACCTTGCAGCCAACAGCTCATGAGTCTTTAGAAGAAAACAACAGGATTATTTCAAAAGCAATTTCAGCCTTAACTAAAATAAACTTATCGACGGACGAAATAGGTACCTCCAATTTCAATTTAGCTCCATCTTATGAACATATTTATCATCGAAACAATCAGTCTAGCACAAGTTTTTTCAAGGGTTATGAAGTAAAACTTACACTTATAATAAAAACCAATAAATTGGACCTCGCAGGAACTTTTATTGACACAGCAGTTAGCAGTGGAATTAAAAATATTGAATCAGTCAATTTCGAAATTTCTCCAAGTATTTTACAAGGGATTCAAGATGAATTGACTGAATTAGCTGTGAAAAATGCGAAAACAAAAGCTGAATTAGCTTTAAGACCTTTAAATGGGAAAATTTTGGGGATTAAAAGTGTTGAAATGAATGATGAGTCCAGATATCATCCAGTTCATTTGGCTTATGCAAAATCAGCTGCATTTGCTAATGATGCTACGCCAGAAAGAACTGAGGTTTATGCACAAAGTAAAGACATTAAGGTGGGAGTTGATATTGAATTTTATGTCATCAGCGAATAACTTATGTTACTTTGCTTTTTTAATTAATTCAGACTGAAAATTAAGAAAAATTATTTTAATTTAATTAAAATTAAGAAAAAACAATATTATCAATTTTAAACGATAAACATATTTTTATTATTGCATTTTTTCAGAATAAACTAACTGATTTATGGAAAATATTGTGAAGATTTTGGAAGAAAAATTAAAGGAATACGAGGAGTTGGAAACAGAATATCTTGATTTTAAAGGTATTTAAAGGTATTTAATAAAATATTTTCTTCAATTTGGTTTATGAATTTTTTAATTTTGCAAAGAGACCAGTCGACTTATAGAGGATGAATATGAAAGCAAAATTAAGGAATTATCAAGAAATAATGAAAATCTTTTCAAAGAAAATTGTAAAAGAAAAAATGAAGCCGAAATATCAAAAGTTTTTTTTTTTTTTTTTTTAAACACAACCTTTTCTTAAAAAGAGAGAAATTGAAAAAATTATAACGAAATTAACCGAACAAGAAAAAACAATAAATTCTCAAGAAAGTGAAATTAAATATATGAGAGAAAAAATAATCGGACTTGAGAATTTTAATGAAGATTGCTTGTTTCAAAAAAGGTCAAAAGTTCTTTGCTTTAAAGAATTTTTTTAAATTTCCAAAAAGAATCACTGAAAATATCATCAATGATTTGGAGGAAAAAATTAACAATTTGTTAGAGAAATTGGCATTGATGCAAACTGAATTTGAATTGAATCAAAACTTATCTAGCGAACAAACTCAATTATTACAAGATCAATTGAAAGGTTTCTTTTAAAAGTTCTCGATAGTTTCCATATTTATATTTTTTATTTGAAAGAAACTGAGTTTCAAATCCAGATATTAAATGTAAAAAATGGGAAAACTAACCAAAATTTCTTCTTAAACCAAACAAAAATTTCTCATTGCAAACTACAACTTACAAAAAAAGCTCAATCGAATCATTGTGAAGTTAATAAAAATAATAAAAAAGAAGTTATAAGTCCAAACTTAATTTCTGAAATGACTTTTAAGAATAAATTAAATTCACTGCAGAAGGAAAATATTTCGGTTGCGACTCTTTTGGCAAATAAAGGAAAATCTCACAAAAGTTTTCATAATAAAACAACAATTGAAAAAAATTGCAGTAATAATATTGAAGTCAGACCCCCGTTGAAATTCGGGCTTTCTACTATTAAAATAAAAAATTTTCTTAAAAAAAATATGCAAACAGTTGAAAATTAATTTGTTATGATTCCTTTTTAATTAATTATAATAAGAAATTTATTTTTTCTTTTGGTGTGACATACCATTGATATTTCATTTTTATGAAGAATGCAAGAATAACTCCAATAATATTTTGAGCTCCCAAAATGAAAAAGACTTTTTCAATGCCAATCTTGTTCTCTAACAAAAACCCAATCAAAGGACATATCATCAATCCTAAAAAAAAAGCCAAACCTTTTATTGGTAAAATTTTCGCACCAACATTTAAACCATAAATATTAATTAATGCTGGTCCCATTATTGCAATAAGTCCACCGTCAAAAAAAGCTATGCACAATATCATAAAACAATACAAAAAAGCATTTGTAACAAATGGGAAAAATAAACCATTAATAAAAACTACCACTTCTAAAACAATAAATATTTTCTTGAAGCTGTATTTGTCAATCATATGTCCCCAGAAAAATCTACCGATTCCTCCTATAATAGCATTAAACATATATAAATAAGTTACATAATAATCATTGTTAAGGCGTGTTATGCTGAAAATCTTGAAGTTTATATGAAGATAAAGGACAAAAGCTGCGATAAGGATACTGTTAAAAAACATTATAATGAAGGTTCTTGTTTTAATTGCACTATTTATATCAGGGCATTCGCTTGTTACTTCATTAGTGTTTGAGGAAATATTGTTTTTCCCTTCAAGAAAAACTTCATATTTTGGTTCAGCTAGGGGATTTATTTCTAATCCTAGTGGTGATTCAGATGAAATCGCTTTTAATTCTTTTTCAACTGCTTTCTGTGTGTTTTTATCTTTTTCAATTTCGTTTAATTTTAATGGCTTGATTAAATAGCTCCCCAAAAAACTGAAGGTAAAATAGATTATTCCGAGAACCATAACCATTTTCGGCACGTTTTTTGCGACTTCTTCATCATAATAACTATATTCAGTCTGATTTTCCTGAACAATCCTAATTGTTGCAGACTTATTATTCGGATTAACTATCAATGTCGCAATTAAAATATAGAACAAAGATGATAATTGAAAAAATCCAAACATATACCCAGCAATTTTGCCTTTAATTTCTGGTCCGCAAGTCCATACACAATATATCGCAGGGTTCATTGAAAACCCTATAGCTATGGATGGCAACAAGTTATAAAGAAGAGTGAAAATATAATAGTTTTGAGTAAAACATGCGCAAAAAGTCGATAAGGAATAAACAAGACTTGATATTACTATTATTTTTTTAAAACCAACTTTTTCAGCTGTCTGAATTGAAACAATTGAAATAATAGCCACGGGTATAGCTAAAACAGAAATTATCAAATTACTTTGGTTTGGAGAAGTTAAATTGGCTCTATTCTTGAAATAGGAGAAAAAATATAAGTTAAGGTTTCCCCAAGAAGATACACCACCTAATCCGATGAAATAAAGAACTCCTCCTAATAATGTCCTGTTTATTTCATGTTTTTGATGATGTTTGTCATAAAAAGAGCTTGCAAAATCTTTTATCAAGTGCAAAAAATTCATTGCATTTTTATTTTGGAATTATATTTAAAAAAAAAAGAGAAGATATTTTTGGTTTATAAAAACCCATAAAATAATTATTCAAGGGTTCTTTAAATAGGAATCTTTTTTTGTATTCCTTCAACATCAGTAGTAAAATCCTAATCTTCATATAAGGTTGATGATTCAT
>JFJP01039219.1_pt1 | contig 14145 bp, 5 predicted proteins | sample 431651 | NCBI WGS metagenome assembly JFJP01 (sample SAMN02602958, study PRJNA72255) | Microbial mat metagenome, whole genome shotgun sequencing project. | biome: fresh water; feature: sink hole; material: water; isolation source: purple microbial (photo- and chemosynthetic) mats found in... | reverse complement strand
ACCCGATATTCTTTAGCCCTCCGTAGGAGGGCAATAGAAATAGCAAAAATAAATATTGGGTTGCCCACCTACGGTGGGCTAAGACTTTGTACGTGAATGTTTTCTATCGTTATTAACCCCCGCTGGGGGTAAGAAAAAATTACGTAGATTGACAGCTATTGTGAGTTGAATCTACGATAGCTTTCAAAACCTCCGTAGGAGGTTTATAACGATAGAAAAAAAATTGAACATTACCATCACATCAACATATTTGAAAAAGTAATGAGAAAAATGGGAGAAAATCTGAAAATAAAAAATAGGCTGTTTATAATGTTCTCATTCTCAGCCATTATTATGTTTTTTTTGTTGCTATTCTTTGCGTTGTACATTGGGCGTTTCAAAGAACAATATACAGAAATTACCCATTTGCGCGAATTGAGCAACTCTATCGCTGGTTTGTCGGACAAGCAAGCGAAATTTATCAATATCGAAAAAAACAACGACGAATACATCGAAACCGGAAATAGCTTTTATATAGACGAATACATCGCTCTGAGCAACCAAACCATCAATGTAATTGATAGTATTTCGCGCTACATCAATCAGGGCGACAGAGATTATTTGCTGATTTTAAATATCAAAAAAAATCTGGAACAAAATAAAACGTCGTTTACCGAACTCTCGCTTATGGTTCGCAACCGTGGAAACGCAAAAACGGGTATCATTAACAGTGTAGAAAAGTCGTTTGAGCACTTTACAAAAGACATTGAGAAGCACAATCAGTGGGTGTTTTTGATTGAAAAACTGCAAGAAATAAATCTGCACAAAAACATTTATTACAACAAGCCCAGCACCAAAACCAAAGAAAACCTTCAGAAGATAATAAAAGAAAACGAAAACACCATTGTAGCCATGATGGAAGATTCGCTTCGGGGGGATAAAGAAATGTATAGACAGCTCAAAACCGATTTTTTTGTTTTTTCCGACAATATTTCGCGCCTTTTTGAAAACGATACAGAAATTGGCTACCTGCCCAACGAAAAAAGCTACATAAACCAGCACAACGAATTGCTTGTGAGCCTAAACGAAAAAGTAAGTGAATTTATCACCGGCATTGAGCAAGACTATCAGCACAAAAAAGAGCGTTTGATGATTCTTATTGGTATTTTCTCGTTTTTGCTGTTGTTTCTCATTTTCATTTCGTTTGCTCTTATCAAAAAAGATATTCTTCAACCTCTTGCCAATATTCATCAGTATTTGTCGAAACTCAGCTACGGCAATTTGCCGAAAAAAGTTGAAGTAAACGGACGCACCGAAATTTCGGATATTGAGCACTCTATCAACGATTTGCGCGACAACCTCGACCGTACCCGTTATTTTTCGATGGAAGTAGGAAAAGGAAATTTCAACAACGGAGTAGATGTTTTCAACCCCGAAAGCGAACTGGGGAAAGCCTTGCACGAAATGCGCGAAAAACTTGAAAATGTGGCAAATGACCGCGAAAAACAAGTGGAAGTAGAACGCACCCAAGCATGGATAAATAGCGGTATCAGCAGTTTCAACGACATTTTGAGGCAAACCACCAACGGTATTGAAGACCTCACATACAACGTAATATCGAAACTTACCGAATATATTGGCGCATCGCAGGGGGCAATTTTTATCACCAACGATGAAGACCCAAGCGACATTTACCTCGAACTTAAAGCAGCCTATGCGTACAACCGAAAAAAATATATCAACAAAAAAATTCGGAAAGGCGAGGAATTGATTGGAACTTGTTTTATGGAAAAAAAACTGATTTACATTGACGAAGTTCCCGAAAACTACCTCGAAATTCGCTCTGGATTGGGCAAAGTTTCGCCCGATAAACTGCTCATTGTTCCGTTGATGTTGGAAATGAATGTATTGGGAATTATCGAAATAGCATCGCTCAAAAATATTGGACACTCGCAAATAGATTTTGTGGTAAAAATTGCCGAAGCCATTGCTTCCACCATTGCCAATATGAAAATGAATTTGCGCACAGCAAATCTGCTCGAAAAAACTCGTTTACAAGCAGAAGAACTCCGAACCAAAGAAGAGCAAATGCGCATAAATATGCAGGAGCTTAGGGCAACCCAAGAGGCTTCGGCAAAAAAAGAGGCAGAAGCAAGCGGCTTTGTAAGTGCTGTAAATCACACCATTATACGCGCCGACTACAACCTCGATGGCAAATTGGAATATGCCAACACCAAATTCAACGAGTTTATAGGCTTGGCGTTCAAAGACCTTGTTGGTTCGTATGTAAATTCGCTGATTGACATTAGTGTACGGGCTGAATTTGATACCGAATGGCAACGGGTGGTAAACGGTGGCAAACACATTGAACGCGAAATTAGGTTCAAAACCCGCGAAGGATACCGTTGGTTGCTTGCCACATATACTTCTATCAAAAATTTGCAAAACAAACCTACCCGTATTTTGTTTCTTGCTATCAATATAAACGAGCAGAAGTCGTTGAACCTCAACATTCAAGGCGAGCTCGAAGCCATTTCGAGTACCGTAATAAAAGCCGAATTTAGTGTGGAAGGTTTGTTGCTCGACTACAACGAAACATTTAGAATTACACTTGGTTTCGAAGACTTTGAACTTGCCAAAATGAATGTTTTGCAATTTGTTCCTCCTTCGGTCAGAGAAGATTTTAAAAAACAATGGAGAGTTCTCATTACGGGCGAATCGTTTGAAATTGAGCAAAATATGCTCAACAACCGCAACCGCGAAAAATGGTTTCGCGGTGCTTATACTCCGGTTAAAGATTTCGACAATAAGGTGTTTAAAATTGTGTACATTGGCTACGACATCACCTCTCAAAAACTCATTGAAAGAGAGGCAAAAGAACGCGCCGAAAAACTCGAAACTCAGGAATACGAATTGCGCAAAAATATGAGCGAACTAATTGAAATTCAGGATAAACTTCGCTACAAAGATGCCGAACACCTGCGCAAAATTGATGATTTGAATATTCAAAACAATGCCCAGCTCGACCAGTTGATTCAAAAAGACGTAGAACTTCGCGGTCAGTTGGAGGCAATAAGCAAAACCAACCTGCTTGCCGAATACGACCTGAACGAAAATATTTTGCAGGTGAATCAGATTTTCTGCTTTATTTTTGAATATACAACTGAGGAACTGATAGGAAAAAAACACCGCATATTGTTCGACCTTTCCCAAACGCGCACCATTGAATACCGCGAATTTTGGAAAAAACTGAACTCAGGCGGTGTTGTAGAAGGCGAATCGGTAAGGCTTACCAAGTCGGGCAACGAAATTTACACCAACGGGGTGTACTATCCTCTCAAAAACAAAGACGGCAAAATATACAAAATACTCGAACTTGCCTTCGACATAACAGCCACCAAAAAGCGCGAACTCGAAATTTCAGCAAAGTTGAATGCCATTGACCTATCGAACGCCATGAGCGAGTACAGCCCCGATGGAACCATAGTTTCGGTAAACAAAATTTTCTGCGAACTTTATGGTTACGAAGCCAAAAAACTGCTGGGCTACAACCACAAAATGCTTGTGGACGATGAGCACGCCTTGTCGGACAAATACAAGGATATGTGGGCAAACCTCAAAAAAGGGCAAATCATTGAAGGCGAATTTAAACGACTGAATAACGATGGCGAAGAAATTTTTATAAAAGCGGTGTACAACCCAATAAAAAACAAAGCCGGAGTGGTGGTTTCTGTTTTTGAACTTGCCTTTGATATTACTGATAATAAGGAACTTGAACTCGACCTCAAACGCCGCACCCAGCAAATGCTTGCTCAAGAAGAAATGATGAAGCTAAACATGGAGGAGATGCAGGCTACCCAAGAAGAAATGGAAAAGAAAGATGCCGAACGGTCGAGCATTATCAGTTCGATAAACCAAGCCACCTTTGCCGTTGAGTACAAATTGAATGGCGAAATTATAAACGTGAGCACGGTAGTGGAAGAAAAGCTCAACCGCAAAGCATCGGAAATTATCGGTAAAAATCACCGTGATTTTGTTGATTTTAACGAAATTGACGAAACAGAATACAAAAATTGGTGGAATAGACTCAAGAATGGCGAAATTGTGAAACGCATCACCAAAAAGATTTTCGATGGAAAACAATATTGGTTCAACGATTCGTTTTCGCCCATTTTCAATAGCGAAGGCAAAGTGGAACGAATTATAAACATTGCCTTTGATGTTACGCAAATAAAAGAACTTGAAGCCGAATTGAAACAAAGTAATCAGGAAATACTTGTCAATCAGGAGAAACTGAAACAAAACATCGCTGAGATGGAAAAAACGCAGAACGACCTGAGCAACAAAGAATACGAAATGCGAAGCATTGTAAAATCAATCAATAAAGCAGCGTTGGTGGTAGATATAGATTTGAATGGGCTGATAATCAATATGAATCAACTGGCACTCGAACAGTTTGGAATAATGAAAAGCGACATAAAAAACAGAAAATATACCACACTCAATAAAATAGAAAATTTCGATACCATACTCTCCAATCTGCTCAAAGGTGCAGTAATTGAGCGCGAAAGCCAATGGAAATTTGAGAACAAATCTATTTGGGTGCACGAAACATTTTCGGCAATTTTCGATAAAGACCGTCAACCCATTCGCATTCTCAACATTGCATTCGATATTTCGGAATCGAGAAAACAACAGGAAATTCTCAAAATTCAAACCGATGAATTGATTTCGAGCGAAGAAGAGATGAAACAAAATCTGGAAGAAATGAAAGCCACTCAGGAAGAAATGAGTCGCAAAGAAGCCGAACTTCGCAATCAGTTTGAAGCCATAAATCGAACAAATATAATGGTTGTAATTTCAAAAGATGAGTTGATAAGCAATGTAAACCAGTTGTTTAGCGAATTGTTTGGATTTGAAAAAGATGAAATCGTAGGCAAGCACTATCGCGTGTTATTGCCAATAAACGAACGAAAATCGAATGTTTGGAAAAAACGTTGGGCAACCCTACTCAATGGTAAATTTATAGATGATGAATTTATGTTGATAAATAAAATTGGCGAACCCATTTTTATCAAAGGTGTATTCAACCCCATGCTCGACGACGAAAACAGCGTGGACAGAATTTTATTGCTCGCCTCAGACATTACCAAACGCAAAAAACAAGAAGCAGAAATTGGAAGCCAAATGCAAGCACTAACACTCAATTATGCAATGGCTTACATTGATACAAATGCCTTATTTTTGAGTGCCAACGCTCTATTCTGCGAAATGTACAGCTATGTAGAATCGGACATTGTGGGAATGAGTTTGCGTATTTTGGCAGATGACGAAACCAAAAAATCGTCAGATTTTGTGAATCTACTCAAAAATATTCAACACGGAATTTCCTCCGCAGGCGAATACAAAACCATCAATAAAGATGGTAAAACCGTATATATAAAAGCTACTTTCAACCCTATAACCGATAGTAGCGGCAAAGTATATAAAATTATGTTGCTGGCTACCGATATTACAAATTTGAAACTTAAATAATTGAAAATCAATATCAAATGAGAAAACTATTGTTTGTTTTGTTGCTTACAATAATTGTTTTGAGCAACGCTTGCACCTCTGAAGAAGAAAAAATGCTTGCACTTCACAAAAAAATATTAACAGTTGATACTCACTGCGATACACCTCTCAACTTGGGAGATACCAAATACGACATTGGGAAACGAAATAATTTCGATTCCACCCACACAAGGGTTGACTTTGTGCGAATGCAGGAAGGCGGCATGGACGCTATGTTTTTTGCCATTTTCATCGGTCAGGGCAATCGCGATTCGCTTGGAAACGAAATGGCAAAAAACAGAGCCATACACATTGCCGATATGCTCGATTCTGTTTTGGTAAAATATTCGGATATGGCTCAAAAAGCCGTTTCGCCAAACGATGCCTACGAAATTGAAAAAAATGGTAAACGCGCCATTTACTACGGATTAGAAAATGGTTTTCCGATTGGCAAAGACATTTCGTTGATTGATTATTTTTTCGAACGGGGGGTGAGGTACATAACTCTTTCGCACTCATGGAATAACGATATTTGCGACTCTTCAACCGATACCATAGCGGAGCACAACGGGCTAAGTGATTTTGGCGAGCAAGTGGTGCAGAAAATGAACCAAAAAGGAATGCTCATTGACGTTTCTCACATTTCCGACTCTGCTTTTTGCGATGTTATCAAACTGAGCAAAACTCCCGTAATTGCCTCACATTCATGCGCTAAGGCTTTGTGCAACCACCCTCGCAACCTTTCGGACGAGTTGCTGAAAAAATTGGCTGAAAATGGCGGTGTAATTCAAATGTGCATTTTGAGCAGTTATGTAATAAACGACCCTCAAAACGAGAATCGCGAAAAACAATTTATGGCATTGCGCACCAAATACAAAAACTATTCAACCATGCCGCCCGATGAACAAAAGAAAGCACACGAAGAATGGGACAAACTCGACAAACAATTTCCCGAAAAATTAGCCACCGTGTCGCAAGCCGTTGACCATATTGACCATATTGTGAAACTCATTGGTATTGACCATGTTGGTATTGGAACCGATTTCGACGGAGGCGGAGGTTTGGCAGATTGCCGAGATGTGAGCGAAATTGCCAACATCACACGCGAATTGGTAAAACGGGGATATTCAGAGTCGGACATCGAAAAAATTTGGGGTGGAAATTTCATGCGGGTTTTCAATCAGGCAACAGATTATGCCCAAAAATCGAAATAAATATCCTTCCAGTCAGTGCACAAAGTAGCTGAATTTCAACTAAATAAAGAATAAACTATGCGTATTCGCACTCGCTTATTGCTTTCCATACTGCTAACCTCTGTGGTGGTTTTTGTAGGTATCATTTCGTACCTATCTACAAACTACTATAGAACCACCCTGCACGAAGCAAAGCGAATGACCGATTTGTACGCCGCCCAAAACTCAAACACATTTAAACTTGCCTTAGAAAACGACAAAGCCCTCACTACTGCCCTTGCTGAAAGTTTTTCGCTCTACAAACAAGTGCCCAATAATGATTGGGAAAATATGTATTCCGACCTACTTTCAAACATTTTGCGCCGCCACCCAAACTACCTTTCAGTTTGGATGACATGGGAACTAAGTGCTGTAAATGAGCAATATACAAAACCCAATGGCAGAATGCGGAAAATATTCTACCGAACGTTTGACGGCATTTCGAGAATTACAAAATCCATTGATATTCAGCAAGATACAGTTGACATAGATGGAGATGCCATCAATGGTTTGTACTACAAATCGAAGTCTGCCAAAAGCGGAATGATTACCGACCCATATCTCTACTCTTACTCTGAGGGACAAAGTGCCGAAAATTTTTTGGAAATGAGTGTTGGCTCTGCCATTATTGCCGATTCTGCATTTGTTGGGCTTGTGGGAGTGGACATTGCTATAGACCATTTTCAGGAAATTGCGAAAAATATCAAACCATTCAAAAATAGCTACGCCTTTTTGGTAGCAAGCAATGGCACTCTCGTTACCTACCCTCAATCGTCGCGCCTCAATTTGCCCATCGATTCTGTATTACCTGCTGATATTCAGCAAGATATTGTAGTTTACAAACAAAAAATTGCAACTGGCGAAGCCTTTTCGTTTATCCACAAAAAAAACTATCAATCAATTTATTACACCTTTCAACCCATAAAATTTTCGGAAAAAAACAGCAATTGGTCGCTTGCCATTGTGGTACCCATTGCCGATATTATGGCAGATTATATGCAACAGTTGAACATTATTATTGTGGTAGGGCTTGTCGGTATGCTCATTCTTATTTTGTCAACCACCATCATGTCGCACACCATCACCATGCCATTGAAAATAATTTCAGACGAATTGAAAAAACTCAACAATGCTGATGTGCAAGTACTTATAAAACAACGCGAAAAGTACAAAGGCGAAATGGGCTACATAGCAAGAGCTGCCATAACGTTAATAAATTGGTTGAACGAAACCGCAGATTTTGCAAAACAAATTAGCGAAGGCAACTACAACGTAAAATACCAGCTCATGGGCAGCAACGACGAACTCGGCAAATCGCTTGAAGAAATACGCAACAAACTGGCAATGAGCAAAAATGCTGAACTTAAATTGAGAGATGAAGAACAAAAAAACAACTGGATAAACGAAAGTATTGCCGATTTTGCCCTTGTGTTGCGCCACATTAGCACCATTGACGAACTTGGGCAAAAAGTAATAACCAGTTTGGTGCAAACACTCAATTATCAGCAAGGTGTATTTTTTATTATCAACGATAAAAAAATAGAAGATACGTATATCCAATTGATTGCATCGTATGGTATAAGCGAAGAGCGCGAAAATATGAAACGTTTTCAAAAAGATAAAGGCATTTTGGGACGTTGTTTAACGGAGGATAAAACAATTATTGTTACCGATGCGCCCCCCGAATACACCAAAATTTCATCGGGTTTGGGGAGCACATCATCGGCAAATATTGTGGTTTCGCCTCTTAAGTACGATGAAAAAATTTACGGACTCATTGAGCTTTCGTCTATCCGTAGCATTGCGCCTCACGAAATCAGTTTTCTGAACAAAGTGGGCGAAAGTATTGCAGTAGCCTTGCTCAATACCATAAACAACATTAAAAATGAACGACTTATAAAAGAAAGTCGTAAAAAAACAGAAGAATTGGCAGAAAAAGAGGAACAAATGCGCGTTCAATACGAGGAATTGGAAGAAACTCAAGAGGAGATGAATCGCAAACAATTAGAACTCGAATCGGCTCTTTTGGAATTGGAAAAAAGCAAATCGGAACTCGAAAAAGAAAAAATTGCCAAAGAAGAAAGAAATGAAACAATGATGAACACCATAAAAGATATTACAACGAAACAATTGACAAAAACGAAAATTAAAGTTGAACAATTCACCATTGAAATCGAAAATTTAAAGAAAGAGTTAAAAGAAAAAGATGAACTAATAAATGAATTAAAAAATAAATAAGTTCGTCTATAATCAATATATAAAAACATGACAATCAAACATTTAATAGTAGTATTCGCAATTTTTTTAGTAGTAAATATTTCAGCCTTTGCCCAAAAAGCAGGTGAAGAAATTAAATCGCTCAATTTGTACATTGATTTTTCAAACGAGTGTGTGCACTCTATGACTCAGATTTTCAATAGTATAGAAGCCTACAACCAGAGTGCATTGGACTTTGTGGAAGGGAAAAACAAAAAGCCAGAATTAAAATTCAATAAGCCTACCCAAATTACCGCAGCTTTTTTCCTTCCGCCCGACCAAATGCTGCAAAAATGCAAACGTGAGGCTAAAGCCCTCCCCCGCCCTACCCAAGAAAAATTGGAATTGCACGCCGAAAATATGCTTTCAACGATTGATAGCATAGCACTTTACTGCGATTCGATAAAACAATTTTTGGCACAACGAAAATATGCCACCGAGCCAAATTTGATTACAACATTCAAACATCTAAAAAGCTGCGAAAGGCTTTTTACTCAATTCGATATTCATAAAGCATTGTTAGAAAATCAGATACAAACGGTTTACCCATCGTATTTTTCGCACGATGCAAGCAACCCGTTTGTGCAAGCAACCGATGCCATGCACAAGGTAATTGCCGCAGGCAAAGATATGCTCAAAGCCACCAAAGTAGCCAATCAAGAAGCGGTTGATAATCACCACGATATAGTTTTCAAAGAAATATCAATTTTGATTGATAGCAAAGCCGAAAACCTGTCGGGATTTGCCACTGTACAACAAAGCAATGGTTTAGACCCCGCCAATATTTACGACAATTTTATAGCCGAAGCAAACGAATTTTACAAAGAATCGCAAGCCTATTTATCGAAAAAGAAAATCGTAAACAACATAAAAGGACGTGAATATCAATACTATAACAATCATTTTATCAGCAGGTTCAATCGCTATGGTGGCGGTGTGGTGTATGCCTACAATTTAATGGTGGAGCAGGCAGATGTGCCGATTCTGAAAGTAATTGAGGAGGCAAATTGGTACAAAGTTTACCCCGAAAAGCTGGAAGATTTGAAATCGGATTTGAATAAAGAAGAAATTCTGGCACAATTGGAAAAAGAAGAAAAGGAAAAGCAACAAAAAGAAAAAATTGAAAAAGAAAAGCAGGAAAACGAAAAAATAGAAAGAGAGAAACGAGAGAAGCGCGAACGCGAAGAAAAAGAACGAATTAAGCGCGAAAAGGTTCAAAAAGAAAATACAGTAAAAGTAGATTCGGCAAGCCTTGAAGGTTTTGCGGCAAACAATTTGGTTTTTTTGCTCGATGTTTCGTCTTCGATGGATCAACCCGAAAAATTGCCCGTGCTAAAAGAAGCATTTATTTACTTGCTCAACCTCATGCGCCCCGAAGATTACGTTTCGATTGTGGTGTATTCGGGCAATGCCGAAGTGGTACTAAAACCTACCTCTGCCGCCGATAAACATTTGATAGAGAATGCAATAAACAGCCTCACATCGAGCGGAAAATCGAATGTGCACAAAGGGCTAAACCTCTCATTCAAAACAGCTACCGACAACTATATAAAAGGCGGCAACAACCGCATAATTTTAGCTTCCGATGGTGGTTTTGAAATAGATAAGGCACTTTACCGCAAAGCAGCAAAATATGCAGACAACGATATTGCTCTCAGTATCATTTATTTAAGCAAAACCGAAAATTCGGCGTATGCCAAAAAGTTTAAAGAAATAACCCAACAAGGCAAGGGAAACTACATTTATGTAACCAGTGCAAATGCCCGTAGCGAGTTGTTGCAAGAAGCCCAATCAATTCGTAAATAGTTGAAAATGAACGCAGAAACAAGCACAACGGGCAAAAGAAAAGGAATTCTTTGGTGGATAAAAAACAGTATTATCCTTGTATTGCTTCTCCTGTTTTGGGTGTGGCATTTTGCGTTTGCATATTTGACTTTGGCTGCACAGCAATTCATTCAAACGGTACACATTGTAGCCACCGATTTTTTTCCGGCTGATATGCTCACAAAAATATATACTATTGGTATTGTATTCATTTTCAGCGTGTTGATTTCTGCAAGCATATTCATTACAAAACCACGAAAAGTAATTCAATGGTTTGTGTCTATTGAATTTCCCCTTCTGTTTGTGTTGATAGTGGCATTGGCTGCAATCAGAATTTTGCACTCAGGTACTATATATCTCATTGGTTTAATGATACTTACAGTTGCAGCATTTTTCTTTACTGCTTTCACTCGCAGCCACACAAAAAACACCATTATCAATACTATCCGATTGATATTGAATACAATATCGCTTGCTACCGGATTGTATATCAGTGTTTTGCTTTTTGCTACTGCCATCGAAATTGAGTTTCATTATACTTCAATTCAACATTTTTTGCAAACCCACCTCCCTTCTACTCAGCAAGTAGCAGCCTATTGGTTTCTGATAATCAATATTTTACTTCTTTTTGTGAGTGCAGTATCTGCGGCATTTTTTTATGCAAACGATTTTATCTTTTCAATAAAAATGAGCATTTTGCGCTTGGGGTATATCATTTCCATTGCAATTCCGATTTTGCTTTTGCCTGCAATTGTTTTCTTATTTTTCACTTTCAATCATCAGGTTGATAACAAAATTCTGAAATTGAATGCCCAAAATGTGGATTCTAACAATGAAACAAAGCACACTTTTACAGATATTTACATTGCTCAATGGAAGTATGTGAACATCAATTTCTGGTTTTCGAATACCATTTTTGAAGCTTCAGTAATTCGACACCAATTTCTAAAAAAAATAGCGCAACCATTTCTATACAAAGGCGATACACTATGGCTGGATACAAAAAGAAGCCAACAATGCTACGAAAATATTTTTGATGAGCCTATTGCCGAAAACACAAACGTGGCGCAGCATTCCGCACTTATGAAGCGGAATACAATTCGATACATGGCATCTGACAACGATTTTTCAAGCCCCAATATTTATTTGCAAAATGTAAGCGCAAATATTCTCCATAGTGTTGATAGTAACAAAGTTAGCATTACTTTTGAGCTGAAAAACAACTCTATTTCTCCGCTCGAAGCCAAAGCCTATTTTTATTTTCCATTCAGTGCGCAGGTGGAAGGTGTGTGGTGTAGCACAAGGGCGAAAAATTTGCACACTCAAAAAGGCGAGCTAATTTTATGGAACGACACCATAAAAAAATACGACAACAAAGTGGTTGATAATCTGAATATTGTATGGGAACAATGCGGCGACCGCCAATTTCGGTTTCGTGTGTTTCCGCTCCTTCCCAACGATGAATTGTATTTTGAAAACACACCAAATACCTTTGTTACAATAAGTTACAAAACAAGCAGAAGCGTTCAGAATGCTATCCCTTTGTTTTTGAAAGGTGGAAATACATATTCAGATGCGCAAACGACCTATTTTTTAAACAATCGGTTGGTAGATAGTGCCCAACTTTTTGAGCAGAAAAATTTGATAGATAAAACTCTGACATTGAGTAAATTATCAGATATTATTGTTGGAATTGACCAATCGTATAGCATGAAAAAATATTCGAAACAGATTGAAAATACCATTCAACTATTTAAAAGTCAAACAACTACTATTGATGTAGTTGATTTCAGGTTTCACAATTCTGAGCCACCCTCTTATCATCTCAATAAATTGATTCATTCATTGAAAAACAGTAAAAAACAGTACGAGGCTATTCTGTTTTTAACCGATGAGGATACGTATTTTTCCGATGGTGAAAATTATCCCATTTCACCTTCGGCTATTCCAATTTATGTGATATACATTTCGCCTCAAATTCCAGCTTATACCGAAAGTAGCTTATTGCGAGCGGTTTACAATAGCGGAGGAGGTTTTATTTTTTCTCCCCAAATGCTTCAGTTCAATTAACCGTAATTTTATACACCCCGTTTTTTCGTGTACTAAAATCAAACACATTTTCGCCACTTATTTTTATTGCATTGTATTTGCCTTTGAATGAAGATTTTACCGCAAGCGTGGGAGGTATAAACAACAAAGGATTGGGGCATTTTCCGCTTGCTAATTTTGGCAAATTTCCGTCAATCAGAATTTTTTCCGAAGTTCGGATACGGCATTCCCCCCCCCAAAGCGAGCGCACCTCCGCCTGCTTGAGTTTTCCATTTTCCCAAGTAATATCAATTTCAAACCCTCCGACAGCTTTTAAGCCTTTCACGCTTCCGTTTTGCCATTTTTGCGGCAAAGCCGGCAGCAAGTGAATTTCTCCGTTGTGGCTCTGCACCAGCATTTCAACAATTGCGGCAGTGGCACCGGCATTTGCTGAAATATCAATAGAAAATAACTGATTATCAATCAATTCGAGTGCCTTATTTCCGTTGTAGAGTCGTGTGTAAGCAGCAGCTCGCCACACTTTCGACCACTGGGTAGTGCCGTTTCCACTCATTTCGAGTGCCAACTGCGCAGCCGATGCAAGTTGTGGGGTGTACTGAACCGAAATTTGATTTGCAGGATACAAGCCAAAAATGTGCGGAATATATGGACTTTGCATATCCTCAGCCTCCAACTCATTGAACCACTGCGGTATAGCACCATTACTACCTACAGCCACTGGCGGCAGTTTGCGCAATGCCTGCGACATTCGAGTACGGAAAGCAGCATCGGCACCCAAAATTTGCGATGCTTCAATACACGAACTAAACAATTGATACACCAATGCCATATCCATGGTTGATGCCATTGATACAGCCAAATTCTTATCGTTCAAATACTTAAATCTATTTTCGGGCGATACGGAAGGCACTAAAACCAGTTGCTTGTTTTGGTCTTCAACCAACAAATTGAGCGCGAACTCGGCAGCACCTTTCATAGCTGGATATGCTTTCGATTGCAAAAATTGCTTATCGGCTTGGTGCAAATATGCATTCCAAAGATGCAAACTGAGCCACGCACCCCCCATAAGCCACGCAGTTTGCTGGTTTACGTTGTCAATTTCCAACTCAAACTGACCTGCGGGTGCAGTTTGTCCCCAAATATCAGTATAGCAATGGCTTACCCAACCATTGGCGGCATAATTTACCTTGGCAGTGGTTTGTCCGTTTTTCATCAACACATCTACTAAATCGAAAAGTGGCTGCTGGCATTC
>JFJP01032839.1_pt1 | contig 14146 bp, 8 predicted proteins | sample 431651 | NCBI WGS metagenome assembly JFJP01 (sample SAMN02602958, study PRJNA72255) | Microbial mat metagenome, whole genome shotgun sequencing project. | biome: fresh water; feature: sink hole; material: water; isolation source: purple microbial (photo- and chemosynthetic) mats found in... | reverse complement strand
GCTAAACGAACGCCGCCTGAATTAGCGTATTTTACAATCCCTTTTGAAATGTTATTTGCAGCGTACATTGCCATCATTTCACCAGAACAAACGATATAAATTTCTTGGGCTTTGTTCTCACGAATCGGCATTGCAAATCCACCGCATACCACGTCACCTAAAACATCGTAGAAAACGAAATCTAAATCATCGGTGTACGCGCCTTCTTCTTCTAAGAAGTTAATAGCGGTAATTACGCCGCGTCCAGCGCAGCCAACGCCTGGTTCTGGACCGCCAGATTCCACGCATTTAATGCCCGCGTAACCAACCGATAACACGTCTTCGAGTTCTAAATCTTCAACGCTGCCCGCTTCGGCGGCTAATTCCATGACGGAGTTTTGCGCTTTTGAGTGTAAAATCAAACGGGTAGAATCCGCTTTGGGGTCGCAGCCGACAATCATTACTTTTTTGCCCGCTTCCGCTAAAGCGGCGACTAAATTTTGAGTGGTGGTTGATTTACCGATGCCACCTTTGCCGTAAATTGCACATTGACGTAATGCCATGATCGTTTCTCCTTTACTAAGTCGCGTGTCTGAAAACAAGTGGGAAATTTCAAGAATTTCTGACTTGATACATATCAAGCTATGTGCCAGTTAGTTTTTTAGAGATAATTTATTGAAATAAAACAAAACATGCTAAAGTGTAGGGTAGGTTACAAACGAGGTGAGAGCATTTACTCAGTTATGTTGGAAAACTTACGAGCGCAATTAAAAACTTAGGTACTGATCAAATTGAGATGCTGGCTAAATCTATAATTTTCTGAAAATAAACACAAAATATCCAACAACATCTCTTGCTTTTGATCATTACCAACTTTTGCACCTTTATTGCATCTTTTATTTAAAGCAAATACAATGTTTTGTTGTTTTTAAGCCGTGCGATTATGAATAAATCTAAAATAAATAAGCGTTTAAAGAAATCGACCCTTAATGTTTGCAAAATGATGCCGATTTCGCTTTGCGTTATCGATAAAACGGGCGTTATAAAATACATTAATCCGATGTTTAAACATTTGCTGGGTTATTCTTCGCAGGAATTAAAACACTGGCAAACCTTCGCGGCTTTAAAAATTCAGGATTTCTCAGCATTTCTCAATCAGCTACTTGTTTCTAAACAAATTCAGCATTTCATTTGCAAAAATAATCAACTAAAAACCCTCGAAATAAATGCCGCTTCTTTAGGTAATGATTTTTTAATTACCTTTAATGAATTACTCGTCCCTTCTCAAACCGAAAATTTAGTAGAACAAACCCGCCAAAATTATGAAAATCTCTTTAATGCAATCGACGAATATCTCTTTGTATTAGATGAACAAGGAAATATGATGTATGTCAATAACAAAGTCATTAAAGACCTTGAATATTCTCGAGAGGAATTATTAGGAAACTCCGTGTTAATTGTTCATCCGCCCGAACGACGCGCTGAAGCAAAACAAATTGTCGGAGAAATGTTAGCTGAAAAAGCAGAATTTTGCCCAATTCCACTCATTACAAAATTTAATAAAATGATTTCTGTAGAAACTCGAGTTATGCACGGCATTTGGAATGGAAAACCCGCCATTTTTGGTGTGAGCAAAGATATGTCACGCATTAAATTATCAGAAGAAAAATTCTCTAAAGCCTTTCATTCCAATTCAATGCCAATGGCGCTATCTTATTTTGAAAGTAGCAAGTTTATTGATATAAATGATGCGTTTTTAGAAACAGTAGGATATTCGAGAGAAGAAGTCATTGGGCGAAGTGCAATAGAACTCAATATTTTTCCTGATTATAAAGTGCGTAATAATGTGGTAGAAATGCTCCAAAAAGGGCTTAAAGTAAGAAATTTAGAATTACAAATACAAGTCAAAGATGGTTTGCTAAGAACAGGATTGTTTTCTGCGGATTTTATCTATCTAGGAAAAGATTTGTGCCTTTTAACCACCATGAACGATATTACTGAACGCAAACAAGCGCGAGAAGAAGAACATAAAAAAACAATATTATTACATAGTATAATCAATGCGTTATCTAATCCTTTTTATGTTATTGATGCAAATAACTACACCATTCAATTGGCAAACAAAAGCGCAGGAAATTGGTTAAAAGGTGAAACCACTTGCTATCAATTAAGTCATCAACAAAATGTCGCTTGTAGCGGAACGGATCATCCTTGTCCGATTGAATTTATAAAAAAGAACAAAAAGGAGGTTATTTTAGAGCATGTACATCATGATCAAGCAGGACAACAACGTATAGTTGAAATCTTTGCATATCCTATATTTAATGATCAAGGAAATGTTCAGCAAATTATTGAATATATCATTGATATTACAGAGAGAAAACAAACAGAAGAAAAGTTGCGTCAATTATCCCAAGCAGTTGAGCAAGCGCCGATTTCTATTGTGATTGCAAATACAGATGGAAGTTTGCAATATGTGAACCCTCGTTTTACGCAAGTAACAGGTTATACAAGAGAAGAAGTTATTGGAGAAAATCCCCGACTTTTAAAATCAGGTTTAACGCCCCCAGAAAAGCATATTGAATTGTGGCAAACCATTACAAAAGGTGAAATTTGGCGTGGAGAACTCATTAATAAAAGAAAAAGTGGAGAAATCTATTATGAATCTGCGATTATTTCTCCGATTACTAATGCGCAAGGAATTATTACGCATTTTGTTGGTGTTAAAGAAGATATTACCGACCGCAAACGCGCTGAAAAAGAACTGCATAATACCAATCAAAAACTTAAAAACCAATTAGCAGAAAATCAACTATTAAGAGATCAATTATATGAGCAAGCAAATCGTGATGCTTTAACGGGACTTTATAATCGACATTATTTAAGTAGCGCTTTAAAACAAGAACTAGAAAAGGCAACCGTTGAGCATTATCCGATTTCTTTTGTTATGTTAGATATTGATTTCTTTAAAAAAGTAAATGATAAATTTGGACACGATGCAGGAGATATGGTGTTACAATATGTTGCACAACAACTTATTCAACAAGTTAGAGCAAATGATATTATTTGTCGTTATGGGGGCGAAGAGTTTTTAGTTGTTTTGCCTAAAACCTTTATTGCAGAAGCCTTTCAAATCGCAGAACGTATAAGAACTTCGTTTTCACAATCTAAAATATCTTTTAAACAAAATATTGAGGTTTCTATTACGATTTCTGCTGGCATTGCAACATTTCCAATACATGGAAAAAATTGTACAACGGTTATTTCTGCCGCCGATACTTCATTACTCAAAGCAAAGCTCATTGGACGCAACCGTATTATTGTTTCTAATGAATAGATTTTAAAACGTTTTTTCTATAACTAAAATTATGTTTCTTTTATTATAAACAGAGGTCATCTTTATGTTTTTAAAGCATTTATTTTTTTATATGGTGCTCATGTTTTTAAATACGCTTTCTTTATATATTTATGCAGCACCTCCTCCACAAACCATCAATATTTTATATCTCAATTCTTATCATCGAGGTTATTCTTGGAGCGATAATATTGAGAAAGGTTTTCTTGAGCATTTGAAATCAGTTGATCAGAAATCAAATGTGTATATTGAATATTTGGATACTAAACGATTTCCTGATTTTAATTATGCAGAACAATTAGCCACGATTTTAAAAGATAAACATAGCGGTATTTTTTATAATGTAATTGTTGTTTCGGATAATGCAGCTTTTGATTTCGCAGTTAAATATCGCGATCAAATTTTTCCAAATACTCCGATTGTTTTTTCTGGTTACAATCTTTTTCGGTTGGGCGTATTGCAAGGGATTTCAAATGTTACAGGACTTAATGAAGAAGCTAATTTCGTTGGCACTATTGAAATGGCATTACAAGTTCACCCTAAAACAAAGCAATTAGTGTTTCTAACATCAGATTTCTACCCCGGGGATAAACGTCAACAAGATATTTTAGAGCAAGACTTATTGCCTTCTTATCGCCATCGCTTTCAAATTACACAGTTGAAAAACCTCCATTTAAAAGATATTGAACAACGGCTTTCTAGCTTACCTAAAGATGCGTTAGTTTTTATTTTTGGCAACCCGATTGATGCTCGACAAGGTAACTTTATTGGTATCGAAGAATTTCATCGTCGGGCGGCGGCAGCAAGTACAGTGCCTGCTTATGCGTTTTGGGATTTCATTTTGAATACAGGAATGATGGGAGGTAAAATCATTTTAGGTGAAGAACAAGGTCAAATGATGGCGAAATTAATGCTCAAAATTTTAGAGGGCGTTTCACCTGATCAAATTCCAGTAATTATGGAAACTCCTACCACTAAAGTTTTTGATTTTAATGCCATGCAACGTTTTAAGATTTCAGAGGAAGATTTACCTGAAGGAAGTGTTATTATAAATAAGCCCCATACTTTTTATCAAACTTATAAAAAATATGTGTGGATAACTGTTGCGATCATGGTGTTTTTAATTTCTTTGAGTTTTGTCTTGATGTTTTTATTAAGAAAAAGCTATCGTTTGAGTAAAGAACTACAAACCGAAAATGCTATTCGACAACAAGCAGAACAAGCCTTAATTAAACATCAGGAAAAACTAGAAGAAAAAGTTTATGAAAGAACGCTTGAATTGCAACAACTTAATCAATCCTTAAAAGAACGAGAAGCCTTATTTCATGGGATGTTTGATCTACATAGTGCCATGATGTTGCTCATTGATCCTAATTCTGGGAAAATCATTGAAGCAAATCAATCTGCTTTAAGTTATTATGGATATCTTTTAGAGGAATTTCAGCAATTAACTACTGAAGAAATTCATCAAAAAATGATATATTCAGAATATCAACAATGTCTGCATTTTGAATTTTTACATACAAATGGAGAAATTAGAAATGTTGAAGTGCATTCTTCTCCCATTATTTGGCAAGGACGACAATTGTTATTTTCAATTGTTCACGATATTACAGAACGAAAGCAAATTGATGCAGAATTGAAAGAACGTGAGCGGGAATTGCGGGAATTAAATGACACTAAAAATCGTTTGTTTTCTATTATTGCGCATGATTTAAAATCACCTTTCAATATTATTTTAAATTTCGCGGAAATTTTAGTGGAAGATTTACAAAATAAGAATTATGAAGAGTGTACTGAATTTGCGCAGAAAATTTATTTTTCAGCTTGCAATACTTATCGCCTATTAAATACATTGCTAGATTGGGCGAGAACACAAACCAATCAAGTTAAAATGAATTTAGAGAACATTAATATTTCAATTGAAATCTATAATATGTTGGAGGATATGCGAGAAAATGCTCACAATAAACAGATTTCTTTGATATATTCAGAGCCATCAGATGTTTTTATATTTGGTGATAAAAATATGTTGAATACGGTTTTGAGAAACTTAATTGCAAACTCGATAAAATATACCCCTAATGCTGGGCAAGTTGAAATTTTTGTTAAGCAACAGTTGGATCATGCAGAAATATCAATACGAGATAATGGGGTGGGTATGATAAAGGAAATACAGGAGAAATTGTTTATTTCAAAAGTTAATCAGTCCACTTTTGGAACTAATCAAGAAAAAGGGACGGGTTTAGGATTGGTAATCTGCCATGATTTTATTAAGAAAATGGGAGGAAATATTTGGGTAGAAAGTGAACTCAATCACGGGAGCATTTTTAGTTTCACGATACCCATCGCGCCTGATTTGAAGTAATTTTGTTTCCAAGAAAGAAAGGATCAAATAATCAAAGAAGAAAATAGTGCTTAACTTATTGTTATTTAAGGCTTTTTAAGCACTCCTAAAACCTCACTTAATGCCATTGATTTGATAAAGATAGATGAAAAAACTTATCTTATGTTAAGATTATTGGACTATGTTGGCACGTTTAAAACCCCGCTATGTTCATCACCCGATGCCTGATTGCAATCATTGCCTGATTCGTGATCATTCGCCGTGCGGCGGTGTGCCTGAAGCGCTGTTAAACCGCCTCCAACGCTTACGAAACAAACCCACCACGTTGCAACCCAAAACCCACCTTTATCGTCAGGGCGATATGCACGGGCAATTTTATTTGCTTTATAACGGTTGGGTGATGTTGTACAAAACATTGCGTACAGGAAAACGCCACATTTTGCGTTATGCGTTGCCGGGGGATTTCATTAGTTTGCAATCTCATTTAGGCGAACCCATCAATCATTCTGCGCAAAGCCTAACCTCTTCAATTTTATGCAGTTTTCCTCGACGTAGTCTTCTTGAAATCACGGAAAATATGCCTCAATTTACCACGCAATTAGCATTACTGTCGGCGCGTTATTACGAATATCAAACTTCTATTTCTCACCGTAGTGCTCAAGAAAGCATCGCGTTTTTGTTTTTAGATTTCTACGAACGCCTTAAAACTTATGATCAAGGACAAAGCAATCCTCTATTTCTTCCCATTACCCAAGAAGACATTGCCGATACCTTAGGTTTAACGCCCGTTCATGTGAATAGAACGCTACGTTTGTTAGCTAAACAAGGGGTATTAGAATTTCAACACCAACAACTAAAAGTAAGTGATTTGTCAGCCTTATATGAATTAGCGGGTTATGAACCTTATCAAAACCCATCTTCTTTATTATCTATAATTTGAGAAAGTGATTTGAAATGAGCTATTACACTTATCATGTTTTTTTCTGTAACAATCAACGCGAAGACGGTGAGCAATGCTGTGAGCAATATGGTGCTCAAGCCATGCGAGATCATGCAAAATCTCGTGCAAAATCATTAGGTTTAGTGCGAAGCGGAAAAGTACGCATTAATACGGCGGGTTGTTTGAATCGTTGTGAACAGGGACCCGTAATGGTGGTTTATCCAGAAGCCATTTGGTACACCTACGTTGATCAAAGCGATATTGATGAAATTATTGATGAACATTTAGTCAATGGGCGAGTGGTTGAACGATTGAGGATTTCCAAATGAATAAGCTCCAAGAAGAAGAAATTCTTTTAATTACCACCCCGCAAGGTCAAATCATAGAAACGCGGATTGGAATTCCTCAAAATTTAACTAATCCCAAAACCCTTGCAGTGATTTGTCATCCTCATCCTTTGTTTGGAGGAACGATGGATAACAAAGTGGTGTATATTTTAGCGTCAACGTTGAGAAACTTAGGGGCAATTAGTGTGCGCTTTAATTTTCGAGGCATTGGAAAAAGTACGGGGGTTTTTGATCAAGGGATTGGAGAAAGTGAGGATTTAGTTTTTCTAATTGATTGGTTACAACAACGTTATTCGACAAAAGAACTGTGGTTGTCGGGCTTTTCATTTGGGAGTTTTGTGGCGTTTCGTGCACATGAGAAACTTGCTCCCGAACGGTTGATTTTAATTGCGCCTGCGGTTGAGCGTTGGGATTATCAAGGAGCGATTTCTCGAGAAACCCAAACTTTAATTGTACAGGGAGGAAATGACAGCGTTGTTTCTCCGCCATCGGTGATTGAATGGGTAGAAACATTGCAACCCGTTCCTCACTTTGAAATGATTGAAGAAGCGGATCATTTTTTCCATGGTTTTCTTCCCCATTTAAGAGAAATACTTTATAGCTGGATTGTTAAACCTTTGTGAGGAATAAAATCCATTGTGGCGTTAAAAATTTAGGAGAAAGTTGGTGACATTTGCAACGTGGTCGATTCGAAATCCGATTCCAGCGATTTTGATTTTTGGGTTATTGACGCTGGCGGGATTGTGGGGATTTAACCGTTTGAATATACAGAGTTTTCCTGATTTAGATGTGCCGACGATTATTGTGTCGTTGCGATTACCTGGCGCTGCGCCGTCACAATTGGAAACCGAAGTCGCCCGCAAAGTTGAGGATTCGTTGGCGACCTTGACGGGCTTGAGGCATTTGTACACCACAATTAGCGACGGACAAGTCCAGATTGTGGTGGAATTTATGCTCGAACGAAACCTTTCTGATGCGCTGATCGATACGAAAGATGCGATTGATCGGGTTCGAATGAATTTGCCCTCTGATCTCGAACAACCCCAAGTGAGCAAAGTCACCGTTGGTCCTGGCGGTCCGACCTTGACATACGCGATTGCGAGCACTTCTCGAAGCGAAGAAGCCTTGTCGTGGTTTGTCGATGACACGATTGCAAAAACCTTATTGGGCATTCGAGGCGTGGGGGAATTTTCACGGGTCGGCGGCGTGCAACGTGAAGTCCAAGTCGCTGTTAATTATGAACAATTGAACGCCTTAAACGTGACAGTCGCCGATGTTTCTCGAGCTCTAAAAAGAGTCCAACAAGAAGCCTCGGGCGGGCGCGGACAGTTAGGCAACGCTGAACAAGGCGTGCGCACCATTGCCACCGTTCAACAAGCCAACGAATTAGCAGCATTGCCTATCCCCTTGAATAATGGAAGATTTATTCGTTTGGATCAAGTCGCAACCGTCAAAGATACCATCGCCGAACGCACTCAAGCGGCTTTACTAGATGGCAAACCCGCCGTCGGATTTCAGGTCTTTCGAACCAAAGGCTTTGACGAAACCCGTATCGCTCAACAAGCTATTCAAGCCCTTGAAAATCTTAAAAAAAATAACCCCGATTTAGATATTCAATTAGTCCGATCATCGGTCACGCAAACCCTTAAAAAATATCACGATTCGATGGAAATGATGTATGAAGGCGCAATTTTAACGATTTTGGTGATCTGGTGGTTTTTGCGCGATTGGCGAACGACGTTGATTGGCGCGATTGCGTTGCCGTTGTCGATCATTCCGACGTTTGGGTTTATGTATTTGGCGGGATTTTCCTTAAATACCATTACGTTACTAGCGTTGTCGGTGGTGGTGGGGATTTTGGTCGATGACGCGATCGTCGAGGTCGAAAACATTGCTCGACACCTTCATCAGGGCAAATCCGTCCGTCAAGCCACCATCGATGCAGTGAACGAAATTGCGCTGGCGGTGTTGGCGACAACGGCAACGTTGGTGATGGTGTTTTTGCCAACCGCGTTCATGAGCGGCATTCCGGGGTTGGTGTTTAAACAATTTGGCTGGACAATGGTAGTGGCGGTGTTGGTGTCACTTTTAGTCGCGCGGCTGATCACCCCGATGATGGCGGCATGGATGCTCAAAGAAAATCCCCCACACCTCGAAGAAGAAAAAGAAGGGAAAATCATGCGCGGGTATTTACGAATGGCGGGGTGGTGTTTAAAACATCGGAAAACGACGTTATTGACGGGGATTTTGTTTTTTATGGGATCGTTGGCGATGATTCCGCATTTACCGAAAGGATTTATTCCCCCAACCGACGAAGGTTTTACGACGATTACCGTTGAATTGCCAGCAGGTTCGAATTTGAGCACGACCTTGTCAGTCGCCGAAGAAACGCGCGAAATAATCAAGCAAAATCAGCATGTTAGACGAGTATTTGTGATGGTCGGTACGCCACAAGCAGCAGGGCGCGGAATGATGACAGCAGGTGAAGTGCGCAAAGCATCAGTTGTCGTCCTCTTCACCGACCCCAGCACTCGACCCAAACAGCGCGACATCGAAAACCAATTACGCGCAGATTTACAAAAAATTGCGGGCGCAAGATTTTCGATGGGCGGCGGCGGTCCAGGGGAAAAAATCCAAATCATCTTAAGCAGTTACGATGCCCAAGCCCTCAAAGCCAGTGCCCAAGCCGTCGAACGAGATATGCGCAATAACTTGACTTATTTAGGGGGATTAAGCTCGACCGCGAGCCTCGAACGCGCTGAAATCATTATCAAACCCAATCCCACCTTGGCGGCAGAACGCGGCGTGACCACTCAAGCAATTGCCGAAACCTTGCGCGTGGCGTTGAGCGGCGACTTTTCGATCGCATTGGCAAAACTCAACTTAGATCAACGTCAAATCGATATTCGCGTGCAACTCCATGAATCTATTAGAAAAAATATCAACGCGATTTCAGCGTTGCGGGTGACGGGCAAAAACGGTTTAGTGCCGCTGGCGAGCATTGCTGACGTGTCGGTCGGGAGCGGACCGCTGCAAATCGACCGTTACGACCGCAAACGCCAAGTCACGATCAGCGCAGATTTGGGCGGTCATCCGTTGGGCGAAACCCTCGAATCAACTAAAAAACTTGAAGCAATTCAAGCCCTTCCATCATCAGTTAAATTAGTCGAAGTCGGCGACGCTGAAATCATGATCGAACTTTTTACAGGCTTTGCGGGCGCACTTTTAACGGGTATTTTGTGCGTGTATTGCGTGTTGGTATTGTTATTTAAGGATTGGTTTCAGCCCGTGACGATTTTATCAGCTGTACCATTGTCGGTCGGCGGGGCGTTTATCGCATTGTTGATTGGGCGCGGTGAAATCGGATTGCCCGCATTGATTGGATTGGTGATGTTGCTGGGGATTGTCACGAAAAACTCGATTTTATTGGTTGATTTTGCGGTGTTGGGCATGAAAGATCACGGGCTTTCTCAAACCGACGCATTGCTCGATGCGTGTCGCAAACGCGCTCGTCCGATCATGATGACCACCATCGCGATGGTCGCGGGAATGCTCCCGTTATCAATGGGTTTGGGCGGCGACGGCAGTTTTCGACAACCCATGGGCATCGCTGTCATCGGCGGCTTAATTACCTCGACCGCTTTAAGCCTTTTAATCGTCCCCGTCGTCTTTTCTTATATCGACAACCTTTTTCAACGAAAGAAAGAATCATGAGATATTAATTTGGGCAGTGATCAAATTGAGAGGCGGGTTAAACCTATAATTTACTGAAAATAAACACAAAATACCCAAAAACATCTCCTGCTTTTGATCACTACCCAATTTTTTAAATACGACGGTAATGTTGACGAAATTGTGTTAAAGCGCGCTCAAATTCATGAGGAATTTCATGATGTTGGCTATTTTCAAAAATCATTTTCATTAAATGTTTAGGGTGTCGGATTTTAGGTAAAATATCTTGTTGAAAACGTTGAACTAATACATCTTTTTGCCATTCTTTTTTCAAGGTTAGCAAATAAAACGCCACTAATGATTCTTCGGTTTCGCCCACACATTCAAAGGGTTTGTGCGCATGATAGCCAATTAACCCATCAAAGCCATCTTGTTGATTTTTATCATTTAAAAGGTTTTTTCCAAAAATTTGTAATAAATGCTGTTTCTCGACAAATGGGGCTAAGGCTAAAAATACAAACCGACATTTTGGACAATCTAAACACCAATTTCCATGCACACAATTAGGGGTTGCATGAGTGTAATTTCGATTACAACTTGAAAAGATCGTGTGATAAGTTTTGAAATGACTAAATAAACGGGTAATTTCTAATTCTGAAAGCGTTCTAAGCAATGAAAAATAACGAAAACCGGGTAATAAATTGGCAAATTCTTCACTCACATCTTGTTCAAATTGGAGGCTTTTGCTGTATTGGTGATTGATTTCAATGCCATCTTTAAATAAATTCCCCACATTAGCCGATCTTTCATTTGACATGACCACCGTATCAAATCCATATAAAATCGCCGACGCGGCTAAAATATACGCAATGATCGCAGAAATCGGGACGTGACCATTAAATGCCCCTTTTCTATTTAAATCAATGAGTTGTGGAGAAATGCGGCGTTGCACAGAAATATGCGGAAAGCCCGATGCCGACACCACATTTTGAATGATGCGCGGATTACCCACTGAAAATAAACGAAAAGGTTCATGGGCGTGACGGAGCGCTTCAATGGTCACAATCGAATCTTTGCCGCCGCCAATGGGGACAATCGTTTGACGTGGCAATGGATGATGCGGTTGCGAACTATCAACCTCTTGATTTACAAAGGGAAATTTAATGCGTCCGCGCAAATCTAAATTATTTTGATAGGCGAATTCACCCAGTCCATGAAAATATAAGTTATTGAGAAAGTGGGCAGTTTTTTCGGAAATGGGTTTGGTTTCGATGCTAAATTTTTGAGGAAGCGCGGCTTTGTAATAGCTAATCCCCGCGACCAAATGGAGATGGTGAAACACTCGGTCGAGGGCTTGTTTTTTGGCGGGCGACAATGGTCGTTCGATGCCTAAAAAGACCATTTCTTCGGTAAAAAACCAATCATTATCAAACGCATAATGCAGTTTTAACAGTCCTGTTAAGGTATCGAATTCGTATTTTGTGAAGCGAAAAGTTTTGACGCTCTGCGGGCTAAAGTTCATAATGTCACGGGTAAATTTTAAGCGTATCTCTTTGCATTATAACAGGCTGAAGCATGACTAGATTACAAGCGCTAATTTTTGATGTGGATGGCACGTTGGCGGACAACGAACGAGACGGTCATCGCGTCGCTTTCAACGAAGCCTTTGCTTCTTATGGGCTAGATTGGGACTGGACACCCGATCTCTACGGCAAACTCCTCGACGTGACGGGCGGCAAAGAACGCATCAAATTCTACGTCGAAACCTACAAACCAGGCGAACTCTCCCCCAACGACATGGACGCACTTATCGCCGCATTACACAAAGAAAAAACCCGTTCATACACCAATTTAATCGCTCAACACCGCCTGCCACTGCGCATCGGCGTAAAACGGTTGCTCGATGAGGCGCGGAATGCAGGGCTAAGATTGGCAATCGCTACCACCACCAGTTTAGTAAATGTCACGACTTTATTGGAAAACACCCTTTCTCCCGACGCAGTGAAATGGTTTGACGTAATTGCGGCGGGCGATGTCGTTAGAAGCAAAAAACCCGCCCCCGACATCTACTATTACGCATTAGATGCCCTGAAACTTCAACCAAATCAATGTCTTGCATTTGAAGATTCAGCAAACGGCTTGAGAGCCGCCACACAAGCAGGTTTAAAAACATTAATTACTTACAACGATTACACCGCCGACCATAATTTTGATCAAGCAATCTTTATTTCAGATCATCTAGGCGATTCGCAAAACCCCTGCACAATCCGTAAAAACCCTATCAAAAACATCACCTTAGTCGATGTTCCCTTCTTGAAAGAATTGCTCTAAATATTAACTCGTTATCAAGTCAAATTATATTGGTAACGAGTTGAATTTTGGAGTAATGATCAAAAGCAAACGATGTTTTTGGATATTTTATTTTGTTCACTAATTATAGATTTAACCAACATCTCAATTTGATCACTGCACAAATAAAAAAACGCCCCATTGCTGAGGCGTTCTCTTTTAATATAAAATCCAGATAAAACAATATCTTATAACAATGGAACTAATAATAATGCCACGATGTTAATGATTTTGATTAGAGGATTCACGGCGGGACCTGCGGTGTCTTTGTAGGGGTCGCCGACGGTGTCGCCAGTCACTGCCGCTTTGTGGGTTTCTGAACCCTTGCCGCCGTAATGACCGTCTTCGATGTATTTCTTCGCATTATCCCATGCCCCACCACCGGTAGTCATTGATATTGCGACGAAAAGTCCCGTAATGATCGTTCCCATTAATACGCCACCGAGTGCTTTTGGTCCTAATGTCAAACCAACCACAACGGGGATTAAAATCGGCAAAATTGAAGGTAAAATCATTTCTTTGATCGCGGCTTTGGTCAACATATCGACGCATACGCCGTATTCAGGTTTTGCCGTGCCTTCCATAATGCCTTTAATATCACGGAATTGGCGGCGAACTTCAGAAACCACCGCGCTCGCAGCCCGTCCAACCGCTTCCATCGCCATCGCGCCGAATAAGTAAGGAATCATCCCCCCAATGAATAACCCGATCACCACCATGTGATCTGATAAATCAAAAGTCATGATTTGACCACTTTTCGCTTGTAAAGCGTGGGTGTAATCCGCGAATAAAACTAACGCCGCTAAACCCGCTGAACCAATCGCATACCCTTTGGTGACGGCTTTGGTGGTATTTCCCACCGCGTCTAAAGGATCGGTGACGGCGCGAACTTCCTTAGGTAATTCAGCCATTTCCGCGATTCCGCCCGCGTTATCTGTGATTGGACCGTAAGCGTCTAATGCAACGATAATTCCCGCCATTGACAACATAGAAGTTGCGGCAATTGCGATTCCGTACAAACCCGCCAAATGGTAACTTCCCCAAATCGCTGCACACACCGCTAAAACGGGCAATGCAGTAGATTTCATGGAAACGCCTAAACCCGCGATGATGTTTGTGCCGTGACCAAATTGAGAGGCTTCTGCAACGTGTTGAAC